>OLIH01000012.1_pt1 | contig 311362 bp, 295 predicted proteins | sample 1609721 | NCBI WGS metagenome assembly OLIH01 (sample SAMEA4350157, study PRJEB24818) | metagenome | biome: human; feature: gut; material: faeces | place: Denmark | collected 2013-09
GATGTCGGGGATCCTTTGTTTGGGCAAACTTCCAAAACAGCTGACTATAATATCTGTTTTGGATTTTATTAAGTTCTCTAATTGGATTTTTTTCAAGTTTCTTTTGTATTCTCTGTTCTTTTCTTCCTATTTCAGCCTCACCGCGAAAAAATTTTTTGTAATAATTCTATTTTCGCAGTGAAGCTGTGCATTTTCAATAGATTTAGTGCGAATTATTTTCACCTGTCAAAGCTGATCAGACTTATTACTGAAAGGTTTATACTGAGAAACTAAACGAGTCTTCTGAGAAAGGCTCGTTTTTTCTATAATTATGAATGGAAATGGTAAGAATCACTCAGACAGGAAAGGACAGTGAAGATATGAAGAAGAGAATCGTTACACTTATGATCGCTGCGGTATTTACAGTCGGTGTGACGGCATGCGGGAGCTCGCCGGATCCGGCTCAGGGCAGCGGAAACGCAGCACAGAGCGGGAAAGATGCGGCCGAGGAAACTGACGGAGCGGGAGAAACAGATGCTTCAGCGCAGGATGGCCAGACGGAAGGCGGCGCACAGACAGGAGGATCAAATATCCTGATCGCGTATTTCTCCGTGCCGGAAGACATAGATACAGACGGCATCGATGCAGACGCCGGCGCCAGCATTGTGGTAAAGGACGGACAGGTCATGGGAAACCTGGAATATATGGCTGATGTGATACAACAGACGGTCGGCGGCGATCTGTTCAGGATCGAGACTGTGGAAGAGTATCCGCTGGACCATGACCCGCTGGTGGATCAGGCGGCAGTGGAGCAGGATGAAGAAGCACGCCCGGAGCTCTCTGTACAGATTGAAAATCCTGACCAGTACGATACGATCCTGCTGGGATATCCGAACTGGTGGGGCGATATGCCGATGCCATTATATACATTTTTGGAAGAATATGATTTCTCAGGGAAGACGATCATACCGTTTACTGCCCACGGAGGCAGCGGATTCTCCGACACGGTAAGTACCATCTCGGAGCTCCAGCCGAGTGCAGAGGTCAGCAGCGAAGGCCTGAGTATCTCAAGGAATGCCGTGGCGGATGCAGAGGACGAGATCAGCTCGTGGGCAGCCGGAGAAAGACTTTACCATGCAGCTCCACATCGGCGCGATCCGCAACCTCAATACGCTTCGCTACCGCGCACTCGGGGCGGATGTGGGATGCGACAGCATCGGAGATGTGATCTCTGCAGAGTCGCTGGCAGCCCTGCTGGACCGTATGGCAGTGAAGGACAGTCTCCCGAAAACGATCCTCTATACGCTGAATGCGGCTGACAACGATAAGCTTGCAGCGGCAGCGGGATGCTTCCAGGATGAGAGCACGGCAGGAAAGATCCAGTTCGGCTCCGCATGGTGGTTCAACGATCACTACGACGGAATGACCGCACAGATCAAATCACTTGCCAACATCGGTGTGCTCAGCCGTTTTGTCGGAATGCTGACAGACAGCCGTTCATTCCTGTCTTATCCGAGGCACGAGTATTTCCGCCGTATTCTGTGCGAGATCGTAGGAGGCTGGATCGACAAGGGCATGGCTCCGGCAGATTATGACGGAATCGGCAGGATCATCGAGGATATCTGCTTTAACAATGTATGGAACTATATAGGACCGGAAAAATAAGAAGAGAAAAAGGAGGAAATTATCATGAAAATGTCTTTTAGATGGTACGGCGAGTCCGACCCGATCTCCCTGGAGTACATTTCACAGATCCCGGGAATGCGTTCGATCGTTTCTGCCGTATATGACGTAAAGCCCGGCGAGGTGTGGCCGGAGGAAAGTCTGGCAAAGATGAAAGCGGACTGCGAGGCCCACGGCCTGGTCTTCGATGTAGTTGAGTCCATCCCGGTATCCGAGGATATCAAGCTGGGTACAGAGAAGAGGGACGAGCATATCGACGTGTACTGTGAAAATATACGCCGCTGTGCAAAATACGGCATCAAGTGTGTGACATACAACTTCATGCCTGTATTTGACTGGACAAGGACACAGCTTGACAAGAAAGCTCCGGACGGATCCACAAGCCTTGTAATGTACTGGGATCAGATGAAAGGCCTTGACCCGCTCAAGGACGACATCAATCTTCCGGGATGGGACGCAAGCTATACACAGGACGAGGTGCGCGGCCTGATCCAGGCGTACGGAGAGCTGGGGGAGGAAGGACTCTGGAAGAACATTGAGATCTTCCTGAAAAAAGTGATCCCTGTGGCAGAAGAATGTGGAGTTGTCATGGCGCTTCATCCGGATGATCCGCCGTACCCGATCTTCGGGCTTCCGCGTGTGATCACCTGCGAGGCGAACCTGGACCGCTATCTGTCCATCGTGGATTCTCCGTCCAACACACTCTGCCTCTGCACCGGATCACTCGGCTGTGCGAAGTTCAATGACATCCCGGCCCTGGTCCGCAAGTATTCCTCCATGGGAAAGATCGGATTCATGCACATGCGCAATGTTAAGATCATGGACGACGGATCATTTGAAGAGAGAGCGCATCTCTCATCCTGCGGTTCCCTCGATATGTATGAGATCACAAAAGCGCTTGTCGAGACCGGATTTGACGGATACGTTCGTCCGGATCACGGAAGAATGATCTGGGGAGAAGAAGGAAAACCGGGATACGGACTGTATGACCGCGCACTCGGCGCAGCGTATATAAACGGTCTGTTCGAGGCATGCGAGAAAGCAGCAGGAAAATAAGAAAACACTCTGTCCGCGGCAGCCGCGGGGAGATATTATGTTGAAGAAAATAAAAAATAAGATAAAGGAGAAAAGCGTTATGGGAAAAAATGTGTTGGATACAGATCTGACAGGTAAAGTTTGTGTTATCACAGGTGCAGGCGGCGCGATCTGCGGTATGTTCGCAGAGAAGCTGGCGGCAAGGTGGCAGTTCTCGACCTGAATGAGGAAGCCGCTCAGAAAGTTGCGGACAAGATCACTGCAGAGGGCGGAACGGCAAAGGCATATAAGGCAAACGTACTGGATCGTGAGAACCTTGACCAGGTGCATGAGCAGATCCTGGCAGATCTTGGTCCGTGCGACGTGCTGATCAATGGTGCGGGCGGAAACAATCCGCGCGCTACGACGGACAATGAGTTCCACTTTGAAGCGAAGGATATTGAAAACTGCAAGACATTTTTCGAGCTCGACAAGAGCGGCGTGGAGTTCGTGTTCGCGCTGAACTGGCTGGGAACTCTGCTCCCGACTCAGGTATTTGCCGGAGATATGATCGACAGAAACGGAAATATCCTGAATATCGCTTCTATGAACGCATATACACCGCTTACAAAGATCCCGGCTTACTCAGGAGCAAAGGCCGCGATCGAGAACTTCACTCAGTGGCTGGCAACTTACTTTGCAAAATCCGGCATTCGTGTGAATGCGATCGCTCCGGGATTCTTCGTGGGCAATCAGAACCGCGGCCTTCTGTTTAACGAGGACGGAACACCGACGGCACGTACAGCGAAGATCCTGGCAGGAACTCCGATGGGAAGATTCGGCGAGCTGGAAGAGCTGGTAGGAGCAGTGCTGTTCCTGATCAACAATGACGCGGCAGGATTTATCACAGGAGTATGCATCCCGATCGACGGCGGTTATTCTGCATATTCAGGAGTATAACAGGCAGCTTTTATTAAAATTTTATACGTTCATCTGAGGACCTGCAGCTGTCTGGGTCGGAGAAGATGTCGGGTGCGCCCGGTTATTGGAATGATAACCGGGCGCACCCTTTTTTATTCTGTAGGAAAGCGAGGATGTAAGACGATGAGAGATTTAGATAAGAACAGCAGGATTTTAGTTTTATTAAGGAATTGTTCAGAATTGATTAAGGTCTATGCCGGATAATAAGACTGCTGCAAATAGACGCAGAATTAAGAAGCTTCAAAGGCAGAGACACAACTGCGAAATCAGAAAGCTGAGGGCATGGTGATTTATGGAAAAGATTTTGATCATTGAGGATGATGAAGATATCAGAGAGGGAGTGCGGATCCTCCTGGAGGGAGAAGGATACTCGGTATTGGAGGCGGAAAATGGGAGAAAAGGACTGGAGCTGCTCGGGGAAGAGCCGGATCTGGTCATTCTCGATGTGATGATGCCAGGCATGTCCGGCCTTAAGACGTGTGAGGAAATCCGGAAAGGATCTTTTGTGCCGGTCCTGTTCCTGACGGCGAGGTCTCAGGAATCTGACAAGCTGATCGGGCTGATGGCGGGCGGAGACGATTATCTTCCAAAACCATTTTCCTATTCAGAGCTGCTCGGGCGGGTCAAGGCGCTTGTCAGACGCTGGAAGGTATATCGGGGGAAGGAAGAGACGGAGCAGGAAGCCGGGAATAAGTTTATTGAACTTGCCGGGATACAGGTTAATGAGGACTTTAATGAAGTACGTGTGAAGGGTAAGACAGTGGAATTGTCAGACATCGAGTACAAGATACTTCTCCTGCTTATGAAATACCCCGGGAAAATATTTTCCGCCCAGAACTTGTATGAGAGTGTCTGGAACGAACCGTATTTCTATAACTGCAATTCTACCGTGATGGTACATATCCGCAGGCTGCGTGTAAAGATAGAAGAAGACCCGAAAAATCCGAGGCTGATCATGACGGTGTGGGGAAAGGGGTATCGGTTTGGAGAACATTAAAGCAAGACTCAATTCGCTGTATTTTGAGCTGGCGGGGCTGCTGCTGGCGGCAGTGGCGATCTCCGGGATATTTTTCCTTCTGATCAATCGGGCAGGGACCAGCATCATTACAGAACGGTTCTCTGACAGTGATCATATAGAAAAACTCAGTGGAGCATATATTGATAAGCTTCAGAGATATATAGATGAAAACCAGGTCATGTCAAATGATTCTGAAAAACTGACGGCATGGGTCAAAAGGCAGAAGATCGTATCCATCCAGGTGTATAAAAACGAGATCCTCACGTATGACTCCAATTATCCTGATGCAGCTGTGGAAGATGCCGCGGCAGAAGGAGAATACTACGAGTGGCAGGATTACTATACGGCAGAATTTGCGGACGGGACGGCAGATGTGTTCCTGTACGGATTTTTTTCCTATCCTCTTTACAGCTATGCACTGATAGCTGAGATCCTTCTCTCTGTGGTTCTTCTGATCACTATCGTGATACTTGGGATCCGAAGCCGAGTGAAGTATATCGGGAAACTCAAAGAAGAGTGCGAGATCCTGGGAAGCGGGAACCTGGACTATCAGGTTACTGTGCAGGGAAAGGATGAGCTTGCCATGCTCGCTGCCGGGCTCGACAGCATGCGTGCGGCTCTCAAAGAAAGCAATGACAAGGAGGCAGAGCTGACTCTTGCCAACCGCAGGATGATAACGGAAATGTCTCATGATCTGCGCACGCCGCTCACGTCTCTTTTGATCTACACGGAGATCCTCGAGAAAAAGGACATCAGAGATGCCGGACAGCTGAGGGAGTATATTCAGAAAATAGAAAGAAAAGCGCAGCAGATCAAGCGCCTGTCCGATAATATATTCGAATATGCACTGGTCACAGAGGGGACAGAGGTGGAGCTGGGAGAGCCGGAGACGCTGAGAGATATCTTCTATGATCCGCTGTCGGAAATGACTGCATATCTTGGGGAGCAGGCGTATAGCGTAGAGATAGAACTGGAAAGAGACGGGAGAAAAATCCGGATAAACGAGGAATATATAAACAGGATCCTGGATAATCTTGTCTCCAATATCATAAAGTATGCAGACAAAAAATCTCCGGTAAAAATAGGTACCGTGTACAATGATGAGTCCGGCGGCCTGCGTTTTGAAAACCGAATCTGCGAAGATGCGGAGGATAAGAAAAGGACGGAAGGCAGCACGAATATCGGGCTGCGCAATGTTAAAAAAATGATGAAGAGCATGCATGGCTCCTGTACGGCAGAGCAGAAGGAAGATTCCTTCGTGGTTACTCTGATGTTCCCGTGGACAGATGGAACAGGGCCGTCCCTTTCTTCGGGACAAAAAATGTGCTCATATCCACTTTTTCCAGCCTCAGGAGTTCTGTTTTTCTGCCGATACCGCCGGCATAGCCTGTCAGGCTTCCGTTGGTTCCGACGACCCTGTGGCATGGCACGATAATGGAAATCTCATTGTGGCCTACCGCACCGCCGACTGCCTGGGCGGACATGTGCTGCAGTCCCCGTCTGTCCGCAAGCTGCTGCGCGATCTGTCCGTAGGTCATAGTTGTTCCGTATGGTATGGAACAGAGGATCTCCCACACTTCATTCTGAAATTCTGTCCCTGTAAAATGAAGCGGTATTTGGAAATCCGGCTCCCTTCCGGAGAAGTAGATGTCGAGCCAGCGCTTCGTGTCGTCAAAAAGAGGAATGCTGCGTTCCTCATGCTCCTGATCCAGGTGGAGCGCGAAATATTTCTGTCCTTCAAACCACAGTCCGGTCAGACCGATGTCGTCGGCCGCCAGAAGGATGTCCCCGAGGGGAGATTTATAATGGCTGATATACTGCATATGGATTCCTCCTTTATTACGTTTTTCGGACTTTACAGAAATAGTATATCATACTTCACAGGCATGACAGAGCATAAAACACAGGTATTTGTAATTGGTACCGGGATGTGCCAGAATATAGGTGTGAAAATAATCAGCTGAGAAAAGCGAGACTTATAAAGGAGGAGGTTCTGAAATGAGATATATAAAATTAGGCAGTTCTGATCTGAATGTATCCCGTATCTGTATGGGATGCATGGGATTCGGCGATGCAAAAAACGGACAGCACACATGGACGATCGACGAAGAGCACTCCCGGGAGATCATAAAGAAAGGTCTGGAATCCGGCATTAATTTTTACGATACGGCGATCGGATATCAGAGCGGGACGAGCGAGCAGTATCTGGGACGGGCGCTGAGAGACTTTGCAAAGAGGGATGAGGTCGTGGTCGCCACGAAATTTCTTCCCCGCACGCCGGAAGAAATTGAAAAAGGCGTGCCGGCGCAGGAGCATATCGAGAGGATGATCAATAAAAGCCTGGAGAACCTGGGCATGGACTATGTGGATCTGTACATTTACCATATGTGGGACTATGCGACGCCCCTCTACGATATCATGGAAGGCCTGAACAACGCAGTGAAGGCGGGAAAGGCGAGATATATCGGCATATCCAACTGCTTCGCGTATCAGCTTGCCAAGGCGAACGCGCTGGCGGAGAGAGAAGGATTCGCGAAGTTCATTTCCATACAGGGGCACTACAATCTGATCTTCCGCGAGGAAGAGCGGGAGATGGCAAAGCTCTGCCGGGAGGACAATATCGCTATGACGCCATACAGCGCCCTGGCAGGCGGAAGACTGTCAAAAGCGCCGGGAGAGACCTCCAAGAGGCTTGAGGAGGACAGCTATGCAAGGCTGAAGTACGACGGCACGGCCGATGTGGACAGCGTGATCATTGCCCGCGTGGCAGAGCTGGCGGAGAAGCGCGGCGTATCGATGACGGAGATCTCCCTTGCATGGCTCCTCACAAAGACAGCCGCTCCTGTAGTCGGCGCTACAAAGCTTTCCCATGTGGAGGGCATGGCAAAGGCCGCAGATCTCTGCCTGACAAAGGAAGAAATAGACTATCTGGAGGAGCCTTACGTTCCTCACGCTCTGGTGGGCGTTATGGCACAGAATACACCAGAACAGGCAAAGGAAAAACATGTCTGGTCCACAGGGGATCAGAAGCTGTAGAACGGGAGGGATTCGTTTGAAAATCGTAATTTTACAAGGAAGCCCGAATAGAAACGGGTCAACAGCAATTTTGACAGAAGAGTTCAGCAGGGGCGCCAGGGAGGCGGGGCACAGCATTACGCGGTTTGACCTGGCGGATATGGATGTAAAACCATGCACAGGCTGTGTGGCGTGTGGGTATGAAGGCCCCTGCGTACAGCATGACGACAGCCAGAAGATCCGCGCAGAGATCCTGAGCGCCGACATGCTTGTGTTTGCCACGCCGCTTTATTATTATGGAATGTCCGCTCAGCTGAAGACCGTGGTAGACCGGTTCTGCTCTTACAACAGCAGTATTACGAGAAAGCATATGAAATCGGCACTGCTGGCTGTCGCCTGGAACAGCGGCGACTGGACATTTGACGCGCTGGAGAGTCACTATCAGACGCTGGTGCGCTATCTGGATCTGCAGGATCAGGGCATGGTGCTCGGAAAAGGCTGCGGAAGTCTGTCCATGACGAGACACAGCCGTTATCCGAAGCTGGCATATGAGTTGGGAAAGAGGGTATAGATGCCCTCTTTTTCTTGCTGCCCTCCGGAGTCGATGATAAAATTGAGGCTGAGATGAGTCCAGGACAGAGCAGCGGAGAGACGAACAGTGTGCGGGAGCTCGCGGATATCATCGGCAGATTCCAAGCTGGCTGAAAAAAGCTCTGTCAGTCCGCAGGATCTGCTGGATGTCCCGGTATTTCTGGCGCAGCGCCCGCTTGTCAAGAACGAACTGGAAGGCTGGTTTGGAGAATATTATGACCGGATCCATGTTGCAGGCACTTATAATCTGATCAACAACGTGGCGGTCATGGTGGAAAAGAAGATCGGAGTGGCGCTCTGCTTCCGGCTCCAGAATCATTTTGACGGTCTGAAATACATCCCGCTGTCCCCGGAGGTGGAGACGGGAGCTGTGATCGTATGGAAGAAAGCGCAGATCGTCAGCCGCACAATGTATCAGTTTATCAGTTTTATCAGAGAATACCAGGAAGGACAATAAAAGCGAAAAGTGCGGTCCGGAGTGTAAATCCGGGCTGCGCTTTTCGCTTTTCTCATTTTTCATGTGAGAGTCCTCCCTGTTCTATATCAGCGGATCTCATCCGCCCACTCTAGAAATTTCTGAACCTTTTCCCTGTTCGATCTCAAAAAAGAAACATAAAAGAGCACGCTCAGTTCAGGATCACTGAGAGGGATCAGCGCGCGATGTGTCCCGTCATTTCTCAGATCTATAGACAGGCGGGAAATGGTGGCAAGAAAATTGGTAGTGCGGATCAGATGCTGATAGATATTAAAATTATTTTTTAACATCGTGATAGGCAGGTCATTTTTGGTGATCACTTTCAGAAAAGGAATGCTTGAGACATGGCTTTCCTTGATTTTATATGGGGTGACGATCAGGTCATAAACGCGGTCCTTGAGAAGCTTTGCCGCTTCGGTTCCCTCGTATAGATCATCCTGCAGGTGGATGTCAGGATAAGCAAGAGAAAAACGGGGCACACAGAACCAGCGTACACCCGGATCGCAGAAGGCAGCGGAAAGTGTCAGATCCTTCTGTGCCGTGCTTCGTATGTCAGCTTTCATCTGCTCGATGTCCCGGAGGATATTGTTCACATGGATCAGAGCAATCTCACCGATTTTGTTTAAATGGATCCGGTTCGGAGAACGGTCGAACAGTTCTGCGTCCAGTTCTTCTTCGAATTTTTTCAGCATGGCGCTATGGCAGCCTGTTTTATATTGATTGAAAATATTCCTCGCTGCTATTGATTTTTGAGATTGCAGCTGATGTCTGCAGATATAGTGCAGAGGCATGGCATGCAATGAGAAACAAGTATTGGACGATGGAAACCTGCAATGCTGAACCGGCAGCGGGGGATCGCGCTTGATGAGATCCATTTCCGCGAGCGGCAGCTGGACCGCATGGATTATCTGAGATTCAAGATTGAAAGCAGGAAGAGGGAGAGCTGATTCCAGAGCTGACGGGAACAGTGATGATCGAAGCGGTGCTCTGAGACCAGGAGGCTCCGGTCACGGATCGACCGGTCTCTCAGACGAGTCTGTCCTGCAGAAACCCTTTTCAGTCAGCCCCGCTCCGTACAGTCCGTGAAGGATAAGGCGGGTGGCAAGAGGAACCATCTCCTCGATGGGGATCCGCTGGCCTTCTACTTCCCACTGCCGGTAGATTACGCCGAGGCAGACGGAAAAATACGTGATGATGAGATTGCTCTCGAAGCGGTTATATTTAGGAAAACTGTCGTATTTTACGAAAAAATGCTCACGGATCAGATCCGAGGGGCTTTTTTCGTCTGTAACGTGGCCTTTGCTCGAGAGGATCTTCTTATCAACAGGATCTAGAGCCGCCATGAACTGGAAGCTGTGCTGGATGATCTTTTCTACATCATCCGGGAAGGTTGTCTCAGAGATCATCCGGAGGGTAGGCGCCATGAGTTCAGACTGCAGTGCGGCGAGCAGATGATCCAGGGAAGGGTAGTGGAGATAAAATGTTTTCCGGTTGATCTGCGCCCGCTCTGTCAGCTCTTTGATCGAGATTTTTGAATACTCGGTCTCTGCCATCATTTCACGGAATGTCGTCTGTATCAGCTTTTCGTTTTTAATAAATCGAAGATCCTGCTTCGGTGCCTGCTTCATTTCTGTGCATACTCCTTGTATATATTTTACTTGGTTTTAATACACATATTCCAAAGATGTGTGTATTAAACCACAGGAAGGCTTACGTGCCCATTGTAGCGAAAACATATTTTTATTATAATACCAAAGCAGAGAACAATCAACGTATGGATATTAATACACCTGTGAGAAATAACTGAGCCGGCAGGATGCGATACTGTATTCGAGATAACAGCCAGTTTGTACAGGCTTTACTACAAGGAGGCATGGATATGAAATTTCGTTATATCACAATTGAGAGAGAATACGGGAGCGGAGGTACAAAGATCGCACGGAGGCTGTCAGAGGCCTGCGGTGTTCCCTGCTACGGACATGAGATCCTGGAGGCGGTAGCGAAGAAGCAGGGGATCCCGGTGGAGCGGATCAACCAGTACGAAGAAAAAGCGACCGGAAGCGTGCTCTACACAATGTTTGTCATGAGCCGTGTACAGACCGGGAATCCGGATATGCTGACGGCAGAGGGAAAAGTTTTCCTCGACGAGCAGCTTGAGATCCGCCGGCTTGCGACAGCGGGACCGGCAATCTTTCTGGGACACTGCGCCTGCGATGCATTGAAAGATCAGAAGGGCGTCGTGAAAGTGTTCATTCATTCAGAGGACGAGGAAGAGATCAAGGCCCGCATCACAAAGGATTATGGGATCGCTCCGGAAGATGTGGAATCAACGCGGAGGTACTATAATAAAAAGAGAGCGGGGTATTTCCGTGCCAATACAGGAAATGACTGGAGCAATCTGAAGAACTATGACGTGGTCCTGGATTCCTCAAAGCTCGGGATAGAGGGCTGCGTGAACGTGCTCAAGGGCCTGTTCTAAAGGAACTGCGGGGGCGGACTGCGGCTTACAGAATGCCATACCCGAAAGGCATAAAAAAAGATGAAATTTAAGTATTAGACATAAGATACATAGCCTAATTATAATGTGAGTGTGGACAGAGGAAAAAGAAAATCCGATGTCTGCACTCACTTTTTTATATGCAGGAAAGTCCATCGGACTGCCCCCTCCCTGCAGATAAAAATCCCAGACTCCCTCTGTCGGGATGCGTGCGCCGCAGTGTCATGCCTAAGCCGCTGTACAGTGCGGCGCGCGTAAAGTGTCCATGAGCGCATGCAGCAGTCAGGAAGAACCGTCAGATGACGTGCAGCAGGCTGTACAGAATGAAGAGACGCAGGAGGATGGAGAAGAGCAGTCAGAAAACATGTCGGAAGGAAACACGGAGACGGCAGAGGGCGGATCTTTTTTTCATCCAGACAGTGGAACAATATCCGGGCGGCTGTGATGACATGATCGACCAGGGACAGGAGGAGCAGAGTGAAGGAGCAAGACCGGAGCTGGCTTCGGAGATCGAGGATATCAGTCAGTACGATACCGTCTTCCTCGGTTATAAAAAAATTGAAAAATATATTGACACTCTGTCAGAATAGCACTATACTAAGTATACTGACATGATGTCAGAATAGAAAATAACAGGAGGTACAGCAGGTATGAGTAAACCTTATATCATCTGTCATATGATGACATCCCTGGATGGTCGGATTGACTGTGCCATGGTAGGACAGCTGGAAGGTGTGAGAGAATACTATACGACATTGGATGAGCTGGAGCTGTCAAGCACTTTGAGCGGCAGAGTGACAGCTCAGACAGAAATGGCACTTCCCGGCGTATTTTCGGCAAAAGACAATACGCCTTTTGGAGCAGAGAAATTTTCTAAAAATGCGGAAGGAGATGGCTATGAGATCATTGTCGATACAAAGGGAATGCTTTTATGGAATGATGACGCTGGTTCTGAAAAACCGCATCTGATTATTACCAGCGAACAGGTGTCAAAGGAATACCTGGCATATCTTGATGAAAGGCATATTTCCTGGATTGTGTGCGGAAAAGAGGAAATTGATCTCGCAAAGGCAATGGAAATTTTGGCAGAAAATTTTTCAGTAGAACGGCTTGGTATTGTAGGCGGACCCATGATCAACAGTGCATTTTTGGAAGCAGGTCTGCTGGATGAAATCAGTATACTGATTGGTCTTGGCATTGACGGAAGAAAAGGAATGCCGACCGTATTCGATGGATTCTCGATGGATAAAAAAACAATCCCGTTGAAATTGAAGGATGCAAAGATATTTGAAAATGGTGCGGTCTGGCTTCGCTATCTTGTGTGATGGCAAGAGCCTGAATATAAATTTAGAATTGCAAAGCAATACGAAACAAAGAACAGGAGGTTTTTATTATGTTAGGCAATTTCTCATTCTGTAATCCTACGAAACTGTATTTTGGCGATGAGTCCCTGAACTATCTGAACACAGAACTCCCCAAATATGGGAAAAATGTTGTTCTGATCTACGGTGGCGGGTCCATCAAAAAGAATGGCATCTATGATGATGTAATACGTATTTTGAACGAGAACGGGAAAAATGTGGCAGAGATTCCTGGGGTGATGCCAAACCCGACAGTGGATAAGCTTTATGAAGGCGTTGAGATTGCAAGAAAACATCAGGCGGATCTGCTTCTGGCAGTAGGCGGCGGCTCTGTCTGCGACTATACAAAAGCAGTTTCCGTATCTGTCAACTGTGAGGAAGATCCATGGGAGAAATATTACCTGCGCTTTGAGGAACCTTCCTGCGAGACACTTCCGGTAGGCTGTGTCCTGACTATGGTCGGAACCGGATCGGAGATGAACGCCGGAGCTGTGATAACGAATCCCCATACCCATCAGAAAATCGGCCATGTCTTTGCGGATGAGAAGATCATGCCAAAGTTCGCCATCTTAAATCCGAAGTATACGCTGACTCTGCCCCATTACCAGATGGTATCCGGCATCTATGATATTTTCAATCACATCTGCGAGCAGTATTTCTCCGGTGAGGATGACAATACCAGCGACTATATCAGCGAAGGTCTGATGCGTTCTGTGATCCATGCCAGCCGGATCGCAAATAAGGATTCCCAGGATTATGAGGCGAGGAGCAACCTGATGTGGGCAGCAACCTGGGCGCTGAACACCCTGGTTTCCCGAGGGAAATCCACGGACTGGATGGTACACATGATCGGTCAGTCGGTAGGAGCATATACCAACGCAACACACGGCATGACACTGGCGGCTGTCTCCCTGCCCTACTACCGTTACATTCTTCCTTACGGCGTACAGAAGTTTAAGAGGTTTGCTGTGAATGTATGGGATGTAGATCCGGAAGGCAAAACCGATGAGCAGATTGCAGGGGAAGGCCTGGATGCCATGAAAGCATGGATGAAGGAACTGGGGCTGGTAATGAACATTTCTGACCTGGGAGCTACGGAGGATATGCTGGAAGGCATCGCCGATGGCACGATTATCCTGCCCGGTGGGTACAAAGTTTTGGAACACAATGAGATTATAGAAATTTTAAAGGAGAGTTTGAAATGAAAAAGACATTAGTTGCTTATTTTTCCGCCAGTGGAGTGACGGAGCGTGCGGCAAAAGAGATTGCCGGGGCAGTGGATGCTGATTTATATGAAATCCTGCCGGCACAGCCTTATACAGATGCAGATCTGGACTGGACAGATAAAAAGAGCCGCAGCACAGCAGAGATGAACGACCCTGCATGCCGCCCGGAGATTGCAGGAACAGTTGAAAATATGGAGCAGTACGATACGGTTTTCGTCGGTTTCCCCATCTGGTGGTATGTGGAACCGAGAATCGTGGATACCTTCCTGGAAAGCTATGATTTCTCCGGCAAGACTGTGATTCCTTTCGCAACTTCCGGAGGAAGCGGTATCGGCGGAGCAGAGAAGAGCCTGCGGGAACACTGCCCGAAGGCAAACTGGAAACAGGGCAAACTGGTAAACAGCGGAGCGGCTGCATGGGCAAAGTCCGTTCTGGGAGAGTGAGGCAGATATGCCAAGGGGTTCTGAAGAATTAACGAACGCAAGGAAAGAAGAAATCGTAAATGCCTGCGCTGTCCTCTATGAAACCATGAGCTTCAAGGATATTACCCTTCGGGATATCGGGGACAAGACCTCTTTTACCAGAACGTCCATCTATAACTATTTCCGGACAAAGGAAGAAATCTTTCTGGCGCTTCTGAAACGGGAGCATGATGCGTGGATTACAGACATGAAGGAAATGATCCGGCAGAATACTGTTATGGGCGCAGAGGCATTTGCAGAGGCTTTGGCCCGGATTCTGGAAAAACGCAGCTGCATGCTGAAACTGATGTCCATGAACATTTACGATATGGAAGTCAACAGCCGGATGGAAAATCTGGTGGATTTTAAGAAGTCCTACGCAGAAGCTTTTGATACATTGGAAGAGTGCCTGAAAAAATTTTTCCATTCTATGACGGAGGAGGACAGGAAGGGATTCCTCTATGCTGTTTTCCCCTTTTTGTTTGGAATACATCCCTTTACTTCCCATACAGAAAAACAGTTGGAAGCTATGAAAAAGGCAGGCATAGAGGAGGGCGACTGCACCATTTATGAACTGACAAAGCCCTTCCTGCTCCGGTTATTGAAATCCTTTTCATAAAATGCGTTCTAAATCAATGGCATGAGGAAACGGCTGTTCCTCGGAGGTGTAGTCATTGGATGAAATGACAGGACCGGATAAGAGATAAGCTGAAATGCTTATGCCTTATCCGGTCTTTCTTTTTTATACGGGAAAGCCCTTCCGATCTTCAGCTTTTATGTTTAGAACAAGTAGGAGGATGAAAAAAATGGATTTTCTGAATGGCAGGATCAAAATTTTTAAAGACAGCGCTGACAAAAGCACTTCCGTTCGGACTTGCAGCGGCGGTGATGATCGCAGCGCTCAGTCTTGCGGCCCCGTTTTCTCCGGAAGTAAACAGGACAGTCATGTATCTGCTCCTGATCGTGATCTCCATGGCGGCAGTCATAAAGAGCTGTATACCGCTTACAAAACTCCGGGCGTTTATCTGTGTCACGATGGTCATAGGAACCTTTGGAGCGCTCATACTCCTGCCGTCGCTCTTTGAAGTGCATCTGCCGGGCATTTTGAGTGAGAGCATTTCGTCAGCTGTAACTGCCCTTTTGGGTGCGAACAGTAACGCTGTCCCTATTTTGTCAAAATTTCCGTTTATGTAGTGCTTGTATATCCGGCCCTGTTATGTTATTATGGTAAAAAATAATACACAATGCGTATATTTTTGGGCTTGGATTTGATTTTATGCCAGGATACGCATTGCTGAGCTTTGAACGGAGGTGACAGGACTATGGGGTTAAGAGAAGAGATGATCGAGCTGAGGAAGAGTACGGGGATGAACAAAAGGCAGTTTTCCGAGTATTTCGGAATCCCATACCGTACATTTCAGGACTGGGAGCTGGGCAGCAGGAGAGTGCCGGAGTATTTGTTCCGGCTGATGGCGTACAAGGTGAAGATGGAAGGCCTTGACAAAAAGAAAGGGGAGGGCACATGAGACAGGAAAATCTGGTCATTTTTGAGTCTGAGGACAGGAATGTGGAGCTGAGAGTGCCGATCGAGGATGAGACGGTGTGGCTGACGCAGGCGCAGATGATTGAATTGTTTGGGCGGGATCAATCAGTAATTTCTCGGCATATCAGAAATATTTTTAAAGAAAACGAGCTGGATGAGAAAAGTAATATGCATTTTTTGCATATTACAAATATCGACAGACCGGTAGCAGTTTACAGCCTTGATGTCATTATCTCTGTCGGCTACCGTGTAAAGTCAAAACGGGGAATTGAATTTCGCCGCTGGGCGAACAAAGTCCTCAGAGATTACATACTGAAGGGATATGCTGTGAATCATAACCGTATCAACGAACTGGGAGAAGTGATACGGATCATGAAGCGGGTGGAGAACAGCCTGGATGCAAAGCAGGTGCTTTCCGTTATTGAACGGTATAATACTGCTCTGGACCTCCTGGACGAGTACGACCACCAGACGATGAAGAAGCCGGAAGGGAATAAGGCGGTCTATGTTCTGGAGTATGAGGAGTGCAGGAAAGTGATAGACAGCATGAAGTTCGGGGAGGAAAGCGGACTTTTCGGAAATGAAAAGGATGATTCCTTCCGGGGAAGTATTGGCGCGATCTATCAGACATTCGGAGGCGAAGAGGTGTACCCTACTCTTGAGGAGAAAGCTGCGAACCTTCTGTATTTCCTTACGAAAAATCATTCCTTCTCTGATGGAAACAAAAGGATCGCCGCCGCGCTTTTCCTGTATTTTCTGGATCGGAACCAGGCGCTTTTCCCGGACGGGAAAAAGAGGATCGATGATTATGCCCTGGCGGCATTGACGATCATGATCGCAGAGTCAAAGCCGGAAGAGAAGGAGATGATGGTGAAGGTAGTGATGAACTGCCTTGCCGGAAGAGTGGAATAACAGCTTAGGATAGAAGAGAGGCGAAAACATGTCTTTGAAGAAACGAATGTTCCGGTCAAATATGATGATCCTATGTTCCGCGCTGGTCAGCCTTATGCTCATCATCATAGCTGTGCTTCTCCTTTTTGAGGACTACTTTGAGCAGCAGTTCCATTCCATCAGCCAGACGGCTCTGGAGCGGCATGCATCTGAAGCGGCGGAGACGGTGGAGCAGACAGAGATCGATGAGATCGATGAACTGAATCGTCGGATCGGGCAATGGGGATACCAGGCGGTATATTTTCCGGAGGAAAATCCGCTCCTGTCGTCTCTGCGGCAGATCTTCCTGCCGTTTCTGTGTGTGCTTGTCCTTGCCGGCATCGCCGCGATCGCAGTCATCCTGCTGCTGGCATCTTTCTTCACGCGGAAGATGAACCGTCTTGTCATGGAGCCGGTGGAGCTGCTGGTCGCCGGGGCAGAGCGGATCCGGGACGGAAACTTAAATGAAGAGATCCGGTATGAGGGAGAGGCAGAATTTGAGCATGTGTGCCGGACCTTTAACGCCATGCAGCATACGATCCTGGAGGATCAGAGGCAGCGGGAGAAAAATGAAAAAGCGCGTACCGACATGGTCACAGGCATCTCTCATGACCTGCGCACGCCCCTTACCTCTATACGAGGATATATCAAAGGTGTCCTGGACGGCGTTGCGGACACGGATGAGAAAAAGGCACTGTACCTGCAGACTGCGTACGAATCCACGGAGGATATGAACGCCCTCCTGCAGAAGCTGTTCGATTTCTCCCTGATGGAGAGCGGACAGATGCCCTTTCATACTGCTGGAAAACAGCATGAAATATGCAGGAGTCAGGCCTCTGGAAATCAGGATCCAGGTCTTCGAACAGACCGGTGAGAAGCCCGGCGTGATAGTGGAGTGGAAGGACAACGGGCATGGTGTGCCGGAGGAAAAACTGCCGCAGATCTTCGAGCGGTTCTATCGGTGTGACGAGTCCCGCAGTGAGAAGGGCGGCGGCATCGGGCTCTATGTGGTAAAATATATCATGGAACGGCACGGCGGCAGCGCAAAGGCAGAGAATGACGGCGGGCTTAAAATTCAGCTATTCTTTCCGAAGGAGGAGACATAAAAATGGCAAAGATCCTGATCGCGGAGGACGATGAAAAGATCGCGCAGCTCGAGAAAGATTATCTTGAGAGCAACGGCTATGAGACGGAGATCATAAACGACGGCAGCAGAGTGATCCAGGAACTGAAGTCACGGACATATGATCTGGTGCTTCTGGATATCATGCTGCCGGGGTGCAGCGGGTATGATATCTGCCGGACGATCCGGGATGAGATCGACATCCCCATCCTTATGGTGACAGCGCGTGCGGAAGCGGTGGACGTGATCCGGGGGCTGGGACTTGGAGTAGACGACTATATCACGAAGCCCTTTGCTCCGTCTCAGCTTGTGGCGAGAGTGCGCTCCCATCTGAAACGCTACGAGCGTCTGACCGGGAAGCGGGACGGGGCAGATGGCACAGGCGGCAGACAGAGGAAAACGGAGCAGATCGTGATCCGCGACGTTGTTATTGAACCGAAGACATGGAAGGTGTGGAAGAAGGAAAAGGAGCTGAAGCTCCCGAACCGGGAGTTCGAGCTCCTGCGCTTTATGGCGGAGAATCCGAATATCGTATTTTCAAAGGAAGAGCTTTTTGAGAAGATCTGGGGCTATGACTACATATCGGATGCAGCTACGGTCTCGGTCCATATCAACCGGCTGAGGGAGAAGATCGAGGATGACGCCAGGAATCCGAAGATCATTGAGACTGTGTGGGGCGCGGGATACCGTTTGAATGCATAAGCGTATCAAAGAATGAGTTATGACAGAAAGAAGGAATGAGTTATGTGGCTTTTCTATGCCATTGGTTCCGCCTTTTTCGCGGGAGTGACTTCCATCCTTGCTAAGTGCGGGATCAGAAAGACGGATTCGACTGTAGCGACGGCAGTGCGGACCATTGTGATCCTGATCTTTTCCTGGATCATCGTATTCATTGTGGGATCGCAGGATCGGATCACAGAGATCAGCGGCAGGACGCTGATATTCCTGATTCTATCGGGAGCAGCCACAGGAGCGTCCTGGCTGTGTTATTTTAAGGCGCTTCAGATCGGGGATATCAACAAGGTAGTCCCGATCGATAAATCCAGCACAGTCCTTACGATCCTTCTGGCGCTGATCTTTCTCCAGGAGGGGATCTCCCTTTCGAAAGCTGCTGCGGTGGTCGTGATCGCTGCGGGAATCTTCCTGATGATCGAGAAGAAGGATGTACAGGAGACGAAGAGCGGGAGAGGCGGCTGGTTCCTGTATGCCGCAGGCTCTGCGTTTTTTGCCAGCCTGACAGCAATCCTCGGAAAGATCGGAATCACCGGAGTGGAGTCCAATCTAGGAACTGCCATCCGTACCTGTGTCGTGCTGGTCATGGCGTGGGTCATGGTGTTTGTGACAGGGAAGCAGGGCGAGGTGAAGAAGATTGGGAGGAAAGAGCTTGTGTTTATCTGCTGCTCCGGTATCGCCACCGGCGCCTCCTGGCTGTGCTACTACCGGGCGCTGCAGGAAGGACCGGCAAGTGTGGTAGCTCCGATTGATAAGCTGAGCGTGCTTGTGACAGTTGCATTCTCTTATTTTGTCTTCGGCGAGAGGCTGGGGAGAAAGCAGGCCGCTGGTCTGGTCCTGCTGACAGCGGGAACGGTGGCAATGGCTCTCCTGTGACAGTTTAAGATTTGTTTCACAAATATCCTCTTTTTAAAGCTGTTCTGTCCAGATCAGATTGCTGACATAGGGAATCTCACCTGCGAGCACCGCATCGTAGAAGTCCTGTTTCCAGTCAATATAGTCGATACAGCCCTTCAGTTCCTCAATGGAATCCAGGAGGGCTTTCCTTTTTTTTGGCGAGCATCTCTTTTCGCCGGTGGATCGTGGACTCTCCCTGAAGGCACAGATCCAGGTATTCCTTCATCTCCTGGATGCTCATGCTGCATTTCTTCAGGCATACAAGATCCTTGATCCACTTCAGATCCCGGTCGTCGAAGACGCGGCGGTTATTCTTATCACGCTTGACATTTGGGATCAGCCCCTCGTTGCAATAGTATTTTAAAGTCTGGTAGTAAATATGAGAAGACTGCTGGGGAACATCAATGACATGCAGGCTAGGGGAAACCTGATGTGGGATTCCGCCATGGCTGAGAACGGCATTCTGAAAGTGGGACGCCTTACGGATTTCCAGGCGCATCAGATCGAGCATCAGCTCGGCGCGTATACAGACTGCAATCACGGGCAGGGACTGGCAGTGATCCATCCGGCATACTACCGTCATATCGTGAAAGATGCGGAAGAGAAGTTCATCCGTTTTGCAAAGGAAGTCTTTGGCAAAGACACTGCGGAAGAGGGCGTAGAGGCGCTCGCAGAGTTTATCAGGGAGTGCGGGCTTCCGACGAAGCTGTCTGAGCTGAACTCAAAGACAGAGATCACGCCGGAACTGCTCCGCAAGGTTGCGGATACGAGCAATGTGATCAAATGCGGTCCCCGCGAGCTGAGCAGGGACGAGATCTATGACATTCTGATGGAGTGCATGTAAGGAGAAAAAAGGATCATCAATCTCCACGTCCTGCGGCGGGAGCAGATCCTTCACACGATGGCATGCGCATTTTGCGGAATAAGATGTGTCTCTGGATATGTGTCCCTATTACTCTGGAAACAGCTTCTCCAGCGTGACAAGCACGCCGTCCTCCGCATTGGACGGACACACATATTTTGCCGCGTCCTTTACATTCTGCGGGGCATTTCCCATCGCGTAGCTGTACCCGCAGTATTTCAGCATCTCAATGTCGTTGCCTCCGTCTCCGAACGCAGCGCACTGCTGGGGTGTGATGCCGCGGCGCGCTGCAAGGCGCTTCAGTCCGGAGGCTTTATGGCATCCCGGCAGGATCAGGTCGATGGCTCCGTGTCCGCTTGTCGTGGGCACTGCTGTTCCCGTCAGCCTTTTCCGGAACAGCTCATAGTAGTGAGCAGTCTTTTCACCGGGAACTGTTATGGCGAATTTCAGGATGCGGTCGTCCACAGATTTAAAGTCGTCGACCCATTTCAGCCGATGGCAGTAGAGTTTCGTAAGCTCAAAAAAATCTTGGCTGACGGTGCCGCGCTGGCAGTAGGCGCTCTCCATGCCGCACATGACAGTCAGGATCTCCGGTGATTCCCTGCACAGGTCGATCGCGGCGTGCACGGTTTCCCGGGGCATGTCAGCGGCAAAGACCAGTTCTGTCCGGTCTTTTACAAAGGCACCGTTTTCTGCAACGAAAGAAATCTCTTCTTGAAACCCGGGGAACAGATCGCGGAGCTGATAGTACTGGTTTCCGCTTGCCACGACAAAGCTGCATCCTGCTTCCTGCATGCGGGAGAAGACGCGCCTGAAGCGGGGCGCGTCATATGTGTAATCGGAGCGGACAAACGTCCTGTCTATATCCACAGCGACCATTTTGATGTCGTGAGTGTCCAAGCCTTGAGCCATTTTAGTTTTCCTCCTTGCGGATGATATCTGCGCCGAACGTATTCTCCACGACTCCCGGGAGCAGTTCATAGATGGAACAGTTTATTTTCTTTTCAAACATTTCTTTTATCTCCAGGATCTTTTTCCAGCGGTCGACGATGACCGGGGGAGTGCCGTAACGCAGCGCCACATCCACGAAGCGCTTCTCCAGAAGACAGAACCCGGATGGGAGAGCCAGTGAATCACAGAGCTGCACAAGCCTGTCATAGTCGTCATACTCGGCGAATTTCACAAATTCCTCTAAAAACTGATAGGTGTCTTCGGACATGTCGAATTTCCCGATGGAAGTGTGTATGTCCTGTATCATGAAAGCATGGGAAATGCAGATCTGTGCGGCTTTTTCCCATCCGCGGTCCATGCAGAGCAGAAACCCGTCTGTCAGATGTCTCTCTGAGGTGACGCCGGCATATCTGCCGATATCGTGGAGCAGACCGTAACACCATGCCTTCTCGGCTGACAGATTATCACACCGGGAGGCAATGTTCCTGCATGCCAGGGCGACATAGCGGGAGTGGTCTGTCCAGGGACCGGGATTTAATGCCACGGCTTTTTTTAATTCTGCTTCTGCAGTCTTCTTATTCAATTCCATTTTATGTTTTCCCTTTCTTGAAGAAAATTTTGTAATTATTACTATAGAAGTTCTGCTCTGGATGTAATATCTTTTTCCCGTCAGATTTTATCACGATCCTGCCATCTGCGCCGATACTCAAGCGGAGTGCACCCGACGTGTGCGCGGAAGGTCTTTCCGAAGTAGCTGCTGCTGCCAAGGCCGCAGGCATGCCCTACGTTAGTTACAGACCTCTGTCCTTCTGCCAGCATCCGGCATGCCATCTGCAGGCGGTAGCTTGTCATATATTCCGACGGAGTCATGTGCAGGCAGGACTGGAAGACACGGTAACATTCCCGTTCGCTCAAGTACGCCGCAGATGCAAGCTCCGAGACGGAGATCTTTTCGGAAAAATGTTCGTGGATATAGATCATCATCGTCTTTATCTTGTCTTCCGCTCTGGTGTCGGGAGCAGAGGCTTCGTGGAGAGCTGGGGCGGAGAGCTCCAGCAGTCTGAGCCATATTTCTGACAGGACTTCTCTCATCTTGATCTCATAGCCGAATCCGTCTTCGTCCAGCCGGAAGGCGCTGCGGATCAGGCTCAGGATATCTGCCTGCTCCGGATCATCAGGGGACAGGGAGATCATCTCGAGCTGCGGCGCGGCAGTCAGCGGCGTGACATATTTCTGTTCGATCAGGCTCCCGCAGCTGCCGGCGATCAGGGAAGGATCAAAAATATGAAGAAGCTGTACATTTCTCTCCGTGCGGGAGAGGACCTCGGTCATGTGCAGCACATTGGAATTGATCATTCCGCCTGATCCGGCAGGGAATACGGCGGTGCCGCCGGGCGTGTGATATCTCAGCTCCCCGCTCTCCATATAGAACAGCTCCACAGCCTTGTGCCAGTGCCAGGGCACACAAAAATCCCTGTAGTGATCCAGCTCAGCCCGGGAAGCAATATAAGGAAACTCCGGTCCGAAACCGGGCAGCTTCTCTTCCTTGCTGCCGGTGCGGAACTCCAGATTATGGATGACCTGCATTTTTATCCCCCTTGTCTCTGATCGGTATCTGCCTTTCTGCCTCTGTGCAGGAAAGGCGCTTTCTCTTTCTGTCATTTTAGCACAATTCCGCCGAAATTGCTTCAGATCATGCAGATTTTACCAGAGGAGCACCCAATTATACCAGAAGCAGTGTTTTACGAGGAGTTTCATTTACACTTAAGATGCAGCAGAGAGACAGCGAGAGCTGGATTCAAAAAAGGAGATGAATAGAGATGAAGAGAATAAAAGCAGCAGCTATGATGGCATGTACAGTGACGGCGCTGGCGCTGACAGCGTGCAGCGGCCAGGAGACGGCAGAGGATCCCGCGCCGTCTGTGCAGGATGACAGTTCTGCCGATCAGGTACAGGGAGATGCCGTCGGGACAGACAGTGCGGCGGATGCAGCGGGCGGAGATGCTTCAGCGGGGACTTCCGGAAACGGTATCCTGATCGCTCCGTTCTGCACCAGCGCAAGCGATTCCATCGACAACAGCCTTCATGTGTTCAGCGAGCTGGCTCCGGACGCAGTGATCGCGGAGGGATTGACAGTGAACAACGAGGAGGATATCGCTCCATGGCTGGACAGCCTTGGGTATTGACAGCAGCAGACATCACATAGAAAAAACCAAAAGGTTAATACTCCGAAACTAATCGAGTCTTCTGAAGGGAGAGACATTCTTTTATACTGTAGCTGTAAAGAAGGAGTTAGTCTATACAATGGCTGCACGGGCAGCATTTGACGAAAGTGAGGAAACAGCTATGGGATTAAAGAAAAGATATGCAGCAATATTACTGACGGCGGCGCTGGCAGTGTCCATGAGTGCCTGCGGGGCAGCAGAGGATAGCTCATCCGGACAGAGCGCATCCCAGACGGATGCGGCGGCAGAACAGAACGAGACTGATACAGGCGCGGACAGCAGCTCGGCTGATGCATCGGCAGACGGTTCGGCGGCAGATGGCACGCAGAGCACTGGCGGGAGCAATATCCTGATCGCCTATTTCACTGCCGCGGAGAACAGCGGCGTGGATGCAGAAGCCTCGGCCAGCTATTCCGATGTGGACGGAGAGGCCAAGGGCAGGATGCAGGCTCTTGCCGAGATGATCCAGGCAGAGACAGGCGGTGATCTGTTCTCGATCCGGACTGAGGAAACCTATCCGGCGGACGGCGGCGAACTGATCGACTACGCAGCGGATGAGCAGGACGAGGACGCGCGCCCTGCGCTTACGTCCCACATTGAGAACCTGGACAGCTACGATACGATCTTTATCGGATATCCGAACTGGTGGGCAGATATGCCGCAGCCGCTGTATACGTTCTTCGAGGAATATGATTTCTCGGGAAAGACGATCATTCCATTTAACTCTCATAACGGCAGCCGTTTCTCGAATACGATCGAGACGATCGCTGCGCTGGAGCCGGATGCAGAAGTGATCGAGGATGGATTCACGGTGAATGAACGGAATGTGCTGGACGCGGCGGGAGATATAGCAGACTGGTTAGACGGACTGGGGTATTGAAACGATTGCTTATAAACGGAAGGTATAGGACAAAATGAAAAAACAATCTGTAAAAATCATAGTTGATGTGATCATGACCGTGATCCTCATGCTCCTTATGGCATTCGAGCTGATCGGGAGAACTGCTCATGAATGGCTCGGAGTGGGAATGTTCGTCATGTTTGTGAGCCATCACATACTGAACCGGAAATGGACCTCTCACCTGCTGAAAGGAAAGTACACGCCGATCCGCATCTTCCAGACACTCCTGGCAGTGCTGGTGCTGGTCTGCATCCTCTGCTCCATGGTGAGCGGGATCGTCCTCTCCAGATACGTCTTTTCTTTTCTCCCGATCGAGGGGGGCAGGAGCTGGGCCCGGACCCTCCATATGATCGGGGCATACTGGGGATTCGTCTTCATGTCCCTGCATCTGGGAATCCACTGGAATATGATGATGGGGATGGCCGGAAAGGCTGCGGGAAATCCCTCCGCGCTCCGCACATGGATCCTTCGGATCCTGGGAGCGGCAGTCGCTGCGTACGGCGCGTATGCCTTTGTGGAACGGGGCATCGGGGGCTATATGTTCCTTCAGAACATGTTCGTATTCTTTGATTTTGAGGAGCCCCTTATTTTGTTCTATATTGATTACATTGCAGTCATGGCGCTGTTCGTGTGGATTGGGCATTACCTGGCGAAGATACTCAGGAGGCGGAGATGAAGAAAAAAATGCTGACGCTCACCGCTCTTATGTGTGCGTTGAGCATGACGGCGTGCGCGGCATATGGGACGGTGCAAGAGCCGGGAAATCAGTCGGAGGACGGTCAGGGAAAAGAAGGCGGGACCGGACAGCAGGAACCGGCGAAGACAGACTTCTTTGCCATGGACACGTACATGACGTTTACCGCATACGGAGACAATGCGGAGGCGGCGCTCTCGCAGGCGGAAGAGGAGATCCGCAGGCTTGAGGGCGAATGGTCTGTGACGGACGAAGGAAGCGGGATCTGGCAGGTCAACCACAGCGGCGGAGAAACTGTAACGCTCAGCAGCGAAACTGCGCAGATCGTGCGGTTTGCGCTTGACATGGCGGAGCAGACAGACGGGGCGCTGGAGCCCACGATCTACCCTGTACTCTCAGCCTGGGGATTTACGACAGATGAGAACCGTATCCCCGGCGGGGAAGAGCTTCAGTCCCTTCTGGAGAACACGGGATATGAAAAAGTGGAGCTGGACGGCAGCCAGATCACTCTTCCGTCCGGCATGGAGCTGGATCTGGGAGCTGTCGGAAAGGGCTATGCCGGCGACCTGGCAGCGGAGCTCCTCGAGACAGAAGGGATCACATCCGCGCTTCTCGATATCGGCGGAAACATCCGGGCAGTCGGTTCCAGACCGGACGGGTCGGACTGGAGGCTGGGACTGCAAAGTCCCTACGGCGAGGGGACGGTCGGCGTCCTCTCTGTGTCGGACTGCGCGGTGGTGACCTCCGGGAATTATGAGAGATATTTCGTTGGCAGCGACGGGAAAGAATACGGCCACATCATCGATCCGGATACCGGATATCCTGTGGACAACGGTCTTGCCTCAGTCACGATCATCGCGGATGAGGGAAAGATGGGAGACGCCCTGTCTACCTCCATGTTTGTGAAAGGTCTGGAAGGGGCAGAGGACTACTGGCGCGCTCATCAGGATTTTGAGATGATCATCATCACAGAGGATGGGCAGATCTATCTCACAGAAGGCGCGGGAGAACGGTTTGAGCTCAGCGAAAGCTTCGGCAATATGGAGGTGCATGTGATCTCCGCGGACGGCGAGTGACAATATATTTTTGAGGACTCTGGAATACCGGAAACCGTCATCCCATGAAAACACAGCAGTATATGGAAAAGACACCGGAAAATATCAGGCTCCGGCGGAGAAGCAGTACAGAGGACTGTATCTCTGCCGGAGCCTTTCTGCGCCGTGCGGATTTATTTCTTCGCTGGGAGATATTCTCTGTTTTCCTCAAGGGAGGAGCAATAGAACGTCACATTCGCCTCCGGATCAAGGATATGGATCAGGTGCCGGTCTTCTGTTGAACGAAAGCGTTTTGCCGTGATGTCGGTGATAAAGCTCGGCAGGGAGCTGGATGACGCCAGGGTCATATACTGATCGAAGTCGTCCTGCATGATAAAGTTCGGATTTATCATTTCACGTACGCACAGATCATACCAGAATCCGATCCGGCTGTGCAGGATGATCGTGAGATCCTTCAGATCTCTCAGATAGAGTTCGCTGCAGCCGGCCAGTTCATGCTCCCGCGGCACCGACAGATATAGCTTTTCTTCTATAAAAGGAGTGCTGATCACACCTTCATCATTGACCGGAGCGGTGGTGGCTATGATACGGTAGATCCCCTCGGTCAGTTTCTCACGAAGGAGTTCGCTGTCGGCGCGGACTTCAGATGAGATCGCCATATCGGGATAACGCGCGGAAAGCATAGGTACAAGATCCCACAGCGGAGCCGGGGCGCAGGAGCCGATGGCGATCGTATTCCTCGTCCGATAGTACTGCGTGAGCTGGGCCTGCATCTCCTTTGCGCGTTTGAGCAGGTCTCTGGCATAAGAGACGGCCAGCACACCGGTAGGTGTCAGCGAAACCCTGTTTTTTCCGTGTTCAAACAGCGGGAAGCCGAGTCCCTTCTCAAGTCTCTGCATAGAACGGCTCAGGGCAGGCTGTGAGATGTAAAGTTCCCTGGCCGCTTCTGAGAATGTGCCGCATTTTTCAATCATGACGAGTTGTTCCAATTGATATAATTCTAACATTTCTTTAAAACTCTCCTGTATATCCCTATCATTTTGTGAAATATTACTATGCATCTTGATTATAGCACAATTTCATTTCGGCATTGTACTTTTTTTACTAAGAAATTTATAATTTAAGCCAAGAAAGATACAATCTGTACAGCAGAACAAGAAAGAGGAGGATGAAAAAGTATGCTGGATATTAACTGGAGTGACGTAATGAATATCATTAATCTGATCACGCCGTACCTTATCGCGATCGCAGCTGCGATCGTGCTCGGCATCATCATTACAGTCGCGGTAATGAAAGTGAAAGAACCGAAAAAGTATCTGATCCGGTCTCAGACAAGGGTGGCGGTCGTGATCGCGCTCGTTGTCATCGTGAACCTGATCTGCACCGGGCCTATGTCGACACTGCTCTCACTGGTGAGCGGTTCCGGAGCGATCTCGGCGGAGACACAGGCATCGGCAGAAGAGCTGGGCATGGACATTGCGGATGAAGGAATCGTTCTTCTGAAGAATGACGACAATCTCCTTCCGATGACAGATAACAAGAACCTGAACGTGTTCGGATGGGCATCTGCCAATCCGGTCTACGGCGGAACAGGTTCGGGAGCTCTCTCGGATTCCTATGAGATCGTAGATCTGACGACAGGACTCGAAAATGCAGGTTTTAACCTGAACACAGAGCTTTCTGATTTCTACACGGAATACCGTGCGGATCGTCCGGAAGTCGGAATGTGGGAACAGGACTGGACGCTTCCGGAGCCGCCGGTCGAGAATTACTCCGAGGATATGCTGGCAAATGCCAGAGAGTTCTCTGACACCGCGATGGTCGTATTCTCCCGTCCGGGCGGAGAGCACATCGATCTCCCGCAGGACGTGACAGACCTGAATTACACGAACAACTCAGATGAGTACGCTGATTTTACAGAAGGTATGCACTATCTGGAAATGAGCCAGAGCGAGAGAAACATGCTGGATATGGTATGTGAGAACTTTGAAAATGTCATTGTCGTTTACAACGGCGCAAATACAATGGAGCTCGGATTTGTGAACGAGTATCCCCAGATCAAGAGTGCAATCTGGTGCCCGGGTACAGGACAGAACGGGTTTAATTCTCTCGGAAGCATCCTTGCAGGAGATATCAACCCCTCTGGAAAGACAGCCGATACATTTGTGGCTGATCTGACAGCGACACCGACCTTTAACAATTTTGGAGACTTTACATATGACAATATGGAGGAATTTCAGATCTCCGAGGACGATCAGTTCGTGCCGGGCGCTCTCCCGCATTTTGTAAACTATGTGGAAGGCATCTATGTCGGCTACCGCTTCTATGAGACAGCGGCGGAGGAAGGGCTGATCAATTATGACGAATCCGTCGTCTACCCGTTTGGATACGGACTTTCCTATACGACATTTACACAGGAAATGAGCGATCTGAATGTGACGGATGAGTCGATCTCTGTGGATGTGACGGTGACAAATACCGGCAGCACGGCAGGTAAGGATGTTGTGGAGATCTACTATACGCCGCCCTATACAAACGGCGGGATCGAGAAGGCTTCTGTGAACCTTGCGGCATTTGACAAGACCGATCTTCTGGAGCCGGGAGAATCTCAGACACTGACACTCTCGTTTGACATCGAGGATATGGCATCTTATGATTACCAGAACGCGCAGGCATATGTGCTTGAGGCAGGAGACTATGTGATCAGCCTGAGAAGCGATTCACACAATGTGATCGATTCCAGGACATATAATGTGGCAGAGACAGTGACATATTCAGGCGACAACAGCCGTTCTGACGATCTGACCGCTGCAACCAATCAGTTTGATTTCGCAGAAGGCGAGATCGAGTATCTGTCCCGTGCAGACGGATTCGCAAACTATGAGGAAGCGACCGCTGCTCCGACAGTCTACAGTATGCCGGAGGAGGACAAGGCGCAGTTTACAAACAACTCGAACTGGACGCCGGAAGAAGATCCGGAGGCAGAGATGCCTGCAACAGGAGAGGATAACGGACTTACTCTCGCAGAAATGAGAGGACTTGCGTACGACGACGAGCAGTGGGAGACGCTCCTTGACCAGCTCACAGTCGATGAGATGAATGAGCTGATCGCCCTGGGCGGTTACCAGACAGCTGCGGCTGACAGCGTAGGCAAGGTGCAGACGACAGACTGCGACGGACCGGCTTCGATCAACAACAACTTCACAGGAGTCGGATCGATCGGATTCCCGTCAGGGGTTATGATCGCCAACACATTTAATGAGGACATTGCCCGCGCATTCGGACAGAGCATCGGCCAGATGGCGGACGAGATGAATGTATCCGGCTGGTACGCGCCGGCGATCAATATCCACAGGAGCGCATTTGCAGGCCGCAACTTTGAGTACTATTCAGAGGACGCTCTCCTTACCGGAAAGATATCGGCACAGGCAGTCCTGGGAGCAGCAGAATCCGAAGTATATGCATACGTGAAGCATTTCGCACTCAACGATCAGGAGACGAACCGCTGGGAGATGCTTACCACATGGTCCAACGAGCAGGCAATCCGCGAGATCTATCTGAAACCGTTTGAGATCGCTGTAAAGGAAGGCGGCGCGCAGGCGATCATGTCATCCTACAACTACATCGGATCTCAGTGGGCAGGCGCATGCAGCCCGCTGCTCGAGACAGTACTCCGCGACGAGTGGGGATTTGAAGGATTCGTCCTGACAGATTACTTCGCAAACTTCGGATATATGGATGCGGCAAGATCCATCTACAACGGAGGAAGCTCCTGTCTGGCAAGCTATGATACAGGTTCAAACTACGTAGCAGATACGGATTCCGCGATGACAGTACAGCACATGAGAGAGGCGTGCCACAGGATTTTCTATACGGTCGTAAACAGCAGGGCATATGAGCCGGAGAATATCGACACAGGACTCCTTATGTATCAGATCGTACTGATCGCTGCAGACGTAGTGATCGCGGCTCTCCTCATCCTTTACGAGGCAGTGAGAGTGCGCAGAGTATATAAACAGCGGAAAACAGTAAATCAGGTATCTGGAACGGAATCAGCGGAATCATAGGCTCCGCCGCGATTTCCGAAAGGAAACGTGATACCAGTTTTACCACGAGGGATACCAAAAGTACCAGACTTTGGTATCCCGCTGTTTTTTTAAGCTATAATTAAAAGCAGCCAGGGGCAGGAGGACTCCGCCCTTCAGGCAGTGCGGTTTGAGAAAGAAAAGGAGGAGAGTTTTTGTGAAATACGGAGAAATGATCCAAAAGATGACATTGGAAGAAAAAGCTGCGTTTCTAAGCGGAAAAGGCGAGTGGCAGACGTGGGATTTTGAGCGGCTCGGCATCCCGTCCATGTATTGCTCCGACGGCCCTCACGGCATCCGCAAGCAGGCGGGGGCGGGCGACCATCTGGGACTGAACCCTTCCCTCCCTGCGACATGCTTCCCCACAGCGGCGACCATGGCGAACAGCTGGGATCCGGAGCTGGGAGAAGAGATAGGAAAAGCGCTGGGAGAGGAAGCAGAGGTCCAGGACGTGCATGTTGTGCTGGGACCGGGACTCAACATTAAGAGGAGCCCGCTGTGCGGCAGGAACTTTGAGTACTTCTCCGAGGACCCGTACCTTGCGGGAAAGATGGCGGCAGGCTATGTGCGCGGCATACAGAGCAAAGGAAGATATGCCTGCCCGAAGCATTTTGCAGTGAACAGCCAGGAGCTTCGGAGAATGGCGATGAATGCAGTCCTTGATGAGCGTACCTTGAGGGAGATCTATCTGACCGGATTCGAGATCGCCGTCAAGGAGGGCGGCGCGAAAGCCATCATGACGAGCTATAACCAGGTGAACGGCACGTACTCCAATGAGAACACCCATCTTCTGAAAGACATCCTCAGGGACGAGTGGGGATACGATGGGATCGTGATCACTGACTGGGGCGGCTCCAACGACCACATCAAAGGCGTTGCGGCGGGCTCCGACCTGGAGATGCCCACGCCGGGCATGGATTCTGCGCGGCAGATCGTGAAGGCGGTACAGGAGGGAAGACTGTCTGAGGAGGCAGTGGACGCCTGTGTGGACCGGCTGCTGGAAGCAGTGCTGACGCTGACGAAAGAGGGCGCAGAAGGAGAGAGGAAGCCGGAGGCGTTTGACACAGAAGCACATCACGCGCTTGCAAGGAAGGCGGCTTCTGAGAGTGCGGTGCTCCTGAAAAACCAGGACAGCATCCTTCCGCTGAAGCCCGGGACCAGGGTGGCGCTGATCGGAGACTTTGCGTTTGAACCGAGATATCAGGGGGCAGGCTCCTCCATGGTGAACGCGACGAAGCTGGATAAGATGTCAGAGCTGATAAAAGAGTATGACCTTACAGTGGTCGGGATGGCCAGGGGCTACATGCGCACCGGCGAGACCGACACTGTGATGGAGAAGGAGGCCGTGGATCTGGCGCAGTCTGCGGACGTGGTGCTGTACTGCTTCGGACTGGATGAGCTGAGCGAGTCTGAGGGCGTTGACCGTACCCACATGCGTATCCCGCAGAACCAGATCTCTCTTCTGGAGGCTGTCGCGAGAGTCAATGAGAATGTAGTCGGCGTCTTGAGCGCCGGGGCGGCAGTGGAGATGCCATGGCAGACCAGCCTGAAAGCCCTGCTCCACGGGTATCTGTACGGACAGGCAGGCGCGGGAGCCATGCTGGACATCCTGACCGGGAAGGTGAACCCGTCCGGAAGGCTCAACGAGACATACCCGGTCCGCTATGAGGATACACCGGCATTCAAGTATTTCCCCAGTGAAGAGAGAAATTCCGAGTACAGGGAAGGGCTGTATGTAGGATACCGGTACTATGACACCGCAAAAGTGCGCGTGCTCTATCCCTTCGGATTCGGCTTATCCTACACAGAGTTCAAGTACAGTGACCTGACCGTGGACCAGGACGGCGCGGAGTTTACGCTGACGAATACAGGAGACATGGACGGCGCGGAGGCAGCGCAGCTCTATGTGGGCATGAAGGACGCCAGGGTCTTCCGCCCGGAGAAGGAGCTGAAAGGCTTTCAGAAGGTCTTCCTGCGTGCAGGAGAGAGCCGGAAGGTAAGAATCCCGTTTGACGACAAAACATTCCGTTACTGGAATGTGCGGACAAACCGCTGGGAAGTGGAAGGCGGTACATATACCATCATGATCGGTGCAAGCTGCCTGGATATCCGTCTGAGTACAGAGGCGGATGTGGAGGGGACCACCGAGACATGGCCCTACTATACGAACCGGATGCCGTCCTATTACTCCGGGCTCATCAGCCAGGTGGAAGACAAGGAGTTTGAAGAGCTGCTTGGGACGCCGATCCCTTACGGGAAATGGAGCGGGGACCTGACCGTGAACGACGCCATCTGCCAGATGTACTATGCGAAGAGCCCGATCGCCAGATTTGCCTATAAGAAGCTGACACAGATGAAAAAGAAGAGCGAGGAGGCGGGCAAGCCTGACCTGAACGTCCTGTTCATCTACAATATGCCGTTCCGCGCCATCGCAAAGATGACCGGCGGCATGGTGAGCATGGAGATGGTGGAGGGGATCGTGACTATGGTCAACGGACATTTCTTCCGAGGGCTCGGACACACGATCGCAGGATTTTTCCGCAACCAGAGACAGAATCAGAAGTATGTAAAGAAGATCACAGGAAAATAAAACAGCGGAGCATCCGCGGCAGACCTGAACTCCCGGCAGCAGGCAGCTGTCTCACAGCAGAGACAGGAGCCAGGAAACGGGATCAGAGACAGGGGTCATCCGCGGGGCGTACCGCACAGGAGGGAAAAGACATGGCAAATACAGAAAAAACAAATGCAGGAGCAAAGTCCGGCTGGATGAAGATCTGGGGAAATTTTGAGGCGAAGCATCCCAAGCTGGCAAAATGGCTGTACCAGATTTTCTATTTCTTTGTGTTCAGTATGGGAGTGACGATCATCCAGTATCTGTTCTTCACCTTCATGCCGGGACTTCTCGGGGAAGAGCTGGCGGGGACAGAGTTCATGTGGCCTCAGGTGCATATGAACCTGTTCGGCGTGGAGTTCACATGGAGTCTCTTAGGCTACAACGTGCTCTATGACGAGGCGGGAGCTGTGATGATCGGAGGCGGCTTAGGCTACTTTATCAGCTATGAGGTGGGATCCTTCGTGGCGCAGTGCATCAATTTCCCGCTCCAGAGGAACATCACCTTTAAGAGCCACGGAAACCCGGTATACCAGGCAATGTGGTATTTTATCGCATGGATCGTGATCTCTCTGATCTGCAATGGATTCAACAATCTGTGGATGCCGATCGCGGCGGCGTATGTTGCACCGGCAATCTACAATATCCTCGTGACATTCATCACAGGAGGCGTCTCCATGGTGATCTTCTTCTTTGTATTTAAGATCATCTTCCCGGAGGGAGAGGCAAAAAAGTAATTTCCGGCCTTTTGAAGGACAGAAAGAAATCATACAGAACGAAAAGCCGGAGGTTAATACTCTGAAACAAATAGAAAATTCTCAAAAATCCTGTCCGGGGTTATACTCTTTCATGATGAAACAGTTTATCAAGTAAGAGCGAAAGGAGACTCGAAGCATGAAAAAGAGATTATTATCATTAGTTATTGCATGGGTTATGACAGCAGGCCTGTTGAGCGGATGCGGCGCTTCAGAAGATACTCAGGATCAGAGCAGCAGTACTACGCAGTCAGATCAGGCCGCAGATGAAACAGGATCAGATACAGAAACGAATACGGAGGATACGGCAGAGGGCGGTGCATCAGCTGGAAAAACGCTGGTGGTATACTATTCCGCAACGGGAAATACCGAAGCAGTGGCAAATTATATTGCGGATGCTGCAGGCGGAGATTTATTTGAGCTGGAGCCAGTAGAGCCTTATACAGATGAGGATCTGAATTATAATGATGAGAACAGTCGTGTATCTCGGGAATATGCAGATGAGAGCCTGAGAGATGTGGAGCTGGTTTCTACGACGGTAGATGGATTTGAAGATTATTCCGTTGTCTATATCGGGTATCCGGTCTGGTGGGGCATCGCCGCATGGCCGGTAGATTCCTTTGTAGAGAACAATGACTTTACAGGTAAGACTGTGATTCCCTTTGCAACTTCTGCATCATCGGGACTTGGCGAGAGCGGCCAGCTTCTGGCGGATCTGGCAGGAACCGGAGACTGGCAGGAGGGACAGAGGTTCCGGTCAGGTGCTGATGAGGCGGATGTCCAGGAATGGGTGAATGGACTGGGACTGTGACCATCAGAAACAGAATTAAAAACAGAATATTTTTTGAAAACGGGCAGGGTATTGTATGTATCCTGCCTTTTTAAATGTCATCTAAAGTGCCGAAAAGTATTTTAAATGGCACTTTGAATTTCTAAAAACTATGTTTTATAGGACATTAATAGGACGAAAATGTCCTGTTAAACAGTGATGTAGATGGAAACAATATGAATAAATCAGATGAGATTGACAAAGAAAATAATTTCAAGTATACTAACGATAAGTAAAATAATAATTTACTTATCGAAAGGAAAACGATTATGTTATACGAATATTTGAAAGAAAATTATATTCCAGGAGAACCTATTTTTGCCGGAGATATTGATATCCCAGGGATGACAGAAGAAAATCTTAGATATCATTTAAAAAAACTTACTGACAGCGAAATCATATGCCGATTTGAGCCGGGAGTATACTATTTCCCTAAAACGGATATTTTCGGTGAGCGGATGTCTATGACTCCGGATACAGTAGCTGTTCATAAGTATATCATGCGCAGGGGAAAGCGGGTGGGCTACTATTCCGGCTATACATTGGCAAACCGCATGGGATTATCCACGCAGGTTCCGTTTACTCAGGAGATAAGCAGCAATTTTGCTCCGGCATTGGTAAGGAAAGTGACGATTAAAAACAGGCAATACATTATCAGAAGACCAGTAGTGGAAGTGACGGAAGAAAATGCGCCGGTGCTGCAGTTTCTTGACTGTTTGAAGGATATTGAAAAATGCACAGAGCTAGAACCGGAAAAATGCGGAAAGATTTTGACAGAATTTGCCAGGAAAAATGCTATTACAAAGAAAAAGATTGATATGTTTATTGCAAATTATCCGATTAAGATATATAAAGCAATATATGAAACGGAGGTGGAGTATGTATCTTCATAAGGATAGAGAAATGTTTAAGGATATGGTGGAACAGACTGCTGAGCAAAGCGGAAGAACACCTATAGTAGTAGAAAAAGATTACTATGTTACACTGATCCTGAAATTATTGTCAGAGCAGCTTGATCTGTGTGTTTTCAAAGGAGGGACGTCTTTATCCAAAGGATATCATATAATCAATCGTTTTTCTGAAGATATTGATATTACTTTCAAAGAACATATAGGAGAGAGTAGAAGGAAAAAACTTAAGAATGTTGTTTTAAAAGGAATAAGCGAAGAACTGGAAATGCCGATTGCAAACTGGAATGAAACCCAGAGCGACAGGGACTATAACGCTTATTTCTTTTCATATACTTCTGTATTTGAACTGGAAGATGAAAGACTGCCGCAGTATATAAAACTGGAAACTGCGTTGGGGTCGTATGCATTTCCGACACAGTCGGTAGAGATACATAATTATATTGGGGATTATCTGGAAAAGCGAAATCGAATAAATCTGGCAAAACAATTTTCCCTTGACAGATTTTCAATGAATTTACAGTCGTTGGAAAGGACTTATATTGATAAGATTTTTGCTCTTTGTGATTATTATATGCAGGGGAAATCAAAGCGGTATTCGCGTCATTTGTATGATGTCTATAAACTTACTCCGCTCATTGATTTTGATAATAAGTTTGTCTCATTGGTCAAAGAGATCAGGGAGCATCGGGCTCAAATGACTGTATGTCCATCCGCAAAAGAAGGAGTAGATGTATCTGCCATTATTATAGAGTTTTGTGATAATTCCTTTTATGAAGAAGATTATCAGTCTATCACCAGTTATTTTACAGAAGACTTTGTGTCTTATGAGGATACCATTAAGAATATGAGAAAAATTATACAGGACATTTCTTTTTAGAAATCAAACAGGTAAAGATTGAAAATGAATAGTAGAGGGTATCCATTCCCTTAATCGCATGACAAACAAGCCATCTTTCGGTGGCTGCTTTAAAAATTGAATATTGAAAAGTTAAGGTTATGCAGTTGCTGACTTGATCTTATAACCTTGATTTCTTGCGATGATGATTGCCTGTTCCACCGTGATTTCCCGGTCAACAGGAGGAAGATCTGATTTCCGGTAAAGTTCCGCATTATAGTTTTCACCGTTCTTAAGCATGTGGTACAATGCAGTCAGAAGCATTCTTGCTATGGCAATGATTGCTTTCTTGTGACCGCGACGCTTTTTAATACGGAGATAACGGTTGCGAATCTCAGGATGCTTTTTGCTGGTAACGGCAGCATTGGCACACTGCACCAACAGTGGCTTGATATAGCATCCGGCCTTGGAAACCCGGACAGATTTTTTCTTCCCTGCGCTTTCATTGTTGGTCGGAGTCAGTCCGGCCCATGAGCATAAGTGTTTCGCCGAAGGAAAAGCCTCCATATTGGTACCGATTTCGGAAATAATTCCGATGGCAGTGAAGTCACTGCGGATACCTGGAGCGGTTTGGAGAGTGGCAAGTTCCTGCTGATAGGGAGCGGCGAGCGCAAGAATGAGTTCTTCAAGCTCTGCCTTCCGGGATTCCAGGTTTTCATAATGAGCTTTGATCACCTTAAGTTTGCCGGCCTGTTCCGGTGTGATATAGCCGTCAATGGCATCACGGAGTTCAGGAAGTTTCTTTTTCAAACTTTTGTAAACAAGGGGTTCAAGGTCAAAAGAAGTATCTGCGGGATTTTCCAAAAGTTTATCCAGTATCGCCTGAGCAGATTTGCCGAAGGTGTCCGAGACAACGTTTCCCAACTGGATATTGGAAACCGTGAGACAGTTCTGCAAACGATTCTTTTCGCTTGATTGAAAGCAGGTCAGTTTGAAACGGTAACGCATAAGGTCACGGAGCTGACGGATATCAGCGGGCGGCATAAAGCTACCGGCAACAAGATCATGCTTGAACAGGTCAGCAATCCATTTGGCATCTTTCTTGTCAGTTTTCTTTCCACGGATAGCCTTAACATATTTGGGATGGGCAAGGACAATCGTACAATCGTTTTCTAAAACGTTGTAGACAGGGATCCAGTATTTGCCGGTGGATTCCATGCAGACATCCTTGCAGTTGTGTTTGAGCAGCCACTGTAACAAATCTTTCAGACCTTTCGTGTAGGTTGAAAAACGGTGACGCTCATAGGTGGTCACACCTTTGCTGTCAGTAGAAGCAATGCAGGCCACTACAAAAGTCTTGTGGACATCAATGCCACAGCAGATTTTGTACACGATTTTTAAAGCCATAGGGACTCCTTTCAGAACCAGAAGGTTCGCTAAAGATTATAGGGAGAGACGGCATTGACTGAACGCCTAAGCCATAAACGAGATTGTTTATACAAAGATAAGATTACGTGCTCTTGCGTCACACTTATTTGTGCTTGAAAAGGCGGACTACACATATAAATATTCGGTCATCCGGCAAGCCGGACAGTCCACTCACCTCCTCGTGATTTGTAGTATACCGAGTTCCCTACAAGAAGTATTATAAAGAAAAATAAGCTTAGGAAAAACATTTTCATAACGTTTTGTGCCTGAGCAAAGCGAAAAATATGAGTGGTATTAATCTGTTTGACTTAAAAAGCGGAAAAAGCGGGAAAGCTCCTGTGATCACACTGAACAGCGGCTATGAGATGCCAATCGTAGGACTTGGGACTTACAGCCTGCACGGAAGCACCTGTACGAATGCTGTCCGCACAGCGATCGAGAGCGGATACCGGATGATCGATACGGCGTCCTTTTATGGAAATGAGAGAGAAGTGGGAGAGGGCGTGCGCGCCTCCGGCGTTCCGCGAAGTGATATCTTTGTTACCACAAAACTGTATCCGAATCAGTACAGCCATGCGGGCAGAGCCATTGACGAGGCGCTGCGGAAACTGGATATCGGCTATATCGACCTGATGCTCCTGCATCATCCCGGAGCGAATGAGGCTGCCGCCTACCGTGAGATCGAAAAAGCGATAGAGACGGGGAAAGTCCGGTCTGCCGGCGTGTCCTGTTATTACATACGTGAGACGGACGCTTTTCTGAAGAAAGTTTCCACTCCGCCCGCTCTGATCCAGAACGAGATCCACCCTTATTACCAGGATACGGAGGTGGTTCGTCATATCCAGAGCCTTCCCCAGAAGATTGCCGTGCAGAGCTGGTATCCCCTGGGCGGGCGCGGATATACCGGACCGATGCTAAGTAATAAGGTCATTGGAGAAATCGCAGAAAGACACGGGAAATCTCCGGTGCAGGTGATCCTCCGGTGGGATCTGCAGAACGGTGTAGCGGTGATCCCGGGGTCCGGCAATGCAGAGCATATCCGGGAAAATATCAGTATCTTTGATTTTGAACTTACTGCGGATGAGATGAAAGAGATTGGAAAACTGAATAGGAATGAAAAGCACGACTGGTATTAGTCAACAATCTGTTTATCAGAAATCAGACAAAGAATTCAGCCTGTATATCATTTGAAGCAGATGATATGCAGGCTGAAGCTGTATAATGACAGTCAGGAAAAAGAACTTGAAATATTGGAACTTGGCTTCTGGTATGACGCGAATAATGACAGCGAGTTATTAGAACAACGGGAGGATGCAGAAGAACTGTGCTATTTCCTTAATCAAACCTCTCCGAAAATGAAAGGAAAAAGAGAAGAAATTCTAGGTGCTCTCCTGCCGAACAGAGGTGAAGATACAACAATATTTCTTCCTCAGCTTTCTGCTGGATCTGGTCAAAAAAATCCTGAAGAGACAACTGAATATAGACGCCCACGCAGCACTCCGGGGTGGTGTGTACGCTTTTCGCAATACTGTCGCTGGTCAGGGAACCGTTCGGGTTCAGTACGATGAAAGCGAGGATGTGGACGGCGTCGCTGAGTTTTGTTGAATATTTCATAAGTTCCTGTTCCTTGCAGAGTTTCTGCATGTACTGTAAAATTAATTTCTTCACGGCAACATTTTACACAAGTCTAGCTGCTTGCAGATAGCGGGGCAATCCATTTTCCTGACATTAGTGAAATAAATTAGTCAGTTTTCGGGAATCTTTTCATTATAGAAAGATGCACTTTTGAACATAATTATGCTATAATCATGTCAAAAGAAGGAAGGAGCTGATACTATGCCAGTTATTGTGCCGATCAAAGAACTTCGTAATACAAGTGAAATATCTGATATGGCTCATAAAACTCAGGAACCGATTTTTATAACTAAAAACGGATATAGTGATTTAGTTATTATGAGTAGTGAATTATATGATAAGTTTGCTAAAATCAACCGTATCGATCAGGCAATCTATGAATCCGAGAAAGAAATGGAAGAAGGCGGCGCTTCTATTGATCTCGATGAGGCATTTGAGAAATTAAACAGAAAATACTATGGATAAATATAAAGTTAAATTAAATCCGCAGGCCTTTCGGGAAATAGATGATATTTTTGCCTATATCGCTTTGGAAAAATTATCGCCGGAAAATGCGAAAGGGCAGACTGACCGAATCTGGACAGCGTTAAAGAAACCAGAGACTTTTCCCCAGTCGCATCAAGAACGAAACGAAGGACGCTATGCCGGAAAAGGGTACCGTCAATTACTCATAGATAATTATATTGCCATCTTCAAAATTGACGAAGCCAGTAAAACAGTCAACGTTGTGACCGTACAGTATCAGGGACGAAATGTATAAGGAAGAGAGCACAGCCGCCGTTAATGGCAGCTGTGCTCATTGCATCCATGGTCCCCGCAGGCATGTTCCCCGTGGTGATGCCCGCCGTGGTGGTCGCAGGTCGCATCCTGCACATACGCAAGGCTTCCGTCAAGAAGCTGTTTTACCGCCTCGTCGCAGCTTCCGCTGACTCCGGCATAGAGCCGGATCCCTGCCTCTTCAAGCGCTGTCTGCGCGCCTCCGCCGATCCCGCCGCAGATAAGAACATCTGCGCCCAGGTCTTTTAAGACGGACGCCAGTGCGCCGTGCCCTTGTCCGTTGGTGCTTACGACTTTTTCATCTCTGACTGCGCCGTTTTCTTCGTCGTAGATCTTGAAGGACTCTGTGTGTCCGAAATGCTGGAAGATCTGTCCGTCTTCATAAGTGACTGCAATTCTCATTGTATGATTCTCCTTTCCGCGCATGGCGCGCCGGTGCCGTCTGCAGCCGCCGCACCTGCACTCGGTTTCTTTTCCGTCGCAGAGCGCGTAATCCCCGCCCTCAATGCGCAGGTTCAGCCCGGATACAAGAGCTTCCGCGATCTTTCCGCGCGCCCGGTTGTAGATCTGCTGTGCCGTGGTGCGCGCCACATGCATATAGCCCGCGCATTCTTCCTGGGAGAAGCCCTCCCTGTCGATGAGACGGATCGTCTCGTATTCGTCCACGGTAAGTGTGACAATGCCCGCCGCGTTTCCTTTCGGGGAAAATTCACAGATCCTCGGCATGCGGCAGACTTTTCTGCATTTTCTCGGTCTTGCCATACGTTTCCCTTCCTGTTCTGCAGGTGTTTCGGATTCCTGCAAAGATAATGATAGTCTGGTTAATAGCATATGTCAATAACTTATTAAAACGGATTTCAGGCTTGCCAAACGTGCGCGACATATAGTAATATAGTCTGGAACAAAATAATTTTTAGATTATTCTAAAACAGTGAGGCGTTCGAAAGTTACCCCTGTGGTACGGCGGTTGCCGTATGGTAGCTTTACGGACGCCTTTTTCGCGTTACAGATACGTACTTCAGTACGCCCGGTTTCGAAAAATGCCGGGGAGCGATGAGAGAAGAAAGAAAAGGAGGAGCCAGACATGCAGAATAAAATGACCGAAGGAAATGTGATCCGGGCGCTTGCCGCATTTACAGTCCCCCTGATCTTAAGCGGGCTGTTTCAGCAGCTCTTTAACTGGGTAGACGCGTTTATCGTGGGGAACGTTGAAGGGGAGACCGCCCTTGCGGGGATTGGTGCGACAACGTCTGTCTATAACCTGTTCGTAACGGTCATCACGGGGTTTACCTCGGGGCTGTCTGTACTGACGGCACAGCAGTACGGGATGGGAGAGAAAGGCAGGCTCAGGGAAATCCTGTCCTCGTATACAGTGCTGCTTGCGCTTTTGTTTACCGTGATCTCTATTGCGGGGGCAGTGTTTACAGAAGAGCTTCTGGTCGTTCTGGATACGCCGGAGACGATCTTTTCCAGCGCGCAGAGCTATCTGAAGATCCTCTTTGCAGGGATTCCGTTTCTCGCCGTCTATAATACATATTCTGCGGTGCTGAGAGGGATCGGCAACAGCCGTGCGCCGTTCTTTTCGATACTGATCTGTTCGGCAGTGAATGTGGCTCTGGATCTTCTTTTCGTTGCCGGTATGGGATACGGCGCAGCGGGAGCGGCTGCCGCGACTGCGGTCTCTCAGGCTGCGATGGCGGTCTACGTGATCGTGTATACAGTACGGAAATATCCATTCCTCAGGTTCTCGTTTTCGGGTGATCTGCCGGATAGAGGGGTGTGGAAGAGCGGAGCCGCCTATGGGCTTCCGTCGGCAGTACAGTCCGGTGTGAGCTCCGTGGGGAATATCTATCTCCAGCAGTTTATGAACGGGTTCGGTGAACAGACGGTGGCGGCGATCACTACGGCTTATAGGGTGGATACGGTAATCTTCCTGCCGATCATCAATTTCGGTTCGGGGATCGCGACGGTTGTGGCGCAGAATATCGGAGCGGGAAAGCCGGAGCGGGCAAAGCAGGTTTTCCGTGCCGGCACTGTGGTCATGACAGTCATCTCTCTCGGACTGACCGCCCTCGTCCTGCTGCTCGGCGAAAGGCTGATCGCAGCGTTCGGGATCACCGCGGATACAGCCGCCATCGGTAGGGAGTTCTTCCATGCAATTTCCCGCTTTTACATTATCTACGGGATCAGCATGGCGGTCCGGGGCTGTCTGGAAGGCAGGGGAGATATGCTATTCTCCGGAATAGCGGGCATCCTGTCCCTCGGTGTAAGGATTCTCTGCTCCTATGCGTTTAAACCGGTGTTCGGCAACATGGTAGTCGCCTATGCGGAGGCATTCTCATGGATTTTCCTGCTGGCAGTTCTGCTGCTTCGGTATGTAGTGAAGACGCGGCGGAAAGTCGGTTTACATAATATGACTTGCAATTAGAAACAACTATTGCTACAACATACTTTCGGCATCACCAGACATGAAACAGCGGTTCCCATTCTGCGTGTCCCCGCCATTGTTTTTCTTTATCTGCTTGGAAAGGCAGAAGCAGAGGGGCGAAATGGTAAACTATAGGAGCATATGAACAGAGACATCTTTTCCGGAATTAATCTGAATATACTGAAAATACTCCAAGACAGCAGAATTTTAACAAAAGTGCGGTATTGGAGTATTTTTATATGGCTTTTGCTGCTGTCTACTTCTTCCGGTTCAGCCTGCCGTACCCGCCCGCCGTGTACTTCAGCAGCATGGAGTGTACCTGATACCATGTCTCGTCTTTTTTCCAGTGCAGTGCCTTGTTGACGCTGTAAGTCCCGTTGATCACAAACAGGGCGAGCATCTCCGCCTCTTTCTTTGTAAGGCCCATTTCTTTCATGAAAGAAGGAATGAGTCTGGGGCGCTGCCACTGATAGATCTGATTTACCACATAACCGGAGATTGTCTCGTCGTGGAAGATCACCTGATATTTCGGGAGCTGCGCTACCCTGTGGCAGACTGGGAGGAGCGACTCGTGCTCTTTGAAGGATTTTGTGCCGCCGGAGGTGAGCAGAGTGGCGATCTGCTCTGCGTCTGCATCAGGATTGACCGTGCCGTCCTCCGCCGTCTGAAGCGCATCCATCAGAAGCTCATCCAGCACTTCGGTGAGCGACTGGTAGTGAAGATAATAAGTCGCCCGCGTAATCTCCGCCCTGCGGCACACGTCCGTGACCGTGATCTGCTCGAAGGGTTTTTCGGCAAGAGCTTCAAGCAGGGCGTCTTTGATGACATTTCTTGTGTACAATGTACGGCGGTCTGTCTTTCTGTTTTTGGATTCCTTTTTTGATTCATTCCCCATAATTTTCACCTCGATTTTACGAAAATCTGACAACTCTTTGACACTTTTTAAAGAAGTGTCAAGAAACGTTCGTTTTTAAGAAATCTGTGAATTGTGTTTTATCTGTAAATATTGTATCTTCATATTAAACAATATGTCAAGAACTTTTTAAAGTGTAAAAAATCAGACGACCTGAAGCCGGCATGGGTAATCTGAGACATCTTTTGCAGGGACAGCGGAGAAAAAGTTCTGATTCTGGAATGAGGAGGAAATATTATGATAGCCATTCAATGGGAAGATGTAATCGGCGTCCTGCAGACATGCAGACCCTATCTGATTGCTCTGGGTGTTCTGTGGATCGCGGCGGTCATAATCATGATCGCGTGCAGGAAGGTGAAAAAGAAAAGCAAGAAACGGATGATCCGGAAATACTCTGCATTAAGCATGCTCGTGTCGCTTGTCGTGATCGTGAACATGATTGTCCTTGGGCCCATGTATGCCATGATCAATCTGACGACAGTGGGCGGAACTGCGAGTGACGAGACGACGGAGGAAGCAAAAGGAGTCGCCAGCCAGATCGCGGAAGAGGGCATGGTCCTTCTGGAAAACGACGGCATCCTTCCAATCAGCGATCCGTCCAATATTAATCTGTTCGGCTGGTCATCCGTAAATCCGGCGTACGGCGGAACCGGATCGGGCGGACTCAACGACCTGTATGAGAGGATCAGCCTGATCGACAGCCTGACAAACGCAGGGTTTAACGTAAATCAGGATCTGGTTGATTTCTACAACGAGTTCTCCGCAGAGCGGGCGGAGATGTCACTCTCCACACAGAACTGGACGCTGACCGAGGCTCCGGCTTCGGAATACTCCGATGAACTGATGCAGGGCGCAAAGGACTTCTCCGATACAGCGGTAATCGTGCTCTCCCGTGTGGCAGGAGAAGGACACAACGATATGCCGGGGGATGTGACGGAAGCATCCTATGACAACACAGCGAACGGATACGAAGACTTTGAGGAAGGAGAGCATTACCTGCAGCTTTCCCAGACAGAGGAAGACCTTGTCGACCTTGTGTGCAGTAATTTTGACAATGTCATTCTGGTCTACAATTCGGCAAACCCGATGGAACTGGGATTCATCAACGATTATGATCAGATCCGTGCGGCGATCTGGTGCCAGGGCCCGGGAAATGTGGGATTTGAGGCGCTGGGCAAGATCTTAAGCGGCGAGGTTAACCCGTCCGGTAAGACGTCAGATACCTTTATCTATGATATGACGGCAGCGCCCTGGTGGAACAATTGGGAAGCAACCCATTATTCTAATATGGAAGATATGGCGGTAGAGGGTATGAACTCCGGTATGGCGCAGACATACTATCCATCCTTTACAAATTATGTGGAAGGTATCTATGTAGGTTATAAATATTATGAGACAGCGGACGACGAGGGCACGATCGATTATGATACAACCGTGCAATATCCTTTCGGCTACGGTCTGTCTTACACTACATTTACGCAGGAGATGAGTGATCTCACAGTAAATGACGGCACGATCTCCTTTGACGTGACGGTTACGAATACAGGAGACGTGGCAGGCAAGGACGTAGTGGAAGTCTACTACAATCCGCCTTATACAAACGGCGGCATTGAGAAAGCGACTGCTAACCTGATCGATTTCGAGAAGACACAGATGCTGGAGCCGGGAGCATCCGAGACGATCACGATCACATTTGACGCGGAGGACATGGCTTCCTACGATATGTCCGGCGACGGATGCTATGTGCTGGAGCAGGGAGACTATATTATCTCTGTGAACAGTGATTCCCATACTGTCCTGGATCTGCAGACCTATACACAGGGCGAGACGATCCGCTACGAGGGGGACAACAAGAGAGAAAGCGACCAGATCACAGCGACAAACCAGTTCGAGGACGCTGCAGGGGATGTGACCTACCTTTCAAGAGCAGACGGATTCGCAAACTATGATGAAGCGACAGCAGCCCCGGCGTCCGATGTGATGTCAGACGACCTTGTGGCACAGTATCACCTGAACAGCAACTTTGACTACACTACATATATCAATGAAGACGACGAGATGCCGACTACCGGCGCGGACAACGGCATCCGGCTCAACGAGCTGCGCGGCGCGGATTACGATGACGAGCGCTGGGAGGATCTGCTGGATCAGCTTACCATCGACGACATGACCAACATGATCGCCCTGTCCGGATACCAGACTCCCGCCATGGATTCAGTAGGAAAAGTCCAGACTATCGATGCGGACGGTCCGATGTCCATCAATAATAACTTTACAGGTGAGGGCTCCATCGGATTCCCGACAGAGACGATGATCGCCTGCACATGGAGCAAGGAACTGGCTCAGAGCTACGGCGAGATGATGGGTAAGATATGCCGGGAGATGAACATCGCCGGCTGGTATGCACCGGGCATGAACACCCACCGTACTCCGTTCGGTGCAAGAAACTACGAATACTTCTCTGAGGACGGAGCACTGGCAGGATACATTGCTTCCGCAGCAGTCCAGGGTTCGGCAGAGCATGGAGTATACGCTTATATCAAGCATTTCGCAATGTATGAGATGAATGCCAAGATGGTCTGCGTATGGTCAAACGAACAGGCAATGCGTGAGATCTATCTGAAACCGTTTGAGATCTGCGTGAAAGACGGAGATGCCCACGCGGTCATGGTATCCTGGAGCTTTATCGGCATCAAGTGGTCCGGAGAGAACAGCAGCCTGCTTAACACCGTGCTCCGGGACGAGTGGGGATTTGAAGGATTTACATTGACTGATTTCTTCCGCAACAACGGCCACGGATTTATGAACGCGGATGCAGCCCTGGCAAACGGAGTGGACGCGATGCTCTCAACCTATGCGGGAGGACCTAATGTCGTACAGGATCCGGAAGCAGCTTCCTCTGTGAAATATATGAGACAGGCGTGCAAGAACGTAATGTATACCGTAGTCAACAGCTGGGTATACGAAGAGGACGGAGTGGATACCGGACTTCCGACATGGCATAAGGCTGTCATTGGAGCGGATGCAGCGGTCGGAGTGATCGTCCTGGGACTGTGCGTACTGGTGTACAGAAAATACAGAAAAGACAGCGCGGCAGGAATTAAAATCGAGACGAAATAAAGGACACAGAGAGTAAAGGCGGCGCCCTGTATTAGGGCGCCGCATGGCAGCAGGCTTCCAGCATAACAGAACTGGGAGCCTGATTTATCAGATAGGTGAAGCAGAATATGAAAAATAAAGAATTGATCGAGAAGATGACGCTGGAAGAAAAGGCTGCCCTCCTTTCCGGAAAAGGGGAGTGGCAGACTTGGAATTTTGACCGCCTGGGGATTCCGTCCATGTACTGTTCGGACGGGCCCCACGGGATTCGCAGGCAGGCCGGGGCGGGTGACCATCTGGGCCTGAACCCCTCTCTGCCTGCGACTTGTTTCCCCACTGCGGCGACCATGGCGAACAGCTGGGACCCGGATCTGGGAGAAGAGATCGGGAAAGCGCTGGGAGAGGAAGCGGCAGTGCAGGGAGTCCATGTAGTCCTGGGACCGGGGCTCAATATCAAGAGAAGCCCGCTGTGCGGGAGAAACTTTGAGTATTTTTCCGAAGATCCGTATCTGTCCGGAAAGATGGCTGCCGGCTATATCCGCGGTATTCAGAGCCAGGGGAGATATGCCTGTCCGAAGCATTTCGCAGTGAACAGCCAGGAACTGCGGCGCATGGCGATGAACGCGATGGTTGACGAGAGAACGCTGAGAGAGATCTATCTGACCGGTTTTGAGATCGCCATAAAAGAAGGCGGTGCGAAAGCGCTGATGACAAGCTACAACCAGGTGAACGGCACCTACTCTAATGAGAACACACATCTTTTGAAAGATATCCTCAGAGACGAATGGGGATACGACGGGATCGTGATCACGGACTGGGGTGGCTCCAACGACCATATCAAAGGTGTGGCAGCCGGTTCTGATCTGGAGATGCCGACGCCGGGGATGGACTCCGCGCGTCAGATTGTAAAAGCAGTACAGGAAGGAAAACTGTCGGAGGCAGCGGTTGACGCCTGTGTGGACCGGATGCTGGAGGCGGTATTAACATTGACCGCCGATGACAGGGAGGGAGCAGTGTCTGCTGATGAAGGTGGTAATAGAACAAAGCCGGATGATTTTGATAAAGAGGCGCACCACGCGCTGGCAAGGAAAGCTGCCTCACAGAGCGCAGTCCTCTTAAAGAACCGGGAGAATATCCTTCCATTGAAACCCGGAACCCATGTGGCGCTGATCGGCGACTTTGCATTTGAACCGAGATATCAGGGAGCCGGTTCTTCGATGGTCAATGTGACGAAACTGGATAAAATGATTGAGCTGATCGGAGAGTATGATCTGGTTCTCTCCGGCGCGTCAAGAGGGTATCTGAGATCCGGCGAAGCGGACGAAGTGCTGATGAAGGAAGCGGTAGACCTTGCACAGTCGGTGGACGTAGTGATCTATTGCTTTGGCCTGGATGAGCTGAGCGAATCAGAGGGCATTGACCGGACACATATGAGGATCCCGCAGAACCAGATTTCCCTGCTGGAAGCGATCTCACGGGTCAATGAAAATGTGGTCGGAGTCTTGAGTGCCGGCGCTGCGGTGGAGATGCCCTGGCACCACTGTCTGAAGGGGCTGATCCACGGATATCTGTACGGGCAGGCAGGAGCGGGGGCGATGCTGGACATCATCACCGGAAAGGTGAACCCGTCGGGCAGGCTGAATGAGACTTATCCGGTGCGCTATGAGGATACGCCGGCGTTTAAATATTTCCCCAGTGAGCAGAGAAACTCCGAATACAGGGAGGCTCTGTATGTAGGATACCGTTACTATGATACGGCGAAAGTGAAGGTGCTCTATCCGTTTGGGTTCGGGCTCTCTTATACGAAATTCGAGTACAGCGATCTGGAAGTCAGCGGAGATGGGGTGGAATTTACCCTTACAAATACCGGCGGACTATACGGAGCAGAGGTGGCGCAGCTCTATATCGGCAAAAACGATGCGAAAGTCTTCCGCCCGGAGAAAGAACTGAAAGGCTTTCAGAAAGTATTCCTGCGTGCCGGCGAGAGCAGAAAGGTGAAACTCCCGTTTGACGATAAGACATTCCGGTATTGGAATGTCCGGACAAACAGGTGGGAAGTAGAAGGAGGAACTTATACCATTATGATCGGCGCCAGCTGTCTGGATATCCGCCTTACCGCAGAGACAGACGTGGAAGGCACCACTGAGACTTATCCATACTATACGAACCGGATGCCGTCCTATTATTCGGGGCTGATCAGACAGGTGGGGGACGGAGAGTTTAAAGAATTGCTGGGATATCCGATTCCCTCGGGGAAATGGAGCGGCGACCTGACGGTTAACGACGCAATCTGTCAAATGTACTATGCAAAGAGCTCCATCGCCCGGTTTGTCTACAGGAAGCTGACGAAGATGAAAAAGAAGAGCGAGGATGCGGGCAAGCCGGATCTGAACATACTGTTCATCTACAACATGCCTTTCCGTGCAATCGCAAAGATGACAGGCGGTATGGTGAGCATGGAGATGGTAGAAGGGATCGTTACCATGGTAAACGGCCATCTGTTCAGAGGGCTTGGGCATACGATCGCAGGATTTTTCCGGAATCAGAGACAGAACCGGAAATATGTAAAACAGATCACAGGAAAGAAAAAATGACAGGAGGGGAAAGAACATGGCAGATATGAAAAAAGCAGACACAGGAGCAAAGAACGGCTGGGCTAAAGTATGGGCAAATTTTGAAAAGAAACATCCGAAGCTGGCAAAATGGCTGTACCAGATCTTCTATTTCTTCGTGTTCAGTATGGGTGTGACGATCATCCAGTACCTCTTCTTTACTTTTATGCCTGGCATCCTCGGCGAAGAGCTTGCAGGCACGGAGTTCATGTGGCCGCAGGTGCATATGGATATTTTTGGTGTGGAGTTTACATGGAGCCTGCTGGGCTACAATGTATTGACTGATCCGCAGACGGGAGCCGTGCTGATCGGCGGCGGCCTGGGCTACTTCATCAGCTACGAGGTGGGCTCCTTTGTGGCACAGTGCATCAATTTCCCGCTGCAGAGGAATATCACCTTTAAGAGCCATGGGAATGCAGCGTATCAGGCAATGTGGTATTTTATCGCATGGATTGCGATCTCCCTGATCTGCAACGGGTTCAACAACCTGTGGATGCCGATCGCGGCGGCATATGTGGCGCCGGCAGTCTATAACATCCTTGTGACAGTTATCACAGGAGGCGTGTCCATGGTGATTTTCTTCTTCGTGTTCAAGATCATCTTCCCGGAGGGAGAAGCGAAAAAGAAGTGATTTCCTCAATGGCAGAGAGTAAACGGATGAGAATTTTCAGAAGGAAAGGAGTTCGGACAAGTTGAAGGTTGGAATTATCAGATGCATGCAGACGGAGGATTATTGTCCGGGAACTACGGATTTTAAAGCTGTCCGGGAGAAGACAGGTGCCTTTGAAGGGATTGAAGAGGAGATTGAGATAGTTGGATTTATCAACTGTGGAGGGTGCCCGGCGAAAAAAGCGGTTCTGCGGGCAAGAGAGCTTGTAAGGCGCGGAGCAGATACGATCGCTTTCGCAAGCTGTATCCGGAAAGGAACTCCGATCGGCTATCCGTGTCCATTCGCGAAGAAAATGAAAGAGATTATTGCTCAAGATCTGGGGGATGGAATCCGGTTTCTGGATTATACGCATTAGAGGTGAACGAGATGAAAAACAGACCAAATATTCTTCTGCTGATGACAGATCAGCTGAGGGGAGACTGCCTTGCCCCGGAAGGCCGTGGGTTTCAGGGTGGAGCGGTAGCCCTCCGACGCCGCCGGGGTAAGGTAGAACACCGCCGCCGAAAGGCTCAGGCTCCAGATGCTCCCGTCCCTGTTCCGCTTGCGGAAGATCCCATTGTCCGACAGGTACACATCCAGGTTTGCCGCGTCCCTGCAGGTGGATTTGTCGGAGGCAAGGGGCGTGGGAAACATCAGCCGCGACGATAAAAGTTCGCTGGCGCTCATGCCACGCGCCGACGCCGCAAGCCGGAAATACGAATGGGAGAACAGCGTATCCCGCTTTTGCCAGGTCAAAAATCGTTTTGTCGAGCCCCATATTGATGAAGCCAGCAACATTTTCCCCAAGCACCCAATGGGGCCGCAATTCGGCAATAACTCTGCACATCTCCGGCCACAGGTAGCGTTCATCCGCAAAGCCCCGCCGCTTTCCGGCGGTGGAGAAGGGCTGACAGGGGAAGCCGCCGGAGAGGATGGTGACTGTTTCAAGTCCTGTTTTCTCAAAAAACGCCTCCTCGTGAATGTGGTGATGTCCCGGAACTTCGGCACATCCGGCCAGTGCTGCTCCAGGATGGAATAGGGGTAGTCCGCCCACTCACACTGGCAGACGGTCTCAAACCCGGCCGCCTCCGCCGCCAAGTCCAGACCGCCAATGCCGGAGAACAGGCTCACATGGGTCAGTCGCTCCATACCTCGTCCCCTTCAAGGTCTCCCTCGTCCTGGGGCTCCTCCACATCCTCCAGGCGGACCATGTTGTGGCGCCGGATGATGGACTCCTCCAGGACATCCTGGGCGGCGCCGCTGTCCTCCGGGAGGCCCAGGCTGCGGTAGCGCTTTTTCAGCACCTTCTCATAGCCGCCGGCCTTTTTCTTCAAGCGGAGAAAGTCCTTCTCCGTCTCCGCCTCGGACAAGCGGCGGGCCAGCGAATAGTAGAGGACGATCAGGTTGTGGATGTATGTAGGCGTCCTGGCTCTGCTCCTGCTCTGGAGACAGGATGTGGCGACCGTAAATCTGAGCCTGAGACATATCAATCTGTATACGATCCTGTTCGTCCTGTTCTTTGGAATCGGATACGGCGCATACTATGCGACAGCCGATATGCCGATCCCGATGGTTGCGGACTGTTCGGATTACGAGACGTTCCGCTCAGGAAAATATATCCCGGGCATTATCGGAACACTGTTCTCACTCGTGGATAAGCTGGTGAGCTCGCTCGGATCTACGATCGTAGGCCTGGCAGTCACAGCGATCGGCCTCTCGACGCTTCCGGATGGAACTACTCCGTATTCAGACGGAATGCATACGATGGTCATCATTCTGTTCTGTATCGTTCCGATGCTTGCATGGATCGCTACCCTGGCCGCGATGCACGGCTACAAGCTTACCGGAGCCCGCATGAAGGAGATCCAGGCGATCAACGCAGTGCGAAGAGATGCGATCAGCAAGGGCATGAGCGTAGACAAAGCGCTTGCAAGGTGGACCACGATCGATCAGGTCCCGGATGAATTTAAAGAAAGTTAATCTGCCATGTTAACTTTATACTATTACAAAAACAGCGGCATACCCGAATTACAGCTTTGGGTATGCCGCTGTTTTTTGCTGTGGACGATCCTCTATTTTCCGGATGTGCCGAAGAGGTTCAGGATCACGCATCCGACGATGATCAGGATGATCGCGATGACGCCGACCGTATTTACCTTCTGTCCGAATACGACTGCTGATATGATCGTTGTAGCCACGATGCCTCCTGCGCACCAGGTGGCATAGGCGACGCCCAGGTCAATGCTCAGCAGTGCCTTTGAGAATGCATAGAAGCAGAGAATATATAAAATGATGCAGCCGGCGGCCGGCAGCAGCTTTGTGAATCCCTCAGAAGCCTTCAGCAGTGTAGTAGCGATGATCTCAAGTATGATCGCAGAGCCTAATAATATGTATTGCATCCTTGTCAACCCTCCTTTAAATACCGAAGTTATTATACTATGCAGGCGTGTGATTTACAATGCAGACTTTGGAACAGGTATGCACACAGGTTATAAGAGTCTGCTGAAACGGCATTGTACATTTCAGACGGTCGGTCTTACAATATTACATGGAAAGAGGAAATAGCATTACAAGATATTCAAGGAGGAAACGAACATGGAATATGCAGTATTAAATAATGGATCAAAAATGCCGATGGAAGGATTCGGAGTATTTCAGGTGCCGGATCCGGCGCAGTGCGAGCAGGCAGTGCTGGATGCCATTGCCAGCGGTTACCGCCTCATTGATACAGCGGCAGCTTACATGAATGAGAAGGCTGTAGGGGAAGCAATCAAGAAATGCGGCGTTCCCCGCGAGGAGCTTTTCATCACCACAAAGCTGTGGGTGCAGGATGCAGGCTATGAGGGTGCAAAGAAAGCGATCCAGACGTCTCTTGACAATCTGGGGCTGGATTACCTGGACCTCTACCTTCTCCATCAGCCGATGGGCGACTACATCGGAGCATACAGAGCAATGGAAGAGGCGTACAAAGAAGGAAAACTCCGCGCGATCGGCGTGTGCAACTTCTACCCGGCGCGCCTGGCAGACCTCTGCGAGACTGTGGAAGTGAAGCCGGCAGTCAATCAGGTTGAGCTCCATCCGTTCTTCCAGCAGGAGGATGCGCTTGCTCTTATGAAGGAGTATGGAGTGATCCCGGAGGCATGGGGACCGTTTGCAGAAGGAAATCACGGTATCTTTACACATCCGGTGCTGACGAAGATCGGCGATAAGTATGGTAAGACTGCGGCGCAGACAGCACTGAGATGGAATGTACAGAGAGGTGTGGTCGTTATACCGAAGTCAGTGCACAAGGACCGCATGGAGCAGAACATGGATATCTGGGATTTCGAGCTCAGCGGAGAAGATATGGAGGAGATCGCAAAGCTGGATCTGGGACACAGCGAGATCGTCAACCATGATGACCCGGCATTTGTGAAGATGCTCCACACAATGAAGATCCACGAATAATCTGCAGAAAGAAGGCCTTGCGGGGATGTTTCAGAAGAAATAAGATGCATCTGTAAAGAATATATGATATACTGACCGAAAATCGACAGGAGATATTTCATATGGGCTTTACGATAGAAACAGGAATTTCAGTTTTCACAGTATTCATCCAGGGGATCCTCAGCTTTTTTTCACCCTGCGTACTCCCTCTTGTCCCCCTGTATCTGGGATACCTTTCAGGAGGACTTGGTGCGAATGGCGATACAGAACTTTTCAAAAAATCCCGTAATATCAACGGTTTCCGGGCTTGTCGGATAGCAAATAACTTGTATTAGACCCCCTTTTGGGCGGCTGTTTTTTAACAGTCGCCCTTTTTCTATCCCCAAATTTAGTGTGCGCTTTAGGGTGGGAAATCCCTTGTTTTTTCGCCTGTGGGCGGCGCAAATGAAGCCGCCCATATCCTTTCTCTCATGGGAGGCCGGGCGGCGATACAGGGGCGCAAACCCACCGAAACGAACACTTTTCAAAACCGAAGGAAGGAGGTATCCAACATGGCGGTATTCCGCATTGAGAAAACCCGCGATTACACGGTGATGTCCAATCACCATCTGCGGGATACAGGCCTGTCGTTGAAATCCAAGGGGCTGCTCTCCATGATGCTGTCCCTGCCGGAGGACTGGAACTACACCACCAGGGGCCTTGCGAAGATCTGCAAGGAGGGTACGGACAGCATCGGCTCTGCCCTGAAGGAGCTGGAGCGGGCCGGCTACATCGTCCGCAACCGCCTCCGGGACAGCAAGGGCAAGATCGTGGACGTGGAGTATGTCATCTACGAAACGCCCCATCCCCCGGAGCCGGACGGGCCGTGTGAGGATGAGCCGGATACGGAACATCCAGATACGGAAAACCCGGATATGGATACTCCGGGTCTGGAAAACCGGCCGCAATTAAATAAAGATAAAAGCAATCCTGATAAATCAAAAAAAGATGGACTCAGCACGGAAGGATCAAATCCTGTCCAATCAATCCCCCAAACCCCCAGGGGCTCGGACCGGAAAGGACGGGACCGGATGCGGGAACGGGAAAGCTATCGGGAATTGATTTTGGAGAACATCGAGTATGACTGCCTCATCCAGAACCACCGCCTTGACCGTGACCGCCTGGACGAGCTGGTGGAGCTCATGGTGGACACGGTGTGCTCCAACCGGGAGATGATCCGTATCGCCGGGGACGACTACCCGACGGAGGTGGTCAAGTCCCGCTTCCTGAAGCTGAACAGTTCCCACATCGAGTATGTGCTGGACCGGATGCGGGAGAACACCACCTATGTCCGCAATATCAAGAAATACCTGCTGGCCGCTTTGTATAACGCCCCGGCCACCATCGACAGCTACTACACTTCCCTGGTGAGCCACGATATGTACGGCGGCGGAGATCGGAGGTGATGTGCGTGCAGGAAGAAATCACCCAGGGCGTGGTCTCCCTCTCGGTGGAGACCGGCAAGATGACGGCGGACCTGCTCCAAAAGGCCATGAAGAAGGTGCTGGAGGAGATGCAGAAGAAGCCCTCCCAGAGCAGCTTACACCAGGGAAAACAGACCCTGCACCAGCTCAAACAGCATGGGGCCTCCCTGACCAACATCGAGATCACGGAGCAGAACATCAAGGCGTTTTCGGCGGTGGCGAAGAAGTATGACATCGACTATGCCCTAAAAAAGGACCCCACCACCGACCCACCGCACTACTATGTGTTCTTCAAGGCCAAGGACAAGGACCAGCTCCAGCCGGCCTTCAAGGAGTTCACCGCCATGACCCTGGGCCGGGAGAAGCGCCCCACCATCCGGGAGCGGCTGGCCCAGGCCCAGGAACAGGCCAAGACCCAGCACCGCCAGCGGGAGAAGGTCAAGACCAAGGACCGGGAGGTGGCGCGATGACCGATAAGCTGAAAAAGCAGATCATCCTCAACCTCCCATATCTCATCTTCGTATATCTCTTTGACAAGCTCTGCCAGGGGATACGGCTGGCGCCTGGGGCGGACGCCTCGGAGAAGCTGCTCCACATCGGGCAGGGCTTTTCGGCGGCCTTTGCCAGCCTGGCGCCCAGCTTCCATCTGCTGGACCTGTGCATGGGCGCCGCCGGCGCGGTGCTGATCCGGCTGGCGGTCTACTCCAAAGGCAAGAACGCGAAGAAATACCGCCGGGGGATCGAGTACGGGAGCGCCCGCTGGGGCACCCCGGCCGACGTCGCTCCCTACGCAGACCCGGACTTCTTCCAGAACGTCCTCCTCACTCAGACGGAACGGATCACCATGTCGAGCCGCCCCAAGGAGCCCAAGTATGCCAGGAATAAAAACATTTTGGTCATTGGCGGTTCCGGCAGCGGAAAGACAAGGTTCTTTGTCAAGCCCAACCTGCTCCAGTGCCATTCCTCCTATGTGGTCACTGACCCGAAAGGCACCATCCTGAACGAGGTAGGAGCTCTGCTGGAGCGCAAGGGATACCGCATCAAAAGCCTGAACCTCATCAACTTCAAGAAGTCCATGCGGTATAACCCTCTGGCGTACATCCGCAGCGAGAAGGATATTTTGAAGCTGGTGAACGCCCTGATCCTCAACACCAAAGGCGAGGGCGAAAAGTCCAGTGAAGATTTCTGGGTGAAGGCCGAGCGGCTGTACTATTCCGCCCTCATCGGGTACATCTGGTACGAGGCGGAGCCGGAGGAGCGCAACTTTATCACCCTGCTGGACCTCATCAACGCCAGTGAGGCGCGGGAGGACGACGAGGAGTTCCAAAGCCCGGTGGACATCCTGTTCGCCAAGCTGGAAAAGGAGCACCCGGACCACTTTGCTGTGAAGCAGTACCGCAAATTCAAGATGGCGGCGGGCAAAACTCTAAAATCCATACTGATTAGCTGCGGCGCCCGCCTTTCTCCCTTTGACATCCAGGAGCTGCGGGACCTCATGGCGGAGGACGAGCTGGAGCTGGACACCCTGGGCGACCGCAAATCGGCGCTGTTCGTCATCCTCTCGGATACGGACAGCACCTTCAATTTTGTGGCGGCGCTCATGTACTCCCAGCTTTTCAACCTTTTGTGCGACAAGGCGGACGACTTCTACGGCGGCCGCCTGCCGGTCCATGTGCGGTGCCTCCTGGACGAGTTCGCCAACATCGGGCAGATACCCAACTTTGACAAGCTGATCGCCACCATCCGGAGCCGGGAGATCTCGGCTTCTATTATTTTGCAGTCACAAAGTCAGTTAAAGACCATCTACAAGGACGCGGCGGATACCATCGTGGGTAACTGCGACAGCACCTTGTTTTTGGGAGGCAAGGAGAAATCCACCCTGAAAGAAATTTCGGAGCTGCTGGGGAAAGAAACGATCGACAGTTTCAATCAATCGGAGAACCGCGGCAGCCAGGTTTCCCACGGCCTCACCTATCAAAAATTGGGAAAGGAGTTGATGACACAAGACGAATTGGCAGTGATGGACGGAGGCAAGTGTATCTTCATGCTGCGGGGTGTGCGCCCGTTCCTCTCGGACAAGTACGACCTGACGAAGCACCCCAACTACAAATACACCGCCGACGCCGACAAGAAGTACCTCTTTGATATGGAACGGTACATGAAACGCAAACCGGCCATCGTAAAGCCGGATGAGCCTTTCGAGATGTACGAATTGACAGCAACGGACCTTCAATAACAATTCTACAACGAAGAAAGGAAATATGATTTATGGATTTTTTCACTAACGCTATCGACGTATTGCAGACTCTGGTGATTGCGCTGGGCGGCGGCCTGTGCGTGTGGGGCGGCATCAACCTCCTGGAAGGTTACGGGCAGGACAACCCTGCCTCCAAAAGCCAGGGCATCAAGCAGCTCATGGCCGGCGGCGGTGTCGCCCTCATCGGCCTGACCCTGATCCCCCTGCTGTCCGGCCTGCTCTCCGCCTGATGTCTGCCAGCAGACCCCACGGGAGGCCCCGGCACACGGGGCCTTCCGGAAAGGAGGTGATCCCCGTTGATCTTTGACGCGATACAGGAGTGGTTCCAGGAACTGCTCATCGACGGTATCATTTCAAACCTGACCGGGATGTTTGATACCCTGAATACCAAGGTGGGCGAGATCGCCGGGGAGGTGGGTATGACGCCCTCCGCATGGAACAGCGGCATTTTCAACATGGTCCGCAGCCTCTCGGAGACCGTGATCGTCCCCATCGCCGGCATCGTCCTCACCTTTGTCATGTGCTATGAGCTGATCCAGCTCATCGTAGAAAAGAACAACCTCCACGACTTCGACACCTGGATCTTCTTCAAGTGGATCTTCAAGACCTTCTGCGCGGTGCTCATCGTCACCAACACCTGGAATATCGTCATGGCGGTGTTCGATGTGGCGCAGAATGTGGTCAGCCAGAGCGCCGGCGTCATCATCTCGGACGCGGGCATCGACATATCCGGCGTGACCGCCGACCTGGAGACCCAGCTCGCGGACTGGAGCATCGGCGCCCTGCTGGGGCTGTGGTTCCAGAGCATCTTCGTGGGGCTGTGTACGCAGATCCTCTCCATCTGCATCTTCCTGGTGATCTATGGCAGGATGATCGAGGTGTATTTGGTGACCTCGATAGGTCCCATCCCCTTTGCCACGATGGTGAACCGGGAATGGGGCAACACGGGGCAGAACTATCTCCGCTCCCTGCTGGCCCTGGGCTTCCAGGCGTTCCTCATTATGATCTGCGTGGGCATCTACGCGGTGCTGGTGGAGGGCATCTCCCTGAGCGGCGACAACATTTCCGGCGCCATCTGGGGGTGCATGGGGTACACGGTGCTCCTGTGCTTCACCCTCTTTAAGACCGGCAGCCTCGCAAAGTCCCTGTTCGGGGCGCACTAAAGGGGGGTGGCTGATTGAAAATAGGATTGATAGACGTGGACTCCCACAACTTTCCCAACCTCTGCCTGATGAAGCTCTCCGAGTACCATACCAGGCGGGGCGACCGGGTGGAGTGGTGGAGCCCCAAGGGACGCTATGACCTGGTTTACAAGAGCCGGGTGTTCACGGACACCTACTCCAAGGACACCATCGTGGTGAACAACGCGGAGCAGGTCATCCAGGGCGGCACCGGCTACGGGCCGGGCGGAAAAGACCTCCCCTATGAGATCGAGCACATCCGGCCGGACTACTTTTTGTATCCGCGGTTTTTGGGAACGGCCTACGGCTTTTTGAGCCGTGGCTGTCCGAGGAACTGCGGATTTTGCATCGTCAGCGGCAAGGAGGGGCGCAGGAGCGTCAAAGTCGCTGACCTTTCTGAATTTTGGCGCGGTGAGGATGAGATCAAACTGCTGGACCCCAACCTGCTGGCCTGCCCGGACCATGAGGCGCTGCTGGAACAGCTTGCCGCCAGCCGGGCGCTGGTGGACTTCACCCAGGGGCTGGACATCCGGCTGACGAACCCGGACAACATCGCCCTGCTGAACAGGGTGCGGACCAAGGCGGTGCATTTCGCCTGGGACAACCCGGAGGAGGACCTGACGGAGCACTTCAAACGCTTTGTGGCGCATACCGCCATCCGAAGCGACCGCAACCGGCGGGTCTATGTGCTGACCAACTACGGCAGCACCCATGAGCAGGACCTCTACCGGGTGAACACCCTGCGGGCCCTGGGGTATGACCCCTATGTGATGATCTATGAGCGTCCCACCGCTCCAAAGATTACCCGCCATCTTCAGCGGTGGGTGAACAACAAACGGATTTTCCACACGGTAAAAGATTTCAAGGACTATGCTCCCATGAAAAAGGAGGTGCATTGATTGGCCTATGTAACGATCCCGAAGGACCTGAGCAAGGTACAGAGCAAGGTCCTGTTCGGGCTGACCAAACGGCAGGTGATCTGCTTCGGGGCGGCAGCAATTATCGGCGTGCCGCTTTTCTTTTTGACCAAGGGGGCGCTGGGCACCACCACGGCGGCCCTGTGCATGATCCTGGTGATGCTTCCCTTCTTCCTGTTCGCCATGTACGAGAAGAACGGACAGCCCCTGGAGGTGTTCCTGGGACACCTCATTGAGAATAAATTTATCCGCCCCAAGACGCGGATCTACCAGACCAACAACCTGTACTCCGCCCTGGTGCGGCAGTACGAATTGGAACAGGAGGTGAGAGCGATTGCAGGCAAAAACGGCAAGACCCGCAAAACCGGCAGGGGCAAGGCGCAAGCTGACCCGCGCCGAGCGTAAGCAGATCGAGGCGGTGGTCCGGCAGGCCAAGGGGGACGGGAAAGCCCATACGGTGCAGGAGAGCATCCCCTTCCGCAATATGTTCCCGGACGGCCTGTGCCGGCTGGAGGGCGGGACCTTCTCCAAGACCATCGCCTTCGAGGACGTCAACTACCGCCTGGCTTCGCCGGAGGACCAGCGGGATATTTTTGAACACCTCTGCGATTTCTACAACGGCTACGACCCCACCATCGGGGTGCAGGTGTCGCTCAGCAGCCGGTATGTGGAGCATGGGCCGGAGGAGGATCTGTTCGGCATCCGCCCCCAGGGGGACGACCTGGACCCTGTCCGGGAGGACGCGGCCGGGATACTCCGCTTTCAGTATGAGCGGGGCAGCAACGGCTATGTGAAAACCAAGTATGTAACCCTGACCATCGAGGCGGAGAACCTTCCGGCGGCGCGGGCGCGGTTCGCCCGCATTGAGACCGACACCCTCAACCGCTTCAAGGTCATGGGTGCCGCCGCCCATGTGCTGGACGGGAAGGAGCGGCTGGAGCTGCTTCACGGCATCCTTCACCCGGAAGGCGGCAAGTTCGCCTTCGATTGGGATTGGCTGGCGCCCAGCGGCCTTTCGGTCAAGGACTTCATCGCCCCGTCCTCCTTCCACTTCGGGGAGACCCGCACCTTCCGCATTGGGGAGATGTACGGCGCAGTGAGCTTTTTACAGATCACCGCCCCGGAGATCCACGACCGCATTTTGGCGGAGTTCATGGAGACCGAGGGCAACATCCTGGTGACCATGCACATCCGGGGCATCAACCAGAACGAGGCCATCAAGATGGTCAAGCGCAAGATCACCGACCTGGACGCCATGAAGATCGCGGAACAGAAGCGGGCGGTGCGCAGCGGATATGACATGGACATCCTTCCCAGCGACCTTGCCACCTACGGCGGCGCGGCAAAGACCATCCTCCAGGACCTGCAAAGCAGGAATGAGCGAATGTTCAACCTGACCTTCCTGGTCATGCACATGGCGGAGACAAAGCAGAAGCTGGAGATCGCCGTGTCCCAGGCGGCCAGCGTGGCGCAGACCTACAACTGCCTCCTCACCCGGCTGGACTTCCAGCAGGAGGACGGGCTGATGAGCAGCCTTCCCCTGGGGCTCAACCGCATCAAGATTGAGAGAAGTCTCACCACTTCGGCGCTGGCGGTGTTCGTGCCCTTCGTCACCCAGGAGCTGTTCATGGGCGGGGACGCCATGTACTACGGCCTGAACGCCCTCTCCAACAACATGATCCTTCTGGACCGCAAACAGTCCAGAAGCCCCAACGGGCTGGTGTTCGGCACGCCGGGCAGCGGCAAATCCATGAGCTGCAAGCGGGAGATCACCTTCATCATCCTGACCACCAAGGATAACGTCATCATCTGCGACCCGGAGGATGAGTATTCGCCCCTGGTACGCCGGCTGGGCGGGCAGGTGATCCGCCTGTCCCCGTCCAGCACCGACTATGTAAACCCGCTGGACATCAACCTCAACTATTCGGATGAGGAGAACCCGCTGGCACTGAAAAGCGACTTCGTGCTTTCCTTCTGTGAACTCATCATGGGGAGCAAGACGGGGCTGGAGGCCATCGAGAAAACCGTTATCGACCGGGCGGTGCAGAAGATCTACCAGCCCTACTTCGCGGACCCCAGGCCGGAGAATATGCCCATCCTGGGCGACCTGATGGAGGCGTTGCTGGCGCAGGGCATCCCGGAGGCCGACCGTGTGGCACAGGCATTGGACCTGTATGTGAACGGTTCCCTCAACTTCTTCAACCACCGCACCACCGTGGACATCCGCAACCGCCTTGTCTGCTTTGACATCAAGGGCCTGGGGAAAAACCTGAAAAAGCCGGGAATGCTCATTGTTCAGGACGCGGTGTGGAATACCGTCACCATCAACCGGGCCATCGGGCGCTCCACCTGGTATTTCGTGGATGAGTTCCACCTCCTGCTGAAGGAGGAGCAGACGGCGGCCTATTCGGCGGAGATCTGGAAACGGTTCAGAAAATGGGGCGGGGTGCCCACGGGTGCCACCCAGAACCCCAAGGATTTGCTTTCCTCCCCGGAGATCGAGAACATCCTGGAGAACAGCGACTTCATCTATATGCTCAACCAGGCCGCCGGCGACCGCAAGATTTTGGCGGAGCGGCTGGGCATTTCGGCGGAGCAGCTTGCCTATGTGACCAACTCTGAGCCGGGCCACGGGCTGCTGTTCTTCAACAATGTGATCCTGCCCTTCGCGGACGACTTCCCCAAGGACACGGAGCTTTACAGGCTGCTCACCACCAAGCCCAGCGAGGTGGAGCACGCGGCGGAAACGGAGGAATGAATATGAAAAACAAGATTTACATTATCGACGGCAAAACCTATCTCTCCCACATCAACGATGAGGTCCACCTGTACGGCCTTCTCCACCAGCTCGCCTTCCTGGCGGGCCGGATCAAGGACGAGGAGGACGTGTTCCATGTGCTGGACGCGGCGAAGCGCTACGGCGAGATCGCCGAGGAGAAGTTTCAGGGCTGGGGCATCCCCGGCCGCTACCTGGTGTTCGGCGACCCCAGGGACCTGAAGGACCTTATGGCAAAGGAGCTGGCGGAGGCCACCCCGGTACCCGTGGAGGAGCCGAAGCCCAAGAAGTATAAGGATGAGTACATCATCCCCGGCTATGGCTTCCGTATGCTGGTGGGCGACATCCACAACCTGATCGTCCTCTACTACTCGCTGGCCCGCCGCCTGTCCGAGGCGGAAACGGAGAAGGACTTCCTCCGGCTGAAGAAAAAGGCCGGCGGCTATGAGAAGGTGCTGAAAAAGCTCTACCGCAGCCTGGGCCTCCCGGAGGACAGCAATGCCGCCCAGGACGTCCTGGAGGAGTCCATCATCCGCCGCCATAACCTGGTCCGCCTGGAGGATGTGGAGGAGCCCCAGGACGAGGGAGACCTTGAAGGGGACGAGGTATGGAGCGACTGACCCATGTGAGCCTGTTCTCCGGCATTGGCGGTCTGGACCTGGCGGCGGAGGCGGCCGGGTTCGAGACCGTCTGCCAGTGTGAGTGGGCGGACTACCCCTATTCCGTCCTGGAGCGGCACTGGCCGGATGTGCCGAAGTTCCGGGACATCACCACATTTACGAAGGAGGCGTTTTTTGAGAAAACAGGACTTGAAACAGTCACCATCATCTCTGGCGGCTTCCCCTGCCAGCCCTTCTCCACCGCGGGAAAGCGGAAGGGCTTTGCGGATGAACGCTACCTGTGGCCGGAGATGTGCAGAGTTATTACCGAGCTGCGGCCCCGTTGGGTGCTTGGGGAAAATGTTGCTGGCTTCATCAATATGGGGCTCGACAAAACGATTTTTGACCTGGCAAAAGCGGGATACGCTGTTCTCCCATTCGTATTTCCGGCTTGCGGCGTCGGCGCGTGGCATGAGCGCCAGCGAACTTTTATCGTCGCGGCTGATGTTTCCCACGCCCCTTGCCTCCGACAAATCCACCTGCAGGGACGCGGCAAACCTGGATGTGTACCTGTCGGACAATGGGATCTTCCGCAAGCGGAACAAGGATGGGACGATCTGGAGCCTGAGCCTTTCGGCGGCGGTGTTCTACCTGACGCCGGCGGCGTCGGAGGGCTACCGCTCCACCCTGAAACCCACGGCCTTCCGGGGCAAGCCCCCGTCCAGCAACCTTTCGGCCCAGGTGATCCACCAGGAGCAGCCCCTGTCGGAGAAGGCGGCGCTGAACCCCGATTGGGTGGAATGGCTCATGGGCTTCCCCCAGGGATGGACGGCCGTATCCTCTGGCGAGAGGAGCCCACAGACATCCCCCGCATAACGGAGGACACGAAGGACCGGGCCCTGCGGCTGAAAACCCTGGGCAACGCGGTCTGCCCGCCCCAGGCCTATCCCATTTTTCACTATATCGCGGCGATTGAGACCGGGGCGTGCGCCAGCATCTGCCCCTATGGAGGAGGTGACGGATAAATGCAGGAATGGAAAGCCTCTGAGAAGGAGGCCCAGAAGATGACCCGTGACGGGGCCATTTCGGTGAACCTGGTGACCGGCGAGGCTACCCATGTTTCGGACCGTTCCCCGGAGCAGGACTATTCCACCGCTGATGAGACCGCCGGTGTGCTGAACCGGGCGGCGGACGAGGCGGCGAGCCATGTGGAACGGCGCCAGGCGAAAAAAGCGCGGCGCAAACGGCGCGACACCTTCCGGGAGGGTGAGGCGGCCAGGGATCGCCCTTCCTCCCGTTTGCAGTTTTCCGAGGCAGACCGGGCGGCGCCAGAGCTGAAAAAAGCTGTCCGCAAGTCGGACAAGGCGGCGGATAAGCTGGATACGGCGAAGGCCGCTGTCCCCGTGAAGCCTCCCGGTAAGGAGCATGGCAATCCCTTATCCCGGCCGGTGCAAGAGGTCAAGTCCACTCTCCACGGCGAGGTGAGCAAGGTGGAGGGCGAGAACTCCGGCGTCCAGGCCGGCCACCTGGGGGAGCGGCAGATCGAGAAGGCCGTGGGCTATGGCGGCCGGCGCTTCCACCAGGCGCGGGCAGACCGCAAGCTGAAACCCTGGCGGGATGTATCAAAAGCGGAGCAGGCGGCGGTGAAGGCCAATGCGGATTTCTATTGGCAGAAGTCCGTCCTGGAAAATCCCCAGCTTGCGTCCAGCAATCCCATCTCCCGCCTGTGGCAGAAGAAACGTCTGCAAAAACAGTACGCCGCCGCCCACCGGGCAGGGACCGGCGCTGCCCAGGCCGCAGGCAAGGCGTCCCAGACCGCCGCCTCCGCAGCGAAGAAGGGCGGCGGGACCATCGCCCAGAAGCTGGGCGGCTTCGTCACCAAGAACAAGCACACCCTCCTCATCGTGGGCGGGATCGGCCTGATCCTCATGCTCATCATGGGGCTGATGCAGTCCTGTACCTCCATGTTCGGGGGCGGGACTTCCGGCCTGGTGGCCTCCTCCTATCTTTCTGAGGACGCGGACCTGACCGGGGCCGAGGCCGCCTACTGCGAGATGGAGGCCGAGTTGCAAGAGTACCTGGACACCTACGAGGCCACCCACGACTACGACGAGTACCACTTTGACCTGGATGAGATCGAGCATGACCCCTATGTGCTGCTGTCCATCCTGTCCGCCCTCCATGAGGGGGTGTTCACCCTGGATGAGGTACAAGGGGATCTGGAAATGCTCTTTGACAAGCAGTACATCCTCACCGAGACCGTGACCACCGAAACAAGGTATCGGACAGAAACGAGGACGGACAGCGAGGGCAACGAGTACGAGGTAGAGGTTCCCTACACCTGGTACATCTGCACCGTCACGCTGGAGAATTTCGACCTCTCCCATGTGCCGGTCTACATCATGGGCGAGGATCAGCTCTCCATGTACGCCGTGTATATGTCCGCCCTGGGCAACCGGCCGGACCTGTTCCCGTCCTCCGGGTATGTGGGCAAGTATGTGGAGAACCCGCCTACGGCCTGGGACATCCCCGCCGAGTATCTGACGGATAAACGGTTTGCCACCCTCATCACCGAGGCGGAGAAATACCTGGGGTATCCCTATGTGTGGGGCGGGAGCAGCCCGGAGACCTCCTTCGACTGTTCCGGCTTCGTCAGCTATGTGCTCACCAGCACCGGCCTGTGCAACACCGGGCGGCTGGGCGCTCAGGGGCTCTACAATATCTCCACCCCGGTATCCGATCCCCAGCCGGGCGACCTGGTGTTTTTCGTGGGGACCTACGACACTCCAGGCGTTTCCCATGTGGGCATTTATGTGGGTGACAATATGATGCTGCACTGCGGAGATCCGATTTCCTACACTAATTTGAACACCAGCTACTGGCAGTCTCACTTTTATGCCTACGGCCGGCCGCCGTACAACTGATGGGAGGTGGTAAAGCATCAATATGGTTTCCTACGGGGGCGGTGTCAACAGCACCGCCCTTTTGATCGGCCTGCACCAGCACCGCATCCCCGTGGACCTGATTCTCTTTGCGGATACCGGGGCGGAGCATCCCCACACCTATGCCTATCTGGACATTATGGACCGCTGGCTGAAGGACCACGGGATGCCGCCTATCTCCAGAGTCTACAAGACCACGCGGGATGGAAAGCGGCTGACCCTGGAGCAGGAGTGCTTGCAGAGCGGCACCCTGCCCTCCATCGCCTACGGCTTCAAGCGGTGTTCCCTGAAACACAAAATCGGGCCGCAGGAAAAGTTCTGCAATCACTATTTGCCCTGCCAAAAGGCATGGGCGGCGGGCAAACGGGTGGTGAAGTTCATCGGCTACGACGCAGGTGAGGGCTACCGCAGCGACAAGGTACTGCTGGGCGACCTGGCCGACCCCAAGTACAGCAAGTGGTATCCCCTGATGGAGTGGGGATGGGACCGGGCGGCTTGTATGCAGGCCATTGAAAATGCGGGCCTGCCCCAGCCGGGCAAATCCTCCTGCTTCTTCTGCCCCAGCATGAGGGCGGAGGAGATCATCCACCTGCGGGACCACCACCCGGACCTGTTCCGAAGGGCCATCGCCCTGGAGGACAACGCCCGCCCCAATTTGAAAACGGTCCAGGGCCTGGGCCGGAACTACTCATGGAAAGAACGATTTGGAAAGGAGTTTTGCGAACATGGCAACTGTTGAGAAGATCCGCCGTGACATTGAAAAGACCAAGGAGAAGATCTCCGAGCAGCAGAAGCGCCTCCGCACCCTGGAGGCCCAGCTCACCGAGGAGGAGAACCTGGAGATCGTCCGCATGGTCAAGGCGGTAAAGATGGACAACCGGGAGCTGACGGCCTTCCTGAAGGCCTACGCCAGCGGCCTCATCACCCTGCCGGAGGGCATGATGGAGGCGGAGGCCGCGGCGGACCCCGGCGAGAATGAGATGGAGGATACCGAGTATGAAGAATAAGAAGATCATCCGCCTGTTTACGGCGGCCCTGGCCGTGGCGCTCTGTGCCACGGCCTTTGCTGTCCCCGCTTTCGCCGGCGGCGGGGAGGGCGAACCCTACTACACCGAAACGGCCGGGACGGAGGCGGACCCTGCGGAGGACGCCGAAGCCCCGGAGGTCACTGTCACCGATGAGGAAGATCCCGCCGGCGATGATAGCGCAGACAATAACACGGAGGCTGACGGGGACGCCCTGAATCAGATCACCGAGCTGCTGGGCGACCTGGGGACTGTGACCGTCACCGAGGACGGTATCCTGTTCACCCCTGACGCGGAGAAATGGGAGACCCAGCAGACCGGCACCGTGACCACCTGCGGCGGCAACCTGAATGTCCGCACCGGCGCAGGGCTGGACAACGACGCCTTCACCCAGCTTCCCGATGGGGCGCAGGTGGAAGTCATCGGCACCGAGGGCGAATGGGTCAAGGTACTTCTGCCGGAGCGGGAGGGCTATGTCCACTCCGACTACCTGACCATCACGGACACGGGCAGCTTCTCCCTCTCTCTGGACGGGACGGACCTCTCCGCCCTGCTGGAGCTGGTCTCCTCCGGCTTCTCCGGGGGCGGAGGGGCAGCCCTGACCCCGGACGGGAACCTGTCCCTCATTGACGACCTGGGTGGGGCGTCCTCCGGCAAGCAGTTCATCACGGTGGAGACAAAGGGCGGCAACGTGTTCTATCTCATCATCGACCGGGATGACGAGGGGGCGCAGACCGTCCACTTCCTGAACCAGGTGGACGAGGCGGACCTTCTTGCCCTGATGGAGGATGGCGACGCCCAGGAGGCCCCGGCGGTCTGCATCTGTAAGGAGAAATGCCAGGCCGGAGCGGTGAACACCTCCTGCGAGGTGTGCGCAGTGAATATGGCCGAGTGCGCCGGCGCGGAGCCGGAGCCGGAACCCGAACCGGAGCCGGAGGAGGAGTCCGGGGGCATGGGCGCCCTGGCGCTGGTCCTGGTGCTGCTGGTGCTGGGCGGCGGCGGAGCCTTCGCCTATATCAAGTTCATCAAGCCCAAGCAGGCAGCCAAAGCCAGCGCGGACCCGGATGACTACGATTTTGCCGATGAGGAGGAGTATATCAACGAGGACGAACCTGAACAGGAGGACGAAACGGAGGATACGAAATGAAGCTGGTGATCTGCGAGAAACCGAGTGTTGCAAAAGCCGTTGCGTCGGCCCTGGGTGTCACATCCAGGGCCGATGGCTGTTTTGAGGGGAATGGGCTCATCGTTTCCTGGTGCGTGGGGCATCTGGTATCCCCGATGGACGCGGCGGGCTATGACCCCGGCTACAAAAAGTGGAAGTATGACGACCTCCCCATCCTGCCGGAGCCCTTCCGCTATGTGCTGGTGAGGGACAAGGAGGACGCCTTCCAGAACCTGAAACGCCTTATGGACCGTGAGGACGTCACCGAGCTGGTCAACGCCTGCGACGCCGGGCGGGAGGGCGAGCTCATCTTCCGGCTGGTCTATGAGATGGCGGGATGCCGGAAGCCCTTCTCCCGCCTGTGGATCTCCTCGATGGAGGACGCGGCGATCCGGGAGGGCTTCCAGAACCTGCGCCCCGGCGTGGAGTACGACCCGCTGTACCAGTCTGCCCTCTGCCGCCAGAAAGCGGACTGGCTCATCGGGATCAACGCCACAAGGCTTTTTTCTGTCCTCTACCACCGCACCCTGAATGTGGGGCGGGTGCAGACGCCCACCCTTGCCATGCTGGTGGACCGGGACAGCAAAATCACCCTGTTCCGCAAAGAGAAGTACCATCATGTGCGCCTGACCTTTGGCGGGGCTGAGGCGGTGTCGGAGAAGATCACCGCCCCGGAGGAGGCGGAGGCCCTGCGGGCGGCCTGTGCCGGCGCGGAGGCGGTCTGCGCTTCCGTCACCTGTGAACAGAAGAAAGAGGCGCCGCCCAAGCTCTACGACCTGACCACCCTCCAGCGGGAGGCAAACCGGGTGTTCGGCTACACGGCCAAGCAGACGCTGGACTATGCGCAATCCCTCTACGAGAAGAAGCTGCTGACCTACCCCCGGACGGACAGCCGGTATCTGACCGCTGATATGGCGGAGACCGCTTTGGCGGTCCTCCACCTGGCGGCCAAGGTGCCGCCCTTTGACGGGTGCAGGGAGTTCTTCCCGGATGTGTTCCTGCTGGTGAACGATGGAAAAGTGTCCGACCACCACGCCATCATTCCTACGCTGGAGCTGGAGAAAGCGGACCTGTCCGCTCTGCCCGTGGGTGAGCGGAACCTTCTCCTGCTGGTCTGCCGGGAGCTGCTGTGTGCGGCGGCGGAGCCCTATGTGTACGAGGCGGTGACGGCAACCTTTACCTGCGGTGGGCAGACCTTCACTGCCAAGGGGCGCCATGTGCTGTCCCAGGGATGGAAGGACATTGACCGCATTTTCCGCGCCTCCCTGAAGGAGCAGCCGGAAGGCGAAGCGGAGTCCGACCCGATGCCGGACTTCACCGAGGGTCAACTTTTTGACCAGGTGGAGGCCGCTGTCACCGAACACTTCACCGCCCCGCCCAAGGCGTACACGGAGGACACCCTCCTGGCGGCGATGGAGACTGCCGGGAAAGAGGATATGCCGGAGGACGCCGAGCGCAAGGGTCTGGGCACCCCGGCCACCAGGGCGGCGATCCTGGAAAAGCTGGTGGCGGCCGGGTTTGTGGAGCGCAAGGGCAAAAGCCTCATTCCCACCAAGGCGGGGATCAACCTGGTTACGGTCCTGCCGGACACGCTGACCTCGCCCATGCTCACGGCGGAGTGGGAGCAGAAGCTGACCGCCATCGCCAGGGGCGAGGGCGACCCCGCCGCTTTCATGGCGGGGATCTCTGGCATGGCGCGGGAGCTGGTGAAAACCTATTCCCACATCTCCGAGGAGGGACAGAAGCTGTTTGCCGCGGAGCGGGAGGCCGTGGGTCTCTGCCCCCGCTGCGGCAAGCCGGTCTATGAGGGCAAGAAGAATTTTTACTGTTCCGACCGCTCCTGCCGCTTCGTGCTGTGGAAGGATGACCGTTTCTGGACCTCCCGCAAAAAGGAGCTGACAAAGAAGATGGCCGCCGACCTTTTGAAGAAGGGCCGCACTTCCGTCAAGGGGATGTGGTCTGAAAAGAAGGGCGCCGCCTATGACGCGGTGGTGGTGCTGGATGATACCGGCGAGAAGTATGTCCGCTTCAAGCTGGAGTTCCCCAAACGGAAGGAGGGCGTGAATGGCAAAAAGTAAATCGGATATTTCCCTGAATGATCTGAAAGCGATGCTCCCCCAGGAGGGGAGTTCCGCAGAGCAGGAGGCGGCGCTTCGGGCGCTGTCCACCCTTTCCCCGGAGGACCAGGGGCTCCTGGCCGCTGTGCAGGAATCCCCCTTCCGGCTGACCACCCTGGAACAGTTCCGGGAATTTCCCGCCAATACCGAGTATTTCATCCTGGAGGCCAACATCAGTAAGGTGGAGGATGTGGGCTGGCGCTACTTGGCGCAGCATCTGGACACCCTTTTGCCCCCGGAACTGCTGGACGCCATTGACCCGGTTCCCTTCGGCAAATACGCTGTGCAGGAGGAACAGGGCTGCTTCACCAGCCGGGGATATTTAACGCTGTCTGGGGATGAGTGGCAGCACGACCGCCCCCAGTCGAAGCAGGCGGACCACAAACCCTCCATCCGGGAGCGGCTGGAACAGAGCAGGCAGGAGTGCAGAAACAAGAATAAGGCCCAGACGCCCCGCAAGGGGAAGTCTGAGCCGGAGCTGTAAGGAGGTGCGTATATGCCCCATTATGAATATGACAAGGACTATCCCTTCGCCGCCTTCATCACCAACCTGGGCAAGTACAACGAGGGCGACCTGGTGGGCGAATGGGTGAAGTTCCCCACCACGCCGGAGGAGATGCAGAAGGTGTTTGAACGGATCGGCATTGGGCAGAAGGACGACTTCGGCCAGCCCTACGAGGAGTGGTTCATCACCGACTATGACTGCTATGTGGACGGCCTCTATGACAAGCTGGGCGAGTATGAGAGCCTGGACGAGCTCAACTACCTGGCTTCCAAGCTGGACGAGATGAGCCAGGGCGAGTACGAACAGTTCCAGGCGGCGATGGAGATCGGCGACCATTCGGGCAGTTTGCAGGAGATCATCAACCTGACCGAGAACCTGGACTGCTACGACATTTATCCCGACATCCACGACCACGATGACCTGGGCCGGTATTACATCGAGGAGCTGGACGCCATGCAGGTGCCGGAACATCTGCGGAACTACATCGACTATGAGGCCTACGGCCGGGACATCGCCTTGGAGGAGGGCGGCGAGTTCACCGACCTGGGGTATGTGCGGGATACCGGGAGCAGCTTCCATGAGTATTACGACGGCGAACACGGAAGCATCCCGGAGGAATACCGGGTGATGACCTTCCAGGACGCGGAGGAGCTGACTGAGGAGGAAAAATCCGAGTGGGCGATGGACATCGCCTACGATATGGACGAGTTCTTCCGCCAGCACGACCCGCAGTACGCCGCCGAGCACCCGGAGGAGCACGCGGCCAAGGAGGAGATCTACGAAAATCTGATGGCCGGCCGCATTTCCGCCCTGGATGAGAAGCTGGCCGCCCTGGGGCAGACCCAGGAGGACTACCTGCCTTCGGAGATCGAGAAGTTTAAGGACGCCACCGGCTATGAGGAATTTCTTGACTTTGATCCGGCGGTGATCCGGGAGGCTATCCAGAACCCGGACAAGTCCCATGCGGACGAGATGCTGGCTTTTGCGGAGCAGGCGGGCCGGGAGTATGAGGCGGAGCTGTCCGGGCAGGCCCCGGCGCCCTCCCCGGATGACCGGGAGACCGGCGAAACGGTGCGGACCCCCAGGGGGACCTTTTATGTGACGGATATGAGCCGGGAGCAGATGGAGGCGGCCGGGTACGGTCTGCACCATCAGTCTGACGATGGGAAGTATCTCATCATGGGCAACGGTTCCCGCGCCTTTGCTATCCGCAGCGAGGAGGCCCAGGAGCACGCCGCCCCGGAGAAGATGACTGTCCTGGTGGTGGAGCCCATGAAGGAGCCCTATGTGAAGGAGATCGCCCCCGGCCTCCATTCGTTACAGGCGGAGGTGGGCGGCGATATTGCCACCGCTTATCCCTTCTCTGACCCGGTGGGGCTGGTCTGCAACGATGAGGGCAAGCTCATTGGCCTGGGGCTGAACCGGGGCCTGCGGGATGAGCATGGGGAGATTTACGACATCATGGCCGGCACCTTCCTGGTGGTGGGGCTGAGTGAGGACAGCTTCACCTCCCTGACCCCGGAGCAGGTGCAGAAGTACACGGAACACTTCAAGCAGCCGGAGCAGTTCATCAGTCTGAACGGGCAGATCATCGCCCTGCCGGTGGAGCCGGAGAACCCTCTCCGCACCGCCGAGATGACCCTGGAGGACGACTACGGGATGATCGACGGGGTGCTGAACAACGGCCGCAGGGGTGAGGAGCTGGAGAAGGCCCAGGGTGAGGCGCGCAGGACCACGCCGGAGAAGAAGCCCTCCATCCGGGAGCGGCTGGCGGAGGCCAAACGGGAGTGCGGCGAGCGCAAGCCCCCGGACAAGGTTCAGCAAAAGAAGCCCCCGGAGCACGACCTATGAGCCGGAGCAAGAAGTGGCGGCTGGAATGGTCCTTCTTCCTGGGGGAGAACGGCCGCCGCAGGTACAACAAGATCTGCAAGGGCTGTGTCCATCCCTGCAAGCAGAGCTTCCGGGCAGTCCTCATCGCCTGTCCCCATTACCAGTCCGCACGCTCGAAAAAGTGTGGAGATAGGGGTTGAAAATGGGCTGAAAAATCGTCTGTGGCGGCTTTTCCGGGAGCTGCCCTTATGATTTCCCATGTAGTCCTCACCCTTCGATTTAAGGGGTGCAAAGAGGCTGTTTTGAACACTTTTCCATAACAGAGCGGGAGCGCCGCCTTCGGTTTGGGCCGAGGGTGACGCTCCCGCTTCTTTTTTTGTTCTCTTTTTTCTTTTTCAATCAGGATCGGACAGGAAGGATGTTCGCAGCAGCAGGCGCTGTGGGAATGTGTGTAAACGGCCATGTCTGCGAAGCTGTGGGAAACGATGTTTGCGGGCTGTGGGAAAGCCGGCGGCTTTTCCATCGGGCCGTGAATATCTGTTTTCCATCGGCGGAGCGGCCGTTTTCCACATTTCCATAGTGCGGTTATCCCACGATCAGGCGGTAGATAGTGAGGGGCACATACCATGCCGCCACCAGCAGGCGCCACACCAGGACGAAGCCTCCGATGAGGCCGCCGATCACGAAGTTCAACACGAACAGCGCGGCGCCGCCGCCCAGGGAGCCCCCGCCCGGCACGATCCACACGCACATCCGATGGATGCCGAAGGGCAGGCCGCAGAGTATCCAGAGCCAGAGAAGATCCAGCTCCCCATCCCTCATGCAGGCGGATTTGAAAATACAGTACAGCAGCCCGGCGGTGGCGACGGGCAAAACCGCCTTTTTGAAAAAGTCTTTGACGGCCTCGGTTCTCGTCATTGGCAGCACCTCCATTCCTGTCTCCATTATACCGGGAAAATCTGACTGCGCCCAGGGGCTTTTGAAAAGTCCGGCAAAGCGCACAATCTCCGCTATTCCAGTTCGTTGCTTCGTTGCCTCTGCGGTTCTGCCTCCCTTGGCTTTTCCAGCAGAGCCTCCACATTCTGGCGGAGGGTGTCGTACTCCTTTTCCTCCCGCTGGGCCTTCCGATATTCCGATTGCAGGGCGGTCCGCCTGGCGGTGAGTTCGTCCATCTCGGCCCGGAGCCGCCTGGTGGCGGGCAGGGGTACGGCGTCCAGGCGTTTCAACTCCCTTGCCGCCGCCTCGAACAGGATGATCTCGCCCTCATGTCCCCGGAGGAACTTCTCCTTATCCCTGGACTGGCGGTATTCCTCATACAGGGGCCGGAGCTGGCGGTAGGTGGCGGCGTGCTTCATGGTGAGGGTCAGCCGCTCCATTTCCTTCTCTGTCGCTCGGAGATCCGCCTTCACCCTGGCGGTGGCGGCCGCCGCCCCGTCGCACCGCTCGGACAGGTCCTCCAAACTTCCGATGCCATGCTCCGTCAGGAAGTTCAGTGTTTCCGCCGCCCGCTTCAAGTTCTCGATGGTTGCCCAATGCTTGTAGCCGGCGCTCTGCTGGGCTTTGATGTTGTTCTGGATGTCAATGAGCAGGCTGGGCTTCCCGGTGCGCTGTTTGGGCTGGTAGGAGGGGCTTGGCCTTCCGGCGATCCGGGCGGCCAGGGCATCCTCGGCGTAGTCGGCACCCAGGGTCTTCAGACGGGTGAACCGCTCCTGGCCCGGAGCCCTGGCGGAGATGTACTTGCCCCGTTTCAGTTCGTACCCTTCCCGCTGGAGGCGGCGGAGCAGGTCCTCCAGGTCGGCGCAGCCGGGCAGGAGCCGGTCGATGGCGGCGCGCAGCTTCGCCTTGTAGCTGGTGCCGTTCTGTTCCGCCTGGTGCTCGATGTAGCTCTTGCCCTTGTCACGGCCGGGGACGATGACGGACAGGCCATGCTCTTTGCAGATACGGTCGCTGGTGCGGCGGATGAAGTGATAGCTCCGCTTGTTGGAGTGGTAGTGCCGGTGGTCCTGGAAACTGACCGTGTTGAAAATCAGGTGATTATGGACGTGGTCCCTGTCTATGTGGGTGGTGAGGACAAACTCATACTTTCCGCCCAGGACCTCCCGCGCCAGCTCCATGCCGATCCGGTGGGCCTCCTCCGGCGTGACCTCCCCAGGTTCAAACGCCTGGATGAGGTGGCGGCCCAGGTTCGTGCCCTTGTCGATGGCATGGCGGCGGGTCCAGGCAAATTCGATGTCGGCGGTCTCCGCGGTGCAGCCGAAGGAGGACACCAGTAGCCTCCCATCCGTTTTTTCGGGATTGCAGATATAGTCGATGGCCGCTTTCAGCGTTGACTTAATAGGATGCGTCTTTGTAACTGCCATATCTGCTCCAATCTCTCCATGATCTCCTCCATGTCGGCCTGGTAGGCCGGGCCGCCGGCGTTCACCCTCTTGGCGATCTGATTGATATTCCGGCCGATGGAGCCCAGGGCCTTTGTCATCTCCTTGATGTCGGTGGTGTCCACCTGGATGATGTATCCGTCAATCGCCATCTTGCGGAGATAGGCGCCGATCCGCTTTGTGTGGAGCTGGGCCATCTTCTGTTCTATCAGGGCCCGTTCCTCTGCTGTTACCGGGCAGCGCAGGACGATGGGCCGTTTGCGATTTGCCATAGTATGTGCCTCCGTTTCCTCATAAGGGTCTGGGACTATCCCAGCAAGCAATTTTTGTGTTTAGGGGCAAGGGGTTCCCTAAACCGAAAATTCGCAAGTGTGGCTACACTTGCTGTGCTTGCTACTGTAACCCTTCCCGTACCTTAGTAATACGGAAACGGCAACTTTGGCAACCATCAGAGCAAGAAAAAACGCTATAAACCTATCCGTTTATAGCGTCTGACGTTTCCTATGCAGTTGTACGGAAAATACTACTTTTCCCCATCCTCACGCGCATCCAGAATGGCCTGCGCCGTGGCGATGAGGACTTGTATCTCCCTGTCGCTCATTTCACCCACCAGAGCATCAAGCTGGCGGGACGCGGTGGACTTTCCGCCTTCGGCATCCCCAAAAAGGATCTGATCCACCGAAACATGATAACGGGACATGAGTTCCAAAAAGATTTGGACACTCGGATGCTGCCCTTTGTTTTCAATATTCGCCAGATACCGAGGAGAGAGGAACATTTCATTCCCCACCTTGTTGCGGGACTCCTTACGCTCGGTTCTCGCTTTTTTAACCGCAGCCCCATAAGGGCGCAGGTCAATCTTTTCTACCGGCCTCTTTGCCATATTCATTCACCCAATTACATTCTACTGTTCACCTTTCTTTCTGGATATGTCTATACAGTTCCTCTATATAGCCAAAATAATTCTATATTATTTTAAATTCAGAACCTTGAAGTGTTCCTCCAACCGTTTATAATGAAAAGAGAAGGTACTCCAAAAAGACACGACTAAACGCCAAAGTAGACGTAGTAATTCTCCAGCGAGAGTCATTGAGCCGATGTTTATATTTTGAGTTCCCTACAAACGGTAGATCGACGCTTGAAAATCAAAAAATGATTTCCCTGTGAGGTTTCTGTGACATTTGGTTGATACTCTATAAAGAAAAGGATGTGAGCGAATGAGAATTTTAGTGGTTGAAGATGACCGCCTTTTGAATAATACCCTTTGCTATAACCTGTCTGCCGCAGGCTATGAAGTAGATGCTGCCCTGACGAAAAGCGTTGCCGAACGGTTTTGCAGAAAACAAGAGTATGATTTGATTGTTCTTGACATCAATCTGCCGGACGGCAATGGGTTTGATTTTTGCCGGGACATTAAGGAAAGCCGCCCGGATACTGCTGTAATCTTCCTGACGGCAAACGATATGGAAAGCGATATGCTCAAAGGCTATGAACTTGGGGCAGATGATTATGTGACAAAGCCATTCCCCATAAGCGTATTTCAGAAAAAGGTAGCTGCTTTATTATCCCGTATGAAAAAAATGGCCGGCGGTGATTGCTATAATGACGGTAATCTGTTGATTGATTTTGCAGAAATGACCGCAACACGGGACGGTGAAAGCATTTCTTTTACTCCTATGGAATATCGTCTTTTGAAAATCCTAATAAAAAATCCTCGAACCGTATTAACTCGACAAATATTGTTGGAAAAGCTATGGGATATAGACGGTAATTTTGTAGACGAGCACGCCTTGACTTCAACAATCAGCCGGATACGAAGCAAAATTGAAAATCCAGATCATGCCTATATCAAAACCGTCTACGGCATGGGCTATATGTGGATTGGGGGCGGTAATAAATGAGGACGGAAAAACTCTCTATCAATAAAGTGTGCATGGTCGTGTGTGCAGTTCTTTTCTTGCTTTCAATCGCTATGCCGGTTATCATATACTTTTTGACGCAGAACGTATTGGCGCTATGCTGCGGATTGCTCTATGCGTTTTGTGTCGCCGGGTGCATGGTTGCTTTTCTGGCCTTTGTGCGCCGGAAATTGACGCTGTTTTCGGATGCCCTTTGCAAGTTGCTGGACGATATGATGTCGGCAAATCAGGCCCCGCCGCAGTACACAGAGGAAGAAAACCTGTTCTATAAAATCCAGCACCGAGTTTCCCGGCTCTATGAAGTGTTGCGGGAAAGCAAAAGCAGTATTGCAAGGGAACGGGCCGACTTACAGGAATTGATTTCGGACATTTCCCATCAGGTCAAAACGCCGATTGCAAATCTGAAAATGTTGGACGCCACTTTGTTGGAACAAACTGTATCACCGGAAAAGCAGAGAGAATTTCTTTTGGCTATGGATAATCAATTAGACAAGCTGGATTTTCTCATGCAGACGATGATTAAGACATCGCGGCTGGAAGCTGGGGTAATTACTTTGGAACCGAAGCCGCAGGTCATTTATGATACTCTTGCTGCGGCTTTGGGCGGTATTCTGCTGAACGCAGAGCAGAAAAAAATTGCGGTCACAGTGGATTGCCCGGAAACGATAACGGCGACCCATGATAGAAAATGGACAACCGAAGCCTTGTTCAATATTCTGGATAATGCGGTGAAGTACACGCCAGAGGGCGGGAAAATCCATGTGGCTGTGGTATTCTGGGAAATGTATGTGAAGATTGATATTTCCGATACGGGCATTGGTATTCCAGAACAACATCAAGGAACGATTTTTAAGCGGTTTTACCGTGAGGACAGGGTGCATGACGCTCCCGGCATTGGAATTGGTTTATATCTTACCCGTGAGATTATCACCCAGCAAAGGGGCTTTATCCGCGTTGACTCGGAAGTCGGCACTGGTTCTACCTTTTCGGTGTTCCTTCCCCATTCTTGAAATGTCACAGGATTGTGACATTTCAAAGCATTTTAAGGGGAATTTCAAGACCCGCCGTGACATTTCTGCGAGGTTTCCCCTTTACAATGGGACCATCAAAAAGAAAGGTGGTAGAACTTATGCCTATTTTACAGACAACAGATTTGAAAAAATACTATGGGGACGAGCCAAATATTACAAAGGCTCTGGATGGCGTTTCTCTCTCGGTAGAACATGGGGAATTTGTCGCTATTGTCGGCACATCTGGAAGCGGCAAGTCCACGCTGCTTAACATGATCGGCGGTCTGGATGTTCCTACTTCCGGCAAAGTTATTGTGGATGGCAAAGACTTGTCTACGCTAAAAGACGAGCAGCTTACCATTTTCCGTAGGCGCAAAATCGGCTTTATCTTTCAGAATTACAACCTTGTCCCCGTTCTCAATGTTTACGAGAACATCGTCTTACCTGTGGAACTGGACGGAGATCAAGTGGATAAAAAATATATGCAGGAAGTTGTTCGTATGCTGGGTTTGGAAGATAAGCTGAACAATATGCCGAACAATCTTTCCGGCGGCCAGCAGCAGCGAGTCGCTATTGCCCGCGCTCTGGTATCGAAACCGGCGATTGTGCTGGCAGACGAGCCGACGGGCAACCTCGACAGCCGGACGAGCAGCGACGTCCTCGGTCTGCTGAAAGTAAGCAGCCAGAAATTTCACCAGACCCTTGTGATGATTACCCATAACAACGAGATCGCCCAGCTTGCAGATCGGATTATCCGTATTGAGGATGGGAAAATTTCTGAATGAGGGGGTGTTGAGAATGAACGATATTTTATTTGGCAATAATAACAGACCCATTATTAAGAAATTAGCCAGGCGGTACTTTAAGGCCAGCAAAAGCAGGAATATCATTGCTATTGTTGCCATTGTTCTTACAACCGTCTTGTTCACAACTATCTTCACACTGGGTTCCGGCTTAATTGATACAGTACAAGACCAGAATATCCGAAAGGCGGGCGGGGATGGTCAAGCTGTTCTCAACTACATCAGTGACGAAGTTTTTAATGATGTAAAAGGCAACGAATTGATTGACCGAGTTGCCTATTCAAAGGCAGTTTCTTATCGTCTTAACAATCCAGGGCTTGCGAAATGGCGCTCCGATATGTGGTATATGGATGATACAGCTCTGGAATTTGCCAGGTATGAGCCAACAGTAGGCCACCGCCCCGAAGCTGAAAATGAGATTATAGCCGACACAAAAACATTAGAGGCATTGGGTGTTCCGGCTGAAATCGGTGCGACAGTCACGCTGGATTATGAAATCAAGGGTAAGGAGTACACAACTGATTTTACACTATGTGGATTTTGGGAGACAGACAGCCTAAGTAATATCGGACGCATTATCGTGTCGAAAGCCTTTATAGATAACCATGCCGACTTGCTTACCTATACCTATCCGGTGGATAATGATTACTCCGGCGTTGTAACAGCCTATATTATGTTCCGCAGCGGCGGCTCCGTGGAAGAAAAACTGCAACAGCTTCTCATGGAAACCGGCTATACCTGTGATACACTTGGAGGACAGCCCACAGACGAAAACTATATTATTGCCCGTGTCAGCCCAGCTTATCAAAGCAGCCCAGTGAGCGAAAATTCCGCATTGTTTATTGCCGGAATTGTGGGAATACTCGCGATTATGGCAACAGGCTATTTGATTATCTACAATATTTTTCAAATCTCTGTTATTCAAGATATTCAGTCCTACGGGCAGCTTAAAACATTGGGAACTACAAGGCGGCAGATCAAAAAGATTATTAACAAACAGGCCATACTTCTGTCAGCGGTAGGTATCCCCATTGGCCTGATTATTGGATTTCTCATTGGCCGCGCTTTAGTTCCGGCTCTGATGAACGGCACAACTTATACTTCTGAAGCTGGCGTTGTTGTGACAGTAAATCCACTGATATTCATTGGCTCGGCTATCTTTGCTTTTGTTACTGTTTATATCAGTGTACGAAAACCGGCTAAGATTGCAGGCGCAATCTCACCGATTGAGGCTATCCGCTACACGGAAAATGACGCAGGTGCATTTCAAACAAAGAAACGTCTGGCTACAAAAAAATCAACTGGCGGCGCAAAAATCCATCGGATGGCCCTGGCAAATTTGGGACGGAATCGAAAACGGACAGTCCTTGTAATCGTGTCCATGACATTGAGTTTGGTGCTGTTCAATACAGTATTCACTTTATCCAGCGGTTTTGATATTGATAAGTATGTTGAGAAGTTCTTAAACAAAGATTTTATCATTTCTTCTGCGGATTATTTCAACTACAATTTCGCCCGCAGCGAAACATACTTGTCCGAAACATTTATTGATGCCGTTCAGCAGCAGAACGCCTACGAGGATGGCGGCAGACTATATTCCAGCCAGGTGGCAGAAGACATTTTTTCTGCTGAAACAGATGCCGTTACAAATTACAACAAGGACAAGGATGGAAATCCGCTTATTGCCCTGTATGGGGCAGACGATTTTCTTCTAAACTCGATGGATATAATCGAGGGGGAAATTGATTGGGATGCTCTTAGAACAGGAAAATATACGCTCTACGCATTAACAATGGATGATAATGGAAACATGATTGACAATCCATCTATCCATGTTGGAGATACGATTACTTTTCATCACTGGAAGATGAACGGATTAGTCGGTACACTGGATAACAGCTTTGACCTCACTGTTATGGCAAAAGTTCTCATCAATGAAAATACTGATACAGAAAGAAATACAGGTGCGGCACGTTTTTATTTGCCCGCAGAACAGTTTAAGCCGCTCTGCATCAATCCCCGTTTGGTCAGTTTTCCGTTCAATGTTAAGGACGGGACGGACAGCGATATGAAAAGCTTTTTAAGCAACTATGTGGAAAATATTGAGCCGAGTATGGACTATGAATCGAAAGAAACCTATGTTCAGTCTTTTAATAGCATGACATCCCTTATTATTACAATCGGCGGTGCTTTAAGTGTTATTATTGGTCTGATCGGTATTGTTAATTTCATCAACTCGGTATTGACAAGCATTATTACGCGGCAAAAAGAATTTGCTATGCTCCAAAGTATTGGCATGACAGGCAGACAGCTCAAACGGATGTTGTCCTATGAGGGTTTGTATTATGCTTTGGGAACAATTATAGCCTCGTTGATCATTGGGGTGCTGTTCTCTCTAATCATTGTGCAGGCAATAGCAAGTAGTTTTTGGTTCTTCACCTATCACTTTGTAATTTGGCCGATGTTGATTGTTTATCCGTTTCTTATCTGCTTGACGGTAATTATTCCTACAATTCTTTACCGACAATTTGCCAAAAGCAGCATTATTGAAAGGCTTCATCAAAATTGAGTTTGTCCGGCATAGTATCTAAATAAGGGCAGCTAAATAAGTGACTAAATCAATTAGAAAACCGAGGGTATTTTGCCTTCGGTTTTCTAATTGTCACAAGTTTGCGAGATTTCAGCCTGTTTTTGTGTCGAAAAAACTATTTGTTGTGAGATTTCTGCGAGGTTTGATGTTTATAATGGATTAAAAATAACAAACAAGCTGCCGGACGACGGCAAAAGAAAAAAAGCCGTCGTTCAGCAGGCAATCGCTATGCCCTAAATACACCTACGGCGGCTTTGACAAAATCAAGGCCGCCGTTCCTTATGCCCCAAGAGTGACGACCCTGTTTCAACGGTGACAGCGGCTTTAGGAGGGAGCCGCCGTGAAGCAAAGACCGCTTCGACATAATTCGGCAGGGATTTACCTGTCAAAAAAAGCCCATCCAATATCAGGAACTATCTCGCCTATGAATATGAACTGTATGATTACATAATTGCTTCTGCTTCTTCTATTGCGCCCATCCGCGTCCTGCGGATGGGCGCTTTTTTCTGTTTATGCGAGCCTCCACCATACGGCGGAGCCTTTCATAAAAATTTTCTTCCCTTCGCGGTTGCCAAAATCGCAAACCTTGCATTACTGAGGCGAAAGGGAGGAGATCACCACCCCGCACCCGTGCGGCGCGAAGGGAGGTGAGAAAATGAAAGACTCCTATGAGCAGCGTATTCAAAATCAGTTTGGCGCTTTCTGTGTCAGGGTTTTGAAGAATGAGGCCCGGTACATCCAGCGCGAGCTTGCCAGTCTCCAATCCCAGGAAAAATCCTTTGGAGAGCTGACCGCCTCTGAACTGGAACAGACCGCCGTGTGGGACAAGCACTTTATGGGCGAGCATGTCTTTGAAGTGCTGGGACTTCCGGTAGTCGTGGCCGGCGATCTTCTGGCTGACGCCTTGGCGCAGCTGCCGGAAGGCAAGCGGGATGTAATCCTGCTGTCCTACTTCCTGGGTATGACGGACCGTGAGATTAGCGAGAAGCTGAACATCGTCCATCAGACCGTATCCAAGCGGCGGCTCGTTACACTGAAAGAATTGCGCGAGTATCTGATGAAGGAGGGATTTGAATGGCCGGACAAGTGAAGCCGATCCCGGTGCCGGTGATCCTGGCAGCCGTGAACGGTGACGAGAACGCCCTTGCCGCCGTGGTCGCTCACTATCAGAAGTACATCCGGGCTCTTGCCACCAGGCCTGTGAAGGACGAGTATGGGAACGAGTACCTGTATGTGGATGAAGATATGCGGCTCAGGCTGGAAACGAAGCTGATCCATAGCATCGTAACAGGTTTCAAGGTACTGCCGGTCTAAAATCGTCCGGGGCAAGTTTCACGGCTCCCTTTCCTTGCCCCGGCGATCCGACAGCCAAAACGAAAGTTCCTTGACAAAGAAAGCCCGGCGGGAGGCCTCCGGCGCAGCATAAGGCAGACGGATACGATCTGTCTGTATGGAGCCGGTCGGCCGGTGCGCCATGACCCTGTTGCAAGTCCGCAGGACGGGACCCCTACCAAACAGGTGAGCGACAAAACCGGGCCGTAAAACAGGTGTGGCAGCCTGTGGGCGATGATATGCAGGCAGGATAATGAGACTCGCGCATTGGACGCCCGCAAAGCATCGTGCGCCGCACCCATCAGCATGGGCCGGGGTGAAATTCCCGTGGAGCTGTGCCAGCAGCCGTCCGTTTTCTGCCTCTTTCGTATTGATCTTTCTTGCGAAAGGGGGTCATTCTATGCAAGAAAAAACTGCTGCCGGCAAGACCGGCACATCCAATAAATCATTAGATGAAAAGACGACCTATCGCTTCGGCAATAGGTCGTTTGTCGTTGAACCTGTTTTTCGGCAAGATGGCCCGGACACCCTGGGCAGCATCCTTCTGCGGCTGATGAAGTCCGAGAGCGAAGCAAAGTAAATCCCCCGGACCCGGCTGACAGGGACGGCGGATGGCGGTATAATGAACATAGACAAGTTGTATTTGCTATTCGGCTGTCCCGGAGGAAGGAGGACTGAATGAGACAGTCGAACAACCGTAAATCCCGTGATGCGACTGCGTTCCTCTATGAGCGGCTTTCCCGCGATGACAACCTGGAGGGCGAGAGTTACAGCATCGGCAACCAAAAGAAATTGCTGACCAAGGTGGCGAAGGAAAAAGGATACACCAACCTGGTCCACTTCCTGGACGACGGCATCTCCGGCGTCACGATGGACCGCCCCGGTTTCAACGACATGATGGAGCAGCTTGCCGCCGGCAAGGCCGCCGCCGTGTTTGTGAAGGATCTTTCCCGGCTGGGCCGCAACTACATTGAGGTGGGGCGGCTGACCGAGGAGTTTTTCCCGGAGCACGACATCCGCCTGGTGGCGGTTTCGGACAACATCGACACCGCCGAGGGCGAGAACGAACTGGCGCCCATCCGCAACCTGTTCAATGAATGGTACGCCCGCGATATTAGCAAGAAGCGCCGGATCAGCAACAAGATCAAGGGCAACGCCGGCGAACCGATGGGGCCGCCGCCCTATGGCTACAAGAAAGACCCCGACGATCCCAAACGGTGGATCGTGGATGAGGAGGCCGCCCAGGTGGTCCGCCGCGTATTCCGAATGACTTTGGATGGCTATGGAACGGAGCAGATCGCCACTATATTCTCCGAGGAGAAGATATTTACCCCCATCGCCTATTGGCGTGAAAAGGGCGTCAATCGTCCTGGGAAAAGCAAACTCCGTGGGCCGTATATGTGGAACAGCTCCACTATCACTCATATTCTCTCTTTACAGGAGTATTGCGGTGATATTCTTAACTTCAAGACCTACTCCAAGTCATACAAGAACAAAAAGCGGCTTGCCAATGACCGGGAAAACTGGGTCATCTTCCAGGATGTCCACGAACCCATCATTGAGCGGGCGGTCTTTGAACAGGTCCAGCAGAAGCGCGGCAAGATCCGCAAGCGCCGCACCCACGAAGGGGAGCGCAATATGTTCTCCGGCCTTCTGGTCTGCGCTGATTGCGGACACAACCTGCACTTTCATTTCAATCAGGGCAACCCCGACATCAAGTATTTTAACTGCTCCAACTACAAGGGCAACCGTGGGACCTGTACTTCCACCCATTATGTCCGTGTGGACTTCTTGGAGCAGGTGGTGTTAGGCGAGATCCGGCGGCTGACTAAGTTTGCCAGCCAGTTTGAGGATGAGTTTGTGAAGGCTGTGATCGGCCATTCCCAGCAGGCGGAGGCCACCGACCGAAAGCTGAAGGAGAAGGAGCTGAAAGCCCTGCAAGCCCGCGATGAGGAACTGGATGGCCTGTTTGAGAGGATCTATGAGGACAATGTTTCCGGCAAACTCTCCGATGACCGTTTCGCCAGAATGTCGAGGCGGTATGAGGAGGAGCAGAAGGAATTGGCGGAGAAGATCAAGGCGCTCCGCGCCGAGATTGACAAGCAGAACAGCCAGTCCATGACCACGGATATGTTCATCTCCCTGGTCCGCAAATATACCCGCGCCCGCAAGCTGACGCCCCGGATGCTGAACGAGCTCATCGAGAAGATCGAGGTATTCAACGCTGAGAAGGTAGATGGGGTGTGGGAACAACGGCTCCGTATCCACTACAACTGCGTGGGCGCCATCGAGATCCCCGACCTCATCCCGCTGCCCGCCCCGGAGGTGTCCGTAAACACAAGAAAGGGTGTAGTCGTCAACTACGCCCCATCCACCATCGCCGGATGAAAACAACAAAAAAAGACGAGTGTTCTTACAGCGTTTCAAATGCTATAAGAACACTCGCCATGGCGCGGAGAGCGGGATCAGCGGCGGCAATGCCGGAAAAGAGACGCAGAAAAGCGGCGGGGGCAGGCTTTTCCTCCGCGTTCTGTTCTTTGCACTCGGGATCAGCGCGGCGTTTTTCATACTCGGCCTCGGCGCGTCGGCAGCAGGCACTTTTTTCAAAGAACAGAGAATGCTCTTTGCCCGGATCGGCGGAGTCCTCGTCATCCTTTTCGGGCTGTACCAGCTCGGAGTCTTCGGCAGATCGCGCCTGCTCAGCGAAGAGCACCGCATCCCGTTCCGCCTTGAGAAGATGACCATGTCTCCGCTGACTGCGCTGATCATGGGATTTACATTCAGCTTCGCATGGACGCCGTGCGTAGGCCCTGCCCTTGCCAGCGTGCTTCTGATGGCGGGAAGCGCCCAGACGAGTGCGAAAGGATTTCTGCTGATCGGAATATATACACTGGGATTCATACTTCCGTTCCTGGCGGCAGGGCTCTTTACCGCAAAGATGCTGGGATTTTTCAGAAAGCACAGAAATGCAGTCAGATATACGGTCAAGGCAGGAGGAGTGCTCATGGTATTTATGGGACTTCTGATGGTTACCGGGACGATGAACAATATTACAGGATATCTTTCGTCCGTGCAGGAGGGCGCGGTTTCTGACACAGACAGCGGACAGGAAGAGGAAGAAACGGAACAGCAGGACACAGACACTGGCAGTGCGCAGCAGGATTCCGATGCAGATACAGACAGCGCACAGCAGGATGCAGACGATTCTGCCGGCGCACAGACGGAGCCCGGAGAGGAAGACGGAAGCGCTGACGGGAGGAATGCGGCATTTGACTTTGAACTGACCGATCAATATGGAAACACACACAGGCTGTCTGACTACAGAGGAAAGGTCATCTTTCTCAACTTCTGGGCTACATGGTGCGGCCCGTGCAGGGCGGAAATGCCGGATATCCAGAAGCTCTACGAGGAGTATTCTGCCCAGGGCGAGGCGGCGGAGGTCGTCATCCTCGGCGCTGCGGCGCCAGGGATGGGCCAGGAGGGAGGCCAGGATGAGATCGCCCGGTTCATGGAAGAGAACGGGTACACATATCCGGTCCTGATGGACACAGAGTATGAAATGTTCAACTGGTACGGCATCTCTGCATTTCCGACGACTTTCATGATTGACAAAGAAGGGTATATTTACGGCTATGTGCCGGGACAGATGACGGAAGACATTATGCGGAGCATCATTGAGCAGACTCTGGGAAATTAACGGCTTTTGTCTGACCGGCAGGTGGAAAAGATGCTATAATAAATTGGATCCTCGGAACACAGAACGGGCGGACCGTTTTGTGTTCCGGAGGAGAATACAGACGACGGGAGCAGAGTATGGTAACAATAGAGAACCGCAGGTTTTCGATCCCTCAGATCTGTGAATCAGGGCAGTGTTTCCGGCTTGATCCGACAGGTGGAGATACATATGAGCTGATCGCGGGGGATCGCTGGCTTGGGATAAGGGCAGGAGAGGAAGAGACAGTTTTATTCTGTACGCAGGAGGAGTACGAGGAGTTCTGGAAGCGCTATTTTGACCTGGAGACGGATTATCAGCAGTATCTTGACCGGATCAGCGGGGACGATCTTTATCTCACAGAAGCGGCAAGGTTCGGGAGCGGGATCCGCATTCTCAGACAGGACACATGGGAGATGATCATTACATTCATCCTGTCCCAGCAGAACAATATCCGGCGCATCAAAGGACTGATCCGGGCGCTGAGCGAGCGGTACGGTACGAGGTGCAGGAAGCCGGACGGGACAGCGTATTATGCGTTCCCGGATGTACAGAGCCTTGCGGCGGCCTCGGAGGAAGAGCTGCGCGAGATGAAGCTGGGGTATCGGAGCAGATATATCTGCGGCGCTGCCCGGATGATCGCGGAAGGCGGCGTTGATCTTGGATCCCTGCCGGAGATGGAATATGCCCGTGCGCGGGAAGAACTCATAAAACTCCCGGGGATCGGAAGAAAGGTGGCGGACTGCATCTGCCTGTTCGCCCTGCATCAGATGGATGCCTTTCCTGTCGACACGCATATACAGAAGGCGCTGGACGCTCATTATAGAGACGGCTTCCCGTTTGAACAGTATCAGGGATGCGCGGGAGTAATGCAGCAGTATATCTTTTATTATGATCTGAAGGGAGAAACGAAATGAAAGTATTGGTAGTTGTTGATATGCAGAACGATTTTATCGACGGTTCCCTGGGAACTGCGGAAGCAAAGGCGGCTGTTCCGGCTGTAATGGAGAAGATCCGCAGTTTTGACGGGAGGATCATTGCGACAAGAGACACGCACGGAGCAGATTATCTGGATACAGCGGAGGGAAAACATCTTCCGGTAGTGCACTGTGTGAAGGGCACGGAAGGATGGGAGATCCGAAACGAGATCGATTCGCTCCTGGATGAAAAAGGAGCTGTCAGGATCGATAAGCCGACCTTCGGAAGCACGGAGCTCGGCGAGTATGTAAAGAAGCTGGACGAGGAGGAAACGCTGGAAGAGATCACGCTGATCGGCGTGTGCACAGATATCTGTGTGATCTCCAATGCACTCCTGCTGAAGGCAAATCTGCCGGAGGTGCCGATCTGTGTGGAAGCCTCATGCTGTGCCGGTGTGACCCCGGAGAGCCATGAGCGGGCGCTTGAGGCGATGAGGTCCTGCCAGATCGAGATCAGATAAGAGATTTGCGGCCAGCGATGAGACTGAAGGTTTTGGTCACAGGAACGACCGCAGAGCGGATTAAAATATAGGTTTCCATAAGGTATGGCAGATTTCCCGAAATGATGTTACAATAGAGGGCATCGGAACGGAAAAAGTACGAAGAAGAGAAAACAGGGAATACTGACCTGTGAAAGAAGCAGGAATACAAGTTTGTGACGGATCGGGAAAGGAGATCATAACATGGAAAGTTACATGGAGATGCTTGCCGGACTTGCGAAGAAAGCCTCGACAGATGCGGCAAAGCTGGGAACTGAGGCGAAGAACAGAGGTCTGCTCGCGGTGGCTGACGAGCTGCTGGCTCAGCAGGAGGCGATCCTGGAAGAAAACAAGAAGGATGTGGAAGCTGCACAGGCAAAAGGGACAAAGCAGTCCCTGATCGACAGGCTTGCGCTCTCTGAGAAGAGGATCGCGGATATGGCGGAGGGGCTCCGTCAGATCGCCGCGCTGGATGATCCGATCGGAGAAGTGCTTTATATGAAGACGCGGCCCAACGGTCTTCGGATCGGGCAGAAGAGGGTGCCGCTGGGGGTAGTCGGCATCATCTATGAGTCCCGTCCGAATGTGACGGCGGATGCCTTCGGACTCTGCTTCAAGACGGGAAATGCATCGATCCTGCGCGGCGGGAGCGACGCGATCCATTCCAATCAGGCGATCGTGCGCGCGGTGAAGGCGGGACTCCGGAAGGAGAAGCTCTCACAGGATCTTATCCTCCTGGTAGAGGATACAAGCCGCGACGTGGTCAATGAGATGATGAAGATGCATGGGTGGATCGATGTCCTTATCCCGAGAGGCGGAGCGGGACTGATCGCAAATGTGGTCCAGAACAGTACAGTGCCGGTGATCGAGACGGGAACAGGCAACTGCCATATCTATGTGGATGCCTCGGCAGATCTCACGATGGCAGCAGATATTGTAGAGAATGCCAAGACACAGCGGATGGGCGTGTGCAATGCATGTGAGTCGCTCGTCATCCATTCTGCGGCGGCGCCGGACGTGCTGCCCCGCATCGTGTCAAAGCTGAAAGCGCATGATGTGGAGATCCGGGGCGATGAGCGTGCCTGCGCGATCAGCCCGGAGGTTGTCCCGGCATCGGAAGAGGATTGGGGAACAGAATATCTGGACGCCATCATTTCCGTGAAGATCGTGGATTCGATCGATGAGGCGATCGCCCACATCAACAAATATAATACCGGACATTCCGAGTCCATCATCACGAAGGATTATAGTAATGCTTTGAAATTCCAGGATGAGATCGATGCGGCGGCAGTGTACGTGAATGCATCGACGAGATTTACGGACGGATTCGAGTTCGGTTTCGGCGCCGAGATCGGTATCAGTACCCAGAAGCTTCACGCAAGGGGGCCGATGGGTCTGGAAGCTCTCACAACAACAAAATATATCATATTCGGAAACGGACAGATCAGAAAATAGGTCCAGCGATCATTAGAAGCGGTCATTAGACCAGACAGCGGTGTGCCGGAGGAGAAAGCTCCCGGCAGACCGCTGTTTTTCTGTTTTGAAATGTAAAAGTCTGTCAAAACCGGTCTTAGTGCGGATTTTATCGATCTATCCTGCACCGTCGGAAGGAAGAATGCGGCAGAATATTGACTTTTAAAAAATTTTGAATTATATTATTAAAGACTTAACTATTAAATTTTGAATAACGTCGGATCTCGTCCGGCGATATTATAGTATCATAAAGAGGTGATTTGTATGAAATGTCAGTTCTGCGGCAGAGATAAGTCAGACAGAGTGTTCTATATAAACTGGATGGGAACTGTATATCAGATCCCGGTCTGCGGGGAGTGCCTGCAGAAGATGTGGGAGAAAGCGGTCTCATCGGGGCAGGCCGAGGCTTTTAAGAAATATACCGGCTGGTGGCCGGGCAAGAGGGAACCGAGAAGACTCGGAGACCGGGCATTTCCAGAGACTGCGGTGGACGGCCTGGTGAAACGGAGGAAGATCGCCGCGCTTCGGGTTCGTCTCGACGAGGCCGCTGCGGGAGAGGATTATGAAGAGGCGGCGAGGATCAGAGATGATATCGCGTCGATCGAAAAGGAGGTGTGCACGCATGGAAATTAATCTGAATCTGTTTGGAAAACGGATGATGAGAGTATATCAGTCCGCACTTCGGTTCGTATCCTATATGGGACACGGATTTATCGGCAGCGAGCACCTTCTCTGGGCGCTCTCCCAGGACCAGGGCGCGGCGGGAAGGGCGCTGAGAAGGAACGGTCTGGATAAGAACCTGATCGAAGAGTATCTGCGCCAGTATGATCTTGACGCAAGTGCAGGCGGAGACTTCCATGGGATACAGGTATCGGGGGAGGCAGAGGAAGTGCTGCATCTCTCGGAGACACGCGCAAAGGCACAGGGACACCGGGAGATGGAGCCGGAGGATCTTCTCCGAGGGATCCTGGATGCCGGCGAATGTGCAGCGTCTCAGCTCATCCTCTCCCTGAAAGCGGATCCGGAGGATATCCGACGCGATCTGGGACGGGATCATACCCCCATGATCTCCAACGGGGCTGATGCGCAGGGAGAAGAAGACACTGGATCAGAAGAGGAAAGCATGCTGGAAAAATATGGTGCAGACATGACCGAAAAAGCACGGCAGGACGGTTATGACCCTATGATCGGGCGGGACGATGTGATCGAGCGCCTGATCCAGGTCCTGTCAAGGCGGACAAAGAATAACCCGGTCCTGACCGGCGAACCCGGCGTGGGAAAGACGGCAGTGATAGAGGGGCTTGCTCAGCGGCTGGCGGAAGGGCGCGTCCCTGCCAATCTCAGAAACAGGAAGATCATCTCACTGGATCTTGTGGGAATGCTTTCAGGCGCAAGATTCAGAGGAGACTTCGAAGAACGGATGAAGAATTTCCTGGAAGAGGCAGAGCGGGACGGTGATGTGATCCTGTTCATCGATGAACTCCACATGATCATGGGAGCCGGTGCCGGTGCAGGCGAGACGATGGATGCAGCCAATATCCTCAAACCGGTGCTCGCGAGAGGCGGGCTGCAGGTGATCGGAGCGACTACGCTGAAGGAATACCGGAAGCATATCGAGAAGGATGCCGCGTTTGAGCGTAGATTCCAGCCTGTCATGGTAGAAGAGCCGGACAAGGAGGATGCAGTCCGTATCCTGATGGGACTGAAATGGAAATATGAGGCGTACCACGGACTGACGATCACGGAGGATGCGGTCCGAACTGCGGTGGAGCTGTCTGACCGTTATATCCAGGATCGTTTTCTCCCGGATAAGGCAGTGGATCTCATGGATGAAGCCGCTTCCCGGATCAAGACAAGAGGAATGTCCACCCCGCCGTATCTCCTTGAGATGGAAGATGAGATCAAGCGGATGGAGAAGGAGAAAAAGAGCGCTGCCGATGCACAGGAATATGAACGGGCCGCGGTCTTAAGGGACAGACAGAATGATCTGCGGAAGGAGCTGGAGGAAAAGCAGGAAAAGTGGAAGAAGGAGCAGTGCGGCAGCGTCGGCCCGGAAGATATCGCGGAAGTTGTATCGGTCTGGACGAAGATCCCGGTGACGATGCTGACAGAGGACGAAAATGCTCGGCTTCGCACGCTGGAGGACGCACTTCACAGCCGTGTGATCGGTCAGGATGAGGCGGTGTCTGCAGTGGCGCGGGCTATCCGTCGGGGGCGCACCGGTGTCGCGGACCCTGACAGGCCCATCGGGTCCTTCCTCTTCCTCGGTCCCACAGGAGTGGGGAAGACAGAGCTGTGCAGAGCAATGGCCTATGTGCTGTTCCATGACGAGAGTGCGATGATCCGGCTTGATATGTCGGAATATATGGAGCAGTATACGGTCTCCAAGCTGATCGGCTCTCCGCCGGGATATGTAGGGTATGAGGAAGGCGGACAGCTGACGGAAATGGTGCGGAGAAGACCTTACAGCATCATTTTATTTGACGAGATCGAGAAGGCGCACCCGGATGTATGGAACACGCTCCTGCAGATCCTGGATGACGGACATCTCACGGACGCCCAGGGGCGCACGGTGAACTTCAAGAACACGGTCATCGTCATGACATCCAATATCGGAGCTCGGGAGATCACTGGCAAGAGTTCACTTGGTTTCGCGCGAAATGAAGAGAAGGAAGAGGAACGGCGCGAGCAGAATATCAGGAGCCGTGTCATGGATGCGGTGAAGATGACCTTCCGTCCCGAGTTCATCAACCGTCTGGACGAGATCATCGTCTTCCATCCGCTGAGGCAGGAGGACGTGCGGAAGATCGCCTATCTCCAGGTCGAAAAGCTGTCTGAGAGGATGCGGAAGCAGGGCATTCGCTTGAAGGTGGAAGAGAGCGCTGTTGAGCTTATGGCGGAGAAAGGATATGATCCGGCGTTCGGTGCCAGGCCGCTGAAGAGAACGATCCAGTCCATGCTCCAGAACGCGGTTGCGGATGAGATACTTGAGGCGCAGCCGTCGGATCAGGATGAACTGGTCGTGACTGGAGCGGGAGAAAAAGTAGAGGTGAAGGTGCAAAGACAGCATAAGAGAAAAGAAGAACCGGCACTGGCGTGATAAGCTCCGGCCTAAACTCCGGTCCCGTCTGCAGTGATCCTGCTCAGAGACGGATCGGGATATGCATGGATTTGAACGATATAGCATAAAATCAGCCCGCGGAGGTCTTGATCCGCGGGCTGAACTGTTCATTAAATTTGTGGTGGGTAAAATCAGGCGCTGCTTCGCATCCGAGAGGATGCAGATGAGCATCCGGAAATCAGGACTGCCTATCTGCTGACGGACTCATAGAGCTCATCCAGGCAGGCGATCAGCTCGATGAGCTGCCGCATATTCTCTTCGCCGAAGCGGGAGAGGATCTCTCCCCAGAGCTCATTGTAATGCGCCATGGACCTTTCAGCCGCAGCTTTTCCTTCCGGTGTGGCACTTATCGAGACCTTCCTGCGGTCCTTCGGATCGATCTCGCGCGTGATATAATTCTTTTTCTCAAGGGCGTTCAGTATGTAGGAGATCGCGGGCTTTGAGATGTGCAGTTTTTTCTGCATTTTCGGCACATCGAGGTTCATGCACGGGCATTCACTGCAGCATGTCCCCGTAATGTTGTGCAAGATCACCATCTCGTTCATCTGCATCTCACATTCACTGGAAAGAGCAGACTCCAGCTTTCTGAAATGGAGAATGGATGTAAAAAACTGTTCTCTCAATTCATCGCTCATATCATTAACTCCTTAATTAATAAAGATTTAATAGAAGTATACAACGGAAAATATCAGAATACAAGGGGGAGCATACCTTTTGAAAAAAATATAAATTTATATTGCATAATATGCATAAAAGATGTATTATTATGCAAGTGGCAGTTACGAGAAAGTCTTTACTTCTTTTAAAATGTGGTATATGATTATCAAATGTAATACGCACTTTAACTTGGAAAGGAATGGATGATAGATGATTAAAGCTGGAATTATCGGGGCTACCGGCTATGCAGGCGGCGAGCTCGTTCGAATATTGACAAGGCATAAAGATGCAGAGATCAAGTGGTATGGATCAAGGAGCTATATTGACAAAAAGTATGCAGACGTGTATCAGAATATGTTTCAGATTGTGGATGCGGTTTGTATGGACGACAACATGGAAGAGCTGGCGTCCCAGGTGGATGTCATTTTCACGGCGACTCCTCAGGGACTGTGTGCATCTCTTGTGAACGAGGATATCCTCTCAAAGACAAAGATCATTGACTTGAGCGCCGATTTCCGGCTGAAGGATGTGAAGGTATATGAGGAGTGGTACAAGATCGAGCACAAGGCGCCACAGTTTATCGACGAGGCGGTCTACGGTCTCTGTGAGATCAACCGTGAGGATGTGAAGAAGGCGAGGCTCGTTGCAAATCCGGGCTGCTACACGACCTGTTCGATCCTGACGGCATACCCGCTGGCAAAGGAAGGGCTGATCGATATGAGTACACTGATCATCGATGCAAAATCCGGCACCTCCGGAGCCGGCCGAGGCGCGAAGCTGCCGAATCTCTTCTGTGAAGTGAATGAGAATATCAAGGCATACGGTGTGGCGACCCACAGGCATACGCCTGAGATCGAAGAGCAGCTTGGCTATGCGGCGGGAGAGGAGGTTGTCCTGAACTTTACGCCTCACCTCGTTCCGATGAACAGGGGAATCCTCGCGACAGAGTACGCGAAGCTGAAAAAGGACGTGAGCTGGGAGGATGTGAAGGCAGTTTACGACAAGTACTATGCATCAGAAAAGTTCGTGCGCGTGCTCGGCAGGGATATGTGCCCGGAGACAAAATGGGTGGAAGGCAGCAATTATGTGGATATCGGATTCAAGATCGATCCGAGGACGAACCGGATCATCATGATGGGCGCCATCGATAACCTGGTGAAAGGCGCGGCAGGGCAGGCAGTGCAGAATATGAACCTGATGTTCGGGCTGGACGAGGGTGAAGGACTTGATTTAGTTCCTATGTTTCCATGATCGGGGACGTAGTAAAATTCAATTCTGCTACGTCCCCAATTGCAGTTTGCTGTGTCCCAAAATGAGGTTTACTGTGTCCCAAAATGAAAAACACGGTGTCCCAAAGTAAAAGATTCTGTCTTTTCTGACAGAAGAATGGAGACGATAATAGTATGATACGAGTAATGACAATAGATGATTATGACGAGGTGTATGCGCTGTGGAAGAAGATCAAGGGGTTTGGAATCCGCAGCATTGACGATTCGAGAGAAGGAGTGGACCGTTTCCTAAGGAGAAATCCCACTACCAGCGTGGTCGCCGAGGAAGACGGCCATATCGTGGGAAGCATCCTCTGCGGGCACGACGGCAGAAGGGGCTGTCTCTATCACGTCTGCGTGGATGAAAAGCACCGGCGCAGGGGGATCGGCAAGGATATGGTCGTCCATGCGATGAAAGCGCTGAAGGACGAGCACATCAACAAGGTTTCGCTGATCGCATTTACGAAGAACGACGTCGGAAATGCATTCTGGAATACTATCGGCTGGACAGAAAGGCTCGATCTCAATTACTATGATTTTACATTGAATGAAGAGAACATCACGGCATTTAACGAGCAGTAGACAGGAAAAAACAGGCGCGGGATCCGGAAGCGTTTCCCGCATACAGAGCAGGAAAGGAACATAAAAATGGAAATAATAAAAGGCGGAGTGACCGCGGCGAAAGGATTTCAGGCGGCAGCCGCGGCGGCAGAGATCAAATATCAGGGGCGGACGGATATGGCGCTCATTTACAGTGAAAAGCCCTGCAGGACAGCGGGAACATTCACGACAAACGTGGTGAAGGCAGCGCCGGTGAAATGGGATAAATGCGTAGTGGAAAGCAAGGTGAGATCCCAGGCGGTGATCGTTAATTCAGGGATTGCAAACGCATGCACAGGCGCCGAAGGCATGGAGTACTGCCGCGAGACCGCAGAGGAGGCGGCGAAAATCCTCGGGATCGACGCGAAGGGCGTGCTGATCGGATCCACAGGCGTGATCGGAATGCAGCTCCCCATAGACAGGATCAAGGCGGGGATCGCGAAGCTGGCGGAAGGCAGGAGCGCGGATCTTGAAAGCGGCACAGAGGCCGCGAAGGCCATCATGACTACTGACACAAGGAAGAAAGAAGCTGCCGTGCGGCTCGAGATCGGCGGCAAGACCGTTACGATCGGGGGTATGGCAAAGGGATCCGGCATGATTCATCCGAATATGTGCACCATGCTTTCTTTTATCACTACAGACGCAAAGATTTCTAAGAAAGCACTGCAGGCTGCACTGAGCAGCGATGTAGAAGATACTTATAATATGATTTCCGTGGACGGCGATACATCGACCAATGACACGGTGCTCCTGCTGGCAAACGGCATGGCAGGCAACGACAAGATCAAGATCGGGACGCCGGAGTTCGAGCAGTTTAAGGAAGCGCTCCACTATATCAATGAGACTCTTGCGAAGAAAATGGCAGGAGACGGGGAAGGTGCTACCGCGCTGTTCGAGGCAAAGATCATCGGAGCGAAGACGAAGGAACAGGCAAAGACACTGGCAAAATCCATCGTCTGCTCGAACCTTACCAAGGCGGCGATCGCAGGACACGATGCCAACTGGGGAAGGATCCTCTGCGCGATGGGCTACTCTGGGGCAGAGTTTGATCCGGAAAAGGTAGATCTGTATTTTGAGAGTGCGGCGGGAAAGCTGAAGATCATTGAAAACGGTACTGCCGTGGACTACAGCGAGGAAAAGGCGACGGAAATCTTGTCAGAACCTGAAGTGACCGCCATCGCCGACATCAAAGAAGGCAGCGCAGAGGCAGCCGCATGGGGCTGTGATCTGACACACGGATATATCGATATCAATGCGGACTACCGCAGCTGATGGGAGTTTTCATCATAATTTTTTTTAAGTAGAAATGTTCAAAATGGGACAGGGCAAAATTCAATTCGGGACACACTGAACTTCAATTGGGGACGTAGCAGAATTGAATTTTACTACGTCCCCAAAGGAGGTTAGTATGAATAAGAATATGCAGCAATATCTGGACAAGGCGGAGGTCCTGATCGAGGCTCTGCCGTACATCCAGCGCTTTAACCGCAAGATCATCGTAGTAAAATACGGCGGCAGCGCCATGGTGGACGAGAACCTGAAAAAAAGGGTGATCGAGGACGTCACGCTGCTCAAGCTTGTAGGATTCAAACCGATCATCGTACACGGCGGCGGCAAGGAGATCAGCAAATGGGTCGGCAGAGTGGGGATGGAGCCCCAGTTTATCAACGGCCTCAGGGTGACCGATGCGGACACCATGGAGATCGCGGAGATGGTGCTCGGAAGAGTGAACAAGAGCCTTGTGCAGCTCGTGGAAGAGCTGGGCGTGCGCGCAATCGGGATCAGCGGAAAGGACGGCGGCCTCCTGAAGGTGGACAAGAAATACTCTGGCGGACAGGACATCGGCTATGTGGGAGAGATCAAGCAGGTGAATGCCCAGATCCTGTTTGATCTTCTTGAGAAGGATTTCCTGCCGATCGTCTGCCCTGTGGGTCTGGATGATGACTTTAATACATATAATATCAATGCAGACGATGCGGCATGCGCCATCGCGCGCGCGGTGCAGGCGGAAAAGCTGGCTTTCCTGACTGATATCGAGGGCGTATATAAAGACCCGGATGATCCCGATACACTGATCTCGGAGCTCCGTGTCGATGAGGCGCAGGAGCTGATGAAAGAGGGATATATCGGCGGAGGGATGCTCCCGAAGCTCCAGAACTGCATCGATGCCATTGAGAACGGCGTATCCCGGGTGCATATCCTGGACGGCAGGATTCCCCACTGCCTGCTCCTCGAGATCTTTACGAACAAAGGAATCGGAACAGCAATACTAAACAACAAAGAAAGCAGGTATTATCATGGTGAACAGTAAGATACAGGCAGCCGAGGAAAATCTGATCCACGTGTACAACCGTTTCCCGATCGCGCTGGACCACGGCGAGGGAATGTATCTGTATGATACAGAGGGAAAAGAATATCTTGATTTCGCAGCAGGATTTGCTGTCTGCGGACTCGGCTACGGCAACAGAGAACTGAACGAGGCACTGAAGGCCCAGATTGATAAATTATATCACACATCGAATTTATATTACCACGAGAGCTGCGGTGAGGCTGCAAAGGAGCTGAACAGGATCTCCGGCATGGACAGGGTGTTTTTCACCAACAGCGGCGGCGAGGCGAACGAGGGCGCGCTGAAAGCGGCGAGACGGTACGCCTACACAAAAAAGACCGGACGGTATGAGATCATCGCCATGGAGAACTCCTTCCACGGAAGGAGCATCGGGGCTGTGTCCGTGACCGGACATGACGACTACAGGGAGCCCTTTGAGCCGCTCCTGCCGGGCGTGAAGTTTGCGAAGCTGAATGATCTGGACAGTGTGAAAGCGCTGGTCAGCGACAAGACCTGCGCCATCATCCTGGAGCCGCTCCAGGGCGAGGGAGGTATCAATCTTGCGACGCAGGAGTTCATGGAAGGTATCCGGCAGATCTGCGATGAGAACGATATCCTTATGATCTGCGACGAGGTCCAGTGCGGCATGGGCAGGACCGGAAGTATGTTTGCATGGCAGGGCTTCGGCGTGAAGCCGGATATCCTTACGATGGCGAAAGCGATCGGAAACGGGATCCCGGTGGGCGCGTTTGCGATGACAGAGGAAGTGGCGAAGTACTCCCTGAAGCCCGGCGACCACGGCGCAACCTACGGCGGTAATCCTCTTGCCTGCACAGCGGTGAAGACGGTGATCGAGATCTTCGAGCGGGAAGACATCGTAGGGCATGTAAATAAAGTGGCGCCCTATCTGACAAAACGTCTGGATGAGCTTGTGCAGGAAGTCGACTGCGTGACAGAGCGGAAAGGAAAAGGCCTGATGCAGGGCATCGCGCTGACAAAACCGGTGGCGGAGGTGAACAGCCGCGCCATAGAGGAAGGGCTCCTTGTGATCCAGGCGCATGGCAATGTGCTCCGCTTTGTGCCGCCGCTCATTGTAGAAGAAAAGCATATCGACGAGATGATCGATAAGCTGAGAAAAGCGCTGGCATAATACAGGAAAATATCAGAAAACAGCAGACAGAGAGAACGAGAATAGAAAACCATTCATCGGACATACTATCTGAAAAGCAGGCAGGAACTGCACGGAGGTAAGGAAGATGATTGGTTTTTTCATTGCACTTTTGTCAGGCTCTCTGATGAGCATACAGGGAGTGTTCAACACCCAGGTCACCAAGACGACGGGCGTCTGGGTCAGCAACGGATGGGTACAGCTGTCAGCGTTTGCCGTCTGTTTTGCCGTGTGGCTCTTTACAGGGCGGGACAGCGTGGCGGCGATCGCAAAGGTGGAGCCCAAATACATGCTCCTGGGCGGTGTCATCGGTGCGTTCATCACGTGGACGGTGATCAAGAGCATTGACGCGCTGGGACCGGCGAAGTCTGCACTCCTGATCGTGATCGCGCAGCTTGCCGTTTCTTATCTGATCGAGCTGTTCGGACTGTTCGGGATGGAGCGCGAGCCTTTTGACTGGAGAAAGCTGGGCGGACTGGCGCTGGCGGTCGTCGGCATCGTGATCTTTCAGTGGGAATAAGATGTAATAATCCCGTAACAAAACGTTAGATCTGTAACAAAGCTGTAAATGTCTATTGTAATTCTGATAAAAATTCGTTACAATAATACTGTCCGGCATAAAGGGGTATCTCACAGCCTGCAGACTGTGAGGGAAAATATGCGAGACAATGGAAGGAAAGTAACAGGACTCTGCATCCTTTTGTTCCTGCTGGCGATGACAGCGGGCTGCGGCCGTGAGGAAGATGACAGACTGCAGGAGATCTCACTCGGAGCTGAAGGCACGCAGCAGACAGCGGACGGAGAGGGCATAATAGAGGGAGCAGAGGACACAGAGACGGCAGAAGACGGGAGTTCATCCACGCAGGGGACGGCAGAGCAGAAGAAAGCTTTTGTCTATGTGTGCGGGGCAGTGAATGATCCGGGAGTATATGAAGTAGAAAGTGATTCGCGGGTGTTTGAGGCGATCGCGCTTGCAGGAGGCGTTACCGCAGAGGCGGTGCCGGAGCTGATCGATCAGGCGAGAGTCGTGACAGACGGAGAGCGGATCTATGTGCCGAACCGCGAGGAAGCGGAGAATGGCGGCACAGAGGGGCTGGGAACGGAAGTGACCGGTATTTCGGACGGTAATGAAAAGGGAAAGATAAATATTAATACAGCCGGAAAGGATGAACTCATGGAGCTGACCGGGATCGGAGAGGCGAAGGCGGAGAGTATCCTCAGATACAGGGAGGAGCACGGAGGCTTTCAGAGTATCGAGGAGCTGATGCAGATCGAGGGCATCAAAGAGGGAGTATTTAATAAGATAAAGGATGATATTACAATATAGCGATAGCAGCAGGAAGTCAGGTAACGAGGAGTATGAGTAAAAAGATATTAGTAGTGGACGATGAAAAATTAATAGTAAAGGGGATCCGCTTCAGCCTGGAACAGGAAGGCATGGAAGTCGACTGTGCCTATGACGGAGAGGAAGCGCTGGAATTTGCGAAGAACTGTGAGTATGATCTTGTTCTTCTGGATGTGATGCTTCCGAAGCTGGATGGTTTTCAGGTGTGCCAGCAGATACGCGAGTTTTCGGATATGCCGATCGTCATGCTCACTGCAAAGAGCGAGGACATGGATAAGATACTAGGGCTGGAATACGGAGCAGACGATTATATCACAAAGCCCTTTAACATCCTTGAGGTGAAGGCGAGGATCAAGGCGATCATGCGGCGTACTTCCAAGAGGAAGGAGCCTGCCGGAAGTCCGGTCCTTGTAAAGGGCAATATGAAGATCGACTGCGAGAGCAGGAGAGTATTTATCGGAGAGCGGGAGATCAATCTCACGGCAAAAGAGTTTGACGTGTTGGAACTGCTCGCGATGAACCCGAATAAGGTTTACAGCAGGGAGAACCTCCTGAACCTGATCTGGGGATACGATTATCCGGGCGATGCGAGAACGGTCGATGTACATATCCGGCGCCTGAGGGAGAAGATCGAGATGAATCCGAGCGAGCCGAAATATGTACATACAAAGTGGGGAGTGGGTTATTATTTCCAGGGGTAAGAGTCAATTCAAATTCAAGGACAAGATCTTCAGAAATCTGCGCTTCCGCGTCATCCTGCTCGTGATGCTCGCAGGGCTCATACCCTGCCTCGCATCACTCTTCGGGACCGCGAAGTTCTACGAATCCCGCGCAGTGGACCTTCAGACGGCAGAAATCCAGAATCAGTGCACAATCCTATGTAATCAGCTGAATACTTACAATTATCTTGAGGATACCTCCTCGGAGGTGATCAATGCGAACCTGACGCAGATGGCGACGATCTACAACGGGCGCGTTATGGTAATCGACGAGAATCTGAAAGTGGTCAAGGATACATACAGCCTGGATGAGGGCAAGACAGACGTCTCGGAGAACGTCATCCGCTGTATGAGAGGCGAGAGCAGCAGCTATTATGACAGAAAGAACCGTTATATCGAGGTCGCGGCGCCGATCAGCGAGGCCGGCGGAGAGAAGGTCACGGGTGTCATGCTGGCGAGTGTCTCCACTGACAGTATCGAGGATGCGGTGAATATCGTGTATACGATAGGCGGATCTATCGTCGCCATCCTCATGATCCTTTTGGCGGCGGTAAGCGTTTTTGCGGCGGACAGAGTCGTCCGGCCGCTCCACAGGATCACCGCGGCGATCGAGAGTGTCACGGAAGGATACAGCGATGATGTGCTCCACGAGGACACATTTACAGAGACAAAGCAGATGAGTGAAGCATTTAATAAGATGCTCGGCAGGCTCAAGCTGCTGGACGAATCAAGGGAGGAGTTCGTCTCCAACGTATCCCATGAACTGAAGACGCCGATGACATCCATGAAGGTGCTGGCGGACTCTCTGCTGGAACAGGAAAACGTGCCGGTCGAGATGTATCAGGAGTTTATGGCGGATATCGCCAAGGAGATAGACAGGGAGAATCAGATCATCACAGACCTTCTCTCTCTTGTGAAGATGGACAAGACGGGGCAGAACATCAATATCCGTTCCGTCAATATCAATGAGCTGCTGGAACAGATACTGAAGCGGCTCAAGCCGATCGCGGAAAAGAAGAATGTGGAGATGGTCATGGAAAGCTTCCGGCCCGTTTCGGCGGAGATCGATGAGACCAAGTTTTCTCTGGCAGTCTCAAATCTGGTGGAGAATGCCATCAAATATAATCATGACAACGGATGGGTGCATGTATCTCTGAATGCGGACCACAAATATTTTTATATCAAGGTGGAGGACTCGGGGATCGGGATCCCTGAGGAGGACCAGGGCCATATTTTTGAAAGGTTCTACCGAGTGGACAAGTCTCACTCGAGGGAGATCGGCGGCACCGGGCTTGGACTCGCGATCGCGAGAAATGCGGTGATCGTGCACAGAGGCTCGATCAAGGTACACAGCATCGAGGGAGAAGGCACAACATTTACAGTGAGGATCCCACTTATCTATGTGGCATCATAAGGGAGGCGGGAGAAGATGAAAAAGAGATTAAGGATTCTTTCTTTTGCGGTCGTTTTCTGCATGCTGCTGACGCTTTCCGCATGTTCCGGCCGGACGGATGTGGAAAACGGAGATTCATACATCTTCGGGCTCAACGCTGACCGGACGGGACTGATCAAGGTTTCCTATGATATCTCCCAGGAAGAAACGGGAGATGCGGCGGAGGCGATGCTGGAGGAATTGAAAAAAGCTTCGGAGGAGATCGAATATACCGCGGCCATTCCGGAGGATGTAGAAGTGCAGGGGTGCGAGCTGAAGGGCAGCATCCTCGACGTAGACTTCAGCAGGGAATACCTTGAGATAGAAAATCTGGAAGAAAAGCTTATGAGGGCGGCTGTTGTCCAGTCGCTGCTCAGGATCGAGGGGATTGACGGCGTATCGTTCACAGTCGACGGAGTTCCCCTGAAGGACAGAGAGGGATATCTGATCGGCCTTATGAATGAGGATGATTTCGTAGAAAATACGGGGTCATCCCCGAGCTCCTATCAGACGGACACGCTGACGCTCTATTTTGCGAACAGCACGGGGGACAAGCTGGTCAAGCAGCAGATGGACGTGAGGTACAGCAGCAACATTTCCAAGGAAAAGCTGATCGTGGAAAAACTGATGCAGGGGCCGGCGGGCGGAGATGCCTATCCGACGATCAATCCGGATGCGAATCTCCTGAGTGTGGCTTCAAAGGACGGCATCTGTTATGTCAATTTTGACAGTACGTTCCTGACGAGTGCATATGATGTCGTGCCGGAGCTTACGATCTACTCTATTGTGAACTCGCTCGTCGAGGGGACGAGTGCGGTCCAGGTGCAGATCACGATAAACGGAGAGTCCAATGCGAAGTATATGGAGAGCGTGGATCTTTCTCAGCCGCTCTCGGCAAATATGGATTGGGTCGCAGTCGAAGAAAATGAATGATAAAACGGCCATTATGCACGGCGTGCCTGATTTTCCTCGTGATACAGGCAGTGCGTGTTTTCGGGTTGAAAAGTGCAGGGGATCTTCAGCCCTCTGCACTGGAGTATGCTGTGTCGGAGGGGACCCGGGTGTCCCTTACCGGCACAGTCTGTAAAAAAGAGGAAAAAGAGAAGGTTACGGCTGTCTTTCTGAAGGACAATGCCGTTTTTGTCAGAGAAGATCATATCAACGAATCAAAACTTCTTGTTTATGTCGAACAGAGTTCAGATTGGGAAACAATAAAAATAGGAAACAGAGTCCGGGTCGAGGGCGAAGTGTCCCTTTTCGGACCCGCGAGGAATCCGGGAAACTTTGATCAGAAGTCCTACTATCAGAGACAGGGGATCCATGTGCTCGTCTGGGCAGATGGACTGACAGTCGTGTCTTCACGGACTGACCGGCTGAAAGAAGCGCTGGCAGGAATCCGTGCCAGCTGGGGCGAACTGCTTGTCAGTCATCTCGGAGAGTATTACGGCGGTACGATGAGCGCAGTCCTGCTGGGAGAGAAGGGAGGGCTGGATCCGGAGATGAAGAAGCTGTATCAGAAGAACGGGATCGGACATCTGCTTGCCATCTCAGGCCTTCACATGTCGTTTATCGGAATGGGGATCTACGGACTCCTGCGCCGGACCGGGGTCCCGTTCATCCCGGCGGGAATAGCAGGCGGCGCTGTCCTTGTCCTCTATACTCTGATGATCGGAGCCGGCGTATCCAGCCTGAGAGCGCTGATCATGTTCCTTGTCAGAGTCGGGGCGGATATGACAGGGAGGGACTATGATCTCCCTACCAGCCTGGCTCTGGCGGCGGCAGTCATCTGCGCATGGCAGCCGCTGTATCTGTCCGATGCCGGATTCCTGCTCTCCTTCGGAGCGATCCTCGGGATCTGGCTGCTCAGTCCGGTCATCGCCGAGCTGCTGGGATGCGGCAGGGAAAAGAAATCCGGCAGGGCGTGGAAAACAATGCGGGATAGGCCGGGGAGAACAGGAACGGAAAAAATAAAGAAGGCGCTTGCTGTCAGAATGCAGAAGACCGCCGCTTCCTGTGCAGAAAGCCTGGCGGCCAGCATTGCGGTCAATCTGATGCTGCTGGGACCGATGCTGTATTTTTATTTTGAGATCCCGCCTTATTCGGTGCTCCTGAATATCCTGGTGATCCCGGTCATGCCGCTGGCGATGGGAGCGGGGCTGGGAGGGCTGATACTCGCAATGATATCGGGACTGGCCGGCGGCGCTGTCCTGCAGATCTGCCGTGCCGTCCTCTGGTCCTATGACAGGGCATGCGGGATTTTCGGAAGCCTGCCGGGAAACCGGATTGTCGCCGGGAGGCCGGGAATGCTCCTGTTCGTGTGTTATTATGCTGTGCTCTTCCTGCTGGCTGCAGCCTTTTTCAGTCTTTCAGAGATCCGAAGGAGCATGGAAGAGCGGGGAGAGAAGATGCGGCGGGGCAGTGCGCTGCTTAAGGGGACCGGCGCAGCCATGGTCGTATCCGGAGTGGTCATGACTGCCGTGTGCAGGGCTGGCTATCGGTGCGGGAATGACGTGCAGGTGACAGTCCTTGACGTGGGGCAGGGTGACGGGATCTTCGTCAGGGGGCCGTCTGGAGGAAACTATTTTATCGACGGCGGGAGCAGCGACGTCTCGGCGGCAGGGATCTATCGGATCGAGCCGTATCTTTTGAGCTGTGCTGTGGACAGCCTGGATTACGTCATTGTCACACACGGGGATGAGGACCACTGCAGCGGGATCCTTGAACTGCTGGAGGATCAGGAGCTGGGCGTGCGTATCAGCACGCTGGTGCTGCCTGCGGAAGAGTATCGGGATGAAAAGCTTCGGGAAATCGGAAGGAAAGCAGAGGAGAATGGCACCCGCGTCGTTGAGATGACAGCGGGGCAGAGCCTGACAGAGGCAGACGGAGAGTTTTTGATCACCTGTCTTGCTCCGGAGACAGGCGCGGGGATCGAGCCCGGCAATGCGGCGTCCCTTGTGCTCGACGTGCGATACGGAAGGTTCGGGATGCTCCTCACCGGCGATGTGGAAGGAGAGGGGGAAGAAAAGCTCCTAAAAAGCGGAAGGCTGACGGCCTGCCCTGTGCTGAAGGCGGCACACCATGGCTCTAAAAACTCCGGGGCGGAAGCATTCCTGGAGACGGTGAGGCCTTTGGCGGCCGTCATCTCAGCGGGGATTGGGAACCGCTATGGACACCCTCATCCGGAGACGCTGGAAAGACTCGAGGAGATCGGATGCAGCGTTTATACTACACAGGAATGCGGCGCTGTCACGATCAGAAGCGATGGCAGGAGTATGACCTTGGAAGGATTTATCCCGGAGGATGAGAGAAACGGTGAATGAGGCTTTTTCCGCGTGGCCTGCCGGAGTTCGTGCCTGACCGCTGCCCGCATGAGTACAGGGGGAACTGCAACTTTGGGTTATGAAACTCTTGTCAAAAGGAGGAGGATTCCTATATAATAGAAGAGTTATGAAAAGCTTGAATGAAGATTTGAAGACGGGAAATTTTAAACAGATCTATCTTCTCTGCGGGGAAGAAGGCTATCTGAAGAAGCAGTATAAAGAGCGGTTTGTCAAGGCGATGCTCCCGGAAGGCGACACGATGAATTACGCCTATTATGAAGGAAAGAGCACGGACGTGAAGGAGGTCATCGATCTTGCCGAGACCATGCCCTTTTTTGCGGAGCGCAGGCTGATCGTTTTTGAGAACACCGGATTTTTTAAGAGCGCGGGCTCGGAACTGGCGGATTATATCAAGGATATGCCGGAGACGACGTACTTCATATTTGTGGAAAATGAAGTGGATAAGCGGAGCAGGCTGTACAAGGCGGTGAAGGCGAAAGGGCATATCGTCGAGCTGTCCACGCAGGATGAGGGCACACTGAAGCGGTGGATCCAGGGGATCGTCCGCGGAGAGAAGAAGCAGATGTCAGACTCAGCGATCCTCTATTTCCTGGGCAAGGTCGGCACGGATATGGAGAATATCCGAAAGGAGCTGGAGAAGCTGATATGCTATGCTCTTGACCGGGATACGATCACGAAGGAGGATGTGGACGCGGTCTGTGTGACGCAGATCACCAATCATATTTTCGATATGGTGAACGCAGTCGCAGACAAGGATCAGCGGAGAGCCCTCGATCTGTATTATGATCTGATCGCGCTGAAGGAGCCGCCCATGAGGATCCTTTTCCTCATGATCCGGCAGTACCGTATCCTGTTCCAGGTGAAGGCGCTCATAAAGCAGGGATACGGAAGGAAGGAGATCGCGTCCAAGGCGGGGCTCCATCCCTTTGCGGCGGGAAAATATATGGAACAGGCAAAGCGGTTCCGGATGCAGGAGCTCAGGGCGGTCATGGAGGACGGCGCTGAGATCGAACAGAGAGTGAAGACCGGACTTCTAACAGACAATCTGGCGGTAGAGCTCTTTATTGTGAAATATTCAGGCAAGGCATAGATATTGGAGGAAGAAAAGTGGCAGTAATAGATCAGAAAAAAATCAGAAATTTTTGCATCATTGCACATATTGATCACGGGAAATCCACTCTGGCGGACCGCATCATCGAGATGACGGGACTGCTGACGAGCCGGGAGATGCAGGCTCAGGTCCTGGACAATATGGATCTGGAGCGTGAGAGAGGGATCACGATCAAGGCACAGGCAGTGCGGACTGTCTACAAGGCGGACGATGGTGAGGAATATATCTTCAACCTGATCGATACCCCGGGACATGTAGACTTCAACTATGAGGTGTCCCGGAGTCTGGCGGCGTGCGACGGAGCGATCCTTGTTGTGGACGCGGCTCAGGGCGTGGAGGCGCAGACTCTGGCGAATGTTTATCTTGCCCTGGATCACGATCTGGATGTCATGCCGGTCATCAACAAGATCGATCTGCCGAGCGCGGATCCGGACAGAGTGAAGGAAGAGATCGAGGATGTGATCGGGCTCGACGCGGAGGACGCGCCGCTGATCTCGGCAAAGACAGGACAGAATATCCATGAGGTCCTCGAGCAGATCGTGCAGAAGATCCCTGCGCCGACAGGCGACCCGGACGCGCCGCTCAAGGCGCTGATCTTTGATTCCAAATATGACTCCTATAAGGGCGTCATCGTATTCTGCAGGATCAAAGAGGGAACAGTGAAAAAGGGCACGCCGATGCTCATGATGGCTACAGGAGCGAAAGCCGAGGTCGTGGAGGTCGGTACCTTTGGCGCCGGTCAGTTCATCCCCTGCGATGAACTGAGTGCAGGAATGGTCGGGTATATCACCGCGAGCCTGAAAAATGTCAAGGAGACCCGCGTCGGAGATACGATCACGAACGCTGAGCATCCGTGCGCAGAGCCTCTGCCGGGATATAAAAAGGTCAACCCTATGGTCTACTGCGGACTCTATCCGGCCGACGGTGCAAAGTATCCGGATCTGAGGGATGCCCTGGAGAAGCTGCAGCTCAACGACGCGGCGCTTCAGTTTGAGGCAGAGACTTCGGTCGCGCTGGGATTCGGGTTCCGCTGTGGATTCCTCGGACTCCTCCATCTGGAGATCATCCAGGAGAGACTGGAGCGAGAGTACAATCTCGACCTTGTCACAACGGCGCCGAGCGTTATCTATAAGATCCATAAGACGAACGGAGAGGTGATCGACCTGACCAACCCGACTAATATGCCGGATCCGGCGGAGATCGATTATATGGAAGAGCCGATGGTGAAGGCAGAGATCATGGTGACGTCGGAATACATCGGAGCGATCATGGATCTGTGCCAGGAGCGGCGGGGAATCTATCAGAGTATGGAGTACATCGAAGAGAAGCGCGCTGTCCTTCATTACCATCTTCCGCTCAACGAGATCATCTATGATTTCTTCGACGCATTGAAGTCCAGGTCCAGAGGATATGCGTCCTTTGACTATGAGATGATGGGATACCAGAGGTCAGAGCTTGTGAAGCTTGATATCCTGATCAATAAGGAAGAAGTGGACGCGCTGTCCTTCATCGTGTTTGCAGGAAGCGCTTATGAGCGCGGAAGAAAAATGTGCGAGAAACTGAAACAGGAGATCCCGAGACAGCTCTTTGAGATCCCGATTCAGGCGGCTGTCGGCAGCAAGATCATCGCCCGCGAGACGGTGAAGGCGATGAGAAAGGATGTCCTGGCAAAATGCTACGGCGGAGATATCTCCCGTAAGAAGAAACTGCTCGAGAAGCAGAAGGAAGGAAAGAAGCGCATGCGCCAGGTGGGCAATGTAGAGATCCCGCAGAAGGCGTTCATGAGTGTTCTGAAACTGGACGATGACTAAGAAAGAGCTTGAACTTTATGTGCACATCCCGTTTTGTGTGAAAAAATGTGCATACTGTGATTTCCTCTCAGCCCCGGCGGGGGCAGATGAGCGCGCCGCCTATGTAGACGCGCTCATAAGAGAGATCCGAAGTAAAAAGGAAAATTTCAGAGAGTACCGTGTGAGCACGGTTTTTCTGGGCGGGGGAACTCCCTCCATTCTGGAGGGGGAGGACACCGCCCGTATTTTTGATGCACTTTTTGATAGTTTCGATATCAGCAGAGATGCGGAGGTCACCAAGGAAGTCAATCCGGGCACAGTGACAGAGGCAAAGGCGATTTCATGGAAGAAAAGCGGCATCAACCGCCTGAGCATCGGACTTCAGTCGGCGGACAACAGAGAGCTGGAGATGCTCGGACGGATCCATACGTTTGAAGATTTTCTGGATACATGGGAGACTGTGCGGAGGGCAGGATTTGAGAATGTGAATATTGATCTGATCTCAGCGATCCCCGGACAGACAGTAAAGAGCTGGGAACAGACTCTCCGCGCGGCGGCGGAGCTCAACCCAGAGCATCTGTCAGCGTACAGCCTTATTATAGAAGAAGGAACGCCTTTTTTTGACCGCTACGGGGAAGAAAGCAGCGTACAGGCAGGCGGGAAGGAGAGCATGGAAGAAAAGGAATGGCTGCCCCTGCCGGATGAGGACGCAGAGCGGGAGATCTACAGGATGACGGGGCGCATACTGAAGGAGTACGGATATCACAGATACGAGATATCCAATTATGCGAAAGAGGGCTGTGAATGCCGGCACAATCTCGGATATTGGGAGAGAAAGGAATATCTCGGGCTTGGGCTGGGCGCGTCTTCCCTTGTCGGTGAACGCCGTTTCCACAACACAGCGGATCTGGACAAATACATGAGGATATTCAGCGGGAGTGGATATGAGCCATCTGACATGCCGCCGGGAACGGATTCAGGATCAGAGGAGTCAGATAAAGCTGATTTGGCGGGAAGAGCAGTGGAAGAGATCGAGATCATGACCGAACAAGACCAGATGGAAGAGTTTATGTTCCTCGGGCTCAGGAAGACAGAAGGGATATCCTGCCGCGAGTTCAGAGAGAATTTCGGGAAAACAGCGGAAGAAGTGTACGGCAGTCAGATCCGGCGGTTTTTAAGCCTCGATCTGATGGAAAAGGAAGGCGACAGGCTCCGGCTGACTGAGCGGGGACTGGATGTAAGCAATGCTGTGTTTGTAGAGTTTATGTTGAAATAGAGGTATTATATGGAGCGCGGAAGAGCGGCAGCTGCCGGTCACGTCAAAAAGCAGGAGAATAGAGCGGGGTTCTCATACGGACATGAGAAGCCCGCTCTCTTCTCCTGCATATGGATAGAATAGCTGGGTTTGGCGAAAATGCACAATAAAAGCATGGTAATAAATCGTTGTTATGTGATAGGTGCTATGTTACAATAAAACTATTATGGAAAAAATATCCAAAATTACAGAAAAGGGAGAGGTTTTATGCGAAAAGTGACGGCACACAAAACGGGTGCAAAGAGAAAGCAGAGAAAAATTCTGCTCAGCTTTCTCTGCATGATCACGGTTCTATGTTCTACCATACTTACATTTGTACCTTCGATCCGCGTGCAGGCGGATTCGGATGGAGCTGGGCTTAAGAACCTGATCATTGATAAGGCGTATGAGCTTATGCCAGTGGGGGAAATCCCCGACGGTGTTACGGTGAATGACACGGGCTTTGCACCTGAGATCACGGAGTATGAAGGCACGGCGTACAGCTCGGTCGATGAGATAAAAGTCTATCCGTTTGCCGAGTCGGATACTGCTGATGTCCGGGTAAACGGCAATGCCTTGAACAGCGATGGTTATTTCACGGTCGATGTAAGCGAGCTGGGAGAACATGAAGTCAAGGTGGAAGTGTCAGACAATGGCGACAGCACTGTTTATACGGTGGATGTTGAGAAAGTGGACACGGATTACCGGGACAGGCGTCCTGTCGTAAAGAATGAAACGATCATGGACGCGCTCGGTGTTTCAACATCGTTTGACAACGAAGAGCAGCTGCTGGAGATCATGAAGAAAGACTACAACGTGGTCCTTCCGGAAAGCGGAAAAGCAGACGGCTCTTATGTAGAGACAGAGGAAAGCTGCTGGAGCGTACCGGGCGGAAGCCTCCCGGATGCTGCCGGTACAGAAGAGCCTGTGGAACTGTTTACAGTGGATCTCGGGGATGTATACAGTGTCAGCAGGATCCGTGCTGCTTTTGGTCCTTCTAACATGAACCTGTCACAGAACCGGGTGCGTATCTCGGTGAGTACAGACGGCGAGAACTGGGAGACCCCTGTTACGAAGGGAAATATGAATACCGGCACGCAGTACCACCAGAATGTGACACGTTACGAGTTTGGTGTTTCTTACGACGCGCGGTATATCCGCTTTGAAGTGACGAACTGGCAGTTCGGTGACCAGAAGAATCTGCGCATTTACCAGTTTATGATCTTTTATGATGCGGGAGACGTTCCGGAGAAGCAGGATGCTCCGGATGGAGCAGGCGTGCCTCACCAGCATGAGGACAGGCACCAGTATCTTGCCAGCGGACAGGCTGCGGTCGTAGAGCGCGGGCTTACAATGTCCGGATGGACGCCGAGCAGCGGCTACGGACGTGGGATCCCGACAGCGGAGGAAGCAGAACAGTTCGGTTATGACGGTCCCCTGTTCTATGATCCTGATTTTGAAAACCCGGATTATATGCTGTACAACCCGGACGCACTCTGGGGAATCGCGAAAGCTCCGTTCGGAGGCAATAACATGGCTTCCGCAGGAGATCCTGCAGATTTTATTCCGGAATCCATGAAACCTTATATCGGCAACGCGATCAGCTTCTGTTTTGGAGACGAGGGCGGATACAGCACAAGTGAAGCGGAGGCGTTCGGCAGATGGTTTGACTGGACAAGGGAGCACTATCCGGGAGTTATCCTGCATACGAACCAGTTCCCGAACCAGTGGAGCCGGGCGAATCTTCTGGAGTATTTCCGGATCGCGGAGCCGGATATGATCTGCTGGGATGATTATTATGGGGATTCAAGCTGGGCGAACCCGTCAAGCATTAACCTCTCCAATGAGAATATACAGAAGGATGCGGCGCGCAGGCTGCTGCACCTGAATACATGGAGCTTGTACAGAGAGCTGGCACATGGCGGCATCGACGGAACAGGATCGAAGCCGATCCTGTTCGGGCAGTATCTGGACGCGTTTGCTTTCAATCATTCACAGTCCAACAAGAACCTGATCGTAAATGCATCGATCCTGTCAGGCGCGAAATGGCTGAACTTCTTCCGTCTGGAATACCAGTTCGACCGTTCCTACCTGTGGGACGAGGACGGAACACCGACCAGGGGACTCCTGGAATGGGGACAGATCATTGACCGCGTCCACGCAGTTGACGATCAGCTGACCCGTCTGAATAACGACTGGATCATGTTCAAAATAGGGTCCATCGGCAGCGAGGCGAATGCTCCGGCCGACGGTTTCCGAATGGGCAATTTCGACGATGGGTCAAGCAGTGCTAAAAATCTGGAATATGGTCTTGCAGACCTGGACGTGACGAGCCCTTCTGAGGCACACGACGGAGGCACGGGAGATGTCGTGCTGGGCTATTTCAATACACTTCCCGGCCTGTATGAAAGCGAGATCGCGGAATATTTTGAAGGCGCTACGGCTCCGAAGGCATTCATGGTCATGAACGGCCTTACAGCAGGACAGGCTGAAAGATACAATCAGTTTGACATCCCTGCAAGAGAGGCAGGCTCATCCGACAATACACGCCAGGAGATCACAGTTACGGTGGATCCTGAGTTCGCAGCAGAACACACGCTTTACATGGTGGACAAGGATGATGTGGATGAAAATGGAAGCGGCAGGATCAAGGAAGTGGAGCTGAGCAATGATCAGTTTACCGTGACACTGGGAGGCGGGGAAGCCAACCTCTACTTCTGGGATACTGATACAACAGCTTATGCTGATTCTGCAGGAGAAGGGACATATGCATCCTTTGCTTTCGATTCTCACAGTGAGACATACTGGCAGCCATCGGAGGAATCCGGCAGCTATACAATAACAAATACATTCGCCCCCTGTATGATCGATCAGGTGACGATACAGGAGAAGGGCAGCGCGGTCAGAGGATTCTATCTGGAATACCTGGATGAGAACGGCGAGTGGCAGACCTTCGGAGAAGCGGGGACACAGATCGGCGCGGTGACAGCAGCAACGGCAGAAGAGCCTGTGAATGCACAGGGAATCCGGCTGGTGATCACAGAGTCTGACGCACTTCCGGCAGTTTACGAGATCCAGGTGCATGAGGCTGATGAAGAAGATGCGGACCAGGTGAATACACTGCAGGTCAATGACAATAAGCTCGGGGACGGCCTGTTCCGGTTCAGCTATGATGAGCTCTGGTCTTACAGGGAGACCGAGACAAACGGTGGTTCCATGAGCGGGTCTTATCCGATCGAAAATGACGGCCATTTCTCGAACTGGGCAGGCGCAGAGGCAGCGTTTAAGTTCTATGGCACAGGCGTGGAGCTCAAGCTGCGTGCAGACCAGGCATCCCATATCAGAGCGGCTGTATTTGACTCAGAAGGAACCCAGCTCGGAGACTGGGTGACCGGAACAAGCAGCGGAAGCATTGTGTTCAGTGACCTTGGGGAAGAGAATGCGGTCTATACATTGAAGATCCAGAAAACGGACGCCAGCCAGGCGGGAATTGACGGCGCGGTGGTTACATATAAAGGAGACGTTCCAGAGGATGTCGTAGAAAATAACAGCGACGGCGGCAGCGCGGTACAGGAATATGTGGATCAAAGATCGGTCGACGGCAGTGAAAATTATTTTGCTTATGAGCCGGCGGCAGTGTCGAAGGAAATGGGAACGGATAACACCGGATTCAACACAGATGCTGACGAGGCAGAAGGCTGGGTAGAACATGTGCAGAACGCGCAGTACCAGAATATCGGATTTACGCGTACAAACATGGACGGTGCGTCCTATACGCTGAATTTCTATGGCACAGGAGTACAGCTTTACAGCGGTGTGACCCCGATGGGCGATGTGACAGAAGGCCTGGATTACGGTACGCTGACGTTTGAGCTGGACGGAGAGACAATCAGCGCCGGGGAGCTTGACGTAACAGAGCTTGGTACCAATGGAAAGGTGTCTGCGCGTATGTGGACCGTGGATGTACCTGGCGCGGAAGCGAACGAAAACCATACGCTGAAGGTGACGGTCAATGGCGGATACAGCCGTATCGACTATGCAGTCGTGAACCGGTATTGGGAAGAAGCAAAAGACATGCAGGGAGACTATACCATATCAGTGACTTCGGGAGAGCATGGAAGCGCGGTGCTCCAGGGCTTGGAGAGAGTCCCGGCGGGCGGGAACGCGGTGATCCAGATCACTCCGGACTACGGGTATGAGACCGACAGCATCTATGTCAATAATGTGTCAGTCACAGTTCCTGACGACGGACAGCTTGTGCTGACAGATATCCAGGAAGATACGAATGTACAGGTGACTTTCCGAACCGCTTCATACAGGATCAAGCTGGAAACCTCTGAGGGAGGAAGCCTGATCCCGAGCAGCTTCCGGGCAGAAGAAGGGGAGACAGTGACTCTCATCCCTGATATTTATACCGGATATGAACTGCTCTCTGTCAGTGTTACGGCAGAAGACGGAAGCACTGTTACGGCAGTCTGGGATGAAGAAACAGGAGCTTATACTTTTGTGATGCCTGCTTCTGGCGTGACGGTCAGCGGACAATTCCGGGAGATCCAAGGATCTGTGGATAAGTCCGGATTGGAAGATGCTATTTTAAGAGCAGGGGATATTCTGGAAAACCTGGATCAATATGTAAATGATGAGGAAGCAAAGCAGGTGTTTAAGGATGCCCTCGATGGAGCAAAGGCTGTCTACGGCAGAGAGGATGCTTCGCAGGAGGAGGTAGACGAGGCGGAGGCAGCTCTTACAGGAGCGCTGGATGCGCTTCAGAAAAAGGCGGATAAGAGCGGGCTGGAACAGCTTGTAAAAGAGCTTCGTGGGATCGATCTGACCAAGTACACAGAAGAAAGCGGCAGGGTGCTGAGCGACGCGCTTGTGGAGGCGGAAGAACTGCTCGGGAAGGATCTGGCGGAGTCAGAGCAGCAGCTGATCACAGATATGATCGAGAAGCTGAATGCAGCCAAAGAGCAGCTTGTGCCGGTGAAGGAAGAACCGGAGAACCCCGGCGGAGGCGATGCGGAGGATCCGGATAGACCTCAGAATCCCGGCGGAAGCGGCGGACAGGGAGGAAACAGCGGACAAGGCGGAAATGCCGGTTCGTCTGCGCCGTCCACGGGAGACAGCACCCCGGTCATGGCAGCGGGAGTGATCCTTCTGTTATCCGGAAGCATGCTGGCTGCAGCGGCAAAACGCAAAAAAATGAAATAATGAAATAAAATAGTGCAGGTGGAAGAAAACCTGAGAGAAAGTGCAGGGCATCATGATCCAGACGGGTTATGGTGTCCTGTAATAATTTTATCTGAAAAACTGAAAATTCCATAAACACGGTTGACAAAAAGAAAACGGGGTGCTATCTTAATATACGGAAGGTGTTAGCACTCGAAAGAAAAGAGTGCTAATAACCAGAGGGATAAGATCTTTATCAGGAGACAGATCCCGAAAGCACCAAGTTCAGGGATTCAGCAGTTATTTCGGAGAGGAGGAAGCGCTGTGGCAGTTGATACTTCGCTGAGCGAAAGAAAGCTTATCATATTAAAGGCCATCATACAGAACTACCTCGAGACAGGGGAGCCGGTAGGCTCCAGGACTCTTACGAAATATACGAATCTGAATCTGAGTTCTGCTACCATCCGGAATGAGATGGCGGACCTGGAAGATCTGGGTTATATCTTCCAGCCCCACACTTCGGCAGGAAGGATCCCATCTGACAAGGGATACCGGCTGTATGTCGATATGCTGATGGAGGAGAAGGAGCAGGAGATCACAGAGCGGGAGAACGGGCTGCTGGAGAAGACAGACAAAGTCGAGCAGGTCCTCCGCCAGGCGGCAAAAGTGCTGGCGGCGAACACGAATTATGCTACGATGGTGTCATCTCCGGTGAATAACCGCAACACGCTGAAGTTCATTCAGCTCTCGCAGGTAGATGCGGAACAGATCGTGGCGGTCATCGTTCTCGGCGGGAATGTGATCAAGAATAAAATAATTGAAGTTGGTGAAACACTAAGCAATGAAAATCTGCTGAAGCTGAATATGCTTCTCAACACAACACTGAATGGAATGTCGATCGACCAGATCACACTCGGGCTGATCGCAAGGCTGAAGGAACAGGCCGGAATACACAGTGAGGTGGTCGGACATGTGCTGGACGCTGTGGCAGAGATCATCCACGTGGAAGACGACATGGAGATCTACACGAGCGGAGCGACGAACATCTTCAAGTATCCGGAGCTCAGCGACAAGCAGAGCGCCCAGGAGATCATCAGTGCATTTGAGGAAAAACAGCAGCTGGCAGATCTGGTCACAGAGACACTGGCAAGCGAGAACAACCATGGCATCCAGGTGTACATTGGAGATGAGACGCCGGTCAAGACGATGAAGGACTGCAGTGTCGTGACAGCTACTTACGAACTGGGTGAGGGCATGAAAGGAACGATCGGCATCATCGGGCCGAAGCGTATGGATTATGAACATGTCATGAGGACGCTGAAGACTCTGCAGAACGAGTTGGATGCGATTTATAATAAAGATCCCAAAGAATAGGAAGGTGGAAAGCTGGTGACAGAGATGAGCAAGGAAGATATGGTAAAGGAAGCTGTCGAGGAAGCGAAAGCCAAAGCGGCTGAGGAATCCGGGCAGGACGCATCCGAGGAAGAGACAGCGGAGGACGCTGCGGATACAGAAGACAGCGCAGAACAGGCTGAGGAATCCGAGTCTGATGCGGACGAAGGAAAGGAAGATTCCAAGGCAGAGAAAAAGAAGTTCTTCGGAAAGAAGAATAAGAAGGACAAAAAGGACGAGAAGATCGATGAGCTTACTGATCGGCTTACCCGTCAGATGGCTGAGTTTGATAACTTCCGCAAGCGTACGGAAAAGGAAAAATCCCAGATGTACGAGATCGGCGCGAAGGATATCATAGAAAAGATCCTCCCGATCGTCGATAATTTCGAACGCGGGCTGGCATCCATGCCGGAGGAAGAAAAAGCGACTCCGTTCGCCGAGGGCATGGAGAAGATCTACAAACAGCTTATGACCACGCTGGAATCGATCGACGTGAAGCCGATCGAGGCAGTGGGAAAGGAATTTAATCCGGATTTCCACAACGCAGTGATGCATGTGGAGGATGAGGAGCTCGACGAGAACATCATTGTGGAAGAGTTCCAGAAGGGCTACACATACCGCGACAGCGTCGTGAGACACAGCATGGTAAAGGTAGCAAATTAACATTGAGCACTCTGCGGCGTCAGCAGGCTTAGTGTGAAAGACATCCGGGACAGCCGGCGTGAGAGGCGGCGGACCGGACATGAAGAAAAGACATCAACATTATTCAGTATGATCATAAAAATATTAAAGGAGGAGCATTACTATGGGAAAAATAATTGGTATTGACCTTGGTACGACAAACAGCTGTGTAGCCGTTATGGAAGGCGGACAGCCGACAGTCATCGCGAACACGGAAGGCGCAAGAACAACACCGTCTGTTGTGGCTTTCACAAAGACAGGTGAGCGTCTGGTAGGAGAGCCTGCAAAGCGTCAGGCGGTAACAAACGCTAACAGAACAATCTCTTCGATCAAGAGAGAGATGGGATCAGACTACAAGGTAGACATTGACGGAAAGAAATATTCTCCGCAGGAGATTTCCGCAATGATCCTTCAGAAGCTGAAAGCAGACGCAGAGGGATACCTCGGTGAGAAAGTATCAGAGGCTGTTATCACTGTCCCGGCTTACTTCAACGATGCTCAGCGCCAGGCTACAAAGGATGCTGGTAAGATCGCAGGACTTGATGTAAAGCGTATCATCAACGAGCCTACAGCTGCAGCGCTGGCTTACGGGCTTGACAATGAGAAAGAGCAGAAGATCATGGTATACGACCTCGGCGGCGGTACATTTGACGTATCTATCATCGAGATCGGTGACGGTGTCATCGAAGTTCTTTCCACAGCAGGAAACAACAGACTGGGCGGAGATGACTTCGACCAGAAGATCACAGACTATATGCTGGCTGATTTCAAGGCAAAAGAGGGTGTTGACCTGTCCACAGACAAGATGGCTCTCCAGAGACTGAAAGAAGCAGCAGAGAAAGCAAAGAAAGAGCTTTCAAGCGCAACGACGACAAATATCAACCTTCCGTTCATCACAGCTACTTCTGAGGGACCGAAGCATTTCGATATGAACCTCACAAGAGCAAAATTCGATGAACTGACAAGAGATCTTGTAGATAAGACAGCTGAGCCTGTAAGACGTGCACTTTCTGACGCAGGACTTACAGCAGCAGATCTCGGCCAGGTCCTCCTGGTAGGTGGATCTACACGTATCCCGGCTGTACAGGAAGAGGTTAAGAGACTGACAGGCAAGGAGCCGAGCAAATCCCTGAACCCGGACGAGTGTGTTGCACTCGGTGCATCCGTGCAGGGCGGTAAGCTTGCTGGCGATGCAGGTGCAGGAGATATCCTTCTTCTGGATGTTACTCCGCTTTCACTGTCTATCGAGACAATGGGCGGTGTCGCTACAAGACTGATCGAGAGAAATACAACGATCCCGACAAAGAAGAGCCAGATTTTCTCTACAGCGGCAGACAATCAGACAGCCGTAGATATCAATGTCGTACAGGGAGAGAGACAGTTCGCTAAGGATAACAAGTCACTCGGCCAGTTCAGACTGGATGGAATCCCGCCGGCTCCGCGTGGAGTACCGCAGATCGAGGTTACGTTCGATATCGATGCAAACGGAATCGTAAATGTATCCGCTAAGGATCTCGGAACAGGCAAAGAGCAGCACATCACGATCACAGCAGGCTCCAACATGTCTGATGCTGATATCGACAAAGCTGTCAAAGAGGCGGCTGAGTTCGAGGCTCAGGACAAGAAGCGAAAAGAAGCGATCGATGCGAGAAACGAAGCTGATGCAATGGTATTCCAGACAGAGAAAGCCCTCAAAGATGTAGGCGACAAGCTGGATGCAAACGATAAAGCGGCAGTAGAGGCTGATATGCAGGCACTGAAAGATGTCCTTGCAAAATCCACTCCTGAAACTGCTGCAGACGCAGACGTGGCTGAGATCAAGGCTGCAAAGGAAAAACTGATGGAGAGCGCTCAGAAGCTGTTCACAAAGATGTATGAGCAGGCTGGCGCAGGTGCAGGAGCAGGCGCTGCAGGCGGCCCGAACCCGGGAGCAGGCGCAGGTCCGGCGCCGGAAGGCTATCAGGACGACGATGTTGTAGACGGTGACTACAAAGAAGTCTAAACGATATGATAAGATAAATTGTTACGGACATCCCGTCCGCCGGAGACAACTTCTCCGGCGGCGGGATCCGTAACTAAAAATTCTACGGAACCGTATCAAATGACGGCTGCGTAGAATTTTTAGTGATAATGAAAGGTAGAGTATTAGTGCTATGGCAGAGGCAAAGAGAGATTACTATGAAGTGCTCGGTGTAAGCAGGAGTGCCAGTGATGCAGAGATTAAAAAGGCATACCGTGCTCTCGCCAAAAAATATCATCCGGATATGAACCCGGGGGATAAAGAGGCGGAGAAGAAGTTCAAAGAGGCTTCCGAGGCATATGCTGTCTTAAGTGATGCTGAAAAACGCCGTCAGTATGATCAGTTCGGCCATGCTGCGTTTGAAGGCGGCGCGGGCGGCGCAGGCGGATTCGGTGGTTTTGATTTCAACGGCGCGGATTTCAGCGATATTTTCGGAGACATTTTCGGCGATCTTTTTGGCGGCGGTGCCCGCAGAGGGCGCAGCAACGGCCCGATGAAAGGCGCCAACATCCGGAAGAGCATCCGCATTACTTTCGAGGAAGCTGTTTTCGGATGTGAGAAAGAGCTTGATCTTGTACTGAAGGATCCCTGCGGTTCCTGCCAGGGAACAGGGGCGAAGCCGGGAACTTCACCGGAAACATGCCCGAAGTGCGGAGGAAAAGGGCAGGTCGTATACACGTCGCAGTCCTTCTTCGGAACTGTCCAGAATGTCCAGACATGTCCGAACTGTAATGGCTCCGGAAAGATCATCAAAGAGAAATGCCCGGACTGCGCAGGAACAGGCTATACATCAAGCAGAAAGAAGATCAAGGTCACGATCCCGGCAGGAATCGACAACGGTCAGAGCGTCCGCATCCGAGACAAGGGTGAGCCGGGTATAAACGGCGGGCCGAGAGGCGATCTCCTCGTGGAGATCAATGTGTCAAGACATCCGATCTTCCAGAGACAGGATGTACACATCTTCTCAACAGTGCCGATCTCTTTCGCACAGGCGGCTCTCGGAGGAGATGTAAAGATCCCTACCGTGGACGGAGATGTGATCTACACTGTTAAGCCAGGGACAAAGACAGACACCAAAGTGCGCCTGAAAGGAAAAGGCGTGCCGTCTCTGCGCAACTCTCAGGTGAGAGGCGACCACTATGTCACACTTGTGATCCAGACGCCGGAGCACCTGAGCGCTGAGGCAAAGGAAGCACTGAGGCGGTTCGACGAACTGACGGGAAATACCCTGCATCAGAATGATCCGGAACCGGAGAAGACTGAGAAAAAGAAGAAAAAAGGCTTCATGGATAAAATGAAAGAAGTCTTTGAAGAATAAATTCGGGTTTGCCAGCGGAAACTTCTGGATGGTACAAGGTCCGAAACTGACAGGGCAGAGATAAAATCGAAGACATATTCTGAAATGAGGAACGGGGGATCCAAGCTCCGTTTCGAAGGATAAGAAAATCTAAAAGCTCCGAAAGGTGGCTAAGAACAATCCAAAAAACAACACAACTCGTTTCACTCAAACAGTGTTGTTTTTCGGATTAACGCCATCTTCCGGAGCTTTAAGATTTTCTAGACCCTTCTCCAAAGTCGCCAGGATCCCCCGCCCCTCATCCCAGAAAGGCTGTCGAATCCTGCCCTGCCGTTTTCTACGCTGATCCAACTGGAAGTTTACGTGACAATCCCGGGAATTTAAAAACGGGGACAGCAGGTATACTTTGACGTTTTTAATACACGAAGTCCATATAGTACACCCATCCGGTCAGCAGAGCCCTTCCAACGGGAGGCTGTCAGATGGTATATCGTCTGAAAACGACGGGCGTGAGTATGCCGAAGTCATATTCTGCGATAAGGAGTGGGGGATTAGGGGAAAGTTTTATCTGCTCTTATTCATACACTATTCGAGTGCGGTTAACAGAAAGAAATAGAAAATTCTGACCGTAGAAATGTAGGTCCAAATACGGTTACCATAATAAATCAGAAAGTTGTATCCGTAGAAATTCTGGTAAACCCACGGATATAAATCCAATAATTCCTAGATTAACCGTACTTCAGCCAAATTTTCTACCGTTAAGAATCAAAAAAGTGGAATAATAACCGTAATTCATCACGTATTTGTATAGAAAGCTCTGTCTGGAATTCAGCAGAAAACAGGGAAAGCTGTCAGGAACTTTCATTCGGAGATAGGATGAGGGTGGTTCAGGTGACTAGAATAATCTGTTAGAAAGACTTAAGGAAGAGGTGCCCCGCGTTAATGGCTGCAATAAGATCTGTCCGAACAAAGTGAGTTTCTTATTGCAGCCATTGCTTTTAGCGGGATGCCGCTTCCTTTAGACTTTCTCAGATTATGGAATGGAACCTGAAGCCGCTCTCATCTTATCGCAGAAGAAATTCGCCCGGCAGCTTTCCCTGTTTTCGGATGATATTCTCAGATAAAACTTACCTTACAAACCCGAATTTGTACGGGATGCAAATTACGTTTCCTGTTGGAGGGGTGCTGATCGGATGAGTGTAAGTCAAAGGGGCGGGTGTTATAAAAGCAAGGACTTCAAGTGGAGCGTTCCGAATACAGTTTGTTCAGGTTGTTAAAGACCGCGGAAAATGCGTTTCCTATGGAACACATTTTTCGCGGTCTTGTTACAACCTTTCAAACGGATGAGGCAGAGCGGAACGGTCCTGCGTTATAACACCCGCCCTTTTGACGCCCCATTTATTCGATCAGCAGGCACGGGGGTTCTGCCCGCCCACAAATACGATCACGGACCGGTCACCCAGCAGCAGATTCTTCTGCGCCACAGGCATTTCTTTCTCAGCGAATGTCTGCTGTTTCGGATCGCCTGTATTGACGGCAATCTTCCAGCAGTAGCCCTCGGGAAGATCAGGAAGGGTCATCTCTGCAGTATTCCAGTGTGCATTGACAGCTACATAGACCAGGTCTTCGAGATCACTCTCCTCGTCATAACCAGAAAAGAGGACGCAGGATACATAGTCGCTTTCGTGTTCGGCAGGCTCCCACGGGGTGAGGCCGTGGATGCTCATGGACGGGAATCCGATATAGCTGGGCTCCAGATCCCTGCGGATCGCAGGATGCGCCATGCGGAATGCGATCATATAGCGGAAGAACTCGAACATATCCTGATTTTTATCAAGCAGGCTCCAGTCCAGCCAGGAGATCGCATTGTCCTGGCAGTAAGGGTTATTATTGCCGAAACGGGTATCGCAGAACTCATCTCCGGACAGAAACATGGGGGTGCCCCGGCTGCACATGAGTACAGCGCATGCATTCATCATCATTTTTCTGCGCAGCGCAAGAATGTCAGGATCATCAGTATCGCCCTCTGCGCCGCAGTTCCAGCTGTTATTATTGTCGAATCCATCTGTGTTGTCCCAGCCGTTTGCTTCATTGTGCTTCTGGTTATAGCTGTACAGGTCGTACAGTGTGAAGCCGTCGTGGCAGGTCAGGAAGTTGACCGATGCGTTGCCTCCCCGGTAGACGGGATCATAGAGATCCGGGGAACCAATCATCCTCTGTGCGGCGATCGCTGACATTCCGGAGTCCCCTTTCAAAAAACAGCGCATGTCGTCGCGATAGCGGCCGTTCCACTCTGCCCATCTCTTCCAGGACGGGAAAGAACCGACCTGATAGAGGCCTCCCGCATCCCATGCCTCTGCGATCAGCTTGACGTTGCCCAGGATAGGATCAAAGGCAAGGCTCCGAAGCAGCGGCGGCTGGTTCAGCGGAGTGCCGTTTTCGCTCCGCCCGAGGATGGAGGCGAGGTCAAAGCGGAAACCATCCACACGGTAGTCAGTCACCCAGTACCGCAGACAGTCAAGGATCAGCTCCTGGACGACAGGATGATTGCAGTTCAGGGTGTTCCCGCAGCCGCTGAAGTTGTAATATTGTCCGTCGGGTGTGAGCATGTAGTAAATGTTGTTGTCAAAGCCCTTGAAACAGAATGAGGAACCCATCTCATTTCCTTCTGCCGTGTGATTGAAAACGACGTCAAGGATCACGTCGATCTCATTGTCGTGCAGCGCCTTGATCAGCTGCTTCAATTCCATTCCCTCCCGATTGTACTCCACACCGGAGGCATAGCTTGTATTGGGGGCAAAGAAGCAGACCGGATTATATCCCCAGTAGTCCAGGAGCTCATTCTCATCGATCAGACGGGCGTCCCGCATCTCGTCAAACTCGAAGACAGGCATCAGCTCCACTGCGTTGATCCCCAGCTTTTTGAGATACGGGATCTTTTCTTCAAGTCCCCGGAAGGTGCCCGGACAGGCAACATTCGAGCTGGGGGATTTGGTAAATCCGCGGACATGGAGTTCGTAGATGACCAGATCCTCCATAGGAATAGGGGCGCTCCGCTCCAGGCCCCAGTCAAAGTTATTCTGTACGACACGGGCCCGGTAGCTGTGCTGTACGTTGTTTTTACATCCCCACTGGCTCTGACCGGTGACCGCGCGTGCATAGGGATCGAGAAGGATCTTCGTCTTGTCAAAACGCAGCCCTTTCTTTTCGTCGTAGGGACCGTCCAGCCGGTAAGCGTACTCAAATTCCTCCACATCCAGGCCGAAAACGATCATGGAATAGACGAATCCGATCTTATAGTTATCCGGAAATTTCAGAGCCGCGAAGGGCTCCTCCGCTTCCCGGTGGAAGAGGAGCAGCTCACAGGAAGTCGCTCCGTGGGATTGAATGGTAAAATTTACTCCGCCCGGAATGATGGTGGCGCCGAAGAAACGAAAGAATCCGGGGCGCACCTGGAAACCGGATATGTTGTCCAAAGGTTTTAGCTGGCGGCCGGGGACGAGCACCAGATCAGATGTATGCAGTGACATAACGTGTCATCTCCTTTCAAGATAAAAGACTGCAGCCTGGGTACGGTCCCGCAGATCGAATTTATCAAGAATCACGCTCAAATAGTTTCGCACAGCCCTGTGTTTAAGTACAGCCGGGCCGTGGTTTCTTTACTGTTCTGTTCTTTATATTATAGCCTATAAAGAAGAGAAAGCAAAGGAAAACAGTGACGGGGGCAAGATTTGCCGCCGCGGTCCTTATAAAAGTATATTAGTATTAATGAAGAATGATGGGGGAATTATTATTGACTTTTCCCCCTTAATTACTTTATGCTGTATGGGTAATAGTGAGTTAAATGAAACAGATGCGCAGCTGCATTGTGACAGAACAAGATGAAGGAGGACACGTGAATGGGCGGTTTTTTTGGTGTGGCATCGAAGAAAGATTGTGTGCTGGAGCTTTTTTACGGGGTGGATTATCATTCTCATCTCGGTACGAGAAGAGGCGGAATGGCAGTTTATGGAGCAGGCGGGTTCAACCGCGCCATACATAATATAGAAAATTCTCCGTTTCGGACTAAGTTTGAGAGAGACGTAGAGGAACTGAAGGGAAATCTGGGGATCGGGTGTATCTCGGACTACGAACCTCAGCCGCTGCTCCTTCAGTCTCATCTGGGAAGCTTTGCGATCACTACAGTGGGGAAGATCAACAATCAGGAAGAAATCCTTAAAAAGGCCTACAAGGACGGCAGGACTCACTTTCTGGAGATGAGCGGAGGGCAGATCAATGCGACTGAGCTGATCGGATCTCTGATCTGCAGGAAAGAGACGCTCACAGAAGGAATACAGTATGTACAGGAGCTGGTAGACGGATCCATGACTCTGCTCATCATGACAAAGGAAGGGATTTATGCGGCGAGAGACCTGAATGGGAGAACACCTGTCGTCATTGGCAAGAAGGAGGATGCCTTCTGTGTGTCCTTTGAAAATTTTGCTTATCTGAATCTGGGATATGAACATTACAGGGAGCTCGGTCCCGGAGAAATCGTGTATATCACCCCCGAGAGTGTGCAGACTCTTGTAAAGCCGAGAGAGAAGATGAAGATCTGTTCTTTTCTGTGGGTGTACTATGGATACCCGACCTCTTCCTATGAAGGAGTCAACGTGGAGGAGATGCGCTATAACTGCGGCAGTATGCTTGCCAAAAGGGATGGCGATTCAGTGCATCCTGACATCGTGGCAGGCGTTCCGGATTCCGGAGTGGCGCATGCCATCGGGTACGCCAATGAGTCGGGAATCCCGTATGCGCGGCCATTCATCAAATATACTCCTACCTGGCCCAGATCCTTCATGCCGACCAATCAGAGCCAGAGAGACCTGATCGCAAGGATGAAGCTGATCCCGGTTCAGGCTCTCATCGAGAACAAGCGGCTGCTGCTGATCGACGACTCGATCGTCCGCGGCACTCAGCTTCGTGAGACTACAGAGTTCCTCTACAGGAGCGGCGCGAAGGAAGTGCATGTGCGTCCTGCCTGCCCGCCTCTTCTGTACGGGTGCAAATATCTGAATTTCTCACGCTCGAAATCAGAGCTGGAGCTGATCACCCGGAGAGTGATCAGGGAGAGGGAAGGAGATAACTGTCCGGAAGAAGTGCTCGAGGAGTACACGAATCCTGATACCTGCCGCTATGCGCAGATGATCGAGGATATCAGGAGACAGCAGAACTTCACAACGCTGAGATATCACAGACTGGACGATCTGCTGGCCTCCATCGGTATTGAGCCGTGCAAGGTATGTACTTACTGCTTCGATGGAAAAGAGTAAGAAAGCAATTTTATAAAATCAGAATCAGACAGCCGGAATACGGTAAATCTGTGGGAACAGAGCCGTATTCCGGCTTCTTTTTTCTGAAAAAATGAAACCTTTCTAAAGCCGTATAAAAGAACTGTGAACTCTATTGACTGACAGCGGTTTTATAGTATTATTTTATATTAGGGTAAAACCGCCGAAATGGCTCTGCAGAGCGGAATATGAACTTCAGAGAATCGAAAGAGAACATTCCGGCAACAGGAAGGAGCAGCAAAAGCATGGGAAAAGTAATCGGGATCGATCTGGGGACGACAAACAGCTGTGTGTCCGTGATCGAGAATAACGTACCGGTGATCATACCAGGTGCATCCGGAAGCATGACGACGCCAAGCGTGGTCGCATTCACAAAGAATGGGGAGAGGTTGATCGGGGAGAGCGCCAGAAGGCAGGCAGTTACGAATCCTGACCGCACGATCAGTTCTGTAAAGCGCCATATGGGGACGGACTGGAGCGTGAAGATCGACGGCAGGGAATACAAGCCTCAGACGATCAGTGCTATGATCCTGCAGCAGCTGAAGAAAGATGCAGAAGATTTTACCGGCGAGGAAGTAACCGAAGCAGTGATCACGGTTCCCGCCTACTTTAACGATATACAGAGACAGGCAACGAAAGATGCCGGCAGGATTGCCGGCCTGAACGTAAAGCGTATCATCAATGAGCCGACCAGCGCGGCGCTGTCCTACGGACTGAACCACGGCGAGGCGCAGAAAGTTATGGTCTATGACCTGGGCGGCGGTACATTCGACGTCTCGATCATCGAGATTGGCGACGGAGTGGTCGAGGTCCTTGCGACAGCGGGAGATAATCATCTCGGCGGAGACGACTTTGACGACAGGATCGCAGACTGGATCGTGCGGAATTTCAAGTCAGAGCACCGCGTGGACCTAAGCCGGGATTTTGCCGCTATGCAGAGAGTGCGGGACGCTGCGGAGCGGACGAAGAAAGAGCTGTCTTCGTCGGGAAGCTCCCACATCATCCTGCCTTATCTGACGCAGGTCAAGGGCGAGCCGGTGCATCTGGATATGACGCTGACAAGGGCTAAATTCGAGGAGCTGGTGAGCGACCTGATAGAGAGGACGGCGCAGCCGGTGAGGAACGCACTGAACGATGCGCGCATCAATCCGTCACAGCTCGGCAGAGTCCTGCTCGTAGGAGGATCTACGAGGATCCCTGCGATCCAGAATAAAGTGAGGGAGCTGACAGGAAAGGAACCGTCCAAAAATATCAATCCGGACGAGTGTGTGGCGAAAGGGGCTGCCATCCTCGGGAGTACGCTTCAGGGCAACGGCATCGTGGCGGCAGATACCGGCAAGGATCTGCTCCTTCTGGATGTGACTCCTATGAGCCTTTCCATAGAGACTGTGGGCGGCGTTGCGACCCGGCTTGTGGAGCGCAATTCCACACTCCCGACCAGGTATTCGAAGATCTTCTCCACTGCGGCTCCGTATCAGAGAACAGTCGAGATCCATGTCCTCCAGGGTGAGCGGCCCATGGCGCGGGACAACAAGACGATCGGAAAGTTTAAGCTGAAAGGGATCAAGCCTGCACCGGCAGGGGTCCCGCAGATCGAGGTCACATTCGACATCGATGCAAACGGTATCTTGAAAGTGTCGGCGAGAGATATGGATACAGGGAAGGAGCAGTCCATAACCATCACGGCGAACGACAGGATGTCTGAGGAAGAGATCCGTCAGGCCATGGCGGACGCACAGAACTATGCGGGACAGGATCAGATCCGCCGGGAAGCGATGGAGGTCCTGAACGACTCTCAGAGCCTTCTGGCCAGAACAGAGCAGTCTGTGAAAAATGCAGGGAAACAGCTCGATAAATCTGTGAAGAAGCAGGTGAAGGCTGATATCACCCGCCTGAGAAAGCTTGTTGTAAAGTGCCGTCTGGACAGAGTGACGGAGACCGAAATAGAAGAAATGCGCAGCGCAAGGGCACAGCTCGAGCAGAGCGCGGCACAGATCGGATAAAGAAGGTTTTTTAGTGTGCAAGATCTGTTGAAATATGGTATACTATCGAGGGAAACGAAAAAATATCAGAGAGAAGGTAATAAAAAATGTCAGAAGTACAGAATAACGAGGGATGTACGGAAGAATCCTGCGCCGGATGTGCACATGCAGATTCCTGCAGCAGCAAGAAGGTGGATTTCAGGGAGCCGGCAAATAAGTATTCGCAGATAAAGAAAGTGATCGGCGTCGTCAGCGGCAAGGGCGGGGTCGGCAAGTCTCTTGTCACCGCATCGCTTGCGCGGATGATGCGCGAAAAAGGATATACAGTGGGTATCCTTGATGCAGATATCACCGGACCGTCTATCCCGAAGATGTATGGAGTTCACGACAAGGCAGCGGGAGCGGAGGACGCTATCTTCCCGTGCGTTGCAAAAGATGAGACGAGGATCATGTCAGTCAACCTCCTTCTGGAAGATGAATCCGCACCGGTCATCTGGAGAGGGCCGATCATCGCGAGTGTGGTAAAACAGTTCTGGACAGATGTCATCTGGGGAGACATCGACTATCTGTTCGTGGATATGCCGCCGGGAACAGGCGATGTGCCGCTGACAGTATTTCAGTCTCTGCCGGTGGACGGCGTCGTTATCGTGACATCGCCCCAGGATCTCGTGCAGATGATCGTGAAGAAGGCGGCAGGCATGGCGGAACAGATGAATATTCCTGTGCTCGGGATCGTAGAGAACTACAGCTATGTGAAATGTCCGGACTGCGGAAAAGAGATCAAGATCTTTGGAGAAAGCCATATTGATGAGGTGGCTGCCGGAATGGGAGTCCCGGTACTCGGCAAGATGCCGATCGATCCGGAGATCGCCGCTAAAGTAGAGGCGGAAAAATTTTATGAGGCAGAGAATCCGTATCTGGATGCAGAAAAGATCACAGCATGCTTTGAGAATACAAAATAGCAGATATGACAGCTCCTGCCATTGTAAGGCAGGGGCTTTTTTTGAAGAGAAGGAGAGTGAGAGATTTCATGATAGGACAGAGAGTTGAGATATGGAGGGAGGAGGAATATTCATATCCCGCAGCGTACGGGTTTATTCCGATCCTGGTCAGTTATCTCCATGAGGATGATGTAAAGCGCCCGGCCATGGTGGTCGTGCCGGGCGGCGCATACCGCTATGTCTCTCCGTCAGAAGGGGATATTGTGGCGCGCCGGTTTTATGAGAAGGGGTACAATGTGTTTGTCCTTGCATATACAGTGAACTACCTGGATGAGCCGCTGAAGATGCAGCCTCTCAACGACATTTCCAGAGCGGTGCGGATCATCCGCTGGCATGCGGAGAAGCTGCATATTGATCCGGATAAGGTCGTTGTGTGCGGTTTTTCCGCAGGCGGGCATCTGTGCGCCAGCCTCTGCGTGCACTATAAGGATATTCAGGATCCGAGACCGGAGTATGCCGGATTATCCAACCGGCCGGATGCGGCAGTCCTTTCCTATCCTGTCATAACATCGGGAAAATATGCGAACCGCGAATCATTCCTTGCGCTTCTGGGTGCAGATCCCTCAGAAGAAGAACTCGAGTATATGACGCTTGAGAAGCAGGTGACTGCAGATATGCCGCCCTGTTTTCTCTGGCAGACTGCGTCGGACAAAAGTGTCCCGGTAGAGAACAGCTATCTCTTTGCCCAGGCGCTCAAAAACAGCGGCGTTCCGTATGCGCATCATGTTTTTTCTGACGGAGTACACGGAATGTCGGATGCCAGCGAGGACTGGCTGGAAGGAAAGTACAGAGAAAACTATACTCTGGAGCAGATCGTCAGGCTGGCTGATGCAGTCAGGGAAGGAAAGACAGATTATCCGCCGGAGAAAAGTGAGGAGATCCTGGCGGAGGTCGGGCTGAAGGGCCGGAAGCAGGAAAAATGGACGCCGGAGGAAAAGGAGCAGCTGCGCGCAGTGCTCCCGGAGGTGGGCATGTGGCCTGAGCTTGCAGAGCGCTGGCTGAATCGACAATTAAAATAAAAGGAGAAAGTGCGATGAGGATTTTGTTTATCCGACACGGGGATCCGGATTATGTAAATGATACACTGACGGAAAAAGGACACAGGGAGGCGGCGCTGCTCGCAGAGCGCGCAGAGTCTCTGGAAATGGGAGACTGCTTCGTCTCTCCGCTCGGAAGAGCAAGGCACACAGCAGACTACAGCCTTGAAAAGATCGGGCGTGAGGCGCAGATCCTGGACTGGCTGGAAGAATTTCCCGCACGGGTCGACCTGAATAAGGACACCCATCTGTGCGAGGCCTATCAGAATGTAAGGACAAAGGACGGCAGATTCCTCCCAAAAGTAGTATGGGATATGGTGCCGGCTTACTGGACCGAGCATCCGGAGTTTTTTGACAGAGAGAAATGGCGGGAGTCAGAGACGGCGCGCTGTTCAGATATCGTGGAGATCTATGACAGGGTGACCTGGGAGTTTGACCGCTTTCTCGCCAAGTACGGATATGTCAGGGAAAATGCGCATTACCGCGCAGAGCAGCCGTCGACGAAAACGGTGACGTTCTTCTGTCATTTCGGCATAACCTGCGTCCTCCTTTCGCACCTGTGGGGCGTTTCGCCCTTCATCCTGTGGCACAGCCTTGCACTTGCACCGACCTCAGTTACAGAAGTAGTGACGGAGGAGCGGCAGAGAGGGATCGCATATTTCCGCGGCCTGAAGCTGGGCGATGTCTCCCACCTGTATGCGGGAAACGAGCCGGTCTCCTTTGCGGCGCGGTTTGCCGAGGTCTATGACGATATGGAGCACAGACACTGACAATCGGGCGTTTGTATGCATAGTATAAAGAAAAAAGGAATTTTTCTTCTATGGCATACGAGACATTTGAAAAGATAGAAGGGATCATACAGAGCATCAACCGGGGAGACTCCTGCTGCTCGATGATGCTCTCCCTGATCAGCAATTCGAATATTGTGAACGTGGTCGTCTCCGGGGATACGACGATCATTGATAATGTTCGGCTTCGCGCAGGTCTGCGTGTCGCCGTATTTTATGATGCGAATCTTCCCACACCGGCAGTCTATCCGCCGCAGTACCGCGCAGAGATCGTCACTTCCCTGAGAAGAGGACAGCAGGTGGTGCTCGGTTACTTTGACGAAAACCTGATATCGGATGATAATTCACTTCAGCTCAACATCGGACCCATGACAAATGTGGTCACTCTGAACGGACAGTCCTACACGTGCAGCCCTGAAAATTCGGAGCTCCTGGTATACTATACGAATACTACATTCAGCATTCCGGCAATGACGACGCCTCAGAAGATCGTGGTGATGTGCCAGTACTGAGATGGTTGAAAATAGTCGAATAAATACTATTGTTTGCTATATCTTTCCAATTTACGATATTAAAGGAACAGGGACTCAAGGGCGGGAGGATATTGTTAATGAACTACAAAAGAGCAATTATCAGCATCCTGGATTCTCTGGGAGCAAACAAGTCGTACACCGGATACGATTACGTTGTCCACGGGCTTATGCTGATGCTGGAGGACAAGGAAAGTGTAACCTGTATCACCAAATCCCTGTATATTGATATTGCAAAACATTATAATACTACTTGGAACTGTGTAGAGAAAAATATCAGAACTGTCGTAAGATCAGTCTGGAACACGACGAATACCGACCTGCTGAAGATCATATTCAAGAAGTCAGGCAGGGAGAAGAAGCCTACCAATAAAGAATTTTTCAAATATATGTATGATTATATCATTGAGATGGACAGTGATCTGTGCGCAGACAGAACATGGATATCCGTGATCTGTCCGATATCAAACAGATACTGTGAGTCGTTGTCGGTCTATTATACAAAATTATTGAATACACTCGGTGATGACCGGTCAAAGGTGTTTTAACAGTCGGTCCAAGAAATTTCCGAAGAATAAAAAAGCATTCACAGACATTGAGGTTTGTCAGTGAATGCTTTTTGACGGAGACGGAGGGATTCGAACCCTCGTGCCCCGGAGGGCAAACGCATTTCGAGTGCGCCCCGTTATGACCACTTCGATACGTCTCCATTCTCTATGGCTGCAGAAACATGCCGCCGTCACATCGCTAAATTTCCACAGCTTGTTTATTATATCAGACTTTGTGATAAAAGAAAAGCCCTGAATTGAAAAAACATCATGATGACAGAGGAAAATGACACGGCGATTTTACAATAGGATCTGCAGAAGGCGGTAATTTGTCAACATTTTTGCCTGTTTCTATACCGGTTGTGCTCAAAATCGTGCAGGTTGTGCAAAAAACGGTCCTGATTATTAAAATTATGTTAATATTCATGGCATGAAGATACGAAATGCTCGACAGAGCAGGCAATGATTCATCAATTTAACAGAATGGAGGAAGTGTTATGAACAGTATCAAGGAACGATGGATGAAGGTGTGGGGAGGTTTTGAGAAGAACCATCCGAAGCTGGCAAAATGGGTTTATCAGATTTTTTATTTCTTTGTGTTCAGCATGGGTGTAACGATCTTCCAGTATCTTGTATTCACATTCATGCCGCATCTGCTGGGGCTCAAGCTCGCGGGAACAGAGTTTATGTGGCCTCAGGTACATATGAATCTGTTCGGAGTGGAATTTACATGGAGTCTGCTGGGTTATAATGTCGTCAGAGATGCGAGCGGAGCGGTAGTCATCGGCGGCGGTCTCGGATATTTCATCAGCTATGAGGTAGGATCCTTCCTGGCACAGTGTATCAATTTCCCGCTTCAGAGGAACATTACGTTCAAGAGCAAAGGAAATCCGGTATATCAGGCGATGTGGTATTTCATCGCATGGGTTGTGATCTCACTGATCTGCAACGGATTCAACAACCTCTGGATGCCGATCGCAGCGGCATATGTGGCTCCGGCAATTTACAACCTTCTTGTGACATTCATCACAGGCGGTGTTTCCATGGTCATCTTTTTCTTCGTCTTCAAGATTATTTTCCCGGAAGGCGAGCCGGAGAAGAAGGCTGCAAAATAAGTACGGATCCGATTTGCAACAAGCTGGTTTGTGATTAGAAGGAGAATAACTGTGAAACATAAAAATCTGGTTGATAAAATGACATTAGAAGAGAAGGCCGCCATCCTGAGCGGCTCTTCAGAATGGACGTCGAGGGAGATCAAAAGGCTGGGGATCCCGGCGATCTTCTGTTCCGACGGACCTCACGGGATCCGTAAGCAGGCAGGAGAAGGTGATCATCTCGGTCTGAACCCGTCGCTCCCGGCAACCTGTTTCCCGACAGCGGCTACGATAGCGAACAGCTGGGATCCGGAGCTTGGAGAGGAGATCGGACGTGCTCTCGGCGAAGAGGCTTCCGTACAGGAGGTAAATGTTCTCCTCGGACCGGGGCTCAACATCAAGAGAAGCCCGCTCTGCGGACGAAATTTTGAGTACTTTTCAGAGGATCCCTATCTTGCCGGAAAGATGGCGGCATCCTATGTGCGGGGAATACAGAGCCAGGGCGTATACGCCTGCCCGAAGCATTTTGCGGTAAACAGCCAGGAGCTCCGCCGTATGGCGATGAATGCAGTGCTGGACGAGCGCACGCTCCGTGAGATCTACCTGACTGGTTTTGAGATCGCTGTAAAAGAAGGCGGCGCCAAGGCCATCATGACGAGCTACAATCAGGTGAACGGCACATATGCGAATGAGAATAATCATCTGCTGAAGGATATTTTAAGAGGTGAGTGGGGATTCGACGGCATCGTCATCACTGACTGGGGCGGATCCAACGACCATGTACAGGGGGTAGCGGCAGGCTCCAACCTGGAGATGCCCACGCCGGGACTGGATTCGGCGAGAGAGATCCTTGCGGCTGTGGAGAGCGGAAAGCTGTCCATGGAAGCGCTGGACGAGTGTGTAGATACTTTCCTCGATGCTGTGCTCACCCTGACAGCTGACAAGAGGGAGAAGAATGCGGAGTTTGACAAGGAAGCGCATCACAAGCTTGCGAGAAAGGCGGCTGCACAGAGCATTGTCATGCTGAAGAACGATGCGGACCCGATCCCGATCCTTCCGCTGAAGGAGGGGACAAGAGTTGCCCTGATCGGTGATTTTGCGAAGACACCGAGGTATCAGGGGGCAGGCTCATCTGTGGTGAATCCGACACGCGTGGAGACGATGGCAGAGAAGATCAGCGAGTATCCGCTGACCTATCTCGGATGCGCTGAGGGATACAGACGTACAGGCGAGCAGGACGAAGAGCTGAAGAAGGCGGCTCTCGATCTGGCGGCATCTGCAGATGTAGTCATCTACTGCTTCGGTCTTGATGAGATCAGCGAGTCAGAAGGCCTCGACAGGACTCATATGAGGATCCCGCAGAATCAGATCAGCCTCCTGGAGGCACTGGTCAAAGTGAATCCGAACATTGTCGGTGTGCTGAGTGCAGGTTCCGCGATCGAGATGCCATGGCATTACTGCTTTAAGGCGATCCTCCATGGATATCTCGGCGGCCAGGCAGGAGCGGGCGCGATGCTGGATGTGCTGACGGGAAGGGAGAATCCGTCGGGAAGGCTGAGCGAGACATACCCGATCCGTTATGAGGATACGCCGGCGTTCCGCAACTTCCCGAGTACAGAGAAAAACTCCGAGTACAGAGAGAGCATTTTCGTCGGTTACAGATATTTTGACACAAGCAAGGTGAGAGTGCAGTATCCTTTCGGTTACGGACTCTCTTACACGGAATTTACCTATTCAGACCTGAAGGTGACGGATCAGGGCGCTGAGTTCGTGATCACCAACAGCGGCGGAAGAGACGGCGCAGAGGTGGCGCAGCTTTACGTGGGGGCGCCGAATGAGAGGATCTTCCGTCCGGACAAAGAGCTGAAGGGATTCGCAAAAGTGTTCCTGAAGGCGGGAGAGCAGAAAAAGGTAGTGATCCCGTTCGACGACAAGACCTTCCGCTACTGGAATACAAAGACAAATGCATGGGAGGTAGAGGCAGGCGAGTACGCCATCTACGTCGGAGCGAATGTTGCGGATATCCGTCTGACTGAAAAAGTACAGGTGGAGGGTACGACTGAGGAATTTCCTTATGCTCCGGAAGAGATGCCGCTGTACTTCTCGGGGATCGTGCAGGACGTTCCGGACGATCAGTTTGAGAAGCTGCTCGGCACGCCGATCCCGTCTGGTAAATGGTCGGGAGAGCTGGGAGTCAATGATGCGTTCTGCCAGATGTATTACGCAAAGAGCGCGATCGCGAGATTTGTCTACAAGAAGCTGACGCAGATGAAAGTAAAGAGCGAAGAGAAGGGTAAGCCGGATCTGAACATCCTCTTTATCTATAATATGCCGTTCCGGGCTGTGGCGAAGATGACCGGAGGCGCGGTCAGCATGGAGATGGTGCACGGCATCGTAGACGCTGTGAACGGCCATCTGTTCAGAGGACTGAAAAAGATCATCGGAGGATACTTCAGAAATTCCAAGGCGAACAAGGCCTATGAGAAGAAGCTGTCATAGGGCTGCTGGCGGCATTGTGCACAGTAATGTCATAGGACAACAGGATACAGAGATCTGACAGGAGGGAAACGAACCGCTTTACCACGTTCGTTTCCCTCTTTTCCGTTTATCAGGATACTTCGTTCCCTATTAAACAAAACGCCCAGCGGGATGCGCACTTATGCGAAGTGGAAATCTTAATTTTTGTTAAAGAATAGTTAGGATTGTATGACATGTATTGATTCTGTACTTTAGTAATGCTATTTTTAGGATGCACAGGAAATTGTGCAAATAAATCTGGTTACAAAAGAGAAGAAAATGCACGAGAACAATTACAGAGAAAACAAAGAAAAAACTACAGAAAAAAGAAAATCTGACCATATAACAAGAGGGGAGAGCCGAAGAAAAAAGGGGAGCAGAAAAATGAAGCGCCTCCGGAGGCGGAGAAGGCTGCTGATCGCTGCGATGCTGGCAGTCCTGCTGCTCCCCGCAGGAGGAGTTCTGCTGTTTTTAAATCTCCATCCTGTCTTCCTCAGAGAGGATGTGATCGAGCAGGAGCTGCAGGGCACCTTTGATCCGGCGGAGAACATCCGATATGTATTTGGAGGAAATCCGGAAGAGGTCCGCATAGAGGGAGATGTGGATCTGACAAAAGCGGGCGATTATACGATAAAGTATCTGTATAAGCACTTTAGCCAGAAGGTGACGGTACGGGTCAGGGATACGGTCCCTCCCGAATTGGAGGTCCATCCCTGTACGGCGGATCTGGCGGAAGAAATTACGCCCGATAAATTTGTGGAAAAGGTTTCCGATGCTTCGGAGGTCTCAGTAGGCTTTCAGGATCCGGAGGAATGGAATGAGGCAAAGGAGTATCAGGTCCGCATCGTGGCAAAAGACTCCGAAGGCAATAAGACGGTCAAAGAGACGACGCTGACACGGGTCAAGGATGAAACGGGACCTGTGATAAACGGGACAGATGAGATCGAGGTGCTCCAGGGCGGCTGGGTCGATTTTCTTGCAGGGGTCACAGTCAGTGACGATATGGATCCGAACCCTTCTCTGGACATGGATGATACGAAGGCGGATCTGAACACGCCGGGGGTCTGCTATGTGGTCTACACCGCAACAGACCGTTCGGGAAACGTCACGGAGGTTGAGCGGAAGGTCACGGTAAAGGAAAATAAAGAGATGAAAGAGAAGACAGTTTATCTCACCTTTGATGACGGCCCCTCTCTGAATACAGGGAAAATTCTGGATATCCTCAGAGAGTATAATGTAAAAGCCACATTTTTTGTCACGGGAAATAACCGGGAGTATGATTATATGATCGAAAGGGCATATGATGAAGGCCATTCCATCGGACTTCATACCTATACGCATGATTATGCCTCGGTCTATGCTTCGAAGGAAGCATATTACAGCGATCTTCAGAAGATATCCGATCTGGTAGAAAGCATCACGGGAGAAAAGTCCCGCCTGATCCGTTTCCCCGGCGGGTCCAGCAATACGGTCAGCGCAAAGTATACGCCGGGTATTATGACGGAGCTGACAAGGGAAGTGCTGGAGAAGGGATACCAGTATTTTGATTGGAACTGCGACTCCACGGATGCCGAGGGGAATAACGTGCCGGTGGAAAAGATCGTAAATAACGCTGTTTCATCAGATTCTATGCACATTAATATATTGATGCACGATACAGATGCCAAGAATACGACTGTGGAGGCGCTGCCGAAGATCATAGAATATTATCGGGAAAAAGGATACAGCTTTAAAGCGCTGACGACAGAATCCTTTGCGCCTCATCACCATATCAATAACTGAAAAATGGGATCACAAGACAGCCCCGGCGTTCCAAACGCCGGGGCTGTCTGAATAAACAGAGAAATCTATGTTCGTTTCCATTTCAGGAGAAGAGCAGAGTTTATGATCACTAGTACCGAACCTGCATTGTGGACGAGAGCGCCGATCACAGGATTCAAGATCCCTGTGATCGCAAGTACGATTGCGACAAAGTTTAATGTCATGGAGAAGGAAAGATTGATACGGATCGTTCCCATCATTCTTTTGGAAAGGCGGAGCAGATGGGGCAGTTCCCGGAGATCATCGTTTACAAGTGCGATATCCGCTGCATCAACGGCAATATCGCTGCCGATCCCTCCCATTGCGATCCCCACGCAGGCTCGCTTGAGAGCAGGGGCGTCATTGATACCGTCCCCGATCATGCATACGGGCCGGCCTTCGTTCTGATATGTATCGATCCAGCGCAGTTTATCCTCTGGCAGACATCCTGCATGCACCTCGCTGATGCGGAGCTGACCTGCAATGTGCATTGCTGCGTTTTCATGATCGCCTGTGAGCAGTACCGGATCGACTCCGGACTCTTTGACCTCATTGATCGTGAGGAATGCGTCCGGGCGTATCGTGTCGGAGAGTGCGATCAGGCCTGCTGCAGTTCTGTCGGCAGAGAGATAGATGACCGTGCATCCTTCGTTCACATAAGTCTTTGAACGTTCCCTGATCTCGGCAGGAAGAGCAATTCCTTTATCAGCGAAGAGTTCCGGATTGCCGGCAAGGATTTCCCGCCCTTTTACAACGGCCGTTACGCCCCGTCCGGGTATCATGTGAAACTCATCTGGTGAGAACACAGCAGAAGAGGAAGAAGAGCTCTCGGCACAGGACTGCCTGAAGCAGTGTACGATGGCTTTGCCCAGCGGATGCTCAGAATGCATTTCTGAAGATGCTGCGAGAGAAAAGAGCTCCTGATCTGTGAGCTCAGGCAGAAAGCTTTCTACAGCTGTTACCCGGGGTGTGCCGTATGTCAGTGTTCCTGTTTTGTCGAAGGTGATGTTTTTTACTGTGGCGAGACACTCGAGGGCATCCCCTTCACGGACGAGGAAGCCATGCTTCGTCGCATTGCCGATCGCTGCCATGATCGCTGTCGGTGTGGCGAGCACCAGAGCACACGGGCAGAAGACGACAAGGATCGTAACGGCCCGTATGATCTCGCCTGAGATCAGCCAAGTGAGCGAAGCAGCTGTCAGAGCGATCACGACGATCCATGTAGCCCACCGGTCTGCGATTCCCACAATCTTTGCCTTGCCGGCATCTGCGGACTGAACGAGGCGTATCATGCGCTGGATAGAACTGTCTTCTCCTACCTTGGAAGCGCGCATCTCAAATACACCGAACTGGTTGACCGTACCGCTGGAGACTTCATCGCCGGGACCTTTGTCAACGGGGAGAGATTCTCCGGTCATGACAGCCTGGTTGACAGAAGTCTCGCCCGTGAGGATCACGCCGTCAACAGGGATCGATTCTCCCGGCAGTACACGAAGGAGATCGCCGACCTGCACTTCTTCTGCGGGGATGACTTCCTCAGACGGACCTGTGATACGTCTGGCGGTGCGGGGCGTCAGATGCACCAGCCTCTCGATCCCGGCGCGTGCCTTTGCAACAGTGAGATCTTCCAGGAGAGAGCCGAGCTGCATAATGAAGGCGACTTCTCCTGCGGCGAAGTCTTCTCTGATGATAACAGATGCGATCAGGGCGATCGAGACAAGTACGTCTGCTTTGATGTCAAATGCTGTGACAAGTCCTATGACTGCCTCCAGGATGATCGGTATTCCGCACAAGATGATGGCGACCCATGCCATATCAAAAGGAAACGGGGAAATCCCGAAGATACTTAAGAGCAGGGCGGCGCCTGATATGACAAGAAAGACAATATCCCGTTTTGTTCCTCCCCATTCCAGCAGTTCTTCTAATTTCTGCAATTAAAAAACCTCCTTCCGGTATATAAGCATCCGGCGGCATCTGTGGCGGGCCGCAAAGAATACTTGATATAACGCAATATGACTATACACATACCTGTATGGGTATAGTCATATTATATACCTATAGGGGTATGGGTTGTCAATAAGGATATAAAAAGAAAAGTAAAGAGGATTGCGCTATGCGGCATACATGCATTCAGGGGAAGAGAGCGGGCTTGTATACTTGAATACTAATCCTCGTTCTCTTCCCCTGAATATGGTTTGAACTGTGCTATTTTACTTCATATTCGCAAATCGTTCTACAGCTTTAGTGAAGCTTGCGATCGTCTGCTCGACATCTCCGTGTTCTATCCCGTCTTTGACACAGTGGTTGATATGTCCTTCCAGTACGATCTGACCGACTTTGTGAAGTGCGGATTTTGCGGCATTTATCTGCGAGAGTATATCCTCACAGGGAATATCTTCGTCGATCATGCGGTCGATCGCCTGCACCTGCCCGATGATCTTTTTGAGCCTTCGATGCAGATTATCAGAGTCCATACATTGTCTCATTGGTCAGCCTCCTTTATCCAATATTTGCCGTATCTGCTGAATCACATTATCGGCCATCCGGTATATTTTGTCAAGAAAGCGCAAAAAAAGAACATGGCGCCGGTTCCATGTGCAGTTACATCCCGGGGAAACAAGAGGGTTCCTACTTCCCCGGAATACGATGTGATCTGCAGCAGAAAGGCAGCACATGTTCTAAATTTTCTTACAGTACGCTGATGAAGCGGTGGAAGGCTTCCAGTCCTTCCGGTGTGCATTTATAGACTCCTGCGTCTTCAAGCACCTGGCAGAAGACTTTGCCGACTTCCTGCTCCAGGATATGCCCGATGTTCTCGGCATTGATATCCGGATAGGAGGGAAGGAACTCATCTACCCAGTCAGCGTGTTTCGCGATCTGCTCATTGCTGCGGATGTCTTTTCCTTCGAGGATATACTCCTCCAGGAGTTCCATCTCGCCCTTTAAGCGGGCAGGCAGCACCGCGAGTCCCATGACCTCGATCAGGCCGATATTTTCTTTCTTGATGTGGTGGAGCTTCGCATGGGGATGATATACACCCAGCGGATGCTCGTCTGTTGTGATATTGTTGCGCAGCGTCAGGTCGAGCTCATAGAGATCTCCGCGTTTTCTTGCGATCGGTGTGATCGTGCTGTGAGGCGTTCCGTCTGTCTCTGCAAAGATGAAAGCAGCCTCATCTGTATAACCGCGCCATTTATTCAGGATATGCTCAGCGAGGTCGATGATACGCTCTGTGTCTCTGCCCTGAAGGCGGATGACTGAGAGCGGCCATTTCACGATCCCGGCTGTCACGTCCTCATATCCGTCCACCGTAAAGTTCTCGATGATCGGAGCCTTTGCCATGGCGAAGGTGTAGTTTCCGCCCTGGAAGTGATCGTGGCTTAAGATGGAGCCTCCCACGATCGGAAGATCGGCGTTGGAGCCGAGGAAATAGTGCGGGAACAGTTTGATAAAGTCAAACAGCTTTGCAAAAGCGCTGCGGTCGATCTTCATCGGAACATGCTCGCCGTTAAAGACGATGCAGTGCTCATTGTAGTATACATACGGAGAGTACTGGAATCCCCATTTGTTTCCCTGGATTTTGATGGGGATGATCCTGTGGTTCTCTCTCGCAGGATGGTTCGTCCTTCCGGCATATCCTTCGTTCTCCATGCAGAGCTGACATTTCGGATAGGATGCGGATTTTGCCTTTCCTGCCGCTGCAATGGCCTTCGGATCCTTCTCGGGCTTGGATAAGTTGATCGTGATATCCAGAGTTCCGTACTCTGTCTCGACAGTCCATTTTCTGTCTTTTTTGATCCTGTAGCGGCGGATATAGTCGCTGTCCTGGCTTAATTTATAATAATATGCGGTGGCTGCCTCAGGAGATTTCTCATATTCCTTCCAGAATGTCTCCTGGATCTGTGCCGGACGGGGCATCAGGCAGTTCATCAGCTTTGTGTCAAAGAGATCGCGGTATGTAATGCTGTCTTCGATGATGCCGCGTTTGACTGCCTCGTCGAGAAGGTCTGCGAGGACATCCTCGAGGACGATATTGTCCAGGTCGCAGTCTACGTCTTCAAAATCATCTTCCTTCATCACATCGAGAAGGAGATTTGTTGTATAGATCCTTTCAGATTCCGGTGTGATCCCGGTGTTGATCCCGTACTGCACCAGTTTTTTGATCGATTCATTAAGCATGTTTTTTTCCTCCGTTTTCTAAAATCCTGTTCTGCCGCCAGGGGGCTGTTTAGTCGTCCAGGCGGGAAGCGCCGTCGCCGATATCTACGGTATAGAACTCGGCCTCATGTCCGACTTTTTCCTGGTATGCCCTGCCGATCGTCTCAATGAAGGTATCCACCGCGTCATTCTTGACGATGCTGACAGTACATCCGCCGAAACCGCCGCCTGTGATGCGGGATCCGATGACTCCCGGCGTCTTCCATGCAAGGTCCACGAGGATATCGATCTCTTCGCAGGACACCTCATAATCGTCGCGCAGAGAGACGTGAGACTCGTTCATCAGCTCTCCGAACCGTTCGATATTGCCGTCTTTCAGTGCGGTGACGGCATCGATGGTGCGCTGATTCTCATATACAGCGTGTTTTGCTCTTTTCAGTCTTACAGGATCCTTGATCAGGCTCTTGTGGGACTCGTATTCCTCGGGCGTCATGTCGCCTAAAGACTCGATCTCAAGCCCGGACTGGAGCTCTGCCAGAGCCTCCGCGCATTCACGGCGCCTGTCATTGTAGGCAGAGTCGACGAGGCTGTGCTTTACCTTGCTGTTCGTGATGATGATCTTGGCATCCTCCAGCACGATCGGAGCATACTCATATTTTAATGTGCTCGTGTCAAGGAAGATGGCGTTGTCTTTCCTGCCCATGGCTACGGCAAACTGATCCATGATCCCGCAGTTGCATCCGTTGAAATTGTTCTCGGAGTACTGGCCGATCAGGGCAAGGTCGGTCATCGTCAGATCGGTGATCCCGTACAGGTCTGTAAGGATAACACCTGTGAGGACCTCGAGGGAGGCGGAAGAGGAAAGTCCGGATCCGTTCGGGATATTTCCCCAGATCGCCATGTCGAAACCGTGCTCCAGCGTATATCCCTTTTCCTTGAATGCCCATACAACTCCGAGCGGATAGTTAGCCCAGTTATACTCTTTTTTGTTTGTCAGATCATCGAGGGATGCCTCGACGACTCCGAAAGAGTCAAGGTTCATGGAATAAAAATGGAGCTTGCGGTCATCCCTGCGGCGTGCGACTCCGTAAGTGCCGAGAGTCAGCGCACACGGGAAAACATGTCCTCCGTTATAATCCGTGTGTTCCCCGATCAGATTCACGCGTCCCGGAGAAAAATAAAAGTGAGCATTGTCCGCATTCCCGTAGAGTTCTGCGAATTTGTCATACAGCTTTTTCTTCATCTTGTTTTGTCCTCCTCAGAATAGTAATCACATTATAAAGGATATGTCCTGTTTCTAAACTTCATTATAAGTGAGCAGGGGTGCGCGAGTCTATAAAAAATACGTGCAAACGCATGTAAAAATGTTGCGCATAGAGCAGTCCGGCGCTATAATGTCCTAAGAGCTTGATCTGAAAAAACGGAGGGACGTCATGACACAATCATACAAGCACTCTTATAAGGCGCGGGAGGATCTGATGAACTCGCTCTCGGTCTATAATGTGGGCTATCAGAAGTGCGAGCCGGAATACCAGTGGGGACCCGGCGTAAGGGACCATTACTGCATCCATCATATCCTGTCGGGCAGAGGATATTATTCGACAGGAGATACATCCTGCTGCCTGACAGCGGGCGATACGTTTATCATCTATCCCGGCGCGGAGGTCAAATACTATGCGGACAAGGACGAGCCGTGGGAGTATGCCTGGGCGGGATTTATGGGTACTGACGCCGCGTCTATCATACGAAATACCGATTTTACAAAAGAAAAGCCGTACATACGGAGCGGAAGGATCCCGGGCGGCGAGATCCGGAGCGGGATCGAGAAGATCTATTCGGCGAAGGGCAACACCTACGAGGCCACCGTCGCCATGGCGGGCGCGCTCTACAGCCTTCTCGCGGTATTTATCCACTACTCTGACAAGGAGGAAAAAGAGAAAGACGCGCAGATGACCTATGTGGAGAAAGCGGAGATCTACATAGAGACGAATTATTCCTATCCGATCACGGTGGAGGACATCGCGGCGTATGTCGGGATCAGCCGCAGCCACCTCTTTCGGTCCTTTCAGACATATATGGGAAAATCGCCCAAGGAATATCTGTCGGAGTACAGGATCAGACAGGCGTGCCATCTCTTAAAAGAAACAGGGCTCTCTGTCTCGACCATCGCTTATTCTGTCGGCTTTGAGAACAATCTTTATTTCTCAAAGGCGTTCAAGAAACAGAAAAAAGTCAGTCCGTCGGAATACAGGCAGACCCATTCCGGGCAATCCTGAACTGCCCGAGAATGAGGACAGGGCCGGCTGCATATGTATATCTTTAGAAGAAATGGGATAGGATATGCAGCATGGAGACAAAGAAGAAAAGAGAGGGAAGAGGACATCTGAAACGCTGGATGCAGGCGCTTGCCCTGGTCTATGTGCTGATGTTCCTGCCCGTGCGCGGAGTCCAGGAGGCAGAGAGCACGGGAGCAGACAGCGGGAGCGTGCGGGCCGATGCGTATACGGACAGCTCCTCCTCGGAGGAGGCGGAAAATACGGGAGAGCAACAAAAGCCGAGGATCGCGCTCACTTTTGACGATGGCCCCAGTGCTGTATATACGCCGGTGCTATTAGACGGGCTGAAGGAGAGGGGCGTCAAGGCGACCTTTTTCCTGGTCGGAGAGAATATCGTGAAAGACGGAAATCAGAGGATTGTAAGGCGGATGTATGAGGAGGGGCATTTGATCGGCAACCATACCTATCATCATGTGGACCTCTCTGCCCTGAGCAGGGAAGAGGCGCATGAGGAGCTGGCAATGACGGACGCTCTGATCCGGGAGATAACCGGAAGGGTGACAGAGATCGTCCGGCCGCCCTTCGGCGCATTTCCGGATAATATGGAAGAAGAACTCGATAAGCTCTATGTAAAATGGACCGTGGATCCGCTGGACTGGACTCTGCAGAATACAGATGAGATCGTCCGGCGGGCAGTGACAGATATCGAAGAAAATGATATCATTCTCCTGCATGACTGCTATGAGAGCTCGGTGAAAGCAGCGCTGCGCATCATTGATGTGCTGCAGGGAAAAGGGTATGAATTTGTCACGGCAGACGGGTTGCTGGCAGAGTGAGGCGCAGAACGTCTCTGCCCTAAAGCTGCAGGAGATATAAAATAGATTCAGAAATACGGAGAAAGAACATATGATTAATGAATACTCAAGAACAGAGCTGCTGATCGGCTCGGAAGGCATGGAACAGCTCAGGGGAGCGTCCGTGCTCGTGTTCGGCGTGGGAGGCGTGGGCTCCCACTGCATCGAAGCGCTCGCACGCAGCGGCATCGGGCATCTGATCCTGGTGGACAACGATACGGTGTCGCTCACCAATATCAACCGTCAGTCCATCGCGCTCCACAGTACGGTGGGACAATATAAGACAAAAGTGATGAAGGAGAAGATACGCGATATTGATCCCGCGATCCGGGTAGATACATATGAGACATTTGTGCTCCCGGACAATGTGGAGACAGTCTTTCGGGAGCAGCCGGACTATGTCATCGATGCCATCGACACTGTGACGGCAAAGCTCGCGGTCATAGAGTATGCACAGGAGAGGGGGATCCCTGTGATCAGCAGCATGGGGACAGGGAATAAGCTCCATCCGGAGCTGTTTGAGATCACAGACATCTCGAAGACGAGCGTCTGCCCGCTGTGCAGGGTGATGCGCAGAGAGCTGAAGGCGAGAGGCATCGCGCACCTGAAGGTAGTCTATTCAAAGGAAAAACCTGTGGATACCTCCGGCAGGGAGACCGGGGAGGATCCGGGTGCGCGCCGCTCTGTACCGGGAAGCATTTCTTTTGTGCCGCCTGCAGCGGGGCTTCTGATCGCCGGCGAGGTGATCCGGGAGCTTGCCGGCATATGATGACCTGACAGGGGACTGGTACAGCCCAGCAGGCTGAGAGAGATAGATTGGAGGAAAGATACAATGGATCTGTTTGACTATATGAGAGAGGCAAATCAGGAGAAAGAGGCGCCGCTGGCGTCCCGGATGCGCCCGGAAACACTTGACGAGGTGGTAGGGCAGCAGCATATCATCGGGAAGGACAAGCTCCTTTACCGTGCGATCAGGGCGGACAAGCTGAGGTCTGTGATCTTCTACGGACCGCCGGGCACCGGGAAGACAACACTGGCGAAAGTGATCGCCAACACGACGAGTGCGGCCTTTCAGCAGATAAACGCGACGTCAGCGGGCAAGAAGGATATGGAGGAAGTGGTGAAGGAGGCAAAGGACCTCCGGGGAATGTATGGGAAGAAGACGATCCTCTTCATCGATGAGATACACCGTTTTAACAAAGGGCAGCAGGACTATCTCCTGCCGTTCGTCGAGGACGGGACGGTCATCCTGATCGGGGCCACTACAGAGAATCCGTATTTTGAGGTGAACAGCGCGCTTTTGTCGAGATCCAGCATTTTTGAACTGAATCCGCTGTCTGCCGAGGATATCCGGACGCTCCTGAAGCGGGCGGTCAGTGATACGGAGAAGGGAATGGGAAGCTTCCACGCTGAGATCGATGATGAAGCGCTGGATTTTCTCGCGGACGTTTCGGGCGGAGACGCGCGGAGCGCCCTGAACGCGGTGGAACTTGGGATACTCACGACAGACCGCTCAGACGACGGGATCATACATATCACGCTGGATGTGGCGTCCGAATGCATCCAGAAGAGAGCGGTGAATTATGACAGGAGAGGGGATAACCACTATGATATCATCTCAGCGTTCATAAAGAGCATGAGAGGATCAGACCCTGACGCCGCAGTATTTTATCTTGCGAAGATGCTCTATGCGGGAGAAGATGTCAAGTTCATTGCACGCCGCATTATGATCTGTGCGGCTGAGGACGTGGGAAATGCAGACCCGATGGCGCTGACTGTAGCTGTGTCGGCAGCCCAGGCGGTGGAGCGAGTCGGCATGCCGGAGGGGCAGATCATCCTTGCCCAGGCTGTGACTTATGTTGCGTCTGCCCCGAAGAGCAACTCTGCGACAAACGCGATCTTTGCCGCCGGCGAGACGGTGCGTTCCACAGCGACCACTGTCCCGTCCCATCTCCGGGACGCCCACTATAAGGGGGCTCAGAAGCTGGGACGGGGGATCGGGTATAAATACGCCCACGACTATCCGGGACATTATGTGGAGCAGCAGTATCTTCCGGATGAAATAAAAGACGCCAGATTCTATGAACCCGGCGTCCTTGGATATGAAAAAAAGATCAAAGAGCATTTAGAGGAGCTCCGCAAGCAGTGAAGCGTAGATCTCCTGATTTTTCAGAGACCAGCTGCGGGCAATGGTTTCAGCCTCTTTTTCGGTCGGAACGGTAAGTTTCAGATCGATCAGGCTGAAGCCGTTCTCGACGATCTGGCAGCGGACCTCGAACTCCCTGTTCGTGTTCAGATAATAGTCGGCCTTTACCGACACTTCTTCTTTCAGGTCATACTGCTTCTCCTTCAGGAAATCGTCGATATCCTCGCGGATGGCGGGAGAGATCTTGTTGCTGAAGAAGTGGATCGTCTCGGCTCCGTACTCTGTGAGATGATACAGCGTCCGGTTGCGGGTCGTCTCCACCTTCAGAAGATCCGACTCTGCGAGCTCAGACAGCGTTTCCTGCAGCTTGAAATAAGTAGTGTATCCCTTATCCAGTATAAATTCGGAAATCTGAGATGTAGTGAGCGGGAAATCGATCTTATCCAGCATGTACAGTATGATCAATTTATATAATGTATATGTTTCAGCCATAAAACTTCAACTCCTGACTTTCGTTCTGCTGATTATCATAACACTCCTGCCGATTCTGTGCAATAAAAGCTTTCAGCGTATGAGAAAAAACAAAAAAACGCTTTTCTTTTTATCGGACATGCTGTATAATACAACCATATTTGATGCAATTTTCGATTGAAGTCAATTCAGACTAAACTTCCCGAAGCATTTAACTTTTAAAAATACTTATGGATAAACAGTACATGATATTGGTTTGCTATTCAGAATGACAGGAAAGGAATGATCTTATGACGAGAGAGAAGTATGAATCACTGCCGCTGGCAACATTAAAAGATCTTGCAAAGGCCAGAAAGATGCGCGGGATCTCCACGATGAAAAAGGGAGAACTGATCGACGCGATGCTTGCCCTGGATGAGAAGGAGAAGCAGAAGGAAGCGAGCGAAGAGGCGAAAGAAGAAGTAAGGGAAGAGATGAAGGAGAAAAAGGAAGAGACTGATATCGAACAGCTCGACAGCGGCCATACCGCCAACGGCATACTGGAGGTCCTCCAGGACGGTTATGGGTTTATCCGCAGCGAGAACTATCTCCCGGGTGAAAATGATGTCTATGTATCTCCCTCCCAGATCAGGCGGTTCGGCCTGAAGACAGGGGATATCATCATGGGGAATACAAGGATCAAGACACAGGGAGAGAAGTTCAGCGCGCTCCTCTATGTGTCGACGATCAACGGACTCCGCCCGTCAGAAGCGATGAAGCGGAAAAATTTTGAAGATCTGACGCCTATCTTCCCGAATAAGCGGATCCGTCTGGAGACACCGGGATGCACGACAGCAATGCGGATCGTGGATCTCGTCTCCCCGATCGGGAAGGGGCAGAGAGGAATGATCGTGTCTCCGCCGAAGGCAGGTAAGACCACGCTCCTCAAGGAGGTCGCGCTCTCCGTACAGAAGACGGAGCCGAACATGCATCTGCTCATCCTCCTGATCGACGAGCGCCCGGAGGAAGTGACGGATATCCGGGAGGCTATCGCAGGACCGAATGTAGAGGTCATCTACTCAACCTTTGACGAACTCCCGGATCATCACAAAAGGGTATCGGAGATGGTGATCGCCCGCGCGAAACGTCTTGTAGAGCACGGCAAGGACGTCATGATCCTTCTCGACAGCATTACGAGACTTGCAAGGGCATACAACCTTACTGTCCCGCCGTCAGGAAGGACTCTCTCCGGAGGTCTTGACCCGGCAGCGCTCTACAGCCCGAAGCGCTTCTTCGGCGCGGCGCGCAATATGAGAGAGGGAGGCAGCCTTACGATCCTTGCGACGGCTCTGGTAGAGACCGGGAGCAAGATGGACGACGTAGTCTACGAAGAGTTCAAGGGAACCGGAAACATGGAGCTGATGCTGGACCGCAAGCTCCAGGAAAAACGTGTGTTCCCGGCCATCGATATTCCGAAATCTGGGACGAGACGGGAGGATCTGCTGCTCGACAAGGACGAGCAGGAGGCCGCATATATCATACGCCGTGCGATGAACGGTATGAAAGCGGAAGAGGCAGTTGACAATCTCCTGAATATGTTTTCAAGGACAAAGTCCAACAGCGAACTGGTACATCAGGTGATCCGCCAGAAGTTTATATAAAAAACTATTGCAAAAGAAAATGTCTTGTGCTACAATTAAGAGGCTGTTTAGAGATTATAATAATCAATTTGAAATAGAGAGGTGAAAATCATGCGCGAAGGAATCCATCCAGAGTACCATCAGGCAACAGTGACCTGCAACTGTGGCAACACATTTGTGACAGGATCTACAAACGAAAGCATCCACGTAGAAATCTGCTCCAAGTGCCATCCGTTCTACACAGGTCAGCAGAAAGCGACACAGGCTCGCGGCCGTGTTGACAAGTTCAACAAAAAGTATGGTATTAAATAAGAATGATACGTTGCAGGCTGAGGTGAAGAACATCTCAGCCTGTTTGTTTTGGAGCCGGATGAGACTGTCAAGTCAGGAATCCGGCGGAACAGCCAGAGAGGAGGCAGTATGAAATCATCAAATATCGGCGGACAGGCAGTCCTTGAAGGTATCATGATGAGAAACGGCGGAAAATATTCCGTGGCTGTGCGGAAGGCAGACGGAGAAATCGCTGTCGACGTACAGGATTATAAAAGTATTATCCCGTGGAAGACCCCGCTTAAAATACCTTTTATCCGGGGCATTTTTAATTTTGTGGACTCTCTCGTACTGGGGATGAAGACGCTTACATATTCGGCCGGCTTTTTCGAGGACGAGGAGGAAGAGGTCCTTACGGAAGAAGAGGCGGCGAAGCGGGAGAAAACAGATAAGATCATCATGAATCTGACCGTTGTCTTCGCAGTGGTGATCGCGGTGGCGATCTTTATGGTGCTGCCGTATTTTTTGAGCAGCATCGTGGAGCGATATACCTCGTCACGCATGCTCATGACAATATCTGAAGGAGTGATCCGTCTTGCGATCTTTCTTCTTTATATTTTCCTGATCTCCAGGATGAATGATATCAAGCGGACCTTTATGTATCACGGTGCAGAGCATAAGTGCATCAACTGTATCGAGCACGGGCTGGAGCTGACTGTGGAGAATGTGCGGAAGAGCTCAAAGCAGCATAAGCGCTGCGGTACAAGCTTTTTGTTTTTTGTGGTGATCGTGAGCATCATCTTCTGCTTTTTCATCACAGCAGAGTCCCAGATCCTCAGAGTCGTGATCCGTATCGCGCTCCTTCCGCTGATCGCAGGTGTGTCCTACGAGATCATAAAGCTTGCGGGAAACAGCGATAATGTGATCATCAACGCGCTGAGCAGGCCGGGAATGTGGGTGCAGAACATGACGACAAAGGAACCGGACGACAGCATGATCGAAGTAGGGATCCGCGCAGTGGAAGAGGTCTTTGACTGGCGGGCCTGGCAGAGGGAAAACCTATGACGCTCAGGACCGGATATACAGAGGCGAAGAGGCGGCTGGAGGAGTCCGGGATCGAAGAAGCGGCTCTCGACGCATGGCTGCTCCTGGAGCATGTGACAGGGATTTCCCGCGCATCCTATTATGCAGACCCGGATCGGGAGATGTCTCCCGATGAGTGGAGAAGATACAGCGAGCTTGTCGGACGCAGGGCAGAGCGCGTTCCGCTCCAGCATATTACCGGGACGCAGGAGTTTATGGGACTCGTGTTTGAGGTGAATGAGCATGTCCTCATCCCGCGTCAGGATACAGAGATCCTTGTGGAGCAGGCGCTTGCCTTCATCGGGAGCGGAAAGGTGCCTGCGGCGGAGAACAGCCGAACCCGGATCCTCGATATGTGCACAGGATCGGGGTGCATCCTGCTCAGCGTGATGCATTGGGCAGAAAGTTATAGGCAGAAGGCGCTCCGCAGGGCGGGAGATACTGCCCGGGGCGGAGAGAAGCAGGATATTATAATAGAAGGAACGGGAGCGGATATTTCGCCCAAAGCCCTGGCTGTGGCTGAGAAAAATGCGCGCAGGCTGGGGATCAGTGCCGGTTTCGTGGAGAGCGATCTTTTCGGAGCGGTCCGGGGAAAGTACGGGATGATCGTCTCGAATCCGCCCTATATCAGGACGGATGAGATCAAGGATCTCCAGGAGGAAGTAAGGCTCCACGATCCGGTCATTGCACTGGACGGAAGAGAAGACGGACTGTACTATTACCGCAGGATCGTCAGGGAGAGCCGTTCCTATCTGGAGGAGGGCGGCGCGCTCCTGTTTGAGATCGGCTGTGATCAGGCAGAGGCGGTGTCCGGACTTATGAGCGGAGCCGGCTTCAGCGAGATAACAGTGAAAAAGGACCTGGCAGGGCTTGACCGTGTCGTGTCAGGCGTGTTAAAGTGATGCAGAAAAGAAATATGAAGAAAAGGATAGATAAGAATGTTTGACAGATTGGATGATTTGTTGATTCGTTATGAAGAAGTGATGGGAGAGCTGCAGGAGCCGGACGTGGCGAACGATCCTGAGCGCTTCCGGAAGCTCATGAAGGAGCAGAGCGACCTCGCTCCCATCGTCGAAGCATATAAAGAGTATAAAAACTGCCGGCAGAATATCGAGGACAGCCTCGCGCTGCTGGAGGAAGAATCAGATGAAGAGATGCGCGAGCTCGCAAAAGAAGAACTCAGCGAGTCCAGGGACCGCGTGGAGGAGCTGGAGCAGAAGCTGAAGATCCTCCTTCTCCCGAAGGACCCGAACGATGACAAGAACGTCATTGTCGAGATCCGTGCCGGCGCCGGCGGGGATGAGGCGGCGCTGTTTGCGGCGGAGATCTACCGTATGTATGTGCACTATGCAGACGGACGCGGCTGGAGGACAGAGCTGATCTCCCTGAATGAGAACGGGATCGGCGGCTTCAAGGAATGTGTATTCATGATCACAGGCCAGGGCGCATATTCCAGACTGAAATATGAGAGCGGCGTGCACCGCGTGCAGAGGGTGCCGGAGACGGAGAGCGGCGGAAGGATCCATACCTCTACGATCACTGTTGCGATCATGCCGGAGGCAGAGGAAGTAGACGTGGTGATCGACGAGAAGGATATCCGCATCGACGTGATGAGAGCTTCCGGAAACGGAGGCCAGTGTGTCAATACGACAGATTCCGCAGTGCGCCTGACGCACTATCCGACCGGGATCGTCATTTACAGCCAGACAGAAAAATCTCAGCTTCAGAATAAGGAAAAGGCATTCCGCCTTCTCAGGTCAAAGCTTTATGACCTGGAGCTGGAGAAACAGCAGGCGTCCGAGGCGGAGGCGAGAAGGAGCCAGATCGGTACGGGAGACCGTTCTGAGAAGATCAGGACATACAACTTCCCCCAGGGAAGGGTCACAGACCACCGCATCAAATTGACGCTCCACAAGCTGGACAGCATTCTGAACGGAGATCTTGACGAGATCATTGACAGCCTGATCGCAGCGGACCAGACTGCAAAGCTGGCGAAGATGGAGGATTGATGACAATGGAATATGAGTTTAAGCGTCCGGAGCTTGAGGATCAGGAGCTGATCAGCTCGTATTTTGCCAAGGCTCCCGGCAGGAGCTGTGAGAGGACCTTTGTAAATGTCTACCTCTGGTCCAGACACTATAAAGTGAAGTTTGCCGTGATAGAAGACGCGCTTGTCTTCCGCGATGAGGGGGACGGATTTGCATTTTCCTATCCGGCAGGCGAGGATGAGGCAGTGAAGCGGGCGCTCGAAGCGCTGATGGAATACTGCAGGGAGAGAGAATGTCCCTTCCGGCTCTATAATGTGACGGAGGAGCATTTCGCACAGCTTGACGGATGGTTCCCCGGCAGGTTCGAGATACAGTACAACAGAGATGCCGCGGACTATGTCTATGAGACAGAAAAGCTGGCGGCGCTTGCCGGAAAGAAGCTCCACGGCAAGAGAAACCATATCAATAAGTTTAAGAACCTTTATCCGGACTGGACGTACGAAAGCCTGAATGAGAGCAATGTGGAAGAATGCTTCCAGATGGCGCTGAAATGGCGGAATCAGAACGGGTGTGATGATGACGCGGAGAAAAATGCAGAGATGTGCGTGACCCTTAATTCCCTGAGGCTTTACAAGGAGCTGGGACTGAAGGGCGGCGTCCTGAAGATCGGCAGCCGGATCGTGGCATTTTCCGTGGGAGAGCCGCTTTGCAGCGACACCTTTGTCGTACACATCGAAAAGGCATTTCCCGATGTAGAAGGCGCGTACCCGATGATCAACCAGCAGTTTGTCCAGCACGAGTGCATGGATTATCTGTATGTGAACCGTGAAGAGGATACCGGGGCGGAAGGGCTGCGGAAGGCCAAGCTGTCGTACAGGCCGGTGTTCCTGGTGAATAAAGGGATCGTGACAGAAAAAGCCGAAAATACGGCGGATACAGAAGAGTAAAACAGAGCGAAAGAAATGGAGTGACAGAGATGATTTCAAAGAAAATGGAAAACATGGTGGCAAACAGTTCGGCGATCCGCGCGATGTTCGAGGAGGGAAACCGCCTCGCCAAGATCTACGGCGCGGAGAATGTGTATGATTTCAGTCTTGGAAATCCTAACGTGCCGGCCCCTGAGGCTGTGAAGAAGGCGATCATCGATCTGCTGAACGAGGAAGATCCGGTCGTGCTCCACGGATATACAAACAGCAATGCGGGGTACGAGGACGTGCGCCAGGCTGTTGCGGATTCTTTGAACGACCGCTTCGGGACAGCATTCTCAGACAGAAACATCACGATGACCGTGGGGGCGGCAGGAGGCCTGAATGTGATCCTGAAGGCTCTGCTCAATCCGGGAGACGAAGTGATCACATTCGTCCCATATTTCGGTGAATACAGAAGCTATGTAAATAATTATGACGGCGTTCTCGTGGAGATCTCTCCTGACACTGCGACATTCCAGCCGAAACTGGATGAGTTCGAGGCGAAGATCACGCCGAAGACAAGGGCGGTCATCGTCAATACGCCGAACAATCCGACAGGAGTCGTGTATTCAGAGGACACGATCAAAAAGCTGGCTGCGGTCATGGAGAAGAAGCAGCAGGAGTACGGCACAGATATCTATCTGATCTCTGACGAGCCGTACAGGGAGCTGGCATACGACGGAGTCGAGGTGCCGTATCTCACAAAATATTATGCGAATACGATCGTCGGCTACTCCTACAGCAAGTCTCTCTCTCTCCCGGGAGAGCGCATCGGTTATCTCGTCATTCCGGATGAGGCCGCTGACAGTGAAAACCTGATCGCTGCGGCGAATGTGGCGACCAGGATCCTCGGATTTGTCAACGCGCCTACTCTGCAGCAGAAGGTGGTTAAGGCATGCCTGAACGAGAAGACGGATATTTCCTTCTACGACAGGAACCGTGAGACGCTTTACAACGGCCTGAAGGAGCTCGGATTCGAGTGCATCAAGCCGGAAGGCGCATTCTACCTGTTTGTGAAGTCTCCGGTGGAAGACGAGAAGGCATTCTGCGCAGCAGCAAAGAAATATAATATCCTTATTGTTCCTGGAAGCTCCTTCGGATGTCCGGGGTATGTGAGGATCGCATACTGTGTGGCATATGAGACGATCGTGAACTCTCTTCCGAAGTTCGCGGAGCTGGCAGAGGAATACAGATAGACCGTGCATGATTTGGAGTATAAAAAGATGACGATGAGACCAGAACTTATGAAAAATATCCGGACGGTGGATCCCTATGTCCCCGGGGAGCAGCCCCAGCATAAGGTGGTGAAGCTGAACACGAACGAGAATCCCTATCCGCCGGCGCCGGGAGTGAGGGAGATCCTCCGGAATATGGATACGGACAGCCTGAGGCTGTATCCGGACCCGGCGGCGGAGAAGCTGATCAGTGCTCTGGCGGACCACTATGGAGTGGGCGAGGACCAGGTGTTTGCAGGAGTCGGCTCGGACGATGTCCTGAGTATGTGCTTCCTGACCTTTTTCAATTCGGACAAGCCGATCCTTTTCCCGGATATTACATATTCCTTCTACAAGGTGTGGGCAGAGCTCTATCGGATCCCGTATGAGTGTCCTGCGCTGGATGACAGCTTCCGGATTGTGAGAGAGGATTATTACAGGGAAAACGGAGGGATCATTTTCCCGAATCCGAATGCTCCCACGGCAATTTATGAGGAGCTGGATTTTGTGGAGGATATCCTTTCGCACAACAGGGAGTCTGTCGTGATCGTCGACGAGGCATATATAGACTTTGCCGGACGATCCGCGCTGGAGCTGATCGACAAGTATGACAACCTGATCGTTGTACAGACGTTTTCAAAGGCAAGGAGCATGGCAGGGATGAGGATCGGATACGCCATATCCAATCCGGAACTGATCCGCTGCCTGAACGACGTGAAGTATTCCTTTAACTCATATACGATGAACCAGACTTCGATCCTGTGCGGTGTGGAGGCAGTGCGGGATATGGAATATTTCAATGAGAGCATCCGTAAGATAGTAGAGACGAGAGAGTGGGCGAAGGAAGAGCTCCGCAGGCTCGGATTTGTGTTCCCGGATGCCAGGGCGAATTTTATTTTTGCAAGACATCCGGAATATGATGCGGATGAGCTGTTCGAGGCGCTGAAAAAACATGATATCTATGTGAGGCACTGGAAAGGCGGAAGGATCGGGCAGTACCTCCGCATAACAATAGGAACCCGAGAAGAGATGGAGACATTGTTTGGTTTCCTGAATGCATATATGAAGAAATAAGGAGAATTATATTTATGAGTGAAGCTATGATAGACTGGCTTGTCCAGAACCTCGGAGGCAAGATCGGAAAGGAATTGATCGCATTTATCATTTCCATGATACCGATTCTTGAGCTGAGGGGGGGACTGCTGGCCGCCGGACCGGCGATCCTTGATATCCCAATGTGGCAGGCAATCCCGATCTGCGTGATCGGCAATCTTCTTCCGATCCCTTTTATCCTGCTCCTCATCACGAAGATTTTTGACTGGATGAAGGGAACGAGGAAGCTGAAGCCGATCGTGGAGAAACTGGAGAAGAAGGCGCTGAGCAAGAGCGACAAGATCGAGAAATATGAGTTCTGGGGGCTCGTCATCTTTGTCGGGATACCGCTCCCGGGGACCGGCGCATGGACGGGCGCCCTGATCGCCGCACTTCTGGGCATCAGGTTCCGCAAGGCCTTCCCTGCTATCGTGCTCGGGGTGTGTCTTGCCGCGTTTATCATGACGGTACTGTCATATGGATTCCTTGGAGCTCTGTTCGGCTGATACATAAGAAAGGACAGGCAGCATTTCAGATGGAAGGGGAGATGTGATCATGCTTATGAAGAACAGTGAAGAAAAGAGAAACACAGCCTGGAGGGCGGTCATGACAGTGTCCTCTGTGCTCGTCGTCATCGTTGCGGTATTTTTCATCGTCAGGATTTTTACTGCGAATCCGGTGGCAGGCACCTGGGTAAGCGAAGAGGGAGATATCACACTTGTGATCGACAACAGGGCTTCACTCCAGGTAGAGGATGGAAGCGTCAGCGCAAGAACAGAGTACACGGTAGACAGGAAGACGAAAGTGCTCACGATCCATGTCAATGACGATGAGATCCTTGAGCAGGCGGAAGCTTCTGATGGGGATGTTACCGAAGGAGAGATCAGAGATCTTCTGGAATCTGTGGAGGGAACATATGATTATAATATCGAGAGCAATACGCTTACACTGACAGAGCGCGAATATGGAAGCCAGATGGTTTTTGAAAAAGAATAAAGGCGGTGATGCCGCAGGTTCAATGCAGAAGAGTTTCGGGAAAGGGACTCTTCTGTACTTGCATAGTGATCATTTCAGCTGTGCGGCTCAATACGGAAAGGAGAAGGGTATATGTACAGAAATCAAACGAAAGAAATCCGGATCGGGGATGTGAAGATCGGCGGGAATAACCCGGTGGCGATCCAGTCTATGACGAATACGAAGACAGAGGATGCCGCTGCGACAACAGAGCAGATCCTCCGGCTCGAGGCTGCAGGATGCGAGATCATACGATGTGCTGTGCCGACCATGGAGGCGGCGGAAGCATTAAAAGAGATCAAGAAACAGATCCATATCCCTCTCGTAGCTGATATCCATTTTGATTACAGACTTGCCATCGCAGCTATAGAAAACGGAGCGGACAAGATCCGCATCAATCCGGGAAATATCGGCTCCCCTGAGAAGGTAAAGGCAGTGGTGGACAAGGCGAAGGAGTATGGCGTGCCGATCCGCGTGGGTGTGAACAGCGGATCCCTGGAAAAGCATCTTCTGGAAAAATACGGCGGTGTCACAGCGGAAGGGATCGTTGAGAGCGCGCTCGACAAGGTGCATATGATCGAGGATATGGGATACGACAACCTTGTGGTCAGCATCAAGTCCTCGGATGTGCTGATGTGTGTAAAAGCCCATGAGCTGATCGCAGAGCAGTGCCCGTATCCGCTCCATGTGGGGATCACAGAGTCGGGAACTGTCTATTCCGGCAATGTCAAATCCTCCGTCGGACTTGGGATCATCCTGCATGAGGGCATCGGAAATACGATCCGGGTATCCCTCACGGGAGATCCGGTCGAAGAGATCCGCACAGCAAAGCTCATCCTCAAGACACTGGGCCTGAGAAAAGGCGGGATCGAGGTTGTCTCCTGCCCGACCTGCGGGCGGACGAGGATCGACCTGATCGGTCTTGCAAATGAGGTGGAAAAAATGGTGGCAGACATCCCGCTCGACATTAAGGTCGCTGTCATGGGATGCGTCGTCAACGGACCGGGTGAAGCAAAAGAGGCGGATATCGGTATCGCGGGCGGCATCGGAGAGGGACTGCTCATCAAGAAGGGGCAGATCGTCAAAAAGGTAAAAGAAGAGGAACTTCTCAGTACACTGCGTCAGGAGTTGTTAAATTGGAACAGGTAAAAGACAAGAGAACTTTTTTTCATGTGTTTCCCACCCTGAAAGTGGAGGATGACATACAGATCCTTTTCGCGGACGTGGAAGTGCAGAAGATCACGACAAATTCAAGTCGTGATTTTCTCCATGTATATATATTCAGCAGGCATCTGATCCAGAAGAGGCAGATCTGGCAGATGGAGCAGCGGATCAAGGACCAGCTCTTCGGGAAAACGTCGGTGGAAGTGCGGATCGAAGAAAAATATGAACTTTCGGAGCAGTATACGCCTGAGGCGCTGATGAGAGAATACCGGGAGAGCATCATACAGGAGCTGAAGACAGTCAGCGTCCTTGCGGCAAATATGTTTGCACAGGCAGAGATCCATTTTGAAGAGGGCGGAGTGGTGAACCTGAGGCTGGCCGACACGATCGTTTCGGAGGGAAGGAAGGATGAGATCCTGACACTTCTGAACAAGGTCTTTGAGGAGCGCTTTCAGATCAAAGCGGACATCCGGATCTCCTACCGCAAGCCGGAAGGAAACGGAAACCGCGAGTATGATGAGCAGAGGATCCAGCAGGAGATCAACGCGATCTTTGAGCGACGTGCGATGCAGAGGGGCGAAGAGGCTCCTGCATCGGGAGAAAAGAAGAGCGGGGAGAAGAGCGCCGGCAGGAAGGGCGCTTCCCATACCGGCAGAGGCGAAGCCGGAGGCGGCAAAAAGGAATTTGGCAAAAAAGAGTTCAGGAAAAAGGACTTCTACCGTCCTGTCAAGACGGGAGATGACCCGAATCTGATCTACGGCAAAAACTTCGACGACGAGCCGATCACGCTTGAGCAGGTCGTGACAGAGATGGGAGAGATCACCATCCATGGGAAGATCATCAGCTTTGACACGAGAGAGATCCGTAATGAGAAGACGATCATCATGTTTGCGGTGACGGATTTTACCGATACGATCACAGTCAAGATGTTTGCGCGGAACGAGCAGCTGCCTGAGATCCTCGGCGAGCTGAAAAAGGGTGTTTTCGTAAAGATCAAGGGAGTGACGACCATTGATAAATTTGACGGCGAGCTCACCATCGGCTCTGTGACAGGAATAAAAAAGATCGGTGATTTCACAGTTGCGAGAAAGGACTTGAGCCCGGCAAAGCGCGTGGAGCTCCACTGCCATACGAAGATGAGCGACATGGACGGCGTGTCCGAGGTAAAGGATATTGTAAAGCGGGCGCACGACTGGGGACATCCCGCCATCGCGATCACAGACCACGGCGTGGCACAGGCGTTCCCGGATGCGAACCACTATATCGAGACACTGGCGCCAGACGATCCATTCAAGGTGATCTACGGGGTGGAAGGCTATGTGGTGGACGACATGACAGATATCGCCGTAAATGCAGGGGATCAGACGCTGGAGGATACATATATCGTCTTTGACATTGAGACGACGGGATTCAGCTCTATCCGCGACAGGATCATCGAGATCGGCGCGGTCAAGGTGGTAAACGGCGAGATCGTGGACAGGTTCAGCACCTTTGTCAATCCGGAGAGGCCGATCCCCTTTGAGATCACGAACCTGACAAGCATCACCGACCAGATGGTCATGGAGTATCCGACGATCGAGACGATCCTTCCTCAGTTCCTTGAATTTGTCGGCGGCGGAGTCCTTGTGGCTCACAACGCAGGATTTGATGTGGGATTCATCGAGCAGAACTGCAGGAACCAGGTGATCGAACAGAAATTTACTTATGTAGACACCGTGGCGCTGGCAAGGATCCTTCTGCCCACGCTCTCAAAATATAAGCTCAATATTGTGGCAAAGGCGCTGGGGATCTCCCTGGAAAACCACCACAGAGCCGTGGACGACGCCGGAGCGACGGCCGAGATCTTCGTAAAATTCGTTGAGATGCTCCGGGACAGGAATGTGACGACCCTGAAAGAGATGAACCATTTTGGGGACAGGAACGTCAACGCCATCCGCAAGATGGCGACGCACCACATCATCATCCTTGCAAAGAACGATATCGGCAGATACAATCTCTATCAGCTGATCACGGAATCGCATATAACCTACTACGCGAGGCGGCCCCGTATCCCGAAGAGCCTCCTGAATGAACACCGGGAAGGCCTGATCATCGGAAGCGCCTGCGAAGCCGGAGAGCTCTACCAGGCGATCCTTGAGAAGCGGTCCGCGGAGCAGATCGCAAGACTTGCGGATTTCTATGATTACTACGAGATACAGCCGCTGGGCAATAACCGGTTTATGATCGAGAGCGACCGTGTGCCGGATGTAAATTCTGATGAGGATCTGATGGAACTGAACCGACAGATCGTGGAGCTGGGTGAAAAGTTTAAAAAGCCGGTAGTGGCCACCTGCGATGTGCATTTCCTCGATCCGGAGGACGAGGTGTACCGGAGGATCATCATGGCGGGAAAGGGCTTCGACGATGCCGACACGCAGCCGCCGCTCTACCTGCGCACGACGGAAGAGATGCTGGATGAGTTTGCCTATCTCGGGTCTGCGAAGGCGCGTGAGATCGTCATAGACAACCCGAACAAGATCGCCCGCATGGTGGAGAAAATCTCTCCGGTGAATCCGAACAAATGCCCGCCGGTCATCGAAAATTCCGATCAGGAGCTGCGTAATATCTGCTATAGGAAAGCCCACGAGATGTACGGAGAGGATCTCCCCGTACAGGTGTCGTCGAGACTGGAAAAGGAGCTGAACTCGATCATATCCAACGGCTACGCCGTCATGTACATCATTGCCCAGAAGCTTGTGTGGAAGTCAAATGCAGACGGCTATCTGGTAGGCTCGCGAGGTTCGGTAGGATCCTCCTTTGTGGCCACCATGGCGGGGATCACAGAGGTAAATCCTCTCAGTCCCCACTACTACTGCAGTAAATGCCACTACAGTGATTTTGACTCAGATGAGGTGCGCGCGTTCGCAGGCGGATGCGGCTATGACATGCCGGACAGGATCTGCCCGGTGTGCGGCGAGAAGCTGGTCAAAGCCGGATTCGATATTCCTTTCGAGACGTTCCTCGGCTTTAAAGGAGACAAGGAGCCTGACATCGACCTGAACTTCTCGGGAGACTATCAGGCAAAAGCGCACAAATATACAGAAGTCCTCTTCGGAGAGGGGCATACGTTCAAGGCGGGGACCATCGGAACGCTGGCGGACAAGACGGCGTTCGGTTTTGTGAAGAACTATTACGAGGAACACGGCCAGAGAAAGAGAAAGTGTGAGATCGACAGGATCACAGTGGGGTGCACCGGTATCCGGAGGAGTACGGGGCAGCATCCGGGAGGTATCGTCGTACTTCCTCACGGACACAGCATCAATGAGTTCACGCCGGTGCAGCACCCGGCAAACGATATGGAGTGCGGGATCACAACGACCCATTTTGACTACCACTCCATTGACCATAACCTTCTGAAGCTGGATATCCTCGGCCATGATGATCCTACCATGATCCGTACGCTGGAGGACTACATCACCTCGGACGCGATGGAGAATGAATACAATGCGGAGAATCCGTTCATCGCTACGGAGATCCCTCTGGACGACAAGAAGGTCATCGAGCTGTTCCACGGCACAGAGGTGCTCGGGATCAAACCGGAGGATATCGACGGCTGCAGGCTGGGATGTCTCGGGATCCCCGAGTTCGGTACGGATTTCGTTATCCAGATGGTGGAGGATACGAAGCCCCAGACCTTGTCCGACCTGATCCGTATCTCTGGTCTGTCCCACGGTACCAATGTGTGGCTCGGGAACGCCCAGGAGCTGGTAAAGTCCGGCAAGGCGACGATCTCGACGGCAATCTGTACCCGAGACGATATCATGATCTACCTGATCAATCAGGGCGTGGAAAGCGCGCTGGCATTCACCATCATGGAGAGCGTGCGAAAGGGTAAGGGACTGAAGCCGGAGTGGGAAGAGGCGATGAAGGAGAAAAACGTTCCCGACTGGTACATCTGGTCATGTAAGAAGATCAGCTACATGTTCCCGAAGGCCCATGCCGCCGCGTATGTCATGATGGCATACCGGATCGCCTACTGCAAGATCAATTATCCGCTTGCATACTATGCGGCGTATTTCGGGATCCGCGCAGATGCGTTTTCCTATGAGATCATGTGTCAGGGGAAGGACAAGCTGGACTATTACATGAAGGATTACAAGAAGCGGAGCGACTCCCTCAGCAAAAAAGAGCAGGATGTCATGAAGGACATGAAGATCGTACAGGAAATGTATGCGAGAGGGTTCGAGTTTATGCCGATCGATATCTATCGGGCAAAGGCAAAGATGTTCCAGATCATCGACGGGAAGCTGATGCCCTCCCTGGCAAGCATCGAGGGTATGGGCGACAAGGCAGCAGAGGCTGTGGAAGAGGCGTCGAAAGACGGCCCGTATCTGTCGCTGGATGATTTCCGGCAGAGGACCAAGGTCAGCAAGACCGTGATCGACCTGATGGCAGACCTGGGACTCTTCGGCGATCTGCCCCAGAGCAATCAGCTCTCTCTGTTTGATCTTTAAAGATCCGGTTCCTCTTTTCGGAAGCTGGCGTACAGTTTTCGAAAAGGGGAACTTTTTATGTAAGGAAATGCACGGAGGCCGTGTCTAATAAGTGAAAGGGGGAGAAAAGATGCCGGCAGATGACCTTTTGGAGAGAATGATCAGAGATTACGGAGACACGCTCCTGAGGACTTGTTATCTGTATCTGAAGGACTACCACCTTGCGGAGGACGCGGTCCAGGAGACTTTTATCAAAGCCATGAAGCATTACGGCGGGTTCCGCCAGCGCTCCAATGAGAAGACATGGCTGACGCGCATTGCGATCAACTGCTGCAAAAATATGATGAGGAAAAAGTGGTACAGGCAGGAGAGGGAAGAGCTCGACGGCACCGCTTCTCTCGATACGGAGGATGCGATCGACGAGCTGATCGAGAAAAGCTGCGTTTCCCAGGGGATCATGCAGCTGGATCCGGATGACAGAGAAATCCTCATACTTTTCTATTATCAGGAGCTGACGCTGAAAGAGATCGCATCCGTGATCGGAAGATCTGAAAATGCATCGATGCAGAGACTGAGCAGAGCGAGAAAAAGGCTGAAAAAGATTTTGGAGGGATTGCTTTGAAAGACAATAAGATCAGGGAAAAAATCGATCGTGAGCTGAGAGGCATCACGCTCAGCGATGAAATGAAAGAGAAGATCCGCTCGGCGGCGGGCGGAGAGAAAAAGCAGACCAGAAAAATGATGCAGACGGCAGCCGCGGTGGCAGCAGTCATGATCTTCGGCGGCACATGCGTATATGCAGGATACAGCCTGCTCGGCATCACGCATGTAAATGACACGGAGCTTCCGGCGCTCGATCCGATGAAAAAGGTGTCCGCAGGAAAGCTCCAGGGCAGCTGTGATGAAAGCGGGCAGATCTTTCAGGACTACAGCTCCTACGATGAGGTGAATGAGCTTCTGGGAGGCATTCTCCTGGACTCTCCTCTTGCCGAAGAAAATCCATACATGCAGGTCAGCGTCCAGACGGACAACAGGGACTACGGGATCGTGACAGTCGAAAACTATATCCTCGGCGATACGCATGATTATCAGCTTGTCGCCGATATCGGCAGGTACAACTGCGAACCCGGTGAAGAATATGGCTCATCCATCTCCCTGGAGACAGCCTATATGCTCAGCAGTGAGCAGGAAGCGGCCGGCTGGAATACAGATTATCTGGGGTATTACGAATATGCGGGCTCTTATGTGTCAGAGGAAGGATATAAGGTAAATCTCATCCGGAGTACGACAGACACGGCAGATCCCAGAGCGGAGATGTGCGCGGTCTTTGTCGCGGACGGGATCCAGTATACATTGAAGGGCAGAGTGGCGGAGGATACGATGAAAGAAATCGTGGACAGCATGACGAGCGCGGACCGCGCTGGAGATCAGACCACAGGCGGCGGTGAAAATGAAATCACGGACAGCGCTGAGAATTAAATCGTAGACGAAGCCGGCGCACCGTGTTATAATCAGCTTTATAGGCAGCGCCGTATGGCGGGCAAGATTATGATATGGAGGAGAATGAGAATGTACGACTTCGATGAAATCAAGACAACAGATCCGGAGATCGCGGACGCGATCAAGGCGGAAATGGAGAGACAGAACTCACACATTGAGCTGATCGCATCTGAGAACTGGGTGAGCAAGGCTGTCATGGCTGCAATGGGAAGCCCGCTGACGAACAAATACGCAGAAGGGTATCCGGGAAAGAGATATTACGGCGGATGCCAGTGTGTGGATGTTGTGGAGGATCTTGCGCGGGAGCGCGCGAAAGAGCTCTTCGGCTGTGAGTATGCCAATGTCCAGCCGCACTCGGGCGCGCAGGCAAACATGGCAGTATTTTTCGCAATGCTCGAGCCGGGAGATACCTACATGGGCATGAATCTGGATCACGGCGGACATCTGACGCACGGTTCGCCGGTCAATATGTCCGGAAAATATTTCCATGTGGTCCCGTACGGCGTGAACGATGATGGCGTGATCGATTATGATAAGGTGCTGGAGATCGCAAAAGAGTGCCGTCCGAAGCTGATCGTGGCAGGAGCCAGCGCATACGCGCGCACGATCGATTTCAAGCGCTTCCGTGAGATCGCAGACGAAGTCGGAGCATACCTGATGGTAGACATGGCTCATATTGCAGGGCTTGTTGCAGCAGGCCTTCATCCAAGCCCGATCCCGTACGCCCATGTGACGACGACAACGACCCACAAGACACTCCGCGGACCGCGCGGGGGAATGATCCTCTCCAGCAACGAGATGAATGAGAAGTTTAACTTCAACAAGGCAGTATTCCCGGGAATCCAGGGCGGACCGCTGATGCATGTGATCGCGGCAAAGGCAGTGTGCTTCAGGGAAGCGCTCCAGCCGGAGTTTAGGGAGTATCAGGAGCAGATCGTGAAGAATGCCAAGGCACTCTGCGAGGGACTCAAGAAGCGCGGTGTGAAGATCGTGTCCGGTGATACAGACAATCACCTTATGCTTGTGGATCTGACAGAAGCCGGCGTCAGCGGAAAAGAGCTGGAAAAGCGGCTCGACGACGCGCATGTGACCTGCAACAAGAATACGATCCCGAACGATCCACGCTCACCATTCGTTACAAGCGGCGTGAGGCTCGGAACACCGGCTGTCACGACCCGCGGCATGAAGGAGGACGACATGGATAAGATCGCAGAGATCATTGCCATGGTGATCCAGAGCGAGGACAATGTGGATGCTGCCAGGAAGATGGTGGCAGAGCTCACGGAGAAGTATCCTCTCTGTTAATCCGGATTTCCTGATCGGATGAATGGAGCGTCAAAGCGGCGGGTGTTATAACGCAGGACCGTTCCGCTCTGCCTCATCCGTTTGAAAGGTTGTAACAAGACCTCGGAAAATGTGTTCCATAGGAAACGCATTTTCCGAGGTCTTTAACAACCTGAACAAACTGTATTCGGAACGCTCCACTTGAAGTCCTTGCTTTTATAACACCCGCCGCTTTGACTTACACTCATCCGGTCAGCAAAGCCCTTCTAACTGGAAGCTTCGGCTGTTTTTCATATTGTTTTCAGCCATCTTCCGGAGCTTTAAGATTTTCTAAGCCCTCCTCCAAAGTCGCCGGGATCCCCCGCCCCTCAACTTAGAAAGGCAGTTGAATCCTGTCCTGCCAGTTTCTATGCTGATCCATCAGGAAGTTTGCATGAAAATCCCGAAATTAAAAAACGAAACCAGCAAGTATACTCAACCGTTGTCAATACATTTTCAACTAGTAATACTTGAAAATAAAGTCTACAAAGTACAATCAATCTCCTCGTTTTAAATTACTAGTTTATGCGGGAAGTTCTGTCTGGGATAAAGCAGAAAACAGGGCGGGCTGACAGGGAGACTCTTCGAAGATGACAGGAGGGCGGGACAGGCGCCTTTGAAGTAATCCATAGAAAGACTTAAGGGAACGTGGTCCGGCGTTAAGGCTTACGATAAGATTGTCTGAACGTAAGTGAGTTGTCTTATCGTAAGCCTTGTTTTTAGCCGGATCACGTTCCCTTTAGACTTTCTGGATTACGGAACGAAGCCTGACCCACCCTCCTGTCATTGCGAAAAAAATCCTCTGGTCAGCCCGTTATGTTTTCGGATTATACACCAGATAACAACTTCCACATAAACTTGAATTTTGCACTTTAAATCGACAAAGTATTATGCTATACTGGAGAAAGCGAATGTTTACAGCGAAGGAGGTATACAGGCAATGATATGGGCAAAGGAAGAAACTCTGCCAAGAAGCGAGATTGAGGCTATTCAGCTCGCAAAACTCAAGGATTCGGTCAAGTACATCTATGACCGTGTTAAGCCTTACCGGGACAAGATGGATGCGGCAGGAGTAAAGCCGGAAGATATCCGGACGCTTGACGATCTGAAGAGGCTGCCGTTTACATACAAAGCAGACTTTAAAGACAATTATCCGGACGGACTTTTTGCGGTAGATAAGAAGGAGATCGTCCGCTATCATGCAAGTTCGGGAACAACGGGAAAGCCTACTGTAGTAGGATATACGAGAAATGACCTCGAGATGTGGCTCGATAATGTGGCGAGGATCGCATGTATGGGCGGCGCGTCACCGGAGGATGTGGCGCAGATTTCATTTGGATATGGGACGTTTACCGGGGCGCTGGGGCTCCACGGCGGTCTGGAGAAGATCGGAGCTTCCGTCATTCCGATGTCGTCCGGCAACACGAACAAGCAGATCATGTTCCTTCAGGATATGGGAGTGACCCTCCTGGTCGCGACTCCGTCCTATGCGCTCCATCTCGGAGAAGAGATCAGGAATAGAGGAATCGACCCGTCGAAAGACCTGAAGGTCAGGATCGGCCTCTTTGGCGGCGAGGGAATGACAGAGCCGATGCGCGACGAGATGCACAAGGTGTGGGGAGAACAGTTTGTCTGTACACAGAACTACGGCATGAGCGAGCTGTGCGGCCCGGGAGTGGCGGGAGAATGTACAGAGCTCTGCGGCATGCATGTGAATGAAGACTGGTTCATCCCGGAGATCATCGATCCGGCGACGGGAGAGGTGCTCCCGCCGGGAGAGCGCGGCGAGCTGGTAGTGACCTGTCTGGGCAAAGAAGCGCTCCCGCTCATGAGATACCGCACCGGCGATATGACGAGGCTGATGTACGAGCCGTGCAGATGCGGACGTACGACAGCGAGGATCGAGAATCTGTCCGGCCGCGCAGACGACATGCTCGTGATCCGCGGTGTCAATGTTTTCCCGACTCAGATCGAAGAAGTGCTCCTCAAGATCGAGGAGATCGGTCCTCACTATGAGATCCTCGTGGAGCGCAAGAACCGTCTTGACGTCATGACGATCAGTGTGGAGCTTATCGACGACAGACTGCTCGACAGTTATGCGAAGCTGAGTGAACTGGAGGCAAGGATCAAGGCGGCCCTGAAGTCCCAGCTCGGTCTGGCAACGCAGATACGCCTTGTGGCGCCAAATTCGCTGAAGCGGTTTGAGGGGAAGGCAAAGAGAGTAACAGATTTACGAAAGGATGGACTGTAAAATGGCAGAGAAAGTAATTATGCTGGGAAATGAAGCGATCGCCCGCGGAGCATACGAAGCCGGAGTAAAGGTTTCGTCCGCATATCCGGGCACACCCAGCACTGAGATAAGTGAATACCTGGTGCAGTACCGGGATGATGTATACGAGGAATGGGCGCCGAACGAAAAAGTGGCGACAGAGGTGGCAGTCGGCGCAAGCCTTGCAGGCGTGCGCTCGATGGCGTGCATGAAGCATGTGGGACTGAATGTGGCGGCAGACCCGCTTTACTCAGTATCCTACATGGGAGTGAACGGCGGCCTCGTCATCGTCGTTGCGGATGATCCGGGACTCTACAGCTCACAGAACGAGCAGGATACAAGGATGGTCGCAAGAGCAGCGCAGATCCCGGTCATCGAGCCTTCTGACAGCGCGGAAGCAAAAGATTTCTTCAAGGCAGCGTTTGAGCTGAGTGAGAAATTCGACAGACCCTTTATCTTCCGCACGACGACAAGGCTGGCGCACTCCCAGGGACTTGTGGAACTGGAAGAGCGTGTGGAGCCGGAGGACAGGCCGTACGTGAAAAATATCCAGAAAAACGTCATGATGCCGGGCAATGCAAAGATCCGCCACGTTGAGATCGAGAAACGCAACCTGGAGCTGGCGGAAGAGGCAAACACGCTGCCTCTTAACCGCGTTGAGATGCATGACACAAAGATCGGCGTCATCACGAGCGGAATCCCGTATCAGTATGTCAGAGAAGCGCTTCCGGACGCATCAGTGCTGAAACTTGGAATGGTGAATCCGCTTCCGAGAAAATTGATCGAAGAGTTTGCGGAAAAGGTCGATACACTCTATATCGTAGAAGAACTCGATCCTGTGATCGAAGAGCAGGTGAAATCCTGGGGGATCAAGGCAATCGGCAAGGAAATTTTTACCGTCCAGGGCGAATACAGCGCCAACATGCTGCGGCAGGCAATCCTGAAGCAGGACCTCAACCTTGAGGCTCCGGCTGCTGCTCCGGGAAGACCGCCTATCCTCTGTCCGGGATGTCCTCACAGGAGTGTGTTCTACGTGCTGAACAAACTGAAGATGCACGCGGCAGGAGATATCGGATGCTATACACTGGGAGCTGTTGCGCCGCTGAGCGTGATCGACACGACGATGTGCATGGGATCAAGTATATCAACGCTCCACGGTATGGAGAAGGCAAAGGGCAAAGAGTATATCAAGGACTGGGTGGCTGTGATCGGTGATTCTACTTTCATGCACACAGGTGTCAATTCACTGATGAACATGGTCTATAATAAAGCGACGGGCACAGTGATCATCCTGGACAATTCAACGACGGGAATGACCGGACATCAGGACCATGCCGCGACAGGAAAGACCCTTCAGGGAGATCCTACATATGCCATCAGCATTCCGGGGATCTGCCGTGCAATGGGCATCAAAAACGTATATGAGATCAATGCATTCGACATCGCTCTTCTCGAGAAGACGATCAAGGAGGAGACGGCGAAGGACGAGATTTCTGTTATCATTACGAAAACGTCCTGCGTCCTGCTCGATAAGAGAAAGAAACCGCTCTACACTGCCCATGAGGACAAGTGTAAGAAATGCGGCATGTGCATGAAACCGGGATGTCCTGCAATGACAAAGAACGAGGACGGCACGATCCATATCGATGACACGATGTGCACCGGCTGCGGATTGTGCGAGACACTGTGTAAATTCGATGCGATAGAACTTGTAAAGGCGGGTGAATAAGAGATGGCAGTAAAGAATATTATGATCGTCGGCGTAGGCGGACAGGGAACCCTGCTCACAAGCCGCATCCTCGGCGGACTGGCTCTGGCAGGAGGATATGATGTAAAACTCTCCGAGGTGCACGGAATGGCCCAGAGAGGGGGAAGCGTCGTCACATTCGTCCGTTACGGAAACAAAGTAGCAGAGCCTATCGTAGAGGAAGGGCAGGCGGATGTCATCATTGCATTTGAGCGCCTGGAGGCTCTCAGATATGCTCATTTCCTGAAAAAGGACGGCGTGCTCATCGTTAATGACTGGCGGATCGATCCCATGCCGGTCGTTATCGGAAATGCCCGTTATCCGGAGAACATCCTGGAGGAACTGGAGAAGAAACATAAGGTCTACAAAGTAGATGCGACGGAAGAATCAAAGAAGCTTGGGAATCCGAAGGTGTTCAACCTGATCGTCCTCGGGATTGCCGCGCAGCATATGGATTTTACAAAAGAGCAGTGGTATGATGTCATTGAGAGGACTGTACCGCCGAAGACGATCGAGATCAATAAGAAAGCATTTGACACAGGATACAGTATTGCGTGAGAGCTTCAGACAGATTTCGAGGAGAATGGATTTTGAAGAGAAAGGCAGGTGAGAGGTGCATTGATCAGACAGATATCAGTTTTTGTGGAGAACCAGCCGGGAAGCATGATGAGAGTGACTTCTGTATTGACGGAAGCGCATGTCAATATCCGGGCGATCTCAACCTTCGATACACCAGAGTTCAGCATTATGAGGCTTGTTGTGGATGAGCCGGAGCAGGCTAAGGAAAGCCTTACCGAGAAAGGATTTGTGACCCGCATAAGCGATGTGATCGGAGTAGAGCTCAAGGATGAAAAAGGAAATCTGAACCAGATGCTGAAAATACTTGCAGACGGACAGATCAACGTGAACTATATCTATTCCTTTGTCATCCGGGAAGGAAAAGCTCCTGTGATGATCTTCCATACAGACGATTTTGAGAAGGCAGAGCAGGTTTTAAGATCAGCAGATGTAAAACTGATCGAAGAAGCAGAATTATAACTGCTTTTGAAAAAGAGAGAAACAGTAAGAAGGAGACAAAAAAGATGGCGGCAGTATCATTGGAAAACTGGGTCGAGAGGATAAGAGACCCGAAAATTGAGTGCATGAGCAGAGATGAAATGTCTGCCCTGCAGAGCAGACGTCTTATCGACGTAGTAAACAGAGTTTATAATAATGTGGAATTTTACCGCAGAAAAATGCAGGATATCGGCATTGAGCCGGGCGATATCAGGTCGATCGAGGATATCGACAAGCTTCCTTTTACGACGAAAGAAGACTTGAAAAATAACTATCCGTTCGGGCTTCTTGCCATTCCTATGAAAGACGTCATACGTGTGCAGGGTACTTCCGGCACGACAGGAAAACTTACGATCGCTCCGTACTCCCAGAAGGATGTGGAGGTCTGGGGAGAATGTGTCGCAAGAGGACTTGTGATGGCAGGACTTTCAGCAGAGGACATTATCCATGTCTGCTACGGATACGGACTGTTTACCGGAGGAATGGGGCTGGATTACGGCGCCAGAGCTCTCGGAGCGACTGCGATCCCGATGTCGGCAGGTAATACAAAGCGGCAGATGATGTGTATGGAGGATCTTGGAGCTACAGCATTTGCATGTACACCTTCCTATGCGCTGTACCTCGCAGAATCCATGCAGGAAGCGGGCGTAGTCGACAGGCTGAAGATAAAGGCGGGAATCCATGGCGCCGAGCCATGGACGGAGGAAATGAGAAAGAAGATAGAGGGAATCCTTCATATCAACTGTTTCGATATTTACGGACTCTGTGAGATAACCGGTCCGGGCGTTGCGCAGGACTGCATCCACCACGCAGGACTCCACGTACATGAGGATTATTTCTATCCGGAAGTGCTGAACCCGGCGACTCATGAAAAGTGTGCAGACGGCGAGACAGGAGAACTTGTATTTACTACACTTGCAAAAGAAGCAATGCCTCTGATCCGCTACCGCACAAAGGATCTGACAAGCATTGATCACAGCACCTGCGAGTGCGGAAGAACACTTCCGAGGATATCCAAGTTCACGGGAAGAACGGACGACATGAAAGTCATCCGCGGCGTGAATGTATTCCCGACGCAGGTTGAGACGGCGCTTCTCAGCATGGGCGGAGCCGTGGCACCGCACTATATGATGATCGTTGACAGAGAGGATAATCTGGATGTCCTGACTGTTATGGTGGAAGTGGATGAGAGCATGTTCTCTGATGAGATCAGAAAGCTGGATGCCCTCAGGAACAAGATCGCGGCTGTACTCAAGACAGCGCTCGGCGTATCTGTGAGAGTGAAGCTGGTAGAGCCGAAATCGATCCAGAGAAGCGAAGGAAAAGCAGTCCGTGTCATCGACAACCGGAATCTGTAGAAAGGGGGAGAAAAGTAATGGGAATCACGATTCAGCAGTTATCAGTATTTCTTGAGAACCGCGAGGGGCGTCTGGACGAAGTCCTTTCCGTACTTGCGGGAAATGAGATAAACATTGTAGCACTGAGCCTTGCGGATACAACAGAATACGGGATGCTCAGGATGATCGTATCAGATCCGAACAAAGGAAAAGCCGTCCTGAAAGACAATGGGATCACAGCAATGCTCACGGATGTTGTGGCGCTCCGCGTGCCGCACGAGACAGGATCGCTGAGCAGAGCGATGCATCAGATCGTCGAGGGCGATGTCAATATAGAGTATATGTACGCCTTTGCAAACGGAGATGATGCCTCCGCAGTCCTGAAGACTGACGATCCCGCCAGGGTCGCAGATATCCTGAAAGGCAGCGGATTTGACGTTTGGGAAGCTTCAGAAGCTTACGTGTCGAACATAAAAAAATGATAAATGGCGAAAAAAGAACACCGCCGGACGGCTTAAAGTCATCCGGCGGTGCTTTTTTAATCTCATTTCTCTGTATTGCTTTTTAATATTAAATGCCTGTTTGATTTATATATTAAAAGGTACATTAAAAAATCTGATTAAAGTTTTACTACGTTAGTTGCCTGTGGTCCTTTTGCGCCTTCTGTCACTTCAAATTCGACAGCCTGGCCTTCTTCCAGGGATTTGAACCCGTCCATAACAAGACCTGAATAGTGAACGAAGATATCGTTGCCCTCAGAATCAGAGATGAATCCGTACCCCTTCTGGTTGTTAAACCATTTTACTGTACCTGTCATTGTGTAACCCTCCATAAAATTATAAGTTCTGTATCGGCACATGACTTGTACCGACACTGTGACAGTGTAGCATGTTTAACAATAAAAGTCAACAAATTTGTTGGGTAATTTGTAAATATATACAAAAAATGTCGAAAGCTTGTATTTGCCCGGCAAAATGCTACAATGGGGAGAGGAAGAATGACATCTCAGGACCGCCAGTGATAAGGACCGGGATGCAGGAATCATCATACTGTTTTAAGGAGGAAGACAAAATGGCATCAATATATAAAAGTGTGACAGAACTGATCGGAAGGACCCCGCTGCTCGAGATAACAAATATTGAGCGGGAAAAGGAACTCAAGGCAAAAGTCCTTGTGAAGCTGGAATATTTTAATCCGGCCGGAAGTGTGAAAGACCGCGCGGCCCTGCGCATGATCGAGGAGGCAGAGCGCGCCGGAAAGATCGGTTCCGGGGCTGTGATCATTGAGCCTACCAGTGGAAACACAGGGATCGGTCTCGCGGCTGTGGCGGCGTCCAGAGGGTATCGGGCGGTGTTCGTGATGCCCGAGACCATGAGCATCGAGAGGAGAAAACTCCTTCTCGGATACGGTGCGGAGATCGTCCTCACGGACGGCAAAAAAGGCATGACCGGAGCGATCGAGAAGGCAGCGGAGCTTGAGAAGACGACGGAAAATGCCGTTGTGCTCGGCCAGTTTGTGAATGAGGCGAACCCGGCGGCTCATTACAGCACCACAGGGCCTGAGATCTGGGAGGACACAGAAGGCCGGATCGACATTTTTGTGGCGGGAGTCGGCACAGGAGGGACGATAACGGGGACAGGATCTTTCCTGAAAGAGCAGAACCCGGAGATAAAGGCGGTAGCAGTGGAGCCGTACCGATCCCAGGTCCTGTCTGGCGGCAAGCCGGGAGCGCACGGTCTGCAGGGGATCGGGGCAGGATTTGTCCCGGAAGTCCTGGATACGGAAATCTATGATGAAATCTACACTGTGACTGAGGAGGAGGCTTATGAGGCGGCGAGACTTCTCGCTCGCAGAGAGGGGATTCTGACCGGCATTTCTTCCGGGGCGGCGCTTCACGCCGCACTCCTCGAAGCATCGAAGGAGGAAAACGCAGGAAAAGTGATCGCTGTCCTGCTTCCGGACACCGGAGAGAGGTATCTCTCCACACCGTTGTTTGACTGAAAAACAGTGAAAGTGAATTGAAAATTTATGCAATGTGTTATATACTAAAAAAAGAATTACAAAAAAGTCAAAGGAGGATACATGACTATGAAAGAATTTAAATATGTGATCACTGATCCGGAGGGAATCCATGCAAGACCGGCAGGAATCCTTGTTAAACAGGCCGCAGGATATGAGTCAGCTGTAAAGATCGCAAAGGGAGAGAAGAGCGCGGATGCAAAAAGGATCTTTGGTGTTATGGGTCTGGGCGTTAAGACTGGTGAAGAAGTTACTGTAACAGCAGATGGAGCAGATGAAGACAAGGCGATCGCTGAGTTAGAAGCTTTCTTCAAGGAGAATTTATAAGTTATGATTACAATAAGCGGTAAAAGTGTATTCGGCGGAGTGTCTATCGGAAAGCTTTTGTTTTATAAGAGAAACGAGAAAGTGATCAAGAGGACACATGTCGATAATGTTGATGAAGAAATGGTCCGCTTCCAGAATGCGAAGGATACTGCTGTGGAACAGTTGAAAGGGCTGTATGAAAAAGCCCTCGATGACGTTGGCGAAGCGAATGCGATGATCTTTGAGATCCATCAGATGATGCTTGAGGACCTGGATTATCTGGAGTCTATTGAGAATATCATCCGTACGCAGGAAGTGAATGCGGAGTTTGCAGTTGCCACGACAGCGGACAATTTCTCGCAGATGTTCGCATCGATGGACGATGCATATATGCAGGGCAGAGCGGCAGATGTGAAGGATGTGTCCGAGCGTGTCCTGGATATTCTGTGCGGCACCAGCGACGGAATGAAAGAGATGACAGAGCCATGCATCATTGCGGCAGACGATCTTGCGCCGAGCGAGACAGTCCAGCTGGATAAGAGCAAAGTGCTTGGATTTGCAACGATGTACGGATCATCCAATTCTCATACGGCGATCCTGGCGCGGACAATGAACATTCCGGCGGTCATCGGACTTGGAGAGAGACTCTCTCAGGAGTATGACGGTAAAGATGCTGTCATCGACGGCTTCACCGGTACTCTTTATATTGATCCGGATGAAAAGACACTGGCAGCGATGCAGGAAAAGCGTGCCAAGGACCTTGAGCAGAAGGCTCTTCTGGAGCAGCTTAAGGGCAAGGAGAATGTCACAAAAAGCGGACAGAAGATCAATATTTATGCAAACATAGGTAATGTTTCTGACGTGGGCGCAGTGCTCAAGAATGACGCAGGCGGCATCGGCCTGTTCCGAAGCGAATTCCTGTATCTTGAAAATACAGATTTCCCGACAGAAGAGCAGCAGTTTGCAGTATATAAGCAGGTTGCTGAGAATATGGCAGGGAAAAAAGTCATCATCAGGACGCTTGATATCGGCGCTGACAAGCAGGTGGATTATTTCGGCCTCGATAAGGAAGAGAATCCGGCGCTCGGCTACAGGGCGATCCGTATCTGTCTTACAAGACCTGAGATATTCAAGACACAGCTGCGCGCCCTCTACCGTGCGGCGCTGTACGGCAATATCTCGATCATGTTCCCGATGATCATCTCTGTTGACGAGATCCACAGGATCAAAGCGATCATCGCAGAAGTTAAGGAAGAGCTGAAGAATGAAGGCATTCCATATAAAGAGAATGTAGAGCTCGGCGTGATGATCGAGACTCCGGCATCTGTCATGATCAGCCGTGAGCTGGCGAAGGAAGTTGATTTCTTCAGCGTGGGAACGAACGATCTGACTCAGTATACGCTGGCTATCGACCGCCAGAATTCCAAGCTGGACGAGTTCTATGACCCGCACCATCCGGCGATTCTTTCAATGATCAGGATGGCAGCGGAGAATGCGCATGCGGAGGGAGCCTGGATCGGCATCTGCGGCGAACTCGGCGCTGATCTTGAGCTGACAGAAGAATTTCTTAAGATGGGGCTTGATGAGCTGTCTGTATCACCTTCGATGGTGCTTCCTCTGAGGAAAAGGATCAGAGAGTGTGAGTAAAAAGAGCCAAATGGTTCATTTCATAGCTTGTTTTATAATGCCGTCACCGGATAAGACCGGTGGCGGCTTTTATAATGTGATTCTTTCTTAAAACAGTTGAAAGAATCGAACGTATGTGCTAGTATAATAAGAAGAACAAATGTTCGATAATGGTTTTGGGAGGGATAAACAGGTATGAATGGGAAGATCCAGACAGAGATGAGTTTATATGATAAGCTGAGTATCCTCTCAGATGCAGCGAAGTATGATGTGGCATGCACCTCGAGCGGAGTGGACAGAAAGGGAGACGGGACAGGGATGGGAAACTGCAGCAGATCCGGGATATGCCACAGCTTTTCGGCGGACGGCAGATGCATCTCCCTGCTAAAGATACTTTTTACAAACGAGTGTATATACGACTGCAAGTACTGTGTCAACCGGTCGTCGAACGACGTGGTGCGGACATCATTTACTCCGGATGAAGTCTGTACGCTCACAATGGAATTTTATCGGAGAAATTATATCGAAGGACTGTTCCTGAGCTCCGGTATCCTGAAAAGCCCGGATTATACAATGGAGCTGCTCTATGCTGCTCTATACAAATTAAGGTATGTCTATAATTTCCAGGGATACATCCATGTGAAAGCGATACCGGGGGCTGACCAGCGGCTGATCCGTCTCACAGGATTCCTGGCCGACCGCATGAGCGTCAATATAGAACTTCCGACTGCAGAGGGACTGAGGCTTCTTGCTCCGCATAAGTCCAGAAAGAATATACTGGCTCCGATGAGGTTTGTGCAGGAGAAGACAGCGGAAAACAGACAGGAGATCGCGCTGTATAAGCAGGCGCCACGCTTTGTCCCCGCGGGACAGAGCACGCAGATGATCATAGGAGCTACGCCGGAAACGGATTACCAGATCCTGAATACGGCCGAGGCACTTTACAGCAGATTTGACCTGAAAAGAGTCTTTTACTCGGCATTTGTCCCTGTGAACACAGACAGAGACCTGCCTGCGCCAAAGGGAGGCAGGCCTCCGCTTCTGCGGGAGCACAGGCTTTATCAGGCGGACTGGCTTCTGCGGTTTTATCATTTTAAGGCAGAAGAGCTTCTGGATGAGGAAAATCCGAATTTCAATGCCCTGCTAGATCCGAAATGCTGCTGGGCACTGAGGCATCTGGACCAGTTCCCTGTGGAAGTGAACAGAGCGGATTACAGGATGCTGCTCAGAGTTCCGGGGATCGGCTACAAATCGGCGTCGAGGATCGTAAAGGCAAGGCGGATGGGAACGCTTGGGTTCGAGGACCTGAAGAAAATGGGTGTTGTCCTGAAAAGGGCTCTGTATTTTCTTACGTGCAGCGGCAGGATGATGTACCCGACCAGGATCGATGAGGACTATATTACGAGGAATCTTCTCAATACAAAAGAACGGCTTCCGGAAGGGTGCAGCGGGATGACGTACAGGCAGCTTACCCTCTTCGATGATATGAATATGCCGGAGATCATACATGAATAGAAATACTGATATGGAGGCATGGTCAGATATGAAAACGATGTATATATGTCATGATACGATCACAGGACTGTATTCTGCTCTCTACGACGCATGGAAGGAGAGCCGGGACGGGGACGCAGGGATCGAACTGAGGGGAAAGACGCAGCAGCAGATGTTCTGTGAATACAGAGTTGTAGATGAAAACGGGAAAAAGGCGGCAAGTATTGAGCGGATGATCAAGCACAATCTCGGGTATAATGCATACTGGGATTTTTATCACGCGCTGCTGTCCGATGATGCGGGAAAAGGAGAGGCTGTGTTCAAGGCTATGCAGGAGGCGAGAAGGATACCTGACAGTACGAAGATCATGGAGCATTTGAGTGACTGCAATGTCGCGAAAGTCTTTGAATTGAGCCGCAGAGTGTCCAATGAAGCACATATGTATAAAGAATTTATCCGCTTCAGAGAACTGGCGAACGGCGTCCTGTTTTCTGAGATCTCTCCGAGGAGCCGGCTGCTCACGTGCATCGGAGAGCATTTTTCAGACCGTTTCCCGCTGGAAAACTGGATGATCTATGACAAGACCCACGGGGAGTTCCTGGTGCACCGGGCAAAGCAGCGGTGGGTGATCGTAACGGGCGCAGACCTGGATCAGGAAGCGGCTGCAGATGTCTCACAGGCTGAGGTCGAATACGAAAAGCTTTGGAAAGGTTTCTTTGAGTCGATTTCCATCAAAGAACGCGAAAACCCGAAGTGCCAGCGAACAAATCTCCCGCTGCGCTACCGGAGGGAAATGACGGAATTTTCTTAAAAACAGTTGTATAAAAATGTAAATGAGATTATGATAGAGGCAGCATCATTAACCTGAAGAAATCATTACGGAGGAGAAACAGCTTATGGATAAGGAAGTACTGGTCTGGTGCGGACTGATGCTCTTGTTTCTTGTCGTGGAGATCGCAACAGTCGGGCTGACGTCGATCTGGCTTGCGGGAGGTTCCCTCGCAGCGCTGATCGTATCGGCGGCGGGGGCTCAGATTGAATGGCAGATAGCGGCATTTATTCTTGTGTCCTTTATACTGCTTGTATTTACACGGCCTTTTGCAAGAAAATACATAAATTCGCGCCATGTGAAGACAAACTATGAAGAGCTGATCGGCGAAGTGGTGAAGGTGACGGAGACTGTCGACAATCTCGCGCAGACGGGAACTGCATTTGCGCAGGGAAAAGAGTGGACGGCGCGTGCGGAGGACGACAGCCGGAGGCTGGAGGCCGGAAGTCTTGCCAGGGTGGTCGCTGTTTCAGGAGTAAAGCTTATTTTAAAGGAATATGAGGAGGCATAAAGATGGGTTTGGTTATTTTTTTTATTGTTTTAATTATAGTGCTGCTGTTATTGGTCACGAGCATCAAGATCGTTCCGCAGGCTCATGCATATGTGCTTGAGCGCCTCGGCGGATATAAGGAAACATGGAGTGTGGGGCTTCATTTTATGGTCCCGATCCTTGACAGAGTGGCAAGAAAGGTCTCTCTGAAAGAACAAGTAGTCGACTTTGAGCCTCAGGCCGTGATCACGAAAGATAATGTTACGATGCAGATCGATACCGTCATATTCTTTCAGATCACAGATCCGAAGAAATATGCATATGGAGTAGAGAGCCCGATCTCCGCGATCGAGAACCTTACAGCGACGACGCTGAGAAATATCATCGGAGATCTGGAATTGGATGAGACTCTGACGTCCAGAGAGACGATCAACTCAAAGATGCGTACGATCCTGGATATCGCGACAGATGAGTGGGGCATCAAAGTAAACCGTGTGGAGCTCAAGAATATCATGCCTCCGAAGGCGATCCAGGATGCAATGGAGAAGCAGATGAAGGCAGAGCGTGAGCGCAGGGAGGCGATCCTCCGTGCGGAAGGAGAGAAAAAGTCTACGATCCTGGTGGCGGAAGGAGAGAAGGAGTCTGTGATCCTTGAAGCAGAGGCGTCGAAGCAGGCGGCCATCCTGAAAGCAGAAGCGGAGAAGCAGAAGCGGATCAAGGAAGCGGAAGGACAGGCGGAAGCGATCCGTACAGTCCAGAAGGCGACGGCGGATGGAATTGAGTATATTAAAAATGCCGGCGCAGATAACGCTGTCCTCACTCTGAAAAGCCTTGAAGCCTTTACAAAGGCTGCGGACGGAAAGGCGACGAAGATCATCATCCCTTCAGAGCTTCAGGGAATCGCCGGCCTGACGAAAACGATCGCAGAAGTAGCAAGTGTTGATAAGGCGGAATAGTCCAGGTGAAGGAAGAAGAAAGAGTGATCCGGATATCCGTCAGGAATCTTGTCGAGTTTATCCTGAGGGAGGGTGACATAGACAATCGGATATCCGGAAGCATGGAGAAAGATGCGATGCTGCAGGGAGGCAGGATGCATCGCAAAATACAGAGGCGGATGGGACCGGAATACCACGCGGAACATTCCCTGAAAATGAGGATCCCCTGTGAGGGATATCAGATCCAGCTCGAGGGGCGCGCGGACGGCGTGATCATCCGGGAGAAGGACGGAAAGCCGGATGTCATCATAGATGAGATCAAAGGTATTTTCCGGGACATTCACTTTCTTGAGGCGCCGGTCAATGTCCACCTGGCGCAGGCAAAGTGTTATGCCTATATCTACGGAGAACAGAATGAACTTGACGAGATCGGTGTCCAGATGACATACTGCCATCTGGACACCGAAGAGGTTAAGCGGTTCCGGCAGCACTATTCGCTGGAGGAACTGAAGACATGGTTCGACGGACTGATTGAAAAATACAGGAAGTGGGCCGAGTTCCAGATCCGCTGGGAGAAGGAGCGGGATGAATCGATAGGGAAGATAGAATTTCCATTTCCATATCGCAAAGGGCAGTATGATCTTGCGGCTTCTGTCTACCGAACGATCCTGAGAAAGAAAAAGCTTTTTATCCAGGCACCTACAGGTGTGGGAAAGACAATGTCTGTGATCTTTCCGGCGGTGAAGGCGGTCCGGGAAGGGCTGGGGCAGAAGATTTTTTACCTGACAGCTAAGACGATCACGAGGACTGTCGCTGAGCAGGCTTTTCGTACATTGAAGGAGCAGGGGCTGAAGTTTAAAGTGGTCACGCTGACCGCAAAAGAAAAGATATGTCTCTGTGAAGAGACAGACTGCAATCCGGATGCCTGCCCGTATGCAAAAGGACATTTTGACAGGGTGAATGATGCAGTGTTCGATATGATCACAGGCGGTCGGGATATCAGCAGAGAGACGCTGGAAGAACAGGCGAGAAAGTATAGGGTATGTCCCTTTGAGCTGTCCCTGGACGTCTCTGTCTGGACAGATGCCGTGATCTGTGATTATAACTATGTGTTTGATCCGAATGCGCATCTGAAACGCTTTTTCTCCGAGAGCGGCGATAACGGATATCTGTTCTTGATCGACGAAGCGCATAATCTGGTGGAGCGCGGACGGGAAATGTACAGTGCGGTATTGTATAAAGAGGATATACTGGAGGTAAGACGCGCGGTAAAGCAGATGGACAGCAGGCTCGCCAAAAGACTGGAGGAGACGAACCGCCTTATGCTGGAGCTGAAGCGGGAGTGCGAGGACTATCGGGTACTGGAGAGTGTTTCCCATCTGGCGCTGAAACTGATGAATCTTCTTACTGAGATGGAGCGCTTCCTGGAAGAATACAGGGAGGGTGAAAAGAGGGAGCTTGTCCTGGATCTGTATTTTCAGGTGAGAGATTTCCTCAATATTCATGATATCCTGGATGAGAACTATGTGATATACAGTGAGCTTGAAAGAGACGGCAGATTCAAGGTGAAGCTGTTCTGTGTCAATCCTGCGGCGAATCTACAGAACTATCTGAAGCAGGGAAACAGCACCATATTCTTCTCAGCGACACTGCTTCCGATCAGGTATTATAAAAAGCTACTTTCCGTGGAAACGGATGACTATGCCGTATATGCAGAGTCTCCCTTCCCTGAAGAGAACAGGCTGCTTATCATCGGAAGAGATGTGAGCACGAGATATACACAGAGAGGGCAGATCATGTACCGCCGGATCGCAGAATATATTGCAGCTGTGGCAGAGGCGCGCAGAGGAAATTATATGGCATTTTTCCCTTCTTACAGATTTATGGAAGATGTCTATGAAGAGTTTATCAGACGGGCGCCCGGGATCACTGCTGTGGTGCAGTCTCAGTTTATGGATGAGAAGGAGAGGGAACAGTTCCTCGAACGGTTTGAAGCTTCGGACAGCGCAGGCCTGGTCGGGTTCTGCGTGATGGGAGGGATTTTTTCCGAGGGGATAGATCTTGCGGCTGACCGCCTGATCGGAGCTGTTGTCGTCGGGACTGGCCTGCCGCAGGTGTGCAACGATCGGGAAATCGTAAAACAATATTTTGACTCACGCGGAATGGATGGATTCGACTACTCATACCGTTATCCGGGAATGAATAAGGTGCTTCAGTCGGCAGGAAGAGTGATCCGCACAGAGAATGACAGAGGGATCATCGTGCTTCTGGATGGCCGTTTCTGCCAGAAGCAGTATCAGGAGCTCTTCCCGAGAGAGTGGAAGGTCAGCAGGATCTGCAGTGTTGGAGATATAAAAGAGGAAGCAGAGAGATTTTGGGAAGAATGATACCGCACCGGCTGTGCGGGCGGCCGCCTTTTCCAGTGCAGGACATTAGGATCATGTCTGCTGTCCTGCATCAGTGAAATAGCTGAGAAATTCGTTCGCTGCGCGGGAAAGGGGCAGGTGCTCGTTGTAAGCGATGACAAGCTCCCTTTCGGGAAGCTCTTCTTTTGTTTCAAGCACATAGATGCCTTCTGTCTTATCTGAGATGCAGTAGTCCGGGATAAATGCAATACCGAGTCCGATCCGGGCAAGATCGATGAGGAGATCGTTGCTGGTGAGCTCGATCTCAGGCACGAGATCCAGCTGATGCTGCTGGAAGAGCCGGTGGAGGAACTCATTCGTGGTACTGTTTTTATCCAGCATCAGGATGGGATACTTGAGCAGCTCGCGGAAGGAAAGCTTTTTCCCCTTCAGTTCGCTGTATGTATCGCTTGCGACAAAGACGTCCCGGAATCTTTTTATCCGGATGACGTTTGAAGCATTTCCGAGATAATTATTCGGATAATTCACGACAATGAGATCTACAAGACCGTTTTTTAATAGCTCTGTGCATTTGACAGAAGTCTGGTTGATGACTTTAATGTGCGCGTTTGGAAAGGTCTTGTGAAAGCGCTCCAGATAGGGGATGAGGAAGTAGCGGCAGATCGTATCGCTTGCGCCGATCCTGATCTGTCCGCCTGTGGATGCGGCCTCAAGAAGCTGTGCCTCGCCCTTCTGGATGAGATTCATGGCCGGCTCTATATGGCGCATCAGTATTTCACCCTCGGGAGTGAGCTGTACTTTTTTTGTGCTCCGGATAAAGAGAGTCTGATCGAGTTTCCGCTCCAGGGTCTTGATCGACTGGCTGACGGCAGACTGAGAGATGAAAAGCTGCTTGGATGCTTCAGAGAAATTCAGCGTGGAAGCAACGTGGTAAAAAACCTTGTACAGTTCATAATTTATATCTATCATTATTAGACCTCCTAATAAAAACTGGTTGTATTATAAGATATATATGAAAAAAATACAATCCAATATTTGAGTTATACAGAAAGGATAGAAGACAGCATGAAGAAAATTCAATGGGCTGCAGGAATCATCCTGGCATTTTCAGTCATCGTGATCCTGCTCATTTCCAGTTTTGAGATCGCGATGTATTCTGACTTCGGAGTGTATGAACGAGAATATGAAAAATACAATGTGCTGAACGATCTGGATATGACAATGGAAGATACTATGCACGTCACCAGAGAAATGATGGCGTATTTAAGGGGAGACAGGGAGGAGCTGTCTGTCGTGACAACGGTAGAAGGAGTTGAACAGGATTTTTTCAATGAGCAGGACCGCTTCCATATGGCTGAGGTCAAAGACCTTTTCATCGGAGGACTCAATCTGCGGACGGGCGCATGTGTGCTGGCAGTCCTGTGCCTTATCGCGCTCATCCTCCTGAAAGCAGACTGGAGGAAAGTCATTCCTAAGTCGTACTGGATCGCCCTTTGGATCATAGGTGTGCTGCTGGTCCTGTTCGCAGCCGCTGCAGCAATCGACTTCAATGCTGTGTTCGTTGCGTTCCATCACGTTTTTTTTGACAACGATCTGTGGCTTTTCGATCCTGCGGAAGATTACATGATCCGCATGCTCCCGGAGGGATTGTTTGCGGATATGGTCGTGCGGATCGGGCTTTTGTTCGCAGGAGGGCTTTTGGCAGTGTTTGTCCTGAGCCTGATCCCGGGCAGAATGAGAAAAAAAGCAAAAAATTAGAAATGCTTATAAAAAACTTTAATTATATTAATTGTACTAATGAAGAAAAATATGGTACGATATGATTAATATGATGCTGCAGAAGCGTGCACAATGCTGCATGCAAATATTCATTCAAAGGAGAGAGCTTATATGAGTAATGTAAAGCGCGTATATGTAGAAAAGAAATCAGAATTTGCTGTTGCGGCGAAGGGATTGAGACACGAGATCCGTCATTATCTCGGGATCGAGGGCGTTACAGGTGTCCGTGTATTGATCCGTTATGATGTAGAGAATATTACTGATGAAACGTTTGAGAAGGCATGCAGCGGTGTTTTCGCAGAGCCTCCGGTAGATATGCTGTACAGGGAAAGTTTTCCGGCAGGAGAGGGAGATCGGACATTTTCTGTTGAGTTCCTTCCGGGACAGTTCGATCAGCGCGCGGATTCTGCGGAGCAGTGCATCCGTTTTATCCGGGAAGATGAGGAACCTGTGATCCGTACTGCGACGACCTATGTGATCGAAGGATCCGTCACAGATGAAGAATTTCAGGCTGTGAAGAATCACTGCATCAATCCGGTTGATTCAAGGGAAGCGGCGGAAGAGAAGCCGGAAACTCTTGTGACAGTATTCGAGGAGCCGGAAGATATCAAAGTATTTGACGGCTTCCAGGACATGGAGGAAGGAGAGCTGAAAAAGCTCTACGATTCTCTTGGACTTGCAATGACATTTAAAGATTTTCTTCATATTCAGAATTATTACCGCGGGGAAGAACACCGCGATCCGACAATGACAGAAATACGCGTGCTCGATACGTACTGGTCTGATCACTGCCGTCATACGACATTCTCTACGGAGTTGAAGAATGTGACATTTGACGAGGGAGATTACAGAGATACTATCGTAAATACGTATGAGCAGTATCTGAAAGACCACAGCGAGATCTTTGCCGGCAGAGAGGATAAGTTTGTCTGCCTGATGGATCTGGCGCTGATGGCTATGCGCCGGCTGAAAAGAGAGGGAAAACTTGAGGATCAGGAAGAATCCGATGAGATCAACGCCTGCAGCATCGTTGTGCCGATCAAGGTGGACGACAAAGAAGAAGAGTGGCTGATCAACTTTAAAAATGAGACACACAATCACCCGACAGAGATTGAACCGTTCGGAGGCGCTGCAACCTGCCTCGGAGGGGCGATCCGCGACCCGCTGTCAGGCAGGACTTATGTCTATCAGGCAATGCGTGTGACTGGCGCTGCTGATCCGACTGTGTCAGTGGAGAATACGATGAAAGGAAAACTTCCGCAGAAGAAGCTCGTGCGCGAAGCGGCTCACGGATACAGCTCATACGGAAACCAGATCGGTCTTGCCACTGGCGCTGTCAAGGAAATCTATCATCCGGACTATGTCGCAAAGCGTATGGAGATCGGAGCTGTTCTCGGTGCTGCACCACGCCGTGCGGTGATCCGCGAAAATTCTGATCCGGGAGACATCATTATCCTTCTCGGCGGCCGTACCGGCCGTGACGGATGCGGCGGCGCGACAGGTTCTTCGAAAGTCCATACCGAGGAATCCATCGAGACCTGCGGCGCTGAAGTACAGAAGGGCAATCCGCCTACAGAGCGCAAGATCCAGAGGCTGTTCCGCAGGGAAGAAGTCAGCCGTCTGATCAAGAAATGTAATGATTTCGGCGCCGGCGGAGTGTCTGTTGCGATCGGTGAGCTTGCGGACGGACTTAGGGTTGAACTGGATAAGGTTCCGAAAAAATATGCAGGCCTGGACGGCACAGAGATCGCGATCTCTGAGTCGCAGGAGAGGATGGCTGTCGTTGTAGATCCGAAGGATGCGGCGCAGTTTATGGCTTATGCGAAGGAAGAGAACCTTGAAGCTACAGAGGTCGCAGTCGTGACGGAGTCGCCGCGCCTTGTCCTCGTATGGAGAGGAAAGGAGATCGTCAATATCTCCAGAGAGTTCTTAAATACAAACGGCGCACATCAGGAAACAGATGTGGAGGTCGAGATGCCGAGACGCTCCGAGAGCCTGTTCAACAGGCAGGAGGTTGGCGACGTGAAGGAAAAATGGCTTTCCACGCTTGCTGATCTGAACGTGTGCTCGCAGAAGGGGCTTGTAGAGATGTTCGACGGCTCGATCGGAGCGGGATCTGTGTTTATGCCTCATGGCGGTAAATATCAGATGACTGAAACGCAGGCAATGGTAGCGAAGGTGCCGGTCCTGCATGGGAAGACAGACAGTGTATCGATGATGAGTTATGGTTTTGACCCGTATCTGTCAAGCTGGAGCCCGTATCACGGAGCAATCTATGCGGTGACAGAATCTGTGGCGAAGATCGTGGCTGCGGGAGGAGACTACAGAAAGATACGTTTTACCTTCCAGGAGTATTTTAGAAGGATGACAGAAGATCCGAAGAGATGGAGTCAGCCGTTTGCTGCACTGCTCGGCGCGTATGCGGCTCAGATCGGATTCGGTCTTCCGTCCATAGGAGGCAAGGACAGTATGTCCGGAACCTTCCAGGATATCGATGTGCCGCCGACTCTTGTCTCGTTTGCTGTGGACATGGCGGTAGAAAAAGATATCATTACTCCCGAGCTTAAAAAGGCGGGCAGCAAGCTTGTCTGGCTCAGGATAGAAAGAGACAGCGATGATCTTCCGGTCTTCGACAGCGTGATGGAGCAGTATGGAAAGTTTACGGAAGATATCAGGAATGGAAGGATCATTTCAGCATATGCACTTGACCGCCACGGTGTTATTGCCGCGGTGAGCAAGATGGCATTCGGAAATGCGATGGGCGTGAAGCTTGAGCACAATATGGATCCGAGAGATCTGTTTGCGCCTGCTTTCGGAGATATCATCGCGGAAGTTCCGGACGGTCAGGTGGGCAGCCTTGCCATCACCTATACCGTGATCGGAGAAGTGACAGATCAAGGAAAATTTGAATACGGAAACACGGAGATCAGCCTTGCTGAGGCTGAGAAGGCGTGGACAGGGACACTGGAGAAGGTGTTTGCAACAAAGTCTTCTGCGGACTCACAGGAGCCGGTGGAAGAAAAACTCTACCATGCTGACAGCATCCATATCTGCAGCCACAAGATCGGACAGCCCACTGTGTTTATCCCGGTATTCCCGGGAACGAATTGCGAGTACGACAGTGCGAGGGCATTTGAGCGCGCAGGGGCAAAAGTGATCACCAGAGTTTTCCGCAATCTGGATGCAGAGGATATCCGGTCTTCAGTAGATGAGTTCGAGAAGGCGATCGGACAGGCGCAGATGATCATGTTCCCGGGCGGCTTCAGTGCAGGAGACGAGCCGGACGGATCGGCCAAGTTCTTTGCGACAGCGTTCCAGAACGCCAAGATCAAAGAGGCGGTAGAAAAGCTCCTGAATGAAAGAGACGGACTTGCTCTCGGTATCTGCAATGGATTCCAGGCCCTGATCAAACTCGGGCTGGTGCCGTATGGCAGGATCACAGGACAGACAGAAGATTCGCCTACGCTGACCTACAATACGATCGGACGCCATATCTCCAAAATGGTTTATACAAAGGTCGTGACAGATAAATCTCCGTGGCTTCAGGGAGCAGTGCTGGGCGGCGTGTATACAAATCCGGCTTCCCACGGGGAAGGAAGATTTGTTGCCAGCCGTGAATGGATCGAGAAGCTTTTTGCAAACGGACAGGTCGCAACGCAGTATTGTGATCCGGACGGAGCTGTCACCATGTCTGAAGAGTGGAATGTGAATGGCTCTTACTGTGCGATCGAAGGTATTACGAGCCCTGACGGCCGTGTACTCGGAAAGATGGCGCATGCAGAACGGCGTGGAGATTCTGTTGCTGTCAATATTTACGGAGAGCAGGATATGAAGATCTTTGAATCCGGTGTAAACTACTTTAAATAAGAGATAAAAAATGCGGGGATACCGCTCAAAACAAGGCGGTATCCCCTGCTTTAGGCGGAATTTGAAGAATTGTTTTAAAAAATCGAAAATTTCTTAAAAAAAGTGTTGACATCTGGCGAGATATGATAGTATAATAGCAAAGCGGGTTGCGGGAAAGCAATAAAAACCGCAGAAATATGGGGTCTTAGCTCAGCTGGGAGAGCATCTGCCTTACAAGCAGAGGGTCATAGGTTCGAGCCCTATAGGCCCCATAAAAACCTAATTTAATATGGCGGAATAGCTCAGTTGGCTAGAGCACACGGTTCATACCCGTGGTGTCGCTGGTTCAAATCCAGTTTCCGCTACTACAAAAAAACGCCGGTTTGACCGGCGTTTTTGTTTTGCACAGCACAGTCTGTCAGGTTTATGGCTGATCGCTGCCAGCAGACGGACAGTGACATGATAGTCCCTCAGTTTACAAAGTATATTGCCACGGGCAATGGAATAAGATAAAGTTTTATGATAGAATGGTCAAAATGGTAATATATCGGAGGATAAAATAGAATGAATAAACAGATGATGTATACTATCCGGATACTGCTGGGCGGATTTCTCACTTTCATAGGGATACGCCTCCTGATCCAGATAACAGATCAGCGTCCGACCAATACAGTTCCTCTCGGCCTGTTCGCAGGAGTTGTAATCATTGTCGGAGCCGTGGATGCGCTTTTCTCATTCAGAAGGCTCTGGCTGATGCTGCGGCCGGAGGATAGTGCTCCGGATGCGGGGGAAGACGGGAAAGAATATGAGACACAGGAGCAGTCGGCGGCCAAGCGCAGAAAGAAGCCTGCGATGGTGAAGATCACAGATCCAAAGAACTCTGATGAAGGAGAGGAAGAAGATCTGGACACCACAGAAGCGGATGAGTCAGAGGGCGACAGGGCAGAAGAACTGTCGTCTGAGAATAACAGCCAGGATGAGAATCAGACAGAAGAGCTTGATAAGGAAGAACAGATAGAAGAACTGGAAACGGATTTTGAGGAGAGATGATCATGAGGATAGGTATGGGCTACGATGTTCACAGACTGACAGAAGGGAGAAAGCTGATCTTAGGCGGCGTTGAGATCCCATATGAGAAAGGGCTTCTCGGCCATTCGGATGCCGACGTCCTGCTGCACGCGATCATGGATGCGCTGCTTGGGGCTGCGGCGCTGGGGGATATCGGGAAGCATTTCCCGGATACAGATCCGCAGTATAAAGGGATATCCAGCATCCGTCTGCTGGAGCATGTGGGAGCGCTTCTCGAAGAACAGGGCTACCTCATCGAAAACATCGATGCGACGATCATCGCACAGCGCCCGAAGATGCGCCCGCATATTGATCAGATGCGTCAGAATATCGCAGATGCCCTCAACATTGAAACAGATCAGGTCAATGTTAAGGCGACAACAGAAGAGGGACTGGGATTTACCGGCACAGGGGAGGGGATTTCCTCACAGGCTGTATGTGCCATCGAAAAATATATGAATTACAGCAGCGTTGATATTTCTCAGGAGGCGCCTGCCTGCAGAGGATGCTGTGGACAGAAAGCGGCGGAGGAGCAGGAATAATGATGCTTCGCAGACTGAAAACAGAGGAACATCCCGTGACAAGGAAACTGTGGGAAGAGGTGTTCCCTGAAGATACGAAGGAGTTTCTCGACTACTATTATTTTATCAAAGCGCGGACGAACGAGATCTATGTGATCGAGGAGGACGGAGACATACGCTCCATGCTCCAGCTCAATCCGTATACGATGCAGGTTAATGACCAGAAGTTTCCGTCAAACTATATCATTGCAGTGGCGACTCAGAAGGAGTATCGCGGCAGAGGATATATGGGGAGCCTGCTTAAGAAGTCCATGGAAGATATGTATGCCCGGAAAATCCCGTTTACCTTTCTGATGCCAGCGGCGGAAGCGATTTATACTCCCTATGATTTCAGATATATCTATCGGCAGAAGACAGGGATCCTTTCGGGATGTGATGACGCAGAGAAAAAGATGTTCAATTCCGGAGTGGAGAGTTCAGATGCAGGAATCTGGGATGCAGAGGCTCTCTCTGATTTTTTTGCGCAGAACTTTGCCGGAAAATGGCAGGTGTATGCGGTCCGCGATGAAGAATACTACCGGACGATGATCCTTGAACAGCAGAGCGAGCGCGGGGGAGTTCGGCTCTTAAAAGATGAAGGGCGTATCGTAGGAATGTTCGCCTATGCCTCGGAGGATGAGACGGAGATCCGGGAACCCCTGATCCTGCCGGGGTATGAAGCGGAAGTTGAACGCGCGGTCTGTGAGCTGAAGTGTTCTGACGGCCGGCCGGTAAAAGCATACGGATATGAAGGCGGGACGCATCGGACAGAAAGACCTCTTATCATGGCGCGTATCCTGTATCTCCCTGCACTTCTGGGCGCTTTAAAGGTTCCGGAGGAGAGTTCTGTAGACTGTTCATTCGCTGTGATAGACCCGCTGATCAGACAGAACAGCAGGGTGTGGAGAGTGCGCAGTGCCAGCGGAGAGACGTGCCTCAATGTCGGTGAGACGGAGGATTCGGAAGGTGTGATCCCGGCCGCGGAGCTGACAGAGCTCTTGTTCGGAGTGAAAACAGCGGAAGAAATCGGCTGCTCGGAGCACGTGATCCTCTCAGAGCATCTCGCTCAGGAGCTGGAGAAGATCGAGAAACTGAGCAGCGTGTTCATAAACGAGGTCGTGTAAAGACAGATCGCAGCAGTTCGGCCGGCCCCTTACCCTATGGCTGAACTGATACGACAGATCATAAACGGGAACTCTGAAAGGGTTGACAAAAGAAGGAAAGTTTCATAATATAAATTATGTTCAGAAAATAGTCTCAAAGGCGGAGAACGGAAGAGTAGCTGATTGAAAACTCTCAGAGAGGGAATGCCGCCGGCTGTAAGCATTCCCGGGCGGAAGGTCAGTGAAGTGCATCCGGGAGCTGATCCTGTGAAAGAAGTAGCAGGGTACGTCTGGCATACGTTACATGTTATGAGTGAAAGAAGAGATTCTTTTATTAGAGTGGAACCGCGGAAATAACTTCGTCTCTAAACTGAGGCGGAGTTTTTGTTATTCTGTGGGAATGTTACAGGCTTTCCGGCAGAAGAAAAGATTCTGCGGGCAGGATGTGTCTCCGGGCACATCATAGGAGATGGAAAAATGGGAATTATTTCTTATATCAAGGAAGAGATACAGGTGATTCGGGAGCGTGACCCCGCGATCAAATCGAATATGGAAGTGCTGCTCTACCCGAGCTTTAAGGTCATCCTCAGATACCGTCTGGCGCACAAGCTGTATCTGAAAAAGCATTACTTTCTCGCCAGGTGGATCTCTCAGAGAGCGGCCAGAAAGACCGGGATCGAGATACATCCGGGCGCAACGATCGGGAAGGGGCTGTTCATTGACCATGGGAGCGGAGTCATCATCGGAGAGACGACCGTGATCGGAGACAATGTCACACTTTACCAGGGCGTGACCCTGGGCGGGACCGGGAAGGAACAGGGGAAGAGACATCCTACGCTCCAGGACAATGTTATGGTGAGCGCAGGCGCCAAGATCCTCGGATCCTTCACGATCGGAGAGAACTCCAAGATCGGCGCGGGCTCTGTCGTCCTCGAGGAAGTGCCTCCCAATTGTACTGTCGTGGGTGTTCCGGGAAGGATCGTGCGCAGAGAGAATAAAAAGGTACCCCGCAGCGATATGGATCAGGTGCATCTGCCCGATCCTGTGCTCAGCGATATTCGGGAACTGCAGGAAGAGAACCGCAGGCTTCACAAGGAACTTGAGGATCTGATAAAAAATATGAGATGTATGGGAAAAGGAGAAAAACGTCATGAAGATTTATAATACCATGTCAAAGAGAAAAGAGCATTTTGTGCCGCTTGAGGAAGGCAAGGTGAAAATGTATGTGTGCGGCCCGACTGTGTACAACTATATCCATATCGGAAATGCACGCCCGATGATCGTGTTCGACACAGTCAGGAGATATTTTGAATACAAAGGGTATGATGTGAACTTTGTGTCCAATTTCACTGATGTAGATGACAAGATCATCAAAAAGGCGAATGAGGAAGGCGTGACAGCCGATGAGATCTCCAAGAGATATATCGAAGAGTGCAAGAAGGATATGGAGGGCATGAACATTGAGCCGGCCACGAAAAATCCCCTTGCCACAGAAGAGATCGGAGGGATGATCGAGATGATAAGCACTCTGATCGATAAGGGATATGCCTATGAGAAAAACGGCACAGTCTACTTCCGCACGAGAAGGTTCAAAGACTATGGGAAGCTCTCACATAAAAATCTGGATGATCTTCAGTCCGGAGGACGCGCCCTCCTCGTGACCGGTGAGGATGAGAAAGAGGACTCCCTCGATTTCGTGCTCTGGAAGCCGAAGAAAGAGGGCGAGCCGGCATGGCAGTCTCCGTGGGGAGAGGGACGTCCGGGATGGCATATTGAGTGCTCAGAGATGTCTAAGAAGTATCTGGGCGAGCAGATCGACATCCATGCGGGCGGAGAGGACCTGATCTTCCCACACCACGAAAATGAGATCGCCCAGAGTGAGGCGGCTAACGGCAAGGAGTTTGCAAAATACTGGATGCATAACGGATTCCTCAATATCGATAACAGGAAGATGTCCAAGTCCCTCGGAAATTTCTTCACCGTGCGCGAGATCAGTGAAAAGTATGATCTTCAGGTGCTGAGATTCTTTATGCTGAGCGCACATTACAGAAGCCCGCTCAACTTCAGTGCAGACCTGATGGAATCAGCGCGCAGCGGACTGAACAGGATCGTGACAGCGGCAGAGAACCTGAAATTCCTGATCGGCAGTGCCGGCAGTACAGCGATGACGGAAGAGGAGCAGGAGAAGTTTGCAAAGTCTGCAGAATATGTTGAAAGCTTTGAGAAGGCGATGGATGACGACTTCAATACTGCTGATGCGATCGCTGCGGTATTCGAGCTGGTAAAATATATCAATACAACAGCCGGCGGAGACAGCTCCCGAGAATATCTGGAGAGTCTGCTGAAACGGCTGGTGAGCCTGACGGATGTCCTCGGGATCATCGTGGAGAAAGAGGAAGAGATCCTCGACGCGGATATAGAAGCGCTGATCGCTGAGCGCCAGGCGGCAAGAAAAGAGAGAAATTTTGCAAGAGCTGACCAGATCAGGGATGAGCTTCTTGCGAAAGGGATCATCCTTGAAGATACGCGAGAAGGTGTGAAATGGAAAAGAGCATAGAGTTCGGTTTTGAACATTATATTCAGAAGATACCCGGCATGAGCGAGATTGACGCGAAGGAGTGTTCTCCTCTCGTCCTCGCATATATCGGGGACTGTGTCTTTGATCTGATCATTAAGACCATGGTTGCCGGGAGAGGAAACAGGCCGGTCCATAAGCTACATGAGGAGACAAGCCGTTATGTACAGGCGTCCGCACAGTCGTTCATGATGCGCTCCATGCAGGAGCATCTGACGGAGGAGGAGCACGCCATCTACCGAAGGGGGAGAAATTCCCGCACGGTATCCCCGGCGAAGAACCAGTCGATCACAGACTACAGAAGAGCCACAGGATTCGAGGCGCTGATCGGATACCTCTATCTCAGACGGGAGTATGAGAGGCTGACCGAGCTTGTTGCACTGGGCCTTGAGAGTATGGAAAACAATGAAGGCAGCAAGGATGCCGATAAGGAGTAGAAGATGCAGGAAGAAAGAAAACAGACACAGGACAATGAACATACCCTTGTGATCGAAGGAAGAAATGCAGTCCTGGAAGCATTTCGCTCGGGAAAACCGATCGACAAAATGTTCGTGCTGGACGGATGCCAGGACGGACCGGTCCGCACGATCATAAGAGAGGCGAGAAAGCACGATGCGATCATAAGCTTTGTGAGCAGAGAACGACTGAACCAGCTGTCAGGAACAGGGAAGCATCAGGGAGTCATCGCATATGCCGCGGCTTATGAGTACAGTGAAGTGGAGGACATGCTGAAGCTGGCCGAGGAAAGAGGAGAGGATCCCTTCCTCATCCTTCTCGATAATATCGAGGATCCCCACAATCTTGGCGCCATCATCCGGACGGCGAACCTCGCCGGCGCGCACGGTGTCATCATCCCGAAGCGCAGGGCTGTCGGGCTTACCGCCACGGTCGCGAAGACATCTGCCGGGGCTCTCAATTACACGCCGGTAGCCAAGGTGACGAATCTTGTCAAGACAATGGAGGAGCTGAAACAGCGGGGACTCTGGTTCGTCTGTGCAGACATGGACGGCGAGCAGATGTACGACCTGAACCTCACCGGCCCGATCGGGCTCGTGGTAGGGAGCGAGGGTGAAGGCGTCGGAAGACTTGTGAAAGAAAACTGCGATTTTGTGGCAAGAGTCCCCATGCGCGGACAGATCAGTTCGCTGAATGCGTCTGTCGCTGCGGGCGTGCTTGCTTATGAGATCGTCAGACAGAGGATCAGCCGCGGATGATATCCTCCACGCGGCAGACACACATTGAGACCTGATCCGGAAGGACAGGAGGAAAAGGTGGATGTATGGGAAAATATGAAAGAATGACAGACGAGCAGCTGATCCGTGAGCTGCGCCGTGGCGACAGTGGGATCATGGATTTTATCATGGTGAAATATAAGTCCATGGTGAGGAAAAAGGCGCGGGCGATGTTCCTGCTCGGCGGTGAGAACGAGGATCTGATCCAGGAGGGGATGATCGGCCTGATCAAGGCTGTGCGGGATTATGATACAGAGCAGGGCGCTTCCTTTGCCAGTTTTGCAGAGATGTGTGTGTCCCGGCAGATGTATTCGGCGATCGAAGCCTCGAAACGAAAGAAGCATCTTCCGCTTAATTCCTATATCTCGCTCTATGAAGAAGGGGAAGCGGAGGGCGACGGGAAAAGGGTGCCGCTGATCGACACGATCGAGCCGCAGCAGGAGAATGATCCGGAGGCACTGTATTTCAGCAGAGAATATACAGAAGCTTTTATCGAGCAGCTGAAAGAAAGCCTGAGTCCGTTTGAAGATCATGTCCTGTATCTCCATCTGCTGGGGACGGACTATCGGACGATCGCTGAGCTTTTAGACAAAAGCCCGAAATCAATCGACAACGCGCTTCAGAGGATCCGGGGGAAGGCCGGGAAAATGCTGGAGCGGAAAGAATAAGCATAGATCAGGAGAGATACACTATGGAGAAGACAAAAAATATACTATTGGCAATATTGGTGTTTGCTCTGACGATATTCGTTTTTGATGGGACAAGCATTCTGCTTTCATATGTCTCCGTCTTTTTCGGAGTTTTGCTTAATGGGGAGACGGGAGTGTCAGATACCTATCAGTACGTGCTGGCACATCAGAATTTTCTATCATTTCTCATTTATCTTACAGCATTTGTGCTCTTTGCGCTGTGGTACTATTTTACTGTGATAGAGCCGAGGGGAATGAAAAAGTTTATGAGATCGTCTGTACAGGGGCTCAGCCCCGCAGGGTTCGGATGGATGCTTCTTCTGGGCTTTGCGGTGCAGCACCTGACATCGCTGGTCTTCGCAGTGATCAATATGCTGTCGCCGGCCGTGATCGACAGCTATACAGAGATGATCGATGCCTCGAGTCTTACGGAATATTCTTTTGTTTGGTTTTTGAGTACGCTCATCCTTCCGCCGCTTACGGAAGAAATCATTTTCAGGGGGATTATTCTCGGATATCTCAAAAAGGCCAGCATTCCGTTTATAGCGGCAAATCTGATCCAGGCGGTATTTTTCGGGATCTATCATCAGAACATCGCACAGGGCGTCTACACGGCGCTTCTGGGATTCCTGCTCGGATATCTGGCAGAGAGATACGGAACGCTGATCGCGCCGATGTTCCTGCACTTCCTCTATAATCTGTTCGGGACAGTGCTGGTGGATCTGGAAAATGCATTTGTTCCCCCGGCAGGGCAGACAATCCTTGTCCTTCAGAGCATTCCTCTGACTGTTCTTGCGATCGTTATGATCCAGCTTCGGATCGGGGAGAGGAAAAAGGAGAAATAGAAATGAGATTTGTGATTCAGAGAGTAAAAAAGGCGTCAGTTTCGGTCGGGAATGAGAATGTGGGTGAGATTGAAAATGGATATCTTGTCCTTATCGGCGTGGCGGAGGATGACACGGAAGCCATTGCTGATAAGATGATCCGTAAGATGATCGGACTTCGGATATTCGAGGACGAGGCGGGAAAGACCAATCTTTCGCTCGCAGATGTGGGCGGAAGCCTCCTTCTTGTCTCACAGTTTACACTGTATGCAAACTGCAGGAAGGGAAACCGCCCGAGCTTTATTGAGGCGGGGAAGCCGGAGAAGGCCAATGCTCTGTATGAATATATTATCGGGGAATGCAAAAAATCTGTACCGGAGGTACAGACTGGAAGGTTCGGCGCGGAGATGGAGGTGGCGCTTGTCAATGACGGACCTTTCACCATCCTGCTTGACTCTGAAAAATTGTAAAAAAAGAAAGCTGTCTAGGGGACTTGAACCCCCGACCTCCGCCTTACCAAGGCGACGCGCTACCGACTGCGCCAAGACAGCTTATGTGTATGGATTTCATACGCAAGGACTAATATACACCAACCATTCTGAATTGTCAAGAGAAATATGCTACGATTCCGGACATTTGGATCTGTCCTCTTTAAGGTATGGTATACTGTTTAAATACTGTGGTGATCCTTGGGGCCGGGGGCGGGAAGGAAGTGCATATGATAATTAAAAAGATGCGGTTGAAGAAACTTAGGGATGAGCTTGAGAGACTTACGGATTTTATAAAAGAGGTAGAAGGAAGAAACCTGCCTTATTTTTATCGCCATTTCGATACGATGAAAAATAATATAGATCTCTTTCTTTGTATCGGGGATGATGACATTGACAGACTCCATCTTGTGCTTGAGAGGGATTGGAAGGCGTCTCACACCACGCTTCTGGGAGTGCAGGAGTATGACCTGCGGGAAAACAATCCGGATATCGATCCCAGAATGTGCTTCTATTTCGCCCGCCTGGTCTCCGAGGTTGGTAAATATTTTGAACAATAGCAGGAACCGCATTTTTTGAGATTATCTGTTCGGCAGAAGGAGGAGAGACACAATGCCGTCATTTTTAAAAGATATATCAGATTTTTACGGGACCGGAGAAAAGAATGCCGCCGGGCAGACTCTGGAGGAATTTCTTGAGTCTTATGATCCGCACAGATATGAGACGCCGAGCTGTACGACAGACGCGGCAGTCTTTTCCTACAGAGGAATCCTGGACAGGGAGCTTTCAGGCCTGAAGCTGCTTCTTGTAAAGAGGGGAAATCATCCGAGTATCGGGTTCTGGGCGCTTCCGGGCGGATTTGTCAATATGAGAGAAAACCTGGAGGACGCCGCGCGCAGGGAGCTGGAAGAGGAAACCGGTGTCCGTGGACTTCCGGTCGAGCAGTTTGCCTGCTACGGCGATTACGACAGAGATCCGAGGACCAGAGTCATCACGACAGCGTATCTGGCGCTGGTCAGCGAGGAGAGCGTATCAGTAAAAGCCGGGGATGATGCGGCGGATGCCGCATGGTGCCAGGTGTCAGTGCAGGGGCTGGGAGAGCGTGACCTGCAGGACGGCTGGACTAAGGAGGAATATATCCTGAAGATTGAAAACAGTCAAAAGCAGCTTTGTACAGAGGCTGTTGTTGAGAAGAGAGAACGGCGGGGGCTCATCCGTGAACGGAAATTTACAGTGAAGGAGCGGGGACTGACAGCAGTTGACCATGCCGCCGTCATCGTGCAGGCGTATCTGCTGCTTAAGGAACGGGTGCAGGAGCAGCGGTGAGCGGTCTGCAGGGGTTCACGGACGCAAAAGTTTGGAGATGCCGCACTTGTGGTCAGGATCATTTTATGATAAGATAGGTGGCGTGAATGTTTTATGTTATGAGGAGGAAATTATGGAGAACGAAACTGTTTCAAAGAATTTTATCGAACAGGAAATAGATAAAGATCTGGCAGAAGGGGTCTATGATCATGTGTGCACCCGTTTTCCACCGGAACCGAACGGATACCTTCACATCGGACATGCAAAATCTATCCTTCTGAATTATGGTCTTGCGAAAGAATACGGAGGAACATTCCACATGAGATTCGACGATACGAATCCGACAAAGGAGAAGACCGAGTTCGTGGATTCGATCATGGAAGATATCAAATGGCTTGGCGCAGACTGGGAAGACCACCTGTACTTCGCTTCCGACTATTTTGATCAGATGTACGAATGCGCTGTGAAGCTGATCAAAAAGGGAAAGGCTTTCGTATGCGACCTCTCTCCTGAGGAGATGAGAGAATACCGCGGGACGCTGACAGAACCCGGAAAGGAAAGCCCGTACCGGAACCGCTCCGTGGAAGAGAACCTGAAGCTGTTTGAAGAGATGAAGGAAGGCAGATATAAGGACGGCGAGAAGGTGCTCCGCGCGAAGATCGATATGTCGTCTCCGAATATCAATATGAGAGACCCGATCATCTACCGAGTAGCGCATATGTCCCACCACAATACAGGGGACAAGTGGTGCATCTATCCGATGTATGATTTTGCGCATCCTATCGAGGACGCGATCGAGGGCATCACACATTCTATCTGTACGCTGGAGTTCGAGGATCACAGACCGCTGTACGACTGGGTCGTAAGAGAGTGCGAGTTTGAGAATCCGCCGCGTCAGATCGAGTTCGCGAAGCTGTATTTGACGAATGTCGTGACAGGAAAGCGTTATATCAAGAAGCTGGTAGAAGAGAAGATCGTGGACGGCTGGGATGATCCGCGTCTTGTTTCGATCGCGGCTCTCAGAAGAAGAGGATTTACACCGGAGTCGATCAAGATGTTCATCGATATGTGCGGTGTGTCCAAGAGCCAGAGCTCTGTGGATTATGCAATGCTGGAGTACTGCATCAGGGAGGACCTGAAGATGAAGCGTCCGCGTATGATGGCGGTGCTTGATCCGATCAAGCTGGTCATCGACAATTATCCGGAGGGACAGACAGAATATCTGGATGCGGCGAACAATCTTGAGAATGAAGAGCTGGGTACCCGCAAGGTGCCGTTCTGCCGTGAGCTCTATATCGAGAGAGACGATTTCATGGAGGAGCCGCCGAAGAAATATTTCCGCCTTTTCCCGGGCAATGAGGTGCGTCTGATGCACGCATACTTTGTAAAATGCGAAAGCTTTGTCAAGGATGAGAACGGCAATGTGACGGAGGTTCACTGCACATATGATCCGGAGACAAAAGCCGGAAGCGGATTTACAGGAAGAAAAGTAAAAGGAACGATCCACTGGGTTCCGGCGCCGTATGCGCAGAAGGCGGAGGTCAGGCTGTATGAGAACCTGATCGATGAAGAGAAGGGCGTATACAACAAGGAGGACGGCTCTCTGAATCTGAATCCTGACTCTCTTAAGGTCATCAAAGAGGCCTATGTGGAGCCGGCATTTGAAGGAGCTCAGCCCTATGACAGCTTCCAGTTTGTGAGAAACGGATATTTCTGTATCGATGCGAAGGATTCTTCGCCGGAGCATCTTGTGTTCAACAGGATCGTATCGCTGAAGAGTTCGTTTAAGCTTCCGAAGAAATAAATGACCTGAAGACCCTCTGCCTGCCGGAGGGTCCTTCTTTACCTAAAAGTGGACTGGCTGAAAAAGGAGAAAGTGCCATGTATGAACTGACCATTAATCTGCAGCCCGGGGCAAAGGCGCCGCTCTATGAACAGATTTATGAGCATATAAAGTGTGAGATCCAGGAGGGGCATATCAGGAGCGGAGAAAAGCTGCCGTCTACGCGGGCGCTCAGCAGGCATCTCGAGGTGAGCAGGAGCACGGTGGAGCTTGCCTATGAGCAGCTCCTCTCGGAAGGATATGTGGAGGCGGAGCCATACAGGGGATACTTTGTATCCCAGATCGAAGGGCTCTATCATTTTGAGAAAAGAGAGCGGGAGCATACGGAGAAGGAGCAGAAGCAGGAGAGAGCTTATCTGTATGACTTTACTCCCAACGGCGTGGATCTGAAGAGCTTCCCGTATAATGCCTGGAGGAAGCTTTCAAAAGAGTGCCTCACCGATGACCGGGCAGAGCTGTTCCGTCTGGGAAATCCGCAGGGGGAGTACGGGCTCAGGAACGCGATCTGCAGCTATCTCCATCAGGCCCGCGGCGTGAACTGCCGTCCGGAGCAGGTGATCGTGGGAGCGGGAAGCGATTATCTGCTCCTTCTCCTGCTCATGATCATCGGAAGCCGCCACCGCATCGCTCTTGAGAATCCGACCTACAGACAGGCGTATCGTCTCTTTGAAAACTCGGAGTGTGAAGTCTGCACGGTAGATATGGACGGGAGAGGGATGCAGGTGGATAAACTCAGAGAGTCAGGGGCAGATATTGCGTTTGTCATGCCCTCGCACCAGTATCCGCTGGGGATCGTCATGCCGATCCGGCGCCGGATGGAGCTCCTGAAGTGGGCGGACGAAAAGCCGGGACGTTATATCATAGAAGACGATTATGACAGTGAATTTAGATACAAGGGAAAACCAATCCCTGCGCTGCAGGGATATGACAGCCGCGGAAAGGTGATCTACACGGGAACTTTTTCAAAATCGATAGCACCTGCCATCCGTATGAGCTATATCGTGCTGCCGCCGGATATCCTTGCATTATATAAGAAGAGATGCAGTTTTTTGAGCTCCACTGTCTCCAGGGTGGATCAGCTCATCCTTCAGAAGTTCATCGAAGAGGGCTATTACGAGAGACACCTGAACAAGACAAGAGCTCTCTATAAGAGCAGGCATGATACGCTGCTCGGATGTCTGAGAGAGATGAAAGGGGATTTTACTGTCTCGGGCGAGAACGCAGGCGTCCATCTGCTCCTGCATTTCACCGGCAGAGTCTCTGAGAAGGAAATGATCGAGAGAGCGGCTGAGGCAGGCGTTAAGGTTTACGGGCTGTCTGAGTACTGTGTGGAAAAGAAAGAGGATGTAAAAGAAGATGAGACCGTGATCCTCCTCGGTTATGCCAATATGGGGGAAGAGAAGATCTGTCAGGCGGTCAGGCTCCTTGAAAAGGCATGGAGCTGAGATCACGTAAAAAAGGAGGGATGCGTGATGCATTCCCCCGAATGTCTGTGTGCAGTTTTTATTCTTCTGCGTCCGTCTCGTCTGATGTCTCATCGGACGCTTTGCCGTCTGTGCTGTCTGCATCCCTGTTGAGAGAAACGTACTCTCTCTCGGAAGCTGGCTTTAAGTCCACATCCAGGTCAAAGTCCTCGTCCTCTGTGAAATCAGAATCATCTTCAATGTTCTCTTTGTCGCTGCTCTTGCAGAAGTAAGCGATCACGAGACCGATCGCTGCACCCGCCGCCGCGAGGAGAGAAAACCACTTCAGAAATTTTTTCAAAGTCAATGTCTCCTTTCTGTGAGATGACGGTCCTCCGATGTAGAAAAGAGGATAACCTTAATACGATTTTTATTGTAATACTTTTCATCTTTAAATACAATACCCAAAGGGAATATGAAAAATCAACAAAGTGCATGGAAATAAGAAATAATATTTTACATAACCGGGAAATTATAGTATAATTCATAAGGCGGTGATCGTGTCGCGTATTTTAAGCACCGGCGCCGATGCCGCCGGTGAATATTGACAAGCATGATGCGCAGGAGGGTTTGAAATGGTAAAAGCAGTAGTTGGTGCAAACTGGGGCGATGAAGGAAAGGGCAAGATCACGGATATGCTCGGCAAAGAGTCCGACATCATTGTCCGCTTTCAGGGCGGTGCAAACGCAGGCCATACGATCGTAAACGATTATGGTAAATTTGCGCTGCACACACTGCCGTCCGGAGTGTTCTACAGCCATACGACCAGCATAATAGGAAACGGCGTCGCACTGGATGTTCCGGTTCTGATCAAGGAGATCCAGTCTATCGTGGATAAAGGAGTTCCGGCTCCGAAGATCCTGGTTTCAGACAGAGCCCAGCTGGTGATGTCCTATCATAAAAATTTTGACGCTTATGAGGAGGAGAGACTTGGAGGAAAATCTTTCGGATCGACAAAGTCCGGTATCGCTCCGTTCTATTCTGACAAATATGCAAAGATCGGATTTCAGGTGAGCGAGCTCTTTGATGATGATCTGCTCAGGGAAAAGGTTGTCCGTATTGCGGAACAGAAGAATGTGCTGCTTGAGCACCTCTACCACAAACCACTGATCAATCCTGATGAATTATATGAAGAGCTGATCGGTTATAAGAAGATGATCGAGCCGTATGTATGCAATGTATCTCTTTATTTACATAATGCCCTGAAGGAAGGAAAGAACATCCTTCTTGAGGGACAGCTTGGTTCTCTGAAGGATCCGGATCACGGAATCTATCCGATGGTAACGTCTTCCTCGACGCTGGCGGCGTATGGAGCGATCGGAGCAGGGATCCCGCCGTATGAGATCAAGCAGATCATTACAGTCTGCAAGGCATACTCCAGCGCTGTCGGAGCAGGAGCTTTTGTCAGCGAGATCTTCGGAGAGGAAGCGGACGAGCTGAGAAAGCGCGGAGGAGACGGCGGAGAGTTCGGTGCAACGACCGGACGCCCGAGACGTATGGGATGGTTCGACTGTGTCGCGTCGAAATACGGCTGCAGGATGCAGGGAACGACAGACGTTGCATTCACAGTGCTTGATGTTCTGGGCTATCTGGATGAGATCCCGGTATGCGTTGGATATGAGATCAACGGCGAAGTGACGACAGAGTTCCCGGTCACACACCTTCTGGAGAAGGCAAAACCGGTATACAAGACTCTTCCGGGCTGGAAGGAAGACATCCGCGGAATCAAGAATTATGAGGATCTCCCGGAGAACTGCAGAAAGTACATCGAGTTCATTGAAGAGCAGATCGGTTACCCGATCACGATGATCAGCAACGGTCCGGGAAGAAATGATATCATCTTCCGCAATTACAAAAAATAAAAGAATGAAACAGAGGCATCTGGCCGCAGTCCGGTCATCCGCAGTAAAGCGGATGACTGTCCTGCGGTTTTTTCTTTGTAAGAGTCACCTGGTATTTTTCTTTTATAACTTTCTAATGAAAACTTTAGAAAGTACAAACAGAGAGTTCACATTTGCCCGATATAATAGCAGGCATAAAAGGAGTCATAATTCCGGAAACTGCGGAATATAATATAAAGCTGAGATTTGATGAAAAGGAGGTATTTTATGCGTCAGAGCTTCAGAGGGAAAACCAGGGACATAATTTCGATGGAAGAATACCTGAAAAAGAGACAAGCGATGAAAAAAAAGAAAGCCGGAGAAAAGGCGGACACAGACCTGAATGCGGCGGCCGCCCTTAAACTGGCAGAATTACTGTATGTCTGAGTGATCATTCTGGTCATCTCTGCGCTTTTTCAGCAGACGGGCGATCAGGATGTAGGCATAGAGAAGAACGGGGATCAGGATCGTGGCGGCTATGGATGCGCGGAGCAGGCCGTCTGCCGCGGGAGAATCCATAAGAGCAAACACGAGAGTGCTGCCGTAAAGGCAGATAAGGAGAACAACACCAATGAGAGCGAGTATACGTTTGATCTTTTTCATGATAAAGTCCTTTCTTTGTGCGTGAAATATGCGGGACAGGCTCCGTCCGGCGTACCTGGTCACCGCTGTGCAGGGCCGGCTCTCTGTCCTTCTAACAGTATACCGAAAATAACTGTTTACGGCAAACAGAATTTGGTATATAATTAAGTTCGCGATTGAATTATGGGCTGTCTGTGTCAGCAGGCAGTTACAATTTTGGACAAAGGAGCAGTATAGCATGAGTGAGAAATGTTTATTGGACCAGTGGCGCGATATGGCGTATGACAGAAGCCTTTCAAAGGATCAGCTGGAAAAGTTCTGGGGAACATATTTTAATATTGAGAAAGGAATCTATGAGCAGCTGCTTGAGAACCCGGACGAAGAGGTCCGCGGAACTGTAAAAGAGCTGGCAGAGAAGTACGGACAGGAAGTTATGACTATGGTGGGCTTCCTGGACGGCATCAACGACAGCCTGAAAGTGCCGAACCCGATCGAGACGATGACAGAGGACACGGAAGTCTCCCTTGTTTTTGACAAGGAACTGCTGTATAAGAATATGGTGGATGCCAAGGCAGACTGGCTCTATGAGCTGCCGCAGTGGGAGAAGATCTTTGACGAGGAGACGAGAAAACGTCTGTATCGTGAGCAGAAGCAGTCCGGAACGATCCGCAAGGCAAAGAAGATCGGAAGAAATGATCCGTGCCCGTGCGGAAGCGGAAAGAAATACAAGAAGTGCTGCGGAAGAAATGCATAACAGATGAGATATTATTTTTTGATCATCGGGATTTTATGTATCCTGTATTATCTGCTGCTGTGCCTCTATTCCCGCAGGATGAACTCAACATTTGCGGGGTTCTGGCTGGCGGCGGGCGGCGTACATCTGATACTCGGATGTGCGCCTTTTTCTGTATGGGCATACCGGCTGCTCGTATGCGGCGCGGCGGCATTCTGGATCCTCTTCCTGGCTGTCGAGACGCGGATCATCCTGGCGATGAAGAGAAGGTGCCGCAGACAGGTCGACTATGTTATTATCCTGGGAGCTCAGGTCAGAGGGACCTGGATCACCGACTCCCTGAAGAGACGGCTTGACGCTGCGCTGGATTATCTCGCGCGTTTTCCGGAGGCAGCTGTGATCGTCTCAGGCGGTCAGGGAAGCGGGGAGGATATCACGGAAGCGGATGCCATGGCCGCCTATCTTCTGGGCAGAGGCGTTGAATGGAGGAAGATCATCAGAGAGGACAGATCCACCTCTACCAGAGAAAATCTGAGGTTCAGCAGAAAGTATCTGGACGCGTCGAAGGACAGTGCTGCGATCGTGACAAATGATTTTCATATTTTCAGGGCTGTCCTGACTGCCAGGCGGGAAGGCTATGAGCATGTCTGCGCGATCCCGGCCTCGTCCAACCCTGTTTTCCAGATCAATTATCTGGTAAGAGAGTTTTTTGCTGTGGCTGCGATGTATCTGCCGGGCCGGAAGAATAATCCGGAGCCGTAGCGGGCATAATGATACTGATTCTGTAAAAAGAGGAGGTAAAATTATGCCGGAATTAAAATGTACAGTACAGACATGCGTACACAACGATCAGTTTCTCTGTAATCTTGAGAAGATCCAGGTTGGAGGCGACAGTGCAAAGACAGCGCAGGAGACATGCTGCGACAGCTTCCAGGAGAGAAAAGAAGGAAGCTACACCAATTCTGCTCAGCAGACGGCGTCAGAATGCGCAAGTGTAGACTGCCGCGCTGTTGAATGTATGTACAATGACAACTGCCAGTGCCACGCGGGCAGGATCAGCGTGGAGGGCGGCAACGCACACCAGAGCGGCGGGACCGAATGTGCTACGTTTAAGTGCTGTTCGGCGAGATAAAACAAGATATGGCTGAAGACAGAGAGAAATCCGGGGAGCATTTTCCGGATTTCTCTTTGTGTTGACTGTTTTGCATCCACGGCGTTATAATCATACTATCTGCATACATTTTAGGGTGAAAAGGAGAAAGAGAAAATGCCGATTCGAGTACAGAATGATCTGCCGGTAAAAGAGATACTGGAGCAGGAAAATATATTTGTGATGGACGAATACCGTGCCGCGCATCAGGATATCCGTCCGATCAGCATAGGGCTTCTGAACCTGATGCCGCTCAAGGAGGACACCGAACTGCAGATCCTGCGGTCTCTGTCCAACACACCGCTGCAGGTGGACGTGACGTTTGTGAGGATGACAAGCCATGTGTCGAAGAACACATCCACCAGCCATATCTATAAATTTTATGAGCCGTTTGAGAGCATCCGGGACAAAAAGTTCGACGGGTTCATCATCACGGGAGCGCCGGTGGAGCAGATGCCTTTCGAGGAGGTGGACTACTGGGAGGAGCTCAAGGAGATCATGGAATGGACGAAGACGAATGTGACCTCCACGCTTCATCTCTGCTGGGGAGCCCAGGCCGGACTTTACTATCATTACGGCATTAACAAGACACAGCTTCCGAAGAAGCTGTCCGGTGTGTACCGTCACCGGGTCAGGAACCGCAAGATACCGCTTGTGAGAGGGTTCGACGATGTGTTCATGGCACCGCACTCCAGACATACGGAAGTCCCGCAGGACCTTTTAGAGGCGGACGAGAGGATCACGATATTAGCGGATTCGCGCCAGGCAGGGGTGTTCCTGTGCATGGCAAAAGAGGGAAGGCAGATCTTTGTCATGGGTCATCCGGAATACGACCGCATGACGCTGGATTTTGAGTATAAGAGAGATATGGGAAGAGGATTGAATCCTCAGATCCCGGAGAATTATTATCCGGACGACGACCCTGAGAACAAACCGGTGCTCACATGGCGGTCCCATGCAAACAACCTTTATACGAACTGGCTGAACTATTATGTCTACCAGGTGACACCGTATGACCTGTACGGGACACCGTTTTAAAGGGAATGACGGCAGAATACATAAAGAGGAGGGATCGCATTGGAAAGCAGTCATTTTTCAAGTCTGATCAACGACTTTAAACCGGGGATCTTCGGCGCTCTGAACGAGAGGAAGGAAGAGCTTCTGCGCGCCGGCAGGAAGGTATACAATCTTTCAGTGGGAACTCCGGATTTCAGGCCCGCGCCCCATGTGATGAAGGCGATGCAGGAGGCATGCGGGAAGGCGGAAAACTATAAATACTCACTGGCAGACATGCCGGAGCTTCTTGAGGCAGTGCAGTACCGTTATGAAAAAAGATTCGGAGTATATATCGGGACGGATGAAGTGATGTCGGTATACGGATCGCAGGAGGCTATGGCACATATCGGCATGGTGTTCTGTGATCCGGGCGATGTGATCCTCGTCCCGAATCCGGGATACCCGATGTTCGAGATGAGCGGTATCATGGCAAAGGCAGATGTGCAGTATTATAATATCGAAGAGAAGAACGGGTATCTTCCGGATTTGGACAGCATACCCGAGGCGGTGCTGAAGAGGACGAAATATATGATCGTTTCCTATCCGCTGAACCCGGTCTGCGTCTGTGCGCCGGATGATTTTTATGAGAGGCTGATCGCATTTGCGAAAAAGCATGATATCGTGATCCTGCACGACAATGCATATTCGGATATTACTTTCAACGGAGGACCGGGCAGGTCATTCCTGTCCTTTGAGGGTGCAAAGGATGTGGGAGTAGAGTTTTACTCTCTCTCCAAGTCATATAATCTGACAGGCGCCAGGATCTCCTTTGTAGTCGGGAACAAAGATATCATAAGCCGATTCCGCCTGCTCCGCTCACAGATCGACTACGGGATCTTCTATCCGGTGCAGATCGCTGCGATCGCGGCGCTGACAGGACCGGATGACTTCATAGAAGAGCAGAGACAGCAGTACGCAGCGCGCAATCGGGCGCTCTGCGGAGGGTTGAGGAGCATTGGCTGGGACGTGCCGGACAGTCAGGGGACGATGTTTGTCTGGGCGAAGATTCCGGAAGGGTATGAGTCCTCGGCGGATTTCTGCATGAAGCTGATGGAGAGGACCGGTGTGATCGTCACCCCGGGAAGCGCGTTCGGCAGCAACGGCGAAGGGTATGTCCGGATGGCGCTCGTGGTGGATGCAGATGTGATCGATGAGATCATCCGTGTGCTTGATGCATCCGGCATATTCAGGCAGGAGAGATAAATCTACAGAGAAGGACAGGGAGAGTCAGGATGAACAGGATAGCAAAGTTTGAGAAAGTGAGTTTTGAGCAGTTTTTGGAGGGATGGACAGATACATTCGGACCTTCGGATGAGAAAAAAGTCAGGGAGATCTACGGGGAGATCAAGCTTCCCCGCAGAGCTACGGCAGGGAGCGCGGGATATGATTTCTTCGCCCCGGTGGAGCTGGTCCTCCGTCCTGGAGAGACGGTCAAGGTACCAACGGGGATCAGAGCCTGGATGGAGCCCGAGTGGGTGCTGAAGTGCTACCCGCGGAGCGGTCTGGGGTTTAAGTACAGACTGCAGCTCAATAACACGGTCGGGATCATTGACAGCGATTACTATTATTCGGACAATGAGGGCCACATTTTTGCAAAGCTCACGAATGATACCAATGAGGAGAAGACGGTGGAGGTTGCGGCGGGTTCCGGATTCATGCAGGGAATCTTCGTGGAATACGGGATCACGGTCGATGACGATGTCACGGACGTCCGCAACGGCGGCTTCGGGAGTACAACGGGAAAGTAATGAGACAGTGCCCGGCAAACTTACAAAAATGTAAGTACATTTAAGAAAATCGTAAGGAAATCATATGGAAGAATACAGCTGAGTTCTTTATACTGTATATGGGATGAGGGCAGGGGAACTGAATCCCGGAACTACTGTTTGGATAAGATATGAAAGGCAGGAGATGCGGTATGAAGTGGATCAAACGGCTGTGTTCTTTCATTTTTTTGTGTATCCTGGTCGTTGGAGGGATCCTCCTGTGGCAGGGATACAGAGAGTATCGAGAAGCACTCCAGGATAAGAGCGTAGAGGAGATGGCCCGGCAGATCGAGTCGATCGACAACTATACAACTCTGGAGGAACTCCCGCAGACCTATATCGACGCAGTGCTGGCCGTGGAGGATAAGCGCTTTTACAGCCATCCGGGCATTGACCCGATCGCGATCGGAAGGGCGCTGATCAATGATATCCGGGCGGGCTCATATGTGGAGGGCGGGAGTACGATCACACAGCAGCTCGCAAAGAATCAGTTTTTTACGCAGGAAAAGAAGATCGTGCGCAAGGTGGCTGAGATGTTCATGGCGTTTAAGATCGAGTCGGAGCTGGATAAGGACAAGATCCTGGAGCTCTATGTGAACTATATTTTCTTCGGAAACGGCTATTACTGTGTCGGGGATGCGTGTGAGGCATATTTCGGAAAAGAGCCCTCGGAGATGGATTTTGACGAGTGCACGATCCTTGCCGGGATACCGAATGCACCGAGCAACTACAATCCTGTCGCCAGCCCGGAGCTTGCGAGGCAGCGTCAGGCACAGGTGCTGGAGAAAATGAGAAAGGCGGGATATCTGGAATGAACAGAGGCGACCGGATGCATAGTTTCAAAAAAAGCGGGGAATCTAACCATAGAAAACGTTAGGACAGATCATCATGTCCTCCGGCAGAAAAGGGGAATCGGATTCTATGGTAGAGAAAATTAAAAAAAAGATCAGCGCTTCGTTTGAGGAAAACATAACATATATGAATCAGATCCTTCCGGTGAAGGAGAGCTTCGACATCATCAGGAGGGAGATCGAGATCGGCGGGAAGGCGTCCGTGTTCTATTATATTGACGGCTTTATCAAGGATGAAGCCATGCTCAAGATCATGGACTCCTTCCTTTCCGTTACGGAGGAGGATATGCCGGATGATGCAGAAGGATTCGCCAGAAAGAATGTGCCGTATGTTGAGGTGGACATCCTGGAAGATTTTGACCAGGTCCTGCGGAACGTTCTTTCAGGTCCTGCGGTCCTTTTCATTGACGGATACAGCGAGTGTATCTGTATCGACTGCCGCACATACCCTGCCAGGGGCGTGGACGAACCGGATAAGGATAGATCACTGAGAGGGTCGCGGGATGGCTTCGTGGAGACGATCGTTTTTAACACAGCCCTGATCCGAAGAAGGATACGAGATCCGCATCTTGTGATGGAGATGACTGAGGCGGGACAGGCGTCGCGCACGGACATTGCTCTCTGCTATATGGAGGACCGGGTGGACAAGGAGCTGCTGGAAAACCTGAAGAAGAGGATCGCAAGCCTTAATGTAGGGGATCTCAGGATGAATCAGCAGAGCCTGGCAGAGGCGCTCTTCAAGCGGAAATGGTTCAATCCCTTTCCGAAATTCAAATACACGGAGCGCCCGGATACTGCCGCGGCGTGTGTGCTCGAAGGGAAAGTGGTGATCCTGGTGGACAACTCTCCATCGGCTATGATCCTGCCGACGTCCATCCTGGATATGATCGAAGAGGCGAATGACTATTATTTCCCGACGGTCACAGGCGTATATCTCAAGGTGACCCGGACGCTGATCACCATAGCCACGGTTTTCTTTACACCGCTCTATCTTTTGTTTATGCAGAATGAGGACTGGATCCCGCGGGTGTTCGAGTTCATTGCGGTGAGGGATACAGTGAATATCCCGCTGGTCTTCCAGTTCCTGATCCTGGAGCTCTCGATCGACGGACTGCGTCTGGCGGCAATGAATACCCCGACTATGTTAAGCACGCCGCTGAGTGTCATTGCAGGTATCGTGATGGGAGAATTTTCCGTACAATCCGGATGGTTCAACAGTGAGGTGATGCTCTACATGGCGTTTGTGGCAGTGGCAAACTATACACAGCCCAACTTCGAGCTCGGCTACGCGCTCAAGTTCATGCGCCTGCTGCTGCTTATACTCACTGCATGCTTCAATCTGTACGGGTTTATCATTGGATGTATCCTGATCCTGTGCTTCCTGGTATTCAACAAGACGCTGTCGGGCAGAAATTATATGAATGTAAAGGTGAACTGAATTTTCAGGCGGCAGCCCAGTCCTGGGGCACAGATCCGCTGCTCGACAGCCGATCCCCCGTATAGCTGGACTGCTTTTTGGCTGCTGTCATCTAAAATATTTTGATTATTATATGAAAAAATGATATGATAAGTAAGGATGAGTTCGTCTTTACTAAACGGACAAATATAGATCCGGGAGGAATCAGAACATGAGAGATTTTGTGATTACAGTGAACAGTACAGTGGATCTGCCGAGAGAGTGGCTGGAAGAAAGGAACGTTCCGGTGGTCCCGTTGAAATATACGATCAACGGAGAAACATATACTGATATGTATGGGCTGTCTGCGAAAGAGTTTTTTGACAAGCTCAGGGAAGGACATATGTCGGTAACCTCCCAGGTCAATCCGGGTGAGGCGGCAGACATGCTCGAGCCATTTCTTAAAGAAGGAAAAGACGTCCTTCACCTTGGGTTTTCATCAGGTCTGAGCGGCACTCTGAACAGTATGAAGATCGCAGGGGAAGAGCTTTCTGAGAAGTATCCGGAGGCGAAGATCATTGTGATAGACACTCTCTGCGCCTGCCTGGGAGAAGGGCTTCTTCTCTACAAAGCGCTCAAGCTGAAGGAGCAGGGGAAAACGATCGATGAAGTTGCTCAGTGGGTGGAAGAGAATAAGCTCCACATCTGTCACGACGTGACTGTAGATGACTTAAATCATCTCCACAGAGGCGGACGCGTATCGAAGACAACGGCGGTCCTCGGAACTCTGGTGCAGATCAAGCCGATCATACATATGGACAATAACGGAAAGCTTCAGGTAATCGGGAAAGAGCGCGGCCGGAAGAAATCGCTCAACAAGATCGTGGACATGGCGGCAGAGCAGTCGAAGGGCTGGGATAATGACATCATCATGATCACGCACGGTGACTGCATCGAGGACGCTGAGTATGTGGCGAAGCTCGTGAGAGAGAAGATGGGGATCGACAATATCCTGATAAACAATATCGGAACAGTGATCGGAAGCCATACGGGCCCCGGCGTTGTTGCCGTGTTCTGCATGGGAAATAAACGATAATCCGTATCTGCGCGGGTAAGGAAGCCGCCCGGGCTTCCTTACCCGCGGGAGGCGGCTTTTGCCGCTTCGCTTCATCCGTGGGGATCCGGGAGGCTGTAAGCTGCAGGAAACCGGTATTTTTCAGTAATAGAAGATCTGCAATAGAGAGTGGAAATAAAATTGTGAAAAACAGTTGACAATGAAGAGAGAACGTGTTACATTAATAGTCGCGTTAAGCAAAAAACAAAGTAGAGTATCCACTCTCACCGCAGCACGATCGGGTGACTGACGGTCTGATATTGATTTATAAGTTTCCGCGCAGAGAGCGCTGGACTTTATTGAGTGTCGGGTGGATATGATATTCACTCGTTTTTTTGTGTTTTCGCGAAGGAAAACCCGAAAGGAAATTCATTTGACGGAGGTATACGACAATTAGCGATTTAATGATTAACGAGCAGATCAGGGACAGGGAAGTACGTCTGATCGGTGAGGATGGGGAACAGTTAGGTATCATGTCAGCCAGAGAGGCTATGAAGATCGCCATGGAAGCAGAGCTTGATCTGGTCAAGATCGCTCCTACGGCAAAGCCGCCGGTCTGCAAGATCATCGATTACGGCAAGTATAAGTATGAGCAGACCCGAAAGGAAAAAGAGGCCAAAAAGAAACAGAGAACTGTTGAGATCAAAGAAGTGCGTTTATCACCGAATATCGATACGAATGACCTGAACACAAAAGTGAACAATGCTAAGAAGTTCATTTCAAAAGGAAATAAGGTCAAGGTGACACTGCGCTTCCGCGGACGCGAGATGGCTCACGTTCAGCAGAGCAGACATATTCTGGATGACTTTGCAGAGATGCTTTCCGATATCGCGGTTGTCGAGAAGGCGGCGAAGCTGGAAGGCAGAAATATGAGCATGGTTTTAACTGAAAAACGTTAAAAACATATATCCGGGATGAAGATCCTGAAAGGCAGCACAATAAAGGAGGAAATTATCATGCCAAAAATCAAAACAAATAGAGCGGCAGCAAAGCGCTTCAAAAAAACAGGTACAGGAAAACTGAAAAGAAATAAAGCTTACAAGAGCCATATCTTAACGAAGAAGTCGACAAAGAGAAAGAGAAATCTTAGACAGGCGACGATTACAGATGCAACAAATGTAAAGAACATGAAGAAGGTTTTACCTTATCTGTAAGATTTGGAAGTTGATGAAGGAGGATTAAGAAATGGCAAGAATCAAAGGCGGAATGAACGCTAAGAAGAAACATAACAGAACACTGAAACTGGCGAAAGGATACAGAGGAGCACGTTCCAAACAGTACAGAGTTGCAAAACAGTCTGTAATGAGAGCACTCACATCTGCTTATGCAGGAAGAAAGCAGCGCAAGCGCCAGATGAGACAGCTTTGGATCGCTCGTATCAATGCGGCAGCAAGAATGAACGGACTTTCCTACAGCAAGTTTATGCATGGCCTGAAGCTGGCTGATGTTGATATGAACAGAAAGATGCTTGCAGAGCTGGCAGTAAATGACAAAGAAGGATTCGCAACACTCGCGGCAATTGCAAAAGAGAAGATTGCGTAATAGAAACCTTGATAAAAACCTCGGACCCGGCAGGGATTCGGGGTTTTTTCTCTTTTGGGAGGAGAACAAGTTGACTTTTGCATTGTTCCGTGTTAAAGTCTTACTAAACCGTGGAGGAAGAGCAAGTAGCTTCATTTATCTGCTTTACAGAGAGCTGCAGGAGGTGGGAGTGCAGCATGACAGAGGTGAGGCGAATGGGCTTCTGAGGGCGAGCTGAACAGGATCAGAGTAGGCGAGACGGAGAGTGAACTTCGTTACCAAAAGAAGCATATGTCTGTATGCGTTGAGTGGATGTAGATCGATACATCAAGCCGGGTGGCACCGCAGGAGTTTGAATAGCAGCTCTTGTCCCTGTAATATTACAAGTTGTATGGGACGGGAGCTTTTTTGCATGCTTTGACAGGCTTCATGCCGGCAGCAGCAGAGGGGAAAAGTATCAGAATCCGCGGAATATTCCTGCAGGACAAAAGATCCGGTCCCGGAAAAGAAAGGAGAAAGATATGAGCGAGAAAAAGATTCCCTACAAAATCTACCTTGAAGAGAGCGAGATGCCGAAAGAATGGTACAATGTCCGAGCAGACATGAAGAATAAGCCGGCGCCGCTTCTCAATCCGGCAACTCTCCAGCCTATGACAGCGGAAGAGCTTGGAGCTGTATTCTGTGAAGAGCTGGTAAAGCAGGAACTGGACAATGACAGCAGATATATTGAGATCCCGGAAAAGATCAGAGATTTTTATAAAATGTACCGTCCGGCTCCGCTGGTAAGGGCTTACTGCCTGGAGGAAAAGCTTCAGACTCCGGCAAAGATCTACTACAAGTTTGAAGGAAACAATACAAGCGGAAGCCATAAACTCAACTCTGCCATTGCACAGGCATACTACGCAAAGGAGCAGGGCCTTAAAGGCGTTACTACCGAGACCGGAGCCGGACAGTGGGGAACAGCGCTTTCCATGGCATGTGCTTATCTGGATCTGGACTGTAAGGTGTTCATGGTAAAATGCTCCTATGAACAGAAACCTTTCCGGCGCGAAGTGATGCGGACATACGGGGCAAGTGTAACGCCGTCGCCGTCCGATACAACAGAGGTGGGGAGAAAGATCCTCGCCGAGCATCCGGGGACGTCAGGAAGCCTTGGATGCGCGATCTCGGAGGCTGTCGAGGTGGCCACTCATACAGAGGGATACCGCTATGTGCTGGGGAGTGTACTCAATCAGGTAATGCTCCACCAGTCTGTCATCGGTGTTGAGACGAAGACTGCCATGGACAAATACGGGATCAAGCCGGACATCATAATCGGATGCGCCGGAGGCGGATCGAACCTTGGCGGACTGATCTCGCCATTCATGGGTGAGAAGCTCCGCGGCGAGGCGGATTATCAGTTTATCGCCGTTGAGCCGGCTTCCTGCCCGAGCTTTACCCGCGGCGTCTTTGCATATGATTTCTGCGACACCGGAATGGTATGCCCGCTTGCAAAGATGTATACACTTGGAAGCGGCTTCATCCCGTCTGCAAATCATGCGGGCGGACTCCGCTACCACGGCATGAGCTCAATCCTGTCACAGCTTTATCATGACGGTTATATGGAGGCGCGCTCTGTTGAGCAGACCGCTGTATTCGAGGCGGCAGAGCAGTTCGCGAGAGTGGAGGGCATCCTTCCTGCGCCGGAGAGCAGCCATGCGATCAGGGCGGCTATTGACGAGGCGCTCAAGTGCAGGGAGACAGGAGAAGAGAAGACGATCCTCTTCGGACTGACTGGAACCGGATATTTTGATATGGTGGCATATGAGAGGTTCAACAACGGCGAGATGACGGATTATATACCGACAGATGAAGACCTGAAGGCCGGATTTGACGGAATCCCGAGGTTCCCTGGAAATATGGAATAAAGAGAAGAAAAGCCCGGATCCTGAGGAAAAAGGATCTGGGTTTTGAGCGGTTGAATTTTCATAATTGTAGATATAAATAAAAAAATCAAAAAAATTAAAAAAAACTGTTGACTTTTTCCTCGGTTGATAGTAATATATCAAATGTGCTCAGCACGGAACACTAAGTGCGGAACACAAAAACTGAAAATGCGGAAGTGTCGGAACTGGCAGACGAGCAAGACTAAGGATCTTGTGACATTCGTGTCGTGTGGGTTCAAGTCCCATCTTCCGCATCGATGAAAAGCCTTGAGTATTCAAGGCTTTTTCTTTTTCCCGATATTCCTCCCGGCCAGCTCGTCCAGACTGATGCTGAAGATATCCGCGACGCGGATCAGGGTATAGATATCGGGGATGCTGACCTCCCGCTCATATGCGGAGACTGTCTGTCTGCGGATATTGAGCTTGTCGGCGAGATCCTTCTGGCTCATTCCATGTTTCTTGCGGAGCTTTCTTATATTGTTTCCAACTGTATTTGACATCATACCTATCACCATATATATTTTATCATTGTTCTCTTTATGCGCGGTGCAATACCTGATATATGAGTATATACAAATCCTGAATACGGATAGCACACGGAGATGGATTGGTTAAAATAAGAGATAGAATGTAAAAGGGTGTGAATATATTGGAAAACCGTGTGAGGGAGCTCCGCAAGGAAAGAGGATTGAAGCAGGATGAGCTTGCGGCCAGGATCAATGTTTCCCAGCAGACGATCAGCAGGATCGAAAAAGGCGAAAATTCTCTGCCGGCAGATATACTGGTCCATCTTTCAAAATTTTTTCACGTTTCGACGGACTATATACTGAGATTGTCTGATGTCAGGATGATATCGGAATATCGGATAGAGGTAGAAAAGACGATTGAAAGGAATATGGAATTTTGCCGTATCTATGAGAGGCTTGATAAGAAAAACCAGGAGCTTGTCTGCAGCCTGATGGAACAGCTGGAGACGGGACAGGAAAAAGGAAAAGCGAATAAGGGATGAAATTTCTAAAAAAGGGAAAATCTTAGTAAGATTTTCCTTTTTTGTTTAGAATATGTGATATAATTACAATAATTTAAGTGAACCAGTAAATACTATCAGAATAAAGAACCGGAGGAGAAGATATGTTAGAAAAAGTTGATCTGACCAAGAAGATGCCGAAAGATGAGTATAAAGCAAGGATGCCTCAGCTCGAAGCGCGGCTGGGACAGCTGCAGCGGCAGTGCAGAGACCTCAAGATTCCGGTCATCATTGTGTTTGAAGGGTTTGGAGCATCCGGCAAGGGCGTTCAGATCGGACGCCTCATCCAGAGCATGGATCCGAGAGGTTTTCGGGTCTATCCGATCAAAAACGAGACGGAAGAGGAGAGGATGCATCCGTTTCTCTGGCGCTTCTGGACGAAGACGCCCGAGCGCGGAAGGATCGCGATCTTTGACGGGAGCTGGTACCGCCGCGTGCTGATCGACCGTTTTGAGAAGCGGACAAAGGCGAAAGAACTGCCCGGAGCGTTCCACTCGATCAATTCCTTCGAGCAACAGCTTGCCGACGACGGCAATGTGATCATCAAGCTTTTCCTTGACATCGATCGCAAGGAGCAGAAAAAAAGATTTGATAAACTGGCCGAGAATAAGGAGACTGCATGGCGTGTTACACAGGGAGATCTGGAACGCAATGCGAGATATGATGAATATGCTGCAATGATGGAAGACATGCTGTTTTCCACCGATAAGGATTACGCGCCGTGGACGATCATTGAGTCAACAGACCGAAGATTTGCCACACTGAAGATTTATACTACTGTGATCAAGGCGATGGCAGATCAGATCGACAAGGTGCTGCGGCAAAATGCGGAGAAAGCGGCGCCTGCACCGGCAGGACAAACAGGCGGGCTCGATGCGGCGGCGGTCGCCCGGGAAGCCGACAGAGAGCTGAGGGAGCTGCAGGTTTCTATCCTGTCGAAGGCAGATCTGTCGTTGAAGTATACAAGAGAAGAGTATAAAAAGAAGCTGGAGAAGCTGCAGAAAAAGATAGAGAAGCTCCACGGAGAGCTTTACCGCAGGAGGATCCCGGTCGTGCTCGGATTCGAAGGATGGGACGCAGGAGGAAAGGGCGGCGCGATCAAGCGCCTGACAGAGAAAATGGATGCCCGCGGGTATGCGGTGAACCCGACAGCATCGCCGAATGATATCGAGAAGGCGCATCATTATCTCTGGAGATTCTGGCGGGCTATGCCGAAGGATGGGCATGTGGCGATTTTTGACCGTACATGGTACGGCCGCGTTATGGTAGAGCGCATTGAGGGGTTCTGCACGAAAGAGGAGTGGCAGAGGGCGTATAAAGAGATCAATGACATGGAGAAGGATCTGTATGACGCCGGAGCCATTGTGATCAAATTCTGGATGCATATCGATAAGGATGAGCAGGAGCGAAGGTTCCGGGAGAGGCAGGAAAATCCGGAAAAGCAGTGGAAGATCACAGATGAGGACTGGCGGAACCGTGAGAAATGGGATCAGTATGAAGATGCGGTCAATGAAATGCTCCTCAGGACGTCTACCGACTACGCGCCATGGGTCGTCGTGGAAGGAAACGATAAGTATTACGCCAGGATCAAAGTGCTTGAGACGGTCGTAAATGCGATCGAGGACAGGATCAAAGAAAAATAAACTGATAAGAAATAGAGAGGTGGCTTGAGATATGCCGATGACGATCAGAGAACAGCTGGAGGCGCGAGAGATCGAATATTTAAGTCCTTATGCGACATTGAGTAAGAACACAAGAGGACGCGAGCGGGAGGAAGCGCAGTGCGATATCCGCCCGGTGTTTCAGCGGGACCGCGACCGGATCCTGCACTGCAAGGCGTTCCGAAGGCTGAAGCAGAAAACACAGGTCTTCCTTCTGCCGAAGGGGGACCATTACAGGACAAGGCTGACGCATACGCTGGAGGTTTCCCAGATTGCCAGGACGATCGCGAAGGCCCTGCGTCTGAATGAGGATCTTGTGGAGGCGATCGCTCTCGGGCACGATCTCGGCCACACGCCCTTCGGCCATGCCGGAGAGAAGGCGCTGAATCATGTCTATCACTTTTCACATCACAGGCAGAGCCTGCGGGTGGTGGAGTGCATTGAGAAGCAGGGGAGAGGGCTGAATCTTACGTGGGAGGTGCGGGACGGCATCCTGAACCATCAGACGGCGGGATGCCCTCACACGCTGGAAGGAAAGGTGGTAAGGCTCTCAGATAAGATCGCGTATATCCACCATGACATGGACGATGCCATCCGGGGCGGGATACTGACGGAGGAGGACATTCCCGCAGTGTTCAGAAAGGCACTCGGCAGTTCCTGTAAGGAGAGGCTGAACACGATGGTGCACGACGTGATCACGAACAGCATGGACAGGCCGGAGATCAGGATGTCGGAAGGCGTGGAGGCGGGTATGACCGGTCTGCGGAAGTTCATGTTTGAGAATGTCTATCTGAATCCCAAGGCAAAAGGGGAGGAGGATAAGGCTGTACATATGATCGAACAGCTTTATGAATACTATGTGCGGCACACGGAACTCCTGCCGAAACAGTATCTGGATGCCCTTACAAATCCGGATAACAGCAGAGAGCAGATCGTGTGTGATTACATTGCCGGCATGACCGATCCGTATGCTGTCAAAAAGTTCCAGGAATTTTTTGTGCCCGAATCCTGGAAAATTTAAAGGAAACCAAAAAGTTTTGTCGAATATATATTATAGGGTATTCTATTGCTGGGAGCGAATGTGCTTTGGCGCTGAGGATGTGCCGGGGCACATTCTTATTTATGGAGGCTGACATGTACTATTCTGAGGAACTGATAGAGGAGATAAGGACAAGAAACGACATAGTAGATGTGATTTCCGGCTATGTGAGGCTGCAGAAGAAGGGGAGCTCTTATTTCGGGCTCTGCCCTTTCCACAATGAAAAATCACCGTCGTTTTCTGTGAGCAGGCAGAAGCAGATGTATTACTGTTTCGGCTGCGGCGCAGGGGGCAACGTGTTCACATTCCTTATGGAATATGAGAATTTTACTTTTGTGGAGGCAGTGAAATATCTCGCTGACCGGGCGGGGGTCGAGCTCCCGAAAGAGGAATACTCAAAGGAGGCGAGGGAAAGGGCGGATCTGAAATCGTCGATTCTTGAGATCAATAAGATCGCTGCAAAGTATTTTTACGTCCAGCTCAAATCAGAGCATGGCAGGGCGGCTTATACATACCTTAAGAACAGGGAGCTGTCGGATGAGACGATAACAGCATTCGGACTTGGATATTCGAATAAGTACAGTGATGACCTGTACAAGTATCTGCGCAAAAAGGGATACAGCGAGGATTTGATCCGGCAGGCGGGGCTGATCAATACAGATGAGCGCCAGGGAGTCTATGACAAGTTCTGGAACAGAGTGATGTTCCCGATCATGGATGTGAACAGCAGAGTCATCGGATTCGGAGGCAGGGTGATGGGAGATGCCAAACCGAAATACCTGAACTCACCGGAGACGGCCGTGTTTGACAAGAGCCGCAATCTGTACGGACTGAACCGCGCGAGGACGTCCCGCAAGCCGTATTTTCTCTTGTGTGAGGGATATATGGATGTGATCGCACTCCACCAGGCGGGATTCACGAATGCAGTGGCTTCTCTCGGGACAGCGCTCACACCCGGACATGCTTCCCTGATCAAACGATATGTTCAGGAGGTCTATCTCACGTATGACAGTGATGAAGCAGGGACAAAGGCTGCGCTCCGGGCAGTGCCGATCCTGAAGGATGCCGGGATATCTGCCAGAGTTGTAAAGATGGATCCGTACAAGGATCCGGATGAATTTATCAAGAACCTGGGTGCGGAAGAGTATGGACGCCGGATCGAGGAAGCAAGAAACGGATTTATGTTTACCCTTGAGGTGCTGGAGCGTGATTTTGACATGCAGTCTCCCGAGGGGAAAACTGCCTTTTTCAGAGAGGCGGCGCGCCGCCTGCTGACCTTTGAGGATGAGCTTGAAAGGAATAATTATATAGAAGCGGTGGCATCTGCCTATAAGATCCGCAGAGAGAGCCTGGAGAAGCTTGTGGCAAAGACAGCAGTGAGCACAGGGATGGCGAAGCCGGTCGAACGGCCTAAGCGCGCAGAGGGAAAGCAGAAGGTGAAAGAGGACGGCATCCTCACTTCACAGAAAGCGCTCCTTACCTGGATGATCGAGGACGCTTCGATGTATGATAAGATCGGCAGATTTATCTCGCCGGGTGATTTTACGGAGAGTATGTACCGCACCGTTGCGGAACTTTTGTATGAACAGCGGAAGAACGGAGAGCTGAATCCTGCCGCCATACTTGATCATTTTACGGCGGAAGAGGAGCACCGCGAGGCCGCGGCACTGTTTCATACACGGATCAAAGAACTTAAGACAAAAGAGGAGCAGGAACAGGCGCTGAAGGAGACCATACTCCGGGTCAAGGCCCACAGCATCGATCATCAGACAATGCATCTGGACCCGACGGATATGGCGGGCCTGCAGCATCTGATGGAGGAGAAGCGTAAGCTGGAGGACCTGAGGAAACTGCATATTTCTATTGATTAAGGATAAAATAAAACAAGATAGCCTGCGCTCGCGCGCCGGCAGGGAAGGATGGACACATGGAAGAGAATGCACAGAAATTTCTGGAAAAATTGAAGGAACTGCTTGCTCTTGGTAAAAAGAAGAAGAGCATACTTGACATTCAGGAGATCAATGATTTTTTCAGTGACATGGAACTGAATGCCGACCAGATGGAAAAAGTGTTTGATTATCTGGAGGCCAACAATATTGACGTCCTGCGCATCAGCGGTGATGCGGATGACGACGTTGACATGGACATTGATGTCATCATATCGGACGAAGATGAAGTTGACGTGGAAAATATCGACCTGTCTGTTCCTGAAGGAGTCAGCATTGAAGATCCGGTACGTATGTATCTGAAAGAGATCGGAAAGGTACCACTTCTCAGTGCAGAGCGCGAGATCGAGCTGGCAAAGCGGATGGAGGAAGGCGATGAGGACGCGAAAAAGGAGCTCGCAGAGGCGAACCTCAGACTTGTCGTCAGCATTGCCAAGCGGTATGTGGGAAGGGGAATGCTCTTCCTCGACCTGATCCAGGAAGGAAATCTCGGACTGATCAAGGCAGTGGAGAAATTCGATTACCACAAGGGATATAAGTTCAGTACCTATGCGACATGGTGGATCCGCCAGGCGATCACGAGAGCGATCGCTGATCAGGCCAGGACGATCCGTATCCCTGTACACATGGTCGAGACGATCAACAAGCTGATCCGAGTGTCACGCCAGCTCCTGCAGGAGCTGGGAAGAGAGCCGCTCCCGGAGGAGATCGCGAAGGAACTGGACATGCCTGTAGAGCGCGTGCGTGAGATCCTTAAGATCTCGCAGGAACCGGTTTCCCTGGAGACCCCGATCGGTGAGGAAGAGGACAGCCATCTCGGCGACTTTATCCAGGATGACAATGTACCGGTGCCGGCGGAAGCAGCCGCACAGACACTCTTAAAAGAGCAGCTTGACGAAGTCCTCGATACGCTGACAGAGAGAGAGCAGAAGGTGCTCCGTCTCCGTTTCGGAATGAATGACGGACGGGCGCGTACCCTTGAGGAGGTCGGAAGAGAGTTTGATGTCACAAGAGAGCGTATCCGCCAGATCGAGGCAAAGGCGCTCCGCAAACTCCGCCATCCGAGCAGGAGCCGCAAGCTGAGGGATTATCTTGACTAAGGCGGCTGCGGAGAGTAACTGACCAGGAGAGAAAGCCGGACAAGACGGCTGGAGAGATAAGGATGGAATTGTCGAAGAGATTACAGGCGGTCGCAGACCTTGTGACCGCCGGATACAGAGTTGCAGATATCGGGACAGATCACGCGTATATCCCGATTTTCCTGCTGGCCTCAGGGAAGATATCCGGGGCCGTTGCGATGGATGTCAACGAAGGTCCGCTGGAGCGTGCCCGCTGTCATGTAGCAGAGAACGGTCTCTCAGATAAGATCAGCCTGCGCCTGTCTGACGGACTTGCAGGCCTGCGCCCGGGAGAGGCTGAGTCCGTGGTGATCGCCGGGATGGGAGGCGGACTGATCATCCGGATCCTGACGGAAGGAGCCGGGGCGCTGGAACATGTGAAGGAGTGCGTCCTGCAGCCTCAGTCGGAGATTGAAAAAGTGAGAGCCTTTCTTTTGGAGGAAGGTTTTTTGTTTATCCAGGAAAATATGGTGATAGACGACGGAAAATATTACCCGATGATGAAAGTGCTGCCGCCGAGAAGTGCGGAAGAAACGAGAACTGCTCCTGAGAGCAGTACTCCTGCTGACGTGTGGAGCGAGACGGAACTGAGATATGGAAAACTCCTTCTGGAAAGCCGGAACGAGACGCTCAGGGATTTCCTGCAGAGAGAGATCCGGATGAAGCAGCAGATCCTCAGCGGGTTGACGGGCAGAGATTCGGAGCGGATCGAAGAACGCAGAAGGGTTCTGGAACAGGAATTGAAATATGCAGAGAAAGGGATGGAATACTATGCTGTGTAAAGAAATCATACAGGTGATCGAGGCTTCTTATCCGAGGGAGGCCGCCCTTGGGTTTGACAATGTGGGGCTTCTTGCAGGACGCGCGGAAAAGGAAGTGAACCGGATCTATCTTGCGCTGGATGCCACAGATGCTGTGATAGACCGGGCGATCGAGGCGGGAGCTGATCTTCTGGTCACACATCACCCGCTTATCTTCAATCCGATGAAGAAGGTGACAGATGAGGATTTTATCGGGAGACGTATCTTGAAGATCATCCAGAACGATCTGTGCTATTATGCCATGCATACAAACTATGATGTGCTCGGCATGGCAGCGCTTTCCGAACAGGTCCTTGGGATCCAGAATACAGAAGTGCTGGATGAGACAATGGAGGGCGCAGACGGGAAGAAAGAAGGCATCGGAAGAGTGGGAGACCTCCCGAAACCTATGACGCTGGAGGAATGCTGCGTCTATGTCAAGCATAAACTGAATCTGGGCTCCCTGAAGGTGTTCGGAGATATGGACAGAGAGGTGAGCAGGCTGGCGGTGTCGCCCGGGTCAGGGAAGAGCGCGATACCAGAGGCGCTCAAAAAAGGCGCAGATGTTCTTGTGACGGGAGATATCGGACACCACGACGGAATCGACGCTGTAGAACAGGGGCTGGCAGTCATCGACGCCGGGCATTACGGGACGGAATATATCTTTATTGCAGATATGGAGCGGTTCTTCAAAGAGAAGCTGCCGGGACTTGAGACGCTGACTGAGCCCATTATACATCCGTTTCAGGTCATATAAGCTTCAGCAGCAGACAGGAGGAAGGGAATGGCAGAACGTAAATGCAGAGTTACAATAGACGGAGAGGTGCGGGAATATGCGGCGGGAACAACATATCAGGCCATCGCAGCGGAGTTTCAGCACAGATATCCGCACCGGATCGTTCTTGTTTTTGTGGATCAGTTCCATCTCCAGGAATTGAGAAAGACAGTGGATAAGGACTGTGAACTCAAGTTTGTCACGACCGCGGATCCGGTCGGGTACCAGACGTACAGGAGGAGTATGTGCTTCCTTCTTGTCAAGGCGGTGCACGATGCCGCAGGTCACGACAGGGTAAAACGGGTCAGGATCCATTTCTCTGTCGGAAAAGGCTTTTACTGTACTGTAGAAGGCGGTGTAAAACTGGACCGTGCATTTCTTCAGAAAGTGGAGGAGCGCATGAGAGAGCTTGTCGAGCAGCAGATCCCTATCGACAAAAGATCCGTGCATACGGAAGAGGCAGTAGAGCTGTTCCACCGCCACGGGATGTATGACAAGGAAAGGCTTTTCGAATACCGCCGTGTATCCAAAGTAAATATCTACAGCATGAATGAGTTTGAAGACTATTATTATGGATATATGGTGCCGGATGCGGGATGCCTGAAGTATTTTTCCCTGCATCTTTACGACAAAGGCTTCGTGATCCAGATGCCGGCAAGGGAAAAGCCGGAGGAAATTCCGGAATTTCGCCCCAGCCCGAAGCTGTTCCGGGTGCTGAAGGAAGCAGTCATGTGGGGCGATCTCCAGGAGATCGAGACGGTAGGCGCGCTCAACGATATGGTCACACAGCATGATATGCGGGAAGTCGTCCTCGTCCAGGAGGCCTATCAGGAACGGAGGATCGGTGAGATCGCACGCCAGATCGCGGATCGGAAAAATGTAAAGTTTGTGCTCATCGCCGGCCCGTCGTCATCCGGAAAGACAACGTTTTCACACCGGCTGTCCATTCAGCTCAGGGTCAATGGACTGAAACCGCATCCGATCGCGGTGGACAATTATTTTGTGGATCGGGAGCACACACCGAAGGATGCGGATGGAAATTATAATTTTGAATGTCTGGAAGCTATCGATATAGAAAAGTTTAATGAAGACATGGAGGCGCTCCTGAAGGGAAAAGAAGTCTATCTGCCTGTTTTTAACTTCAAGACCGGGAAGCGGGGGTATTCGCGGACCCCGAAAAAGCTGGGAGAGAACGATATCCTCGTCATCGAGGGGATCCACTGCCTGAATCCCAAGCTCACGGAGATGCTCGACGATGCCAGCAAGTTCAAGATCTATATCAGCGCACTGACGCAGCTCAATATAGACGAGCATAACCGGATCCCATCCACCGACGGACGTCTGATCCGCCGCATTGTCCGTGATGCAAGGACCAGAGGGGCGTCGGCGATGAAAACGATCGGCATGTGGGCTTCGGTGAGAAGAGGAGAGGAAGAGAACATCTTCCCATTTCAGGAGCAGGCTGATGTGATGTTTAACTCATCTCTTCTCTATGAGCTCGCTGTGCTGAAACAGTACGTGGAGCCGCTCCTGTTCGCGGTAGACAAAGAGTCTGAGCAGTATCAGGAGGCAAAGAGGCTTTTGAAATTCTTTGATTATTTTGTCGGTATCGGAAGTGATTATGTGCCGACCAATTCTCTTCTGCGAGAATTTATCGGAGGCGGATGCTTTAACGTTTAGAAATGTGCATAGGAGATGGAATTGGAGATGACGCCGTGTCAGGCGTCATCTCCATCTGTGTAAAATGCCCTGATTTTATCGATCCGGGATGTCATGTTCTGCAGGAGGAGGTCGGCGAGTGTGATCGCAGTCATGGATTCGATCACGACAACGGCCCTGGGGACGATGACGGGATCATGTCTTCCGCGGATCGTGATCTCCACATCCTCTCCTGATTCGTTTACTGTGCGCTGCGGCTGTGCGATGGATGCGGTCGGCTTTACGGCTGCCCTCAGGATCAGCCTGGAGCCGTCGCTCATGCCGCCAAGCGTTCCGCCGGAGTGGTTTGTTCTCTTGCGGACTGTTCCGCCGTCCATGTAAAATGGATCGTTGTTAAGGCTTCCTGAAGAAGCGGCTGCGGCGAAGCCGTCGCCGATCTCAACGCCTTTTACGGCACCGACGGACATAACAGCCTGAGCCAGGAGAGCGTCCAGTTTATCAAAGACAGGTTCGCCCAGACCAGCCGGCAGCCCTTCTGCTGTACACTCAATGATCCCTCCGCAGGAATCGCATTTCGCCATTGCGGAGGAAACGTATGCCTCTGCCTTCTCGGCGATTGAGGCGCTGGGCATGTAGAGGCTGTTTTTCTCGATATCAGCAAGCTGAAGCTCCTCTTCCGGAACAGCATACGGCCCGATCGCTCTTGTATAGGCGCGGACTTTGATGCCGAGCTGACGGAGCAGGAGAGACGCCACAGCGCCTCCGGCGACGCGTCCGATCGTCTCTCGGCCGGAAGAACGGCCGCCGCCCCGGTAATCCCGGAAGCCGTATTTTTCCTTGAATGTATAGTCCGCATGTCCCGGACGGTAGGTGAAGGCGATCTCTCCGTAATCCCGGGAGCGCTGGTCCTGGTTGCGGACGAGCAGGGAAATGGGGGTACCGGTTGTTTTCCCTTCGAATACACCGGAAAGGATTTCTACAGAATCACTCTCCATGCGCTTGGTCGTATATTTACTCTGTCCGGGTCTGCGCCTGTCGAGGAATGCCTGTATCTCTTTTTCGGTGAGCGGAAGTCCCGCGGGGCAGCCGTCGATCACGACACCCACAGCCGCGCCATGGGATTCCCCCCATGTTGTAATTCGGAATATTTTACCAAATGATGAACCACTCATGTCAAGTCCTCCTGAAAAAAATAATAGATATTGCGATGAATTCCTTCAATCCTTTGTCTCAGGTTATTATAAAAGAAGAAACCACGCAGTGCAAGAAAAAGTATCCCGACGGCTGCCGCTGCCGCCTTCATCTGAGAATGGGAAAAGGCTTTTTTTAAGAAATAATTCACTGTACATTTGAAAAGATTCGTAATATAATGGGGCATGGATATTGAATATGGAGAGGGAGTTATATCAAATGAGTAAAATGGAACAGAATGAATCAAATGAATTGACTCCGGAAGAATCCGGCACAGATACACAGTCCGTTGAGGAAGAAACACAGGAATCCCAGACTAAGGCGGAGGTAAGCAGCGCAGACTGGGAAGATGTGGAACCGGAGGAAGATGACGAAGATATAGAAGAATTGGAATTTTTCTATGATCCAACTGAGGAAAAAGAGGAGAAGAAGAAAGCAGCCAGAGCCAGGAGAAGGCAGAAGAGACAGCAGAAAAAGGCGGCAAAAGCAGAAAAGATGGAAGAGAAGGCAGAGAAGCCGCCGATGGGAAAAAAACCGTGGATCATTGCGGGGAGCATTGTCGGCGCGCTGGTGCTGATCTATCTGGGAATCTCGGCGTATTTTATCGGACATTTCTATATCAATACTGAGATAAACGGAAGAGATTTCTCAGGACAATCTGCTGCTGCGGTGGAAGAGTACATAAAAGAGCGGGTAGAAGGCTATGGCCTGACGATCATCGAGCAGAACAACGAGCAGGATACGATCAGCGGCTCGGAGATCTCCCTGACTTATAAAGAAAATTCCGACATCGACGATGCACTGTCTGCGCAGAATCCGCTCCTGTGGCCGATGGGATTTTTCTCAAAAAATTCGGCTAAGGTGACGATCGATGTGGACTATGATGAAGCAGCGCTCCAGGAGAAGATCCAGACTATAAAAGCGGTCACGCAGGAGCAGACACAGCCTTCATCGGCATATCCGAAATTTGACGGAACTTCTTTTGTCGTTGAACCTGAGGTATACGGCACAGCGGTGGATACAGATGTGCTTACTGAAAAGATAAAACAGTATATCACTGAGTTTAAGAGCGAGCTCAACATGCTGGACGAGGAGTGCTACGTGATGCCGAAGTATACTTCCGAGTCAGCGGAGGTACAGGCTGCCTGCGATACGATGAACAAGTACTGCCAGGCAAGCGTTACGTATACAATGGACACGGATGTTATCGTAGATAAAGCGCTGATCTCTACATGGCTGACCTACGATGATAATATGCAGGTCACACTGAACAGAGATAGTGTGCGTGAATGGATGCGGCAGTTCGGAGAGACATACGACACTGTCGGATCGACAAGGAGCATTACCACACCTACGGGAAAGACGACAGAAGTATCAGGGGGAACCTATGGATGGTCTGTTGATGAAGAGACGGAGACCGATGCACTGATCACGAGCATCCAGAACGGTGAAGTGATATCAAAAGAACCCGTATATGAGCAGACAGCAGCCTCCCGAGGTGCCCAGGACTGGGGAACAACTTATGTCGAGGTCGATCTTACGACACAGCATATGTGGTATATCGTTGACGGCAGTGTGGTCATGGAAGCGGATGTGGTGACAGGGCTTCCGACACCTGAACGAGAGACGCCGGCCGGCGTTTACTCGATCCTGGAGATGAAGCGCAATAAAACGCTTGTCGGAGAGACAGATCCGGCTACTGGCAAACCGATCTACGAGACACCTGTAGATTACTGGATGCGTGTCACATGGAGCGGCGTGGGATTCCATGATGCAAACTGGCAGGCTTCCTTCGGCGGAAGCCGTTATCAGACACATGGCTCTCACGGATGTATCAATATGAGACCGGATCAGGCAGCTGCTCTCTACAGCCTGCTCAGCGTGGGAACACCGGTTGTCATGCACTACTGATCAAGATGTGCGAAATGAAAGAAAAAGGATTTTAGACGAATGTATGAATTGATAAAAAAGGACGGTCTTGCAAAAAGAGGCCGTCTGCATACTGTACACGGGACGATAGAGACCCCTGTATTTATGAATGTCGGAACAGCTGCGGCGATCAAAGGCGCGGTATCAACAGATGATTTGCGCCAGATCAAAACGCAGGTCGAGCTTTCCAACACATACCACCTCCATGTCAGGCCGGGAGATGAAGTGATCAAAAAGCTTGGCGGACTGCACAGGTTTATGAACTGGGACAAGCCCATCCTTACAGACTCCGGCGGATTCCAGGTGTTCTCTCTTGCGTCGCTGCGCAAGATCAAGGAGGAAGGCGTACGGTTTAATTCTCATATCGACGGACACAAGATTTTCATGGGACCGGAAGAAAGCATGCAGATCCAGTCGAATCTTGGCTCTACGATCGCAATGGCCTTCGATGAGTGCCCCTCCAGCGTGGCAGATAAAAAGTATATTGCCAACTCCGTGGAACGCACTACCCGCTGGCTCAAGCGCTGCAAGACAGAGATGGAGAGACTTAATTCCCTGCCGGATACGATCAATCCGCATCAGCTTCTTTTTGCGATCAATCAGGGAGGTGTCTATGAAGATATCAGGATCGAGCATGCACAGCAGATTGCGGAGCTCGGTCTTGACGGATATGCCATCGGAGGGCTTGCCGTCGGAGAAAGCCATGAAGAGATGTACCGCATCCTGGATGCGGTTGTGGGATATCTTCCGGAGAACAAGCCGACTTATCTGATGGGAGTAGGGACGCCGGCGAACATACTTGAGGCCGTTGACCGAGGCGTTGACTTTTTTGACTGTGTCTACCCGTCGAGAAACGGCAGACACGGACATGTGTATACGAACCATGGGAAGATGAATCTTTTTAATGCGAAATATGAGCTCGACGACAGACCGATCGAAGAGGGGTGCGGCTGTCCTGCATGCCGGAGCTACAGCAGGGCATATATCCGCCATCTTCTGAAGGCGAAGGAGATGCTGGGCATGAGGCTGTGCGTGCTGCATAACCTCTACTTCTACAATACGATGATGGAAGAGATCAGAGAGGCGATCGAAGCAGGAGAGTACAAGGCATATAAGAAGCGCAAACTCGATGGAATGCAGGCGCGGTGATCGGATGTAAAAATTTGCAAAAAGGCTTGAAGAATCAAGGTTTTTTGTGTATAGTATTCTTATTGTGTAACATAAGGAGTTAGGAGGAAATACGATATGGATATTGTAGGTATTATCGTGCTTTATGCCGTTGTGATCGGAGGAATGTGGTTCCTGCTGATGCGTCCGCAGAAGAAAGAGCAGAAAAGGGTGCAGGCAATGCTGGCATCAATGGAAGTAGGAGACACAGCTCTGACAACAAGCGGATTCTATGGCGTGATCATAGACATTACAGATGACGATGTGATCGTTGAATTTGGCAATAACAAAAACTGCCGTATTCCGATGCAGAAATCTGCGATCGCACAGATTGAAAAGCCGAATGCTGAATAAGGAATGAGATACACGACCGGAAGGCATAATGCCCTCCGGTTTTTTGTATCCGCAATCTCTAAATAAATAGTTTGACATTTTTTAGAGTGCCCTCTATTTTTTAAACCTAAATACTTGAAAGATAAACTGAAATGCGGTATGATTAAAATTAGTATTTTTTACATTTGGAAGGATGAGTAGATATGGAGATGAAAATCGGAGTAATCAAAGGGGATGGCATCGGTCCGGAGATCGTGGATGAGGCGATGAAAGTGCTTGACAGGGTCGCGGAGATATATGGCCATGCCCTTTCTTATACACAGCTCCTGATGGGCGGGGCATCCATTGATGTGAACGGTGTTCCACTTACTGATGAGACGCTGGAGCTTGCCAAGGGATGTGACGCCGTTCTGATGGGCTCTATCGGAGGAGACGCGAAGACTTCGCCCTGGTATCAGCTGGAACCGGCAAAGCGTCCGGAGGCAGGCCTGCTGTCGCTGCGCAAGGGGCTGAATCTTTTTGCGAACCTTCGGCCGGCGGTGCTCTATGACGAGCTGAAGGGAGCCTGCCCGCTCAAAGAAGAGATCGCGGACAAAGGCTTCGACATGATGATCATGAGAGAGCTCACGGGAGGACTTTATTTCGGAAACCGGAGCACAAAATCTGTAGACGGAGTCCTCGTTGCAAAGGATGAACTTACATACAGCGAGACAGAGATCCGGAGGATCGCGAAAAGAGCGTTCGATATCGCGATGAAGCGCAGGAAGAAGGTGACCAGCGTAGATAAGGCGAATGTGCTTGATTCTTCCCGCCTCTGGAGAAAAGTTGTGGAAGAGACGGCGAAAGATTACCCGGAAGTCGTGCTGGAACATATGCTCGTCGACAACTGTGCGATGCAGCTTGTGAAAGATCCCTCTCAGTTTGATGTGATCCTCACCGAAAATATGTTCGGAGACATCCTTTCAGACGAAGCAAGCATGGTGACCGGCTCGATCGGGATGCTGGCATCGGCAAGCCTGAACGAGACGAAATTCGGCCTGTATGAGCCGAGCGGCGGATCCGCGCCGGACATTGCGGGGAAAGGGATCGCCAATCCGATCGCGACCATCCTCTCCGCGGCTATGATGCTCAGATATTCCTTTGACCTTGACAGAGAGGCCGAAGCAGTGGAAAAAGCAGTAGTCCGCGTGCTGAAGGAAGGATACCGCACGATTGATATCATGTCGGAGGGAAAGATCCAGATCGGCACAAGAGAAATGGGGGACCGGATCTGTTCCTTTATTGAATGATACGGAGGCATTTTGACAGAGAGAAGAGAAAGTGAGGAAGGAAAAATGAGAAGTGATACAGTAAAAAAAGGAGTTCAGCAGGCTCCCCACCGTTCCCTGTTCAACGCGCTTGGGATGACAGAGGAGGAGCTTGAGAGACCGCTGATCGGAGTGGTGAGCTCATACAATGAGATCGTGCCGGGACATATGAACCTGGACAAGATCACAGAAGCGGTAAAGATGGGCGTGGCAATGGCGGGAGGAACGCCGATCGTAGTACCGGCGATCGCTGTCTGCGACGGGATCGCGATGGGACATATCGGCATGAAGTATTCCCTTGTCACAAGAGACCTGATCGCTGACTCTACAGAGGCTCTGGCAATGGCACATCAGTTTGACGGTCTTGTCATGATCCCGAACTGTGATAAAAATGTCCCCGGCCTTCTGATGGCCGCGGCGCGCGTGAACATACCGACGATCTTTGTCAGCGGCGGTCCGATGCTGGCCGGACATGTGAAGGGTGGAAAGACCAGTCTCTCCAGTATGTTCGAGGCAGTCGGAGCGCATGCGGCAGGAAAGATCACAGATGAAGATCTCTGCGAGTTTGAAAATAAAGCATGCCCAACCTGTGGATCCTGTTCCGGTATGTACACGGCGAACAGCATGAACTGCCTGACTGAGGCGCTCGGTATGGGACTTAGAGGAAACGGGACGATCCCGGCAGTATATTCCGCAAGGATCCAGCTTGCAAAACATGCGGGCATGCAGGTGATGGAGCTTGTGAGAAAGAACATCCGTCCGAGAGATATCATGACGGAGGATGCGATCCTCAACGCGCTGACGGTTGACATGGCGCTGGGATGCTCCACGAACAGTATGCTCCATCTCCCGGCGATCGCGCATGAGATCGGTATGGATTTTGAGATTGATTTTGCAAATGAGATCAGTGAGAAGACGCCGAACCTCTGCCATCTTGCACCGGCAGGACACACTTATATCGAAGATCTGAACGAGGCGGGCGGTGTCTACGCGGTCATGAACGAGCTGAACAAGAAGGGACTGCTCCATACAGACTGCATGACTGTCACGGGAAAGACAGTCGGAGAAAATATTGCCGGATGCGAAAACAAAAATCCTGAGGTGATCCGTCCCATTGACAATCCGTATTCAGAGACAGGCGGACTCGCCGTCCTGAAGGGAAATCTTGCTCCGGACGGAAGCGTTGTAAAACGTTCTGCGGTATGTGACGAGATGCTCGTACACGAAGGCCCTGCGCGTATCTTTGAGAGTGATGAAGAGGCGACAGAGGCGATCAAGAGCGGAAAGATCAACCCGGGAGACGTTATCGTTATCCGTTATGAAGGACCGAAGGGCGGCCCGGGCATGAGAGAAATGCTGAATCCGACCTCCGCTATCGCCGGATACGGACTCGGATCTACTGTGGCGCTGATCACGGATGGAAGATTCTCCGGCGCATCCAGAGGCGCGTCTATCGGACATGTGTCTCCGGAGGCGGCTGTGGGCGGACCGATCGCTCTTGTGGAAGAGGGAGATATCATTAAGATCAATATTCCGGAGCTCAAGCTGGAACTGGATATCTCTGATGAAGAGATGGCGGCAAGAAAGGCTAAATGGCAGCCGAGAGAGCCGAAGGTAAAGACAGGATATCTTGCAAGATATGCCTCCATGGTTACATCAGGAAACCGCGGAGCAATCCTCGAAGTACCGAAGAATTAAGTAAATGACCAGGAGGAAGTGCACCATGCAGTTAACTGGAGCAGAAATAGTAGTAGAGTGTTTGAAGGAGCAGGGGGTGGACACTGTCTTCGGATATCCGGGCGGCGCAATACTGAATGTCTACGACGCGCTGTATAAGCATCGCAGTGAGATCCGCCATATCCTCACTTCGCATGAGCAGGGAGCTTCCCACGCAGCGGACGGCTATGCGCGCGCAACCGGAAAAGTGGGAGTCTGCCTGGCGACAAGCGGACCGGGCGCGACGAATCTTGTCACCGGGATCGCGACGGCATATATGGATTCGATACCGATCGTGGCGATCACCTGTAATGTGGGCGTCCCGCTTCTGGGAAAAGACAGCTTTCAGGAGATCGATATCACCGGGATCACTATGCCGATCACAAAGCATAATTTTATTGTCAAGGATGTGGCGAAGCTGGCAGAGACGATCCGCAAGGCTTTCCGCATTGCGATGAGCGGAAGACCGGGACCGGTGCTCATCGACATACCAAAGGATGTCACATCAAATGTCACAGAATATGAAAAAGAGGAGCTTGGGAAATATAATCCGAGAGAGACTCATATTAATGAAGAAGAGATAGACCGCGCAGCCGCTCTCATCGAAGGATCAGAGCGCCCCTTCGTATTTGTCGGCGGCGGCGCCGTACTTTCTGACGCGAGCGAAGAACTGCTTGAGTTTGTAAATAATCTGGATGCACCTGTCACGGATACTCTGATGGGAAAAGGAGCTTTCCCGGGAACAGATCCGAGATATACAGGAATGCTCGGCATGCACGGAACGAAGGCGTCAAACTTCGGAGTCAGCGAGTGTGATCTCCTGATCGTAGTGGGAGCGCGTTTCAGCGACCGTGTGACAGGAAACACGGAGACATTTGCAAAAAATGCGCGTATCCTTCAGATCGATATCGATCCGGCTGAGATGGACAAAAACGTCATCATCACAGCCGGAGTCACAGGGGATATCAAGACAGTGCTCGGAATACTCAATAAAAAGATCGGTCAGCAGGAACACTCTGACTGGCTTGCGAAGATCGAGGGATATAAGGAAAAATATCCGCTGAAATATCATCATGATATATTGACCGGACCGTTTATCGTGGAAGAGATCTACCGCCAGACAGAGGGCGGAGCCATTATCACCACAGAAGTGGGGCAGAATCAGATGTGGGCGGCTCAGTATTATAAATTTACGAAGCCCAGGACACTTCTGACATCCGGCGGCCTTGGGACCATGGGCTACGGCCTTGGAGCAGCAATGGGCGCCAAGACCGGATGTCCGGACAAAACAGTGGTAAATATCGCCGGAGACGGATGTTTCCGAATGAACATGAATGAGATTGCCACAGCAGTGCGGCATAATATTCCGGTGATCGAGGTTGTGATCAACAACCATGTCCTTGGCATGGTGCGGCAGTGGCAGGATCTGTTCTATGATGAGAGATATTCGGCGACCGTACTCAGAGACAAGGTGGATTTTGCGAAGGTGGCTGAAGCCATGGGCGCAGTCGGAATGTGCGTGGATACGCAGGAAGGATTCAGAGAAGCCTTTGCAGAGGCGCTTACGCTGGACCGTCCTGTTGTGATCGACTGCCAGATCGGCAGCGATGACAAGGTATGGCCGATGGTTGCGCCTGGAGCTGCGATAAGCGATGCGTTTGACGAGGACGATATGACGCAGAAGAAATGAAAATTGATACAAAACAGGTTTTCAGGAACCTATTTTGACATAAAAAAGGAGGTAAAAGAAATGGGCAGAGTATATAACTTTTCGGCAGGACCTGCTGTTCTCCCGGAGGAAGTACTGAAAGAAGCTGCTGATGAGATGCTGGATTACAGGGGGACGGGAATGTCGGTGATGGAGATGAGCCATCGTTCCAAGGCATTTGAAGAGATCATAACAGCAGCAGAGCAGGATCTGCGTGATCTGATGGGCATTCCTGATAATTATAAGGTACTGTTCCTTCAGGGAGGCGCGTCCCAGCAGTTTGCCATGATCCCGATGAATCTTATGAAGAACCGCGTTGCGGACTACATCATCACGGGACAGTGGGCAAAGAAAGCAGCCAAAGAGGCTGAGAAATACGGAAAGGTGAACCGGATCGCTTCCTCTGAGGATAAGACATTCTCCTATATCCCGGACTGCTCGGATCTTCCGGTTTCCGAGGATGCCGACTATGTCTATATCTGTGAGAACAACACGATCTACGGCACTAAATTCAAAGAGCTTCCGAATACGAAGGGAAAGACTCTGGTCGCAGACGTATCTTCCTGCTTCCTTTCTGAACCGGTAGATGTCACAAAATACGGCATCATCTACGGCGGCGTGCAGAAGAATATCGGTCCGGCGGGAGTCGTCATCGCTATCATAAGAGAAGATCTGATCACAGAGGATGTGCTTCCGGGCACACCGACGATGCTTACATATAAAACGCATGCCGATGCAAAATCGCTTTACAATACACCTCCGGCATATGGAATCTATATCTGCGGGAAAGTATTCAAGTGGATCAAAGCAATGGGCGGCCTTGAGGCGATGAAGGAGAGGAATGAGAAGAAGGCGAAAGTCCTTTATGATTTCCTTGATCAGAGCAGGCTCTTCAAAGGAACTGTCGCTAAGGAGGACCGTTCCCTGATGAACGTACCGTTTGTCACCGGCGATGCAGATCTGGATGCGAAATTCGTCAAAGAGGCCAAAGAGGCCGGCCTGGAGAACCTGAAAGGACACAGGAGTGTCGGCGGAATGCGCGCCAGCATTTACAATGCGATGCCGTACGAGGGCGTCGTGGCACTTGTAGACTTTATGAAGAAATTTGAAGAGGAGAATCTGTAAGATGTATAAATATCATTGCCTGAATCCAATTTCCCATGTAGGCCTGGAGCGATTGGACGAAAACTATGTAAAGACAGACGAGACCGGGGAAGCAGATGTCATACTTGTGCGCAGCGCAAAGATGCATGATATGGAGTTTGGGGCGGACCTGAAAGCAATTGCCCGTGCCGGAGCAGGAGTGAACAATATCCCGCTCGACAGATGTGCGGAAGAAGGCATTGTCGTCTTCAATACACCGGGCGCTAACGCAAACGGCGTAAAAGAGCTTGTCATCGCGGGGATGCTCCTCGCGGCGCGTGATATCGTCGGCGGGATCAACTGGGTGCAGGAGCATGAAGAAGACGGAGATATCGCGAAGGTCACAGAGAAGAAAAAGAAAGCCTTCGCGGGCACTGAGCTCCAGGGCAAAAAGCTTGGCGTGATCGGTCTCGGTGCGATCGGTGTCCTTGTCGCCAATGCAGCGACAAACCTCGGAATGGATGTGTACGGATATGACCCGTATCTTTCTGTTGAATCTGCATGGAAGCTCTCCAGGAGCATCCATCATGCCAATACGGTCGATGAGCTTTACAAAGAATGCGATTATATCACGATCCATGTGCCGGCTTTGGAAGATACAAAGGGCATGATCAACAAAAATGCGATCAGCCTTATGAAAAAGAATGTTGTTATCCTCAATTTTGCAAGGGATACTCTTGTAAACAGTGAGGATATAGTGGATGCTCTCGTTTCAGGGACGGTGAAATGCTATGTGACAGATTTCCCGACTCCTGAGATCGCAGGGGTAAAAGGCGCGATCGTGATCCCTCACCTCGGGGCTTCCACAGAAGAGTCAGAGGACAACTGTGCGCAGATGGCAGTCGACGAGATCCGTGATTTCCTTGAAAACGGCAACATCTCTCATTCCGTAAATTATCCGGATTGTACGCTTGGACCAAAAGGGAATGAGGACAGGATCACAGTATTCCATCACAATATCCCGAACATGCTCGGACAGTTTACATCTCTGATGGCGCAGGAGGATATGAATATCTCTCTGATGACAAACAAGAGCAGGAAAGAGTATGCTTACACAGTGATGGACGTTGACAAGAAGGTAGAAGATACCGTACTTGAAAAGCTGGAAGCGATCGACGGGGTGCTGAAAGTTCGGGTCATCAGATAGGCTGAGTAAATATTGAGATAAGAGAACAGCAGGGAGGCTGGACCACGTGGTTCGGTCTCCTTTTTTTAAATTATATTGACAAAGAATGCATATATGTATACAATTATGCAAGAATACATGAATGTATGAATGCAAAACAAAGGAGGCTGTACATAAAATGATAGACAGAAAAGTTTTTTTGAACAAGCATACAAATCTTCTGGAGCTGGAAGAGCATATGTATCCGCTGGTGGATGTCGATACTCCGAACGTATTCAGCAATCTTTTCCGCTATGACGAGATCCCGAAGATCGCCTTTAACGACAGGATCGTTCCGCATAACATGCCGGATGAAATATGGATCACGGATACGACGTTCCGCGACGGACAGCAGTCAAGAGCTCCATATACGACAGAGCAGATCGTGACGATCTATGATTATCTCCATCGTCTGGGAGGACCTCAGGGCAAGATCAGGCAGAGCGAGTTCTTCCTTTACAGCAAAAAAGACCGCGACGCTGTGTATCGCTGCCTGGAGAAGGGATATGAGTTCCCCGAGGTGACGAGCTGGATCAGGGCGAGCAGAAAGGATTTTGAGCTTGTCAAGGAGATCGGGCTGAAAGAGACCGGGATCCTGGTGAGCTGTTCTGACTATCATATCTTTTACAAGCTGAAAATGACAAGAAAGCAGGCGCTCGAGCATTACCTCTCTGTCGTCCGCGAATGCCTGGATGTAGGGATACGTCCGAGATGCCACTTTGAAGATATCACACGCTCCGATATCTATGGCTTTGTCATTCCATTCTGTCTGGAGCTGATGAAGCTGATGGACGAGTACAAGATCCCGATCAAGATCAGAGTCTGTGACACCATGGGATACGGTGTGAATTATCCAGGCGCGGTGATCCCCCGGTCGATCCCCGGCATCATCTACGGGATCATGACTCATGCGGGAGTGCCGAGCGAACTGCTTGAGTTCCATGGCCATAATGACTTCTATAAAGCGGTCAACAATTCGACGGCAGCCTGGCTCTACGGAGCGTGCGGCGTAAACTGTTCTCTGTTCGGCATCGGAGAGCGTACGGGAAATACTCCTCTGGAGGCGATGGTATTTGAGTACGCCCAGCTGAGAGGGACGCTGGACGGAATGGACACAAAGGTGATCACGGAGCTTGCCGAATACTACGAGAAAGAGATCGGGTATCATATACCGCCGTCGACTCCTTTTGTCGGCAAGAACTTTAATGTGACGCGCGCCGGGATCCATGCAGACGGAATGATGAAAAACGAAGAGATCTACAATATATTTGATACGGAAAAATTCCTGGGGCGTCCCGCTCTCGTGGCGGTCTCCAATACATCCGGCGCAGCCGGGATCGCCTACTGGATCAATGCCTGGTACAAGCTTCCTGAGGAAAGACGAGTAGATAAAAGCTCTCCGCTCGTTACAAAAATGAAAGAATGGGTGGACAAAGAATATGAAGACGGAAGAGTTACGGTCTTGACAGATGAAGAATTAGTTGCCAAAATAGACAGTGTATGTAAAGAACTGCATATTACACTGTGACCAGGAGGACTGCAGATGGAAGAATATCAGGAACATTCTCTCGGAGGACGTGTTTTTCAGAAGATACGGGAAGACATACTCAGCGGAAAGTATAAAGAGCACGATGAGCTCAGGGAGACTACGCTGGGGAAGGAGCTGGGTGTGAGCCGCACGCCGGTGAGAGAGGCGCTGAGACAGCTTGAGCTTGAAGGGCTTGTCACGATCATTCCGAACAAAGGAGCATACGTGACGGGGATCTCACAGAAAGATATCAAGGATATCTATGTGATACGCTCTATGCTGGAGGGGCTGTGCGCCAGATGGGCAGCGCAGCATATCAGCGAGGAGCAGCTCGATGAGCTGGAGGAAGCGATCCTTCTCTCAGAATTTCAGATGAAAAAAGGGAGCGGCTTTAATGCAGAACAGATCACTTTACTTGACGGGCGTTTCCATACGATATTATATGAAGCGTCAGGCAGCCGTATCCTGGACCATGTTCTGAGCGATTTCCATAACTATGTCCGCGCGGCGAGAAAGTCATCCGTAGTGTCAGAAGAGAGAGCGCGGAAATCAATCCGGGAGCACAAGCAGATCCTGCGGGCTATCAAAGACGGCGACGAGGATCTCGCTGAGCAGCTTGCGAATGAGCATATCCTGCATGTGATGCAGAACCTGAGAAAACAAGGCTACGAAGAGATGTAGATCAGGCCGATGCGCGGCAGAATGCTGCTGCGCCGATCAGCCGGCAGAAAAACTATTTTAGGAGGAGACAGCAGAATGGAAAAAATCAAAATGACAACTCCCCTTGTCGAGATGGACGGGGACGAAATGACGAGGATCTTATGGAAAATGATCAAGGAGGAGCTCCTTGAGCCTTACATAGATCTGAAGACAGAGTACTATGACCTCGGGCTGGAGCACAGAAATGAGACTAACGATCAGGTCACCGTAGATTCAGCACTTGCGACAAAGAAATATAAAGTCGCTGTCAAGTGCGCTACGATCACTCCGAATGCGGCCCGCATGGACGAGTATGATCTGAAGGAAATGTGGAAGAGCCCGAACGGTACGATCCGTGCTATCCTCGACGGTACTGTGTTCCGTGCCCCGATCGTCGTGAAAGGGATCGAGCCCTGCGTAAAGAACTGGAAGAAGCCGATCACCATCGCCAGACATGCCTATGGAGATGTCTATAAGGGAAGCGAGATGAAGATCCCGGGCGCGGGCAAGGTGGAGCTGGTCTACACGGCAGAGGACGGCACACAGACGAAAGAGCTTGTGCATGAATTTGACGGACCGGGCATTGTGCAGGGAATGCACAACCTGAATAAGTCCATCGAGAGCTTTGCGAGAAGCTGCTTCTCCTATGCGCTTGATACGAAGCAGGATCTGTGGTTCGCCACGAAAGATACGATCTCAAAGAAATATGACCATACATTCAAAGATATTTTCCAGGAGATCTATGATGCGGAATTTGCTGAGAAATTCAACGAGGCTGGCATCGAATACTTCTATACGCTGATCGATGATGCAGTAGCGCGTGTGATGAAGTCAGAGGGCGGCTACATCTGGGCATGCAAGAACTATGACGGAGACGTCATGAGCGATATGGTATCTTCTGCGTTCGGCTCACTGGCGATGATGACATCTGTGCTCGTATCTCCGGAAGGATACTATGAATATGAGGCGGCGCACGGAACAGTGCAGCGCCACTATTACAAGCACCTGAAGGGCGAAGAGACATCTACAAACTCCGTTGCAACGATCTTTGCCTGGACAGGCGCACTCCGCAAGAGAGGCGAGCTGGACGGCAGCAAAGAGCTGATGGAGTTCGCTGACAGACTCGAGAAAGCAACGATCGATACGATCGAGGCAGGAGAGATGACAAAAGACCTGGCGCTGATCACAACGATCGAGAACCCGACCGTGCTCAACAGTGAAGGGTTCATCAAAGCGATCGCGAAGCGTCTGTAAATTCGGGGTTAGCGACGGAAACTTCTGGTTGATGTAACGTTCGAAACCGACAGGGCAGATAGAAAAGCGAAGACGTATTCTGAGATGAGGGGCGGGGGATCCAAGCTCCGTTCCGAAGGGGAAGAAAAGCTAAAAGCTCCGAAAGATGGCTAAAAGCAATCCGAAAAACAATACAACTCGTTTTACTCAAACAGTATTGTTTTTCGGATTAACGCCATCTTCCGGAGCTTTAAGATTTTCTAGCCCCTTCTCCAAAGTCGCCAGGATCCCCCGCCCCTCATCTCAGAAAGTCAGTCGAATCCTGCCCTGCCGGTTTCTACGCTGATACATCAGGAAGTTTGCGTGACAATCCCGGAGATTTAAAAACAGAGCTAGAAGGTATAGTTTACCGCTGTCAAAACATTTTCGGCTGAGCATACTTGAAAACAAAGCCATAAAGTGCAATCAGCATCTCCCTTTTTAAATTTCCGAGTTTGTGCGGGAAGTTCTGTCTGGGATAAAGCAGAAAACGGGGCGGGCTGGCCGGAGGAAATCTTCGGAGATGGCGGGAGGAAGGTTCTGGCTTCGTTCCGTAATCGTAAAAAGTCTTAAAGCTCCGGAAGGTGGCTGAAAACTGCCGAAGCATCCCGTTGGAGGAGCTTTTGCTGACTGGATGAGTGTGAGTCAAAGGGGCGGGTGTTATAAAAGCAGAGACTTCAAGTGGAGCGTTCCGAATACAGTTTGTTCAGGTTGTTAAAGACCTCGGAAAATGCGTTTCCAATGGAACACATTTTTCGAGGTCTTGTTACAACCTTTCAAACGGATGAGGTAGAGCGGAACGGTCCTGCGTTATAACACCTGCCCCTTTGGCGCCCCATTCATCCGCTCAGCAAACCCGAATTTACTCAGCAAGTGTTTCCCACAGCTCGTAAAGTTCTTCAAGCCGTGCTTCATTCTCGGCGCGTTCGGTAGTGAGTTCCTGACATCTGACGGAATTGGAGTAGACTTCCTCGAGGGTCATCTCGTGGTCGATCGCAGCATTCCGGTCCTCCAGGCGGCTGATCTCGTCTTCAGCCTTTTTCAGGTCATTTTTCCTTTTTCGCTCTTTTGCCTGCTGTTCCTTCTGTTCCTGCCAGCTAAGCTTTGATTCGGATGCCTGCGGGGCGGGAGAGGACTGAGCCGTTTCGGAAGCGCTCTGGGGAGAGGAGGAAGCGTAAGCACGGGTGAGCTCTTCCTTTTTCTCAAGGTAGTAGTCGTAGTTGCCGATGTAGTTTACAAAGGTGCAGTTCACAAGCTCAAGGATCCGGGATGCAGTCTGGTTGATGAAGTAGCGGTCGTGGGATACGTAGAGCACGGTCCCGCTGTAGTTGTTCAGAGCTTCCTCAAGTATTTCCTTGGAAGTGATATCCAGATGGTTGGTCGGCTCATCGAGTATCAGGAAGTTCGCTTCTGAGAGCATCAGCTTTGCGAGAGAGACGCGGCCCTTTTCACCTCCGCTCAATGTCCGGATCTCTTTGAATACATCGTCCCCGGTGAACTGGAATGCGGCAAGTGTATTGCGTATCTGTGTATTGTTAAGCCTCGGATAGTCATCCGAGATTTCGTCAAAGATCGTCTTCTCATCGTGGAGGACGTGGTGCTCCTGATCGTAGTAACCGATCTTGACCTTGGCGCCAAGGGTGAAAGAGCCTTTATCGGCGGAGATCACCTGGTTCAGGATCTTGAGCAGGGTTGTCTTTCCGGTCCCGTTGTCCCCGATCACAGCGACATGCTCACCGCGTTTGATCTCAAAGTCCGCATCGTCAAAGAGAAGCTGGCTTCCGAACCGCTTGGACAGATGCTCCACGGTCAGCACATCATTTCCGCTGATGCAGGACGGCTCCAGTGTAAAATGGATCTCTTTTGCCGCTTCGGCCGGTTTCTCCACAGGAGTGAGCTTTTCCAGCATCTTCTCGCGGCTCTCGGCGCGGCGGATCGATTTCTCTCGGTTGAATGACTTGAGTTTCTCGATAACGGCCTGCTGATGACGGATCTCTCTCTGCTGATTCAGATATTCCTTGAGCTGGGCGTCGCGGATCTGCTGCTTTTTCGCTGAATATGCCTTATAGTTTCCGAGATACATCCTGACCTCCCCGCGCTCGATCTCGATCACTTTCGTGACGACGCGGTTCAGGAAATACCGATCGTGGGAGACGATGAACACAGCTCCGGGATAATTCATCAAAAAGGTCTCCAGCCATGCAATGGAATTTAGATCCAGGTGGTTGGTAGGCTCGTCCAGAAGAAGGATATCCGGGCGGGTCAGAAGGAGCTTGCCGAGAGACACACGGGTCTTCTGTCCTCCTGAGAGAGTGTCTGTCTGCTTGGAGAAATCTTCCTCTGAAAAACCAAGCCCCTTGAGGACGCCGACGATCTCACTCTCGCAGGCATAGCCGTTCTGAGCTTCAAAATCAGACTGCAGCCGGTTGTAGGTCTCAAGCCGGCTCTGCAGGGCCTCCCCTGAGAGGGTGTGCAGTTCCTGCTCGATCGAGCGGAGCTGTGCCTCCATGGCGAAAATATCGGCCCGGGCGCTCTTTACTTCCTCATAGATCGTATTTCCGGCAAGAAGGCTCTGATGCTGCGCGAGATAGCCGATCGTCCTGCCTTTTGCCAGTATCACGCTGCCGCCGTCCAGCGGCTCCTCACCCATGATCATCTTGAAGATCGTTGATTTTCCGGCTCCGTTTACGCCGACCAGGGCAGCTTTCTCGTGGTCTTCGATATGAAAAGAGCCGTCGTGTACAATGACCTGCTCTCCGAATGATTTTTCTATATTATGACATGCGAGTATCATAGTACTCCTCCTACTATTAATATGCTGCTGTTCGTATAATGATCCGTCATGCATATGTACGGATACTAACTCCAAATTACCATTATAACGGAAATGCTGGAAAATACAAGATGAAGAAAAATTTGACATAAGAAAAAGTCTTATATATAATAAGTCTAGATTAAAATTGGAGGGCGAAGAATTTGGAACACAGAGGAATATCCCGGGCTGTTATATCAAGACTTCCAAGATATTACAGATATCTGGGCGATCTGCTAGAGGCGGGAGTAGAGAGGATTTCATCTGGAGACTTGAGTAAGACGATGCATGTCACCGCATCCCAGATCCGCCAGGATCTGAACAATTTTGGCGGCTTTGGACAGCAGGGCTACGGCTACAATGTAAAATACTTATATACAGAGATCGGGAAGATCCTCGGACTGGATAAGAATCACAATTTCATTATTGTCGGAGCGGGCAATCTTGGGCAGGCGCTTGCCAATTATGCTTCCTTTGAGCGGAGCGGCTTTATCCTGAAGAGTCTGTTTGATGTGAATCCCCGTCTGGAGGGAGTTACGATCCGCGGCATTCCGGTTAGGATGATGGATGAGCTTGAGGATTTCCTGCAGAACCATGAGATCGAGATCGCGGCGCTCACGATACCGAAATCAAAGGCTGTCGAAGTCGCAGATATTCTGACTGCAAACGGGATCAAGGCAATCTGGAACTTTACGCACACAGATCTGACACTGCCGAAAGATGTGATCGTAGAAAGCGTCCACCTTTCAGACAGTCTTATGACACTTTCCTATAATATCAGCCGGAAAAATGAATCAAAGAAAAAGTAAAGACAAATGATATAAGAGGACCCCGCAGCATGCTGCGGGGTATTTGAAGTTAGAAAGGCAAGGTGACAGAAATTGAGGTATCTGCCGAATGGAAAACAGATGAAGGAAGCGGATGAGCATACAATACAGCAGATCGGAATCCCGTCCGTTGTGCTGATGGAGCGTGCGGCGCTCCAGGTCGTCGACACGATGATCCGGGAGCAGATCGACCTGAAAAAAGTTCTCATCGTATGCGGAAGCGGAAACAATGGGGGCGACGGATTTGCCGCCGCACGGCTCTTGCGAGAGCGTGGATATGACGTTTCTGTTTTTTTTGCCGGAAAGGAAAGCTCTCTCAGCGAAGAATGCCGGCTGCAGAAGGCGATCGCTGAGAGACTCGGGATCAGGATATTCACAGGCTTCCCGGAAGAAGAATATACTGTTATAATAGACGCTGTGTTTGGAGTAGGGCTGAGCAGGGAGATCACCGGCCGCTGCCGGGAGGTGATCTGCTGGATGAACAGGCAGGGCGGACAGAAGGTGGCGGTGGATATCCCTTCCGGTATCTGTTCCGAGACCGGCAGGGTGCTCGGGACGGCATTCCGCGCGCAGCTTACGATCGCGATCGAGTGCGTGAAGCTGGGATGCGTACTCTATCCGGGCAGAGAGTATGCCGGCAGGACTGCCGCCGTTCCGATCGGGATAGACACCTCGGTCTGCTCCGCCCGGAAGGATGTCTGCTTTACCTATGAGAAGGGGGAAATGCCGGATCTCCTTCCTCCGCGGAGCGAAAACTCCCACAAGGGGAGCTTCGGTAAGGTCCTGATGATCACAGGCAGTCCTGGTATGGCGGGAGCTGCTTTTTTATCCGCACGCGCGGCATATACAGTTGGAGCCGGTCTGGTCCGGGTCTATACGGCGGAAGAGAACAGGCGCGTTCTGCAGGAACTGCTCCCCGAGGCAGTCATTTCGTGCTGGAGCGGGTATGATGAGGAAGAGCTGGAACGTCTTCTCGACTGGGCGGATGTGGTATGTATCGGATGCGGACTGGGGCAGACTGCTGTGTCAGAGCAGATTCTTATCCATACAGTGCGCAGTGTGAAAAAGCCCTGTGTGATCGACGCAGACGGACTCAACCTGCTGAGCGGCCACATGGAGCTCCTGGAGCAGACAGAGGGACAGATCATCCTGACTCCGCATATGCGGGAGATGTCAAGGCTGACGGGAAGAACAGTCGAAGAGATCGCAGACAGAAGGATAGAGATCCTGGATCAGTTTGCGGAAAAATATCCTGCTGTGTGCGTCCTCAAGGACAGCAGGACAGTGGCTGCGTGCCGGGGATATCACAAGTTTGTCAATCTGGCCGGAAACAGCGCCATGGCGAAGGCGGGATCAGGTGACGTGCTGGCGGGAGTGATTACAGGGCTTCTCGCACAGGGAATGGAGCCGTTCCACGGAGCCGCGCTGGGAGTCTGGCTGCATGCATGCGGCGGAGATGCGGCGAGAGAGGAGAAGGGCGCTTACAGCGTCCTGGCCGGCGATCTGATCGACGGGATACAAAAGTGTATAAAAAACGCAGAGGAGTGCATTGAAAAATGAAACAGTACAGCAGAGTGTATGCAGAGATCGATCTGGATGCCATTGCATATAATATGGAGCAGATGAAGAAGCGGATCGGCGGAGATTCCCGCCTGATCGCGGTCATCAAGACAGACGGATACGGGCATGGGGCCGTGCCTATTGCGAAAATGTTTGAAAGCGTCCCTTATGTATGGGGATATGCGACCGCCTGTATAGGCGAGGCAGTCGTTCTGAGAGATCACGGAATCAAAAAACCGATCCTTGTACTTGGCTGTGTGTTCCCCGATGAATATGAGGCGATGGTGCAGAACGATATCCGGGCGGCTGTTTATACGGAAGAGATGGCGCAGGGAATCTCTGAGACTGCGGTCAGATTGAATAAAACAGCATACTTTCACATTAAGATCGACACAGGAATGGGGCGGATCGGTTTCCCGGTCAAGGAGGAGTCGGCAGACACCATAGAGCGCATCAGCCGCCTGCCGGGCGTATGCATGGAGGGAATGTTTACACACTTCGCAAAGGCGGATGAAATAGATAAGACCTATACGCTCGTTCAGCATGAAAAGTTTCTCTGGATGAAGCAGATGCTTGAGGAACGGAAGGTTTCCATCCGCTACTTTGACTGTGACAACAGCGCCGGGATCATTGATTTCCCGGATATGAAGCATGACCTTGCGAGAGCAGGGATTTCCACATACGGGATGTACCCGTCAGATGAGGTGGATAAAAGCGCTGTGGACCTAAAGCCCGCGCTCAGGCTGGTGAGCCATGTCAGCTTTGTAAAGGAAGTGGAGCCGGGAACATCCATCAGCTATGGCGGGACCTTCACGGCTCCGAAAAAGATGCGGATCGCAACCATACCTGTTGGGTACGGCGACGGCTATCCGCGCTCGCTCTCTAATAAAGGCGAGGTGCTGATCCGGGGAAAACGCGCGAAGATACTCGGAAGAGTCTGCATGGATCAGTTCATGGTCGATGTGACAGATATCCCCGAGGCCGGCTTTATGGACGAAGCCGTTCTGATCGGAGCGGACGGAGAAGACAGGATCACAGTGGAGGAGCTTGCGGATTTAAGCGGAAGGTTCAACTATGAGTTCGTATGCTGTCTCGGAAAAAGGATCCCGCGTCAGTATCGCTCTGGCGGCAGGATCGTAGAACAGATCGATTTCTTTTCATAGAGAAAACAGACTCCGTCTCTGACCATACAATTTCAACTGAATACATCCGACAAAACTGGAAATACTGAAGTATGCTTTCCATTAACAAAGGGAAGCTCAAGTATGAAAAACAGCGGCATTCCGGCGCGGATGCAGATCTGCACTATGCGAATGCCGTGAAAATCGGAGTGTGAAAAAAATTGGTGATCAGACGCGGAGATATCTATTATGCCGATTTAAGTCCGGTCGTGGGGTCTGAGCAGGGCGGGATCCGCCCGGTGCTCGTTATCCAGAATAATGTCGGGAACCGCCACAGTCCCACGATCATCTGTGCGGCTATCACATCAAAGATGAACAAGGCGAAGCTGCCTACCCATATAGAGATCAGTGCAAAAAATTATAAGATCGTAAAAAATTCGGTCATACTCCTGGAACAGATCAGGACGATAGACAAAAAGCGCCTGAAAGAGTATGTCTGCCATATCGATCCTGCGATGATGAGGAAGGTGGACGAGGCAATCTGCATCAGTCTTGAACTTCCTACATAAGACGCAGCAGATCTGCCGCGGTCAAGCAGCCGCTGTCTGCGTTATCGTTCACAGCGGCCTTAAGGGATGACAGATCTGCTTCTTTACAGATTGTAAAAAGAATGCTAAAATTGTATGGCGTAATATGGGTTTTACAGAAATCTTATGATCATAGAAAGAAAAAGGAGAATCAAAAGACATGTCAGGACATTCTAAATTCGCGAATATCAAGCACAAAAAAGAGAAAAATGATGCTGCCAAGGGCAAGATCTTCACAAAGATCGGCCGTGAGCTGGCGGTTGCCGTGAAGGAAGGCGGCGGTGCGGATCCGGCAAACAACAGCAGGCTCCGCGATGTTATCGCGAAGGCAAAGTCAAACAATATGCCGAACGATACGATCGAGAGAAATATCAAGAAGGCAGCGGGAGAGGGCTCTGCTGATAATTACGAGCATATTACATATGAGGGTTACGGCCCGAACGGAACGGCGATCATCGTCAAGACGCTGACAGACAACAAGAACAGGACAGCGTCCAATGTAAGAAATGCATTTACAAAAGGAAGCGGAAATGTAGGCACCCCGGGCTGCGTTTCTTTCATGTTTGACGAGAAAGGGCAGATCTTCGTTGCCAAGGAAGACTGCTCCATGGACGCAGATGAGCTGATGATGCTTGCGCTGGATGCGGGAGCAGAGGACTTCAGCGAGGACGAAGAGAGCTTCGAGATACTGACTGATCCGGATTCCTTCAGTGATGTACGCCTGAAACTGGAAGAGGCCGGGATTGCGATGGCATCTGCAGAAGTGACGATGATCCCTCAGACTTACGTGGAGCTCACAAATGAGGAGGATATCAAAAATATCCAGAAAACACTGGATCTTCTTGAAGAGGATGACGATGTTCAGGATGTATACCACAACTGGAACGAATAGAACAGCTCTATATAATAGAAGAAAGGTGTGATCCGTGGCATGGAGATCAATGTACTCAAGGAACAAATGATAACTCTGTACAAAGAGACCATGACATATAAGTTTGATAAAGAGACTTACGAGTCGGAAATAGAGAAACTGAAGAAAAAATACCGTGATCTTTTAAATGACATCGCGGAGGCCTGTGAGTCATCGGAAGAAATCCCCGGAGAGCTTATATCATGCATTCCGGATTATGTATCCGAAGAACTGCGCACAGCCGGATCAAAGAGGAAAAAGGAACTTGCCGCGCTGGATCACAAGCTGAATATGGTCTCCTTTTTCATGCCGCTGATCGGCGAAGCTCCGTCGGACAGGGCGAAGGAGCTTACCAGACAGATGACTGATGCATGGAACCAAAAAATGCCTGGGAACAAGATCGGGCATTCTACATACGAGAGCATCAACGGTGGTTTCAGGAGAGGACTTTCCTGCTACATTTCCACAGCTGTATACAGGAGCCTGAACAAGCCGGATGACTGCTATGAGCTGACAACGCTGAGAAAATACAGGGATACCTATCTCATGGAGAGTGAAGAGGGAAGAGAGATCGTAAAGGAGTATTATAATATCGCTCCTACGATCGTCAAGCGGATCGGGCGCAGAGAGAACGCGGATGAGATCTATCACGGAATATGGGACAGTTATCTCGAACCTTGCATCCGTCTGATCGAGACGGACAAAAAGGAAGAGTGCAGGGATTTGTACATTACTATGGTCAGGACACTGGAAAAAGAATATCTATATTCATAGGAGGAAGAGCAGATGAGCAACTACAAGATCGAAACGAAATGTATACAGTCCGGATATGAGCCGGGAAATGGAGAGGCGCGTGTGCTTCCGATCTACCAGAGCACGACCTTCCGCTATACCAGCAGTGAGCAGATGGGCAGACTTTTTGACCTGGAGGAGTCGGGATATTTTTATACCAGGCTCCAGAACCCGACGAATGACGCGGTGGCTGCAAAGATCTGCGATCTGGAGGGCGGCGTTGCTGCCATGCTGACTTCCTCTGGCCAGGCGGCTAATTTCTACGCGATCATGAATATCGCACAGGCAGGAGACCACATTGTGTGTGCTTCCGCTCTTTACGGCGGGACATATAATCTCTACGCGCACACCATCAAAAAGATGGGCGTGGATGCCACATTCGTAGACCCGGACTGCACCCCGGAAGAACTGGAGGCTGCATTTCAGGATAACACGAAAGCGGTATTCGGTGAATCCATCGCCAATCCGGCCCTTGTAGTCCTGGATTTTGAGAAATTCGCCGCTGCTGCGCACAGGCACGGTGTTCCGCTGATCGTGGACAATACTTTTGCCACACCGATCAACTGCCGTCCTTTCGAGTGGGGCGCAGATATCGTGACACATTCAACGACAAAATATATGGACGGCCATGCTGCCTGTGTGGGCGGAGCGATCGTCGACAGCGGAAACTTCGACTGGGAGGCATATGGGGATAAATTCCCGGGACTGACCACTCCCGATGAGACCTATCACGGGATTGTCTACACGAAGAAATTCGGAAAAGGCGCTTATATCACAAAGGCAACTGCACAGCTCATGCGCGATCTCGGATCCATCCAGGCGCCGCAGAATGCATTCCTCCTCAATATCGGACTTGAGACGCTCCACTTGAGGATGCCCCGCCATTGTGAGAACGCACTGAAGGTCGCACAGTACCTGCAGTCTCACGAGAAGGTTGCGTGGGTGAGCTATCCGTCCCTGCCGGGCGACAAGTATTATGACCTGGCTCAGAAGTATATGCCGAACGGCACATGCGGAGTCCTTACCTTCGGCCTGAAAGGCGGAAGAGACGCGGCAGTCGAGATGATGGACAAGCTGAAGCTGGTGGCGATCGTGACACACGTTGCGGATGCAAGGAGCTGTGTCCTCCATCCGGCAAGCCACACACACCGCCAGATGAATGAGCAGGAGCTGCTTGAGGCAGGAGTACAGCCGGATCTGATCCGTTTCAGTGTCGGAATCGAGAATGCAGACGACATTATTGCCGATGTAGAACAGGCATTGCGATAGAAAAGAATGGTATGGATGCATACAACCGCATCCATGCCATTTTTCCATGTCTTCCGGAGAAATACGGGATGCTTTTCCCTGTATAAAATGTCCGCCCGTTCCAAATAATATGGACAGCCGATCAGGCGGCAAGGAGGAGATGGAGAATGGAGAAAGAGACAAAGGGAACGGAAGAAGCCCAGAATGAGAGAAATCAGGAGAATGAGGAGATCAAGGAAATGGGAACGCTCGATCTGGCAAAGAAGAGCGGGAGACATGGGATCAAGCTCCTGACGATCATCGGGGAGATCGAAGGGCATGAGGCTGTTTCCGGCAATACAAAGGCTACAAAATATGAGCATCTTCTTCCGAGGCTGGCAGAGATGGAGGAAGATCACGAGACGGAGGGGATCCTGATCCTGCTGAATACGCTCGGAGGCGATGTGGAGGCAGGACTGGCGATCGCTGAGATGATCGCGTCGCTGAGCAAGCCCACAGTGTCGCTTGTGCTCGGCGGGAGTCATTCCATAGGCGGTCCGCTTGCTGTTTCTGCTGATTATTCTTTTATTGTTCCGACAGGGACAATGATCGTGCATCCGGTGCGGTCCACCGGCATGTTCATCGGAGTGATCCAGAGCTATCGAAACATGGAGAGGACGCAGGACAGGATCGCGCGCTTTATTTCCGAGCATTCCAGGATCTCACAGGAGAGGCTGGTGGAGCTCATGCTGGATTCCACACAGCTCGTAAAAGATGTTGGGACTATGCTTGAGGGGGAGGACGCAGTGCGCGAGGGGCTGATCGACGAGGTTGGAGGGATCAGCCAGGCTCTTGCCAAACTGCATGATATGATCAGCGAACGCCGCAAAAATACTGATGACACATTTTTCAAATAATGCTATACTAGATTTAATATGTGTAATTAGCAAGGGGGAATTATATGGCTGCAAAGTCAACAAAAAGAAAAAAAAGTACAAAAAGTACACCCAGAAAAAAGCAGCAGAATACAGAGATCCAGAGCGAGATCATTATCCTTGCCACGCTTGCGGTCTCTATTCTGCTGGTATTAAGCAACTTCGGAGCAGGAGGGATTGTTGGGGAGGCAGTCTCATCCTTTTTCTTCGGGCTTTTCGGTTTTATGGCATATATCCTGCCGTTTCTTTTATTCTGCGGAGTCGCTTTCCAGATTTCCAACAGAGGAAACGCGCATGCCTACATAAAGATCGCAGCTGCCGTGGCGCTGTTTCTTGTCATTACAGCCATACTGGAGCTGCTCATCAACCAGTATGACCCGGGTACCTCGATCTTATCCTACTACCGCGCGTCCAGCGAGCATAAGAATGCAGGGGGATTGACCGGAGGGTGCATCATCAGTCTTTTCTGTCCTCTTATCGGAGAGATAGGGACTTATGTCGTCCTTTTCATCATAGCCGTCATCTGTATCATCCTGATCTCAGAGAGGACGCTGCTCGCACCACTTGGCAGAAAGAGCAAAAAAGCCTATGAGGAGGCGAGGCGCAGGCGTCAGGAGACAGCTGTGATCAGAGCAAAGGAGCGGGAAGAGCAGAGAAAAGAGAGGAAGGCGGCCGCAGCTGAGAAAAATGCGGACGCAAAAAGCGGAAGGCGTGCGGATAAAAAGGTTTCAGGCGTATCATTCGCTACTACGCTGACCCAGGAGGATTCTGGAAATGCCGGCGGAAGACGGAGAAAGAGAAAATCTCCGGAGGTGCAGGAGCTCTCTCCGGACATGGCTTTTGACGAGCCTGCCTCCGACGTATTTTCCGACAACTTTGTGATCCACAGGGCGGAAGAAGAGGAGATACGGCCGACAGAACTGTTCTCTGAGCCAGCAGAACCAGAATTTTCAGAGGCAGCGGAGCCGACGGATCTTATGGATACACAGGAGATGCCGCTGCAGCCCAAGAAGCCTTCAAGACGGAAGAACAGGCAGGATGTACATGAGCTGACTGTCGAGACTGAGAACGTAGCCGCGGAGGTTAAAGCTCAGGAGGAGGAAAAACGTCCTGTGTACCATACCCCTCCGCTCAGCCTTCTCAAACGTGGGAAGAAGACAGGCGGCGATTCGGATTCGCATCTAAAGGCAACGGCGGCAAAGCTGGAACAGACGCTGCGGAACTTCGGAGTGGGTGTCCATGTCACGAACGCAAGCTGCGGCCCGTCTGTCACGCGGTATGAGCTCCAGCCGGAGCAGGGCGTCAAGGTCAGCAGGATCGTGGGACTGGCTGATGATATCAAGCTGAACCTGGCGGTGGCAGATCTGAGGATAGAGGCGCCGATCCCGGGGAAAGCAGCTGTCGGCATCGAAGTACCGAACAGCGAGAACACCGCTGTCATGCTGAGGGATCTGCTGGAATCAAAGGAATTTCAGGCCAGCAGTTCACCGATCTCTTTCGCAGTGGGAAAAGACATTTCAGGAAAAGTCATCGTCTCGGATATCGCAAAGATGCCTCACCTTCTTGTGGCAGGAGCAACCGGTTCAGGAAAATCAGTATGTATCAACACGCTGATCATGAGCATCATCTACAAGGCAGATCCGGATGAGGTGAAGCTGATCCTGGTGGATCCCAAGGTGGTTGAGCTGAGCGTATATAACGGGATCCCGCATCTGATGATCCCGGTCGTCACAGATCCGAAAAAGGCGGCGGGAGCGCTCAACTGGGCAGTGGCAGAGATGGAGAAACGATATAAGCTTTTCGCTGACTACAATGTGAGAGATCTCAAAGGATTCAATGAAAAGGTAGAGAGAGGCGAGACTGGGGAAGAGGTGAAGAAGAAGCTTCCGCAGATCGTGATCATCATAGACGAGCTCGCCGACCTGATGATGGTGGCGCCCGGAGAGGTGGAAGGCTCTATCTGCCGTCTCGCACAGCTTGCCAGGGCGGCGGGACTGCACTTGATCCTTGCAACACAGAGGCCTTCCGTGAACGTCATCACGGGCCTGATCAAGGCAAATATGCCTTCCAGGATCGCGTTTTCTGTATCATCGGGCGTGGATTCCCGAACGATCATCGATATGAACGGTGCGGAGAAGCTGCTCGGAAAAGGAGACATGCTGTTTTACCCGGCAGGTTATCCGAAGCCGGTGCGCGTCCAGGGATCCTTTGTTTCTGATGCTGAGGTGCAGGCGGTCGTGGATCACCTGATCAGCCACAGTGCCGGCGCTTCATACAGTAACGAGCTGGAGGAGCATATGAATGCAAATCTCCCGGGTGAGAGCGATACCCCGGCTGCGGAGGCAAAATCAGAACGCGATGCGTACTTCGCAGATGCCGGAAAGCTCATCATCGACAAGGAGAAGGCATCGATCGGAATGCTGCAGCGGATGTTTAAGATAGGGTTCAACCGAGCCGCGCGGATCATGGACCAGCTTGCCGACGCAGGCGTGGTAGGTCCGGAAGAGGGGACGAAGCCCCGCAAAGTTTTGATGACAAAGGAAGAATTTGAACAGTACATAGAAAATCAGGAAGATTAGCAGTCAGAGGAGGAGAAGAAATGAAAACAGATATTCAGATCGCACAGGAAGCTGAAATGAAACATATCCGCGAGGTTGCCGGAACTATCGGGATCTCAGAGGATGAGCTTGAGTTTTACGGAAAGTATAAGGCGAAGCTTTCCGATGAACTCTGGGATAAGATCAAGGACAGAAAGGACGGCAAACTGGTGCTCGTGACTGCGATCAATCCTACGCCGGCTGGAGAAGGAAAGACAACGACTACAGTAGGGCTCGGAGAAGCGCTGGCAAAACTGGATAAAAAAGCGCTGATCGCGCTCCGCGAACCGTCTCTGGGACCCTGCTTCGGGATCAAGGGCGGTGCGGCCGGCGGCGGTTATGCCCAGGTGGTTCCGATGGAGGACCTCAACCTCCATTTCACAGGTGATTTTCACGCGATCACTTCAGCGAACAACCTTCTGGCGGCAATGCTGGACAATCACATCCAGCAGGGCAACGCTTTGGGGATCGATCCGAGGCAGATCGTATGGAAACGCTGCGTCGATATGAACGACCGCGTGCTGCGCAATATCGTGGTAGGGCTCGGAAGCAAGATGGACGGCATGGTGAGGGAGGATCATTTTGTCATCACCGTTGCATCAGAGATCATGGCGATCCTCTGTCTTGCTGATGACCTCGCAGACCTGAAGCGCAGGCTGGGAAGGATCATCGTGGCTTACACATTTGCCGGAGATCCTGTGACGGCCGATGATCTTCAGGCGACCGGAGCAATGACAGCGCTTCTTAAGGACGCCATCAAGCCGAATCTCATCCAGACACTGGAGCACACACCGGCTCTCGTCCACGGCGGTCCGTTTGCAAATATCGCTCACGGATGCAATAGCGTCCGCGCCACAAAGATGGCTCTGAAGCTGAGTGATATTGCGATCACAGAGGCGGGATTCGGAGCAGATCTCGGCGCAGAGAAATTCTTTGATATCAAATGCCGGATGGCAGGACTTAAGCCGGATGCGGTAGTTCTTGTTGCAACTGTTCGTGCTTTGAAGTATAATGGTGGCGTTGCTAAGAGCGATCTCGCTGAGGAGAATCTGGAAGCTCTTGCAAAGGGAATTGTCAATCTTGAGAAACATATTGAAAATATACAGAAATATGATGTGCCTGTGATCGTGACACTCAACTCCTTTGTCACAGATACAGATGCGGAGAACGAGTTTATCAGGAAATTCTGCGAAGAGCGCGGCTGTGAGTTTGCGCTCTCCGAAGTATGGGAAAAGGGCGGAGAAGGCGGAATCGAGCTGGCGAAGAAGGTGCTCGATACGCTCGAAAATAAGGAGAGTCATTTTCATACGCTTTACAGCGATGAGCTGTCTCTGAAAGAGAAGATCGAGACGATCTCAAAAGAGATTTACGGCGCCCGCGGCGTCGTCTACGAGCCGGCTGCAGAGAAACAGCTTGCGAAGATTGAGGCTATGGGATTTTCTTCCTTCCCGGTATGTATGGCGAAGAACCAGTACTCCCTTTCCGATGACGCGAAAAAGCTGGGCAGACCGGAGGGCTTTGATATCCATATCCGTGAAGTCTATGTCAGCGCGGGCGCGGGCTTTGTAGTCGCGCTCACCGGAGCTGTAATGACGATGCCCGGACTTCCGAAGGTTCCGGCAGCCAACGGGATCGACGTGGCAGAAGACGGCAGGATCACAGGATTGTTTTAAAGGAGAAATCAATGGCGCAGTTAATTGATGGGAAACAGATCTCAAAAGAGATCAAAGATGAATTGAAGGCTGAGGTACAGAAGTTAAAAGAGCAGGGCAGGGAAATCTGTCTGGCAGTGGTGCAGGTGGGAGAAGATCCCGCCTCCACCGTCTACGTGAACAACAAGAAAAAGGCCTGTGCCTATATTGGCATTGAGTCAAGGGCATACGAGCTCCCGGAGACTACATCCGAGGAAGAGCTTGTCTCTCTTGTGGAAGAACTGAACGGAGATGACAGCGTAAACGGCATCCTTGTCCAGCTCCCCCTTCCAAAGCAGATCGATGAAGATAAGATCATCCGCACGATCTCGCCGGAGAAGGATGTAGACGGATTTCATCCGGTCAGCGTGGGACGCCTCTGGATCGGAGAAAAAGGCTTTCTCTCCTGTACTCCGGCCGGGATCATACAGCTCTTAAAGCGCTCCGGCATTGAGATAGAAGGAAAGGAGTGCGTCATCATCGGAAGGAGCAATATCGTCGGAAAACCGATGGCAGCGCTCCTGCTCAGAGAAAACGGGACAGTAACAGTAGCCCATTCGAGGACAAAAGATCTTGCGGATATCACGAGACGTGCAGATATCCTGATCGTGGCGATCGGAAAAGAGAGATTCATCACTTCAGAGTATGTGAAGGAAGGTGCTGCTGTGATCGATGTCGGTATGCACCGCGATTCACAGAATCATCTGTGCGGGGATGTAGATTTTAATGATGTGGAACCTAAAGTTTCTGCGATCACGCCGGTTCCGGGCGGAGTTGGACCGATGACGATCGCCATGCTGATGAACAACTGCGTGGAAACAGCGCGCGGGTAGGAGGAAGCAGTATGAGATGTACACATTGCGGAGCAGATATTCCTGATGACCAGATGTTCTGCCCTGTATGCGGCGCCGAGGTCCAGATCGTTCCGGACTATAATCCGCTGGATGATGTCCTCGCCAGGGAAGTGAGGGGCTCTGTAGAGGGAGCGACAAGGCCGCTCGCATCGGATGATATAAGGAGATACCGCAGAGATATCGGCGCTCAGAATGAAAATTCCACGCGAGTGCTCAGTCAGGGAGAGATGGATCGGATACGCGAGGAGAGAAGAGCAGCTCTCCGCCGTTCCGGATCACAGAACCAGCAGGGCGGATCAGGAAGGAATACAGGCAGGATGCGCCAGGGCACCGGCACAGGAAGAATGAGGCAGGACTCCGAGACCGGGAGGATGCGAAGCGCTTCTGAGAACGGGAGAAACCGGCAGAACCAGGGCGCACCAAGACGAAGCCCGGAGGAAAGGCGCCGACAGCAGGAGAAACGTCTTCAGGCAGCGCGCAGAAAGAGGAGGAACCTTCTTCTCTTCCTTTTTGTCATGCTTGTGCTGATCGCGCTGGGAGTCTATGTGATCTATCAAAATTCTTATACCGGAGTAGTGCGGAAAGGGTATCGCGCCCTTCAGACTGACAGCTACACAGAGGCGGAAAATTATTTTAACCGTGCGATCACAAAAGATGAGTCGCGCGCGGAGGCATACGTAGGTCTTTCCGAGATCTATATCGATCAGGATGATCTCGACAGTGCGGAATCTGTATTCCTTACGGCACTGGAGACTCAGACCTCCAACGTCGGGCTCTACCAGGCTGTTATCAGCTTCTATATGGATACAGAACAGCAGGCGAAGATATCGACCCTTCTGGAGAACTGTGAGGACAGCAGCGTCCTGGAGGCTGTCTCGGATTATGTTTCAAAAGCGCCTGAGTTCGCGCTTGAGCCGGGCACATATGATGAAGTGCAGGAAGTAGCATTAGAGTCTGAGACTGGCGGAACGATTTACTATACAACGGACGGGACTGATCCGACCACATCGAGTACGAAATACACGGAACCGATCCTCCTTCAGGACGAAGGGACTACCGAGATCCGTGCGATCGCCGTGAATAAGAATGAGATCCCGAGCGTTGTATCTTCCGGCACATATACGATAGAGTTTCCTATTGCCAGTGCGCCGACTGTGGTTCCGGCCACGGGAAGCTATGATGAGCCGGCGCAGATCACGATAACAGTTCCAGACGGCTACACGGCATATTATACGCTGGACGGAACGACTCCCACTGCAGAGTCTTCTAAGTATACAGGTCCGGTCACTATGCCGGAGAACCAGCGCACGATCTTCAGCGCAGTGCTCATCAATGATCAGAACGGCAAGGCGACGGCGGTGACGATCCGGAGTTACACGACAGGTTCGGCAATTTCATAGTGAAAAAATATTCAAATTTAATAGTAAATTTTGCTAATATGCAACCGTGATTTTTGTTTAACATTTATTTATTTTTTACAGAAATCCGGTTGCATTCTTTATTTTTTGGAGTTATAATATTCGTGTTAAAAAAATAACAATATAACATAAAGGAGATGCTTGAGATGAGCAGATTTTGTTTACCAAGAGACATTTATCACGGAAAAGGCTGTCTGGAAGAGTTAAAAAATCTGAAGGGCAGGAAAGCGATCCTTGTCGTAGGCGGCGGCTCCATGAGGCGTCAGGGATTCCTCGACAGAGCTGTAAACTATCTGAAAGAGGCAGGGATGGAAGTTGAGCTGTTCGAGGGCGTAGAGCCGGATCCGTCAGTCGAGACAGTCATGAAGGGCGCCGAGGCGATGAGAGCATTCGAGCCTGACTGGATCGTGGCAATGGGCGGCGGTTCACCGATCGACGCAGCAAAGGCAATGTGGGCCTTCTACGAGTATCCGGAGACGTCTTTCGAAGATCTCTGTACACCGTTCAACTTCCCGGAGCTCAGGACAAAAGCAAAATTCGCTGCAATCCCTTCTACATCCGGAACAGCGACAGAAGTTACGGCATTCTCTGTCATCACAAACTATCAGACAGGCGTAAAGTATCCGCTGGCTGACTTCAACATTACGCCGGATGTAGCTATCGTAGATCCAGATCTTGTATCAGGACTTCCTGTGAAACAGGTTGCGTACACAGGCATGGATGCGCTGACACATGCGATCGAGGCATATGTATCTACACTCCACGGACCGTTTACAGATCCGCTCGCGCTCCAGGCGATCGAGATGGTGCTGGATTATCTGCCGGCATCCTACAACTGCAACATGGAGGCGAGAGAGCAGATGCACTATGCACAGTGCCTTGCTGGAATGGCGTTTTCAAACGCTCTGCTGGGAATCGTTCACTCTATGGCGCATAAGACAGGCGCGGCATTCTCAACAGGACACATTCCGCACGGATGCGCAAACGCGATCTATCTTCCTTATGTAATCGCATATAATGCAAAAGATCCGACAGCGGCAAGCCGCTATGCCGAGATCGCACGCAGGATGGGACTTCCGGGAACCTCCGAGAAAGCTCTGATCAACAGCCTGAGAGCGAAGATCGACGAGTTCAATGTAAAACTCAACATTCCGAAGACGCTGAAAGAGTTCGGCATTAACGAGGATGAGTTTAAAGAGAAGGTGGCTCATATCGCAGAGCTGGCAGTCGGAGATGCATGTACAGGCTCCAACCCGCGTCCGATCGATCCGGCGGCGATGGAGAAGCTGCTCACTTGTACATACTACGGAACAGAGGTCGACTTCTAAAATCTGTAAATACGGTATCTTTAACGAACAGGCTGTCCGGAAACGGACGGCCTGTTTTTCTGCAGATGCCCAAATATACTGTTACTGTTTAATGCAATAAATTGTTGCAGTATAATCCAGAAGCATGGTATAATAACTTGCTATTCAAAGATTTATGGCGTATTATATTGAAAGAGTGAATTTATAAGGAGGAAGACCATGTATCAGATAATGAAAGCAGAAAAACTGGCCGACAAGATCTTTCTGATGGACGTACATGCGCCTCGTGTTGCACAGCACTGCGAGCCAGGTCAGTTTGTTATTGTTAAACTGGATGAAAAAGGCGAGCGTATCCCGCTGACGATCTGCGACTATGACAGAGAAGCCGGAACGATCACGATCGTGGTACAGGAAGTGGGAGCTTCCACAACGAAGATGGGAAGCTTGAAAGAGGGCGATTACTTCCGTGATTTTACAGGACCGCTGGGATGTCCGTCTGAATTTGTCCACGAAGATATCGAGACTCTGAAGAACAAGAAGATGCTGTTCGTCGCAGGAGGCGTCGGAGCAGCTCCGGTTTATCCGCAGGTGAAGTGGCTCAAGGAGCACGGGATCGATGTAGATGTCATCGTCGGATCCAAGACAAAGGACATGCTGATCCTTGAGGATGAGATGAAGGCGGTAGCCGGAAACTACTATCCGTGTACGGACGACGGTACATACGGTCACGCCGGAATGGTGACGACCATGGTGGAAGAGCTTGTGAACGAAGGAAAGAAATATGACGTCTGCATTGCTATCGGACCGATGATCATGATGAAGTTCGTCTGTCTGCTGACAAAGAAGCTCGGGATCCCGACGATCGTCAGCATGAACCCGATCATGGTAGATGGAACAGGAATGTGCGGCGCGTGCCGTCTTCAGGTCGGCGATGAGATAAAATTCGCCTGTGTGGACGGACCGGAGTTCGACGGACATCTTGTAGACTTTGATCAGGCGATGAAGAGAAGCCAGATGTATAAGACAGAGGAAGGCCGTGCAATGCTGAAACTCCAGGAGGGGGATACACATCACGGCGGATGCGGACATTGCGGAGGTGACGAATAATGGCAGATATGTTGAAGAAAGTTCCTGTAAGAGAGCAGGATCCTAAGGTACGTGCGACAAACTTTGATGAGGTCTGCCTCGGCTACAATCTGGAAGAAGCCATGGACGAGGCGGCGAGATGCCTGAACTGCAGGAATGCGAAATGCATCCAGGGATGTCCGGTAGCGATCGATATCCCGGCGTTCATCCATGAAGTGAAAGAAGGAAATATCGAGGAAGCATATAAGGTGATCGGAAAGTCCAGCGCCCTGCCGGCGATCTGCGGACGTGTCTGCCCTCAGGAGTCACAGTGCGAGGGGAAATGTATCCGCGGAATCAAGGGTGAGCCGGTATCCATCGGAAAGCTGGAGAGATTCGTTGCCGACTATGCGCTTGAAAATGATATCAAACCTGTCGGAGCAGAGACACAGAACGGACATAAGGTCGCTGTGATCGGATCTGGTCCGTCAGGTCTCACCTGTGCGGGCGATCTTGCGAAAAAAGGATACGACGTTACTGTATTCGAGGCGCTCCACGAACTTGGCGGAGTGCTCGTATACGGGATTCCGGAGTTCCGTCTTCCGAAGCAGAAGGTCGTAGCGAAAGAGATCGAGAAGGTAAAAGAGCTCGGCGTGAAGTTTGAGACAAATGTAGTCATCGGAAAGTCTACGACTATCGATCAGCTCATGGAAGAGGAAGGATTCGAGGCTGTCTTCATCGGTTCAGGCGCCGGACTTCCGATGTTCATGGGAATCCCGGGAGAGAACTCGAACGGAGTATTTTCTGCAAACGAATATCTGACAAGAAGCAATCTGATGAAAGCTTTTGATGATTCCTATGACACACCGATCATCGCAGGAAAGAAAGTCGCTGTCGTCGGCGGCGGAAACGTTGCTATGGATGCGGCGAGGACTGCGCTCAGACTGGGGGCAGATGTCCATGTCATTTACAGACGCAGCGAGGCAGAGCTTCCGGCCAGAGTAGAAGAAGTACATCACGCCAAGGAAGAAGGCGTTGTCTTCAACCTGCTGACGAACCCGAAGAAGATCAATGTGGATGAGAACGGTAATATCTCGAGCGTTACAGTGATCAAGATGGAACTGGGAGAGCCGGATGCATCCGGAAGAAGACGTCCTGTGGAAATCCCGGGATCCGAGTATGATATCCAGGTCGATACAGTTATCATGGCGCTCGGAACCTCTCCGAATCCGCTGATCTCCTCTACGACGAAGGGACTCGAGACGAACCGCAGAAAATGTATCGTTGCCGACGAAGAGAATGGCCAGACCTCCAAAGAAGGCGTATTTGCCGGCGGAGATGCCGTGACAGGCGCTGCTACCGTGATCCTTGCCATGGGCGCTGGAAAAGCGGGCGCAAAGGGCATTGACGAATATCTGTCGGGCAGAGAAGGCTGAGAATACGAGAAGTGAAAAATGACAGTTTCTGAGATAAAAGAGCGCCTCTTAAGCCTTGCGGAGGACGATTACAAAGAATTTAATCAAAAGCTGCTTCCAGGGGTGGAGCATGTGTTAGGGGTACGTCTTCCTGCCATGAGAAAGCTTGCGAAGGAAGCAGCAAAGGGAGAGTTTCGCTCCTATCTGAATGAAGCACGGAAAGCGGTCGGTCCGGATTCTCTCCACGAAGAGATCATGATGCAGGGTCTGGTCATTGGATATGCGAAAATGGAGCGTGAAGAGCGCGCGGCATATCTCGATGAATTTGTCCCGAAGATCAAAAACTGGGCCGTGTGCGACAGCTGTGTCACCGCATATAAGTTTATGGAGAAAGAACCGGAGTACTGGTTTGACTATCTCCGGAAATTCCGTGACAGCACGGAAGAATTTGAACTGAGGTTCATGATCGTTGCGATGATGTCACATTTTGTGGATGACGCGCATATCGACGAGATCCTCAGATACTGCAATGAGATCAGGCACGACGGGTATTACACGAAAATGGGAACTGCCTGGACTGTCCAGGTGTGCTATGTGAAATTTCCCGAAAAGACAAGACGTTTTTTGGAGACAGATAAGATGGATGACTTTACCCATAATAAAGCGATCCAGAAAATACGCGAATCCTACCGGGTGAGCAGGGAAGAAAAAGAAGAATTGAATCTGCTGAAGCGGAGGTAAATTCGGGTTTGTTGAGCGGATGAATGGGGCGTCAAAGGGGCGGGTGTTATAACGCAGGACCGTTCCGCTCTACCTCATCCGTTTGAAAGGTTGTAACAAGACCGCGAAAAATGTGTTCCATTGGAAACGCATTTTCCGCGGTCTTTAACAACCTGAACAGACTGTATTCGGAACGCTCCACTTGAAGTCTCTGCTTTTATAACACCCGCCCCTTTGACTCACACTCATCCAGTCAGCAAAGCTCCTCCAACGGGAAGCTTCGGTAGTTATCGGCCACCTTCCGGAGCTTTAAAACTTTCTATGATTACAGAACGAAGCCAGAACCTTCTTCCCGCCATCTCCAAAGACTTCCTCCGGTCAGCCAGCCCTGTTTTCTGTTTTATCCCAGACAGAACTCCCCGTACAAACTCGGAAATTTATAACGGGGTCGATGGTTGTATTTTATAGACTTTATTCTTAAGTATAATCAGCCGGACTAATATCGTCAAAGTATACCTGCTGTCCCTGTTTTTAAATTTCCGGGATTGTCACGTAAACTTCCGGATGGATGAACGCAGAAACCGGCAGGGCAGGATGCGACAGCCTTTCTGGGATGAGGGGCGGGGGATCCTGGCGACTTTGGAGAAGGGGCTAGAAAATCTTAAAGCTCCGGAAGGTGGTGTTAATCCGAAAAACAATACTGTTTGAGTGAAACGAGTTGTATTGTTTTTCGGATTGCTTTTAGCCATCTTTCGGAGCTTTTAGTTTTTCTTCCCCTTCGGAACGGAGCTTGGATCCCCCGCCCCTCATCTCAGAATATGTCTTCGATCCTTATCTCTGCCCTGCTGGATTCGGACGTTGATCCCTCTATAAGTTTCCGTCGACAAACCTGAATTTACTCATAGATGCCATTGATGGTGACGGTGAATACCGCGTCTTTTCCCGCGAGTTCTGTCGAGTAATAGTCATCCGGGAAGGTGACATTTACTTCTACAGTCTCACCTGGATGAGCGCCGATGAGCTGATCTTCGAAGTCATCGATGTAGCTTCCGGATCCGATCACAAGATCTGTCCCCATGCCCTGGGTGCTTCCGCCATCGAACTCTACGCCGTCTACAGTGCCGACATAATCGATGTTGACGGTGTCTCCGTCCTCAACGGTCAGGGACGTATCAGTGGAATAGGAGATATCCGTTCCGTCATCTGCTGTACTTCCGGTATCAGAGCTGCTCGATGTGGAAGTGTCGTTCGAACTGCTGCCGCTGCTGTCAGAACTCGAGTTGGAATAGATGACCAGGACAACAACAAGAATGACGATGACAAGGATCGGGATGCCGATCGCAAGGACCTTGCTCAGCTTCCGGCGAAATTCCTTTTTCCGTCTCTTCTCAGCACGTCTCTGCTGGGCCATTTTTCTGTTTTCTTTTTTCATAGTACATATTACCCCGTTTCAACAGATTTTGATTCGATTTTCATTTATGTACGGGAGGTTAATGATAAAAGCAGAAGACACACCGCACATGAACGAACTGGTGTCTATTATAAATTAAAAATATGATTAATTTGTGATTATTTTTCAAAAAATACATGTTATACTATTGCTGTCGCCATTTTGGGACATTGGGCTTCGCCGGACAGCGGCAGAAGATCCGAAAGTATTTTTGAGAAGCAGACTGGAGAAGGATAGAATGACAGGAAACAGCAGATATATGGACGGAACATTGTTCTTAAAAGACGTGACGGAAAAATTAAGGCAAAGACTTGACGATATAAAGCAGTCTCTCGATGAAGGACAGAGAGAGATCGAGAACATGCATGAGTATTATTGGGAAAACTATACGGAGATGGATCAGTACGGCTATGAGGATTATGACAATCAGCAGGCTCTCCTTAATCAGGTGAATGCGAATCAGGATAGGCTTGTGCTGAAGCATCGTTTTGAGAGGATGGCTGACTCCCCGTTCTTCGGCAGAGTAGATTTCATTTTTGACGGCGAGGATGAGGCGGAGCCGTTCTATATCGGAATCGGAAATTTTGCGGAGAAGGCGGGAATGACTCCGCTGATCTATGACTGGCGTGCGCCGGTGAGCGGTCTTTTCTATGACTTTGATAAAGGTCCTGCGTCCTATGAGGCGCCGGCAGGAACGATCGAAGGGGAGATCAGCTCTAAGTGGCAGTACAAGATCCGCGGCGGGAAGATGATCTATGCATTTGAGAGCGATACGAAGATCGATGATGAGATCCTGAAGCAGGAGCTGGGCAGCAATGGCGATGTGAAGCTGAAAAACATTGTCCGCACGATACAGAAAGAGCAGAATGCGATCATCCGCAATACAAAAGACAAGATCCTTGTGATCCAGGGCGCGGCGGGAAGCGGAAAGACATCTATTGCGCTTCACAGGATCGCCTATCTTCTGTATCACGACAGACAGAACCTGAAGTCCTCGAATGTGCTCGTACTCTCGCCGAACAGTGTGTTTGCAGACTATATTTCTCATATCCTGCCGGAACTGGGCGAGGAGAATATACGGGAAATGAGCTTTGACCTGTTTGCATACAGAGAGCTGAAGGATACTGCGGCCGACTGTGAGGACCGGTATGATCATCTGGAGCGGATCATGAAATTCCCGGACGACCAGGAGAAGGAGCGCTTCCGAATGAAGCAGTCGGAGGGGTTCGTCGGCCTGATCGAGGGATTTCTGGCGACGCTGGAGGACCGGCTGGTGGATTTCCGTGAGATCAGTTTCAGAGGCATGCATCTCACGGAGGAAGAGCTGATCCGCATGTTTTATTTCAAATTCCAGGAAACGCCGCTCCTTGCAAGGATGGACGCGGTGATGGAATATTTTGTCGACGCATATGAGACGCTGAAAGGAAAAGATATCTCGGATGACGACAGGGTGCTGCTCCAGGAAAAGTTCGACAGCCTATACGTGACAAAAGATATCTATACGATCTACAGCTGGCTGCTGGAGGAATACGGGTATGACATGCTTCCGGATGTACCTTATGAGAGAAGGAAAGTACAGTACGAAGATGTATTCCCGATGTTATATCTGAAGTACAGACTCATCGGTCACGGCGCGCAGAAAAATATCAAGCATATCGTGATCGATGAGATGCAGGACTACTCATTCCTGCAGTATGTGCTCTTAAGTCAGATCTTCCAGTGCAGGATGACGATTCTTGGGGATTATGCCCAGACGCTCGATACAAAACAGCAGGACGTCCTGAAGTTCCTTCCGAGGATCTTCGGAAAGGAGATCAGAAAGGTCATCCTTAATAAGAGCTATCGCAATACTTATGAGATTGCACGTTACGCGGGAGAGATCAGCGGGATCAAGGATCTTGAGCTGCTGGAGCGCCACGGAAAGGAAGTGGAAGAGCAGACATTTTCGTCAGAGGATGAGATGCTGGATGCGGTAAGCAGCCATCTGAATCTGGGCGAGGAGGGATATGAGACTGCCGCGCTGATCACCATGACAGAAGAAGAGGCTTACGATATCTACAGGCTGCTTGCAAACCGTGGCATAGACGCGGCCTATGTTGACAGAGACAGCTCTGCATTTAAGAGAGGACTGACCGTGACGACCTTCTATCTGGCAAAAGGGCTTGAGTTCGATCAGGTGTTTGCGATCAGAGGCAGAGAAGGAAATCCTCTCGGAAAACAGGCGGAATACATCTGCGCGACGAGGGCTCTGCAGGAGCTGTACGTATATTCATGTGAGGATCACAGATAAAACGGAATAATCTGCCTCCTTTGGGACATGTTATTTAGTAAAAAAGGAGGCAGCTATGGAATCAATCTGGAGCAGTACATGCAGACCGAAGGAGCGGGCCACTCTGAACGGCGATATCCAGGCAGATGCCGTTGTGATCGGCGGAGGAATGGCAGGGATATTGACCGCTTACAGCCTGCAGCGTGCGGGTGTGCGCACAGTCGTTCTGGAAGCAGAGCGGATCGGAGGAGGACAGACGAAGAATACCACAGCGAAGATCACTTCACAGCATGGAATGTTCTGCAGTTCATTTATTGAAAAGAAGGGAAAGGACACTGCAGAAAAATACATGCAGGCGAATCAGCAGGCAGTGGAAGAATACAAGAAGATCATACGCCGAGAGAAAATCGACTGCGATCTGGAAGAGGCGGATTCTTTTGTCTATTTCGATGACGAAGAAAAACTTATCCTGGAGGCTGAGGCGGCGAAAGAGCTTGGTGTTCCCTCGTCACTTGAGAGAAATCTTGAGATTCCCGTTTCCTGTGCGGGGGCTGTAAGATTCGACGCGCAGGCGCAGTTCCATCCGCTGAAATTCCTGTCAGCCCTGGCCGAAGGACTGACAGTCTACGAAAACAGCCCGGTAAAGGAGGTCGAAGACGATCTTGTCCGCACGCCCTGCGGGACTGTCAGAGCGGATAAGATCATCTTTGCCACGCATTATCCATTCGTCAATTTCCCGGGAATATATTTCACCCGTATGCACCAGGAACGTTCTTATGTGCTGGCACTGGAGGGAGCGGAGCGTGTGAAAGGGATGTACATCGGGAGCGGACCGGATGCCCTGTCTTTCCGCCAGTACGGGAAATATCTGCTGCTCGGAGGAAAAGCACACCGCACCGGCGAAAATAAGGAAGGCGGCCGATATGCAGAACTAAGAGAAGCAGCGCGCATGCTCTATCCGGGAAGCAGGGAAGCGGCATGCTGGTCTGCGCAGGACTGCATCACGGCAGATCAGATACCATTTATCGGGCAGTACGCGTCAGAACGTCCCCACTGGCTTGTTGCAACAGGATTTCAGAAATGGGGAATGACGTCCTCCATGGTGTCAGCGATGATCCTGCGGGATATGATCTGCGGACGGGAGAACCCATTTGCGGATATATTTTCGCCGGACAGGTTCTCATCAGAAGAACTCCCGCAGATCATGAAAGACAGCGGAAAGGCTGTCAAGGGGCTGATAAAGCGTTTCTTTCATATACCCGGAGAGACCATAAGCCTGATCGAACCGGGACATGCCGCTGTTGTGGAGACTGCGCAGGGCAAGGCAGGCGTCTACAGGTCAGAAGAAAATCGGGTATTTCAGGTAGACATCGTCTGCCCTCATCTGGGATGCGAGCTTGTATGGAATCCGGACGAAAGGACATGGGACTGTCCCTGCCACGGTTCCCGGTTTGACTACGAGGGAAATCTGCTGGAAGGCCCTGCGCAGGAGGGAATCCATCATGCATGATTATTTTTACGGATGGTATTTTCGGTGTCAGGGCAGGGAAGGGACGGTCGCTGTGATCCCGGCAGTGCATGTATCAGGTCCTAAGAGATCCTGCTCCGTGCAGATCATAACAGCGGACGGAGCCTGGAGCAGAGAGTTTCCAATAGCACAGTTTCGTATAGATCGCAGCAAAATGATCATGCAGATAGGTGAGAATGTGTTCTCAAGACAGGGAATCCGCTTGAATGTGGACCTGGGCGCACTCTGCATTTCGGGTCTGCTCCGGTTCGGAAGATTTTCAGAGCCTGAATATGATATCATAGGACCGTTCAAATATATTCCCGGAATGGAGTGCAGGCATGCGGTATACAGTATGGAGCATTCGGTGGATGGGAAGCTGTTCATCGACAGGAAATCCATGTCTTTTGTCTCCGGCAGGGGCTATATGGAAGGAGACAGCGGAACCTCTTTTCCGGAAAAATATATCTGGACCCAGCATTTCTTTGAGAAGGGATCATTTATGCTTGCTGCAGCTACTGTCCCGATAGCAGGATGTTCTTTTACGGGGACCGCAGGGATCATAAAGCAGAATGGAAAGGAATTGCGGTTCGCCACGTATCTGGGGGCATCTGTAAAGAAAATGGAAAACGGCGAGCTGATCGTTCGTCAGGGCGGTTATCTGCTGCGGGTGAGGATCTCCGGCATACCGGGCAGATACCTCAATACACCTTACAGGGGCAGGATGACGCGGAGGATAAGAGAGAATCTGGCATGCACAGCAGAATATACGCTGCTTTATCGAGGAAAAACAGTGCTGCAGGAAGTGACAGACTGTGCAGCCTATGAATATGAGACAAAAGAGGAGAAGAATGAAGATCGTATTAATCACGGTAGGAAAGATCAAAGAAAAATATTTGAAAGATGCAATCGCTGAATACAGTAAGAGGCTGAGCCGTTACTGCAAGCTGGAGATCATAGAGGTGCCTGATGAAAAGACGCCTGATCAGGCGAGTCAGGTTGTAGAGGACAGTATAAGGGATAAGGAAGGAGAGCGCATCCTGAAATATATCCGGGACGATATGTATGTGATCACACTGGAAATCGGCGGGAAGATGCTCTCCTCTGAGGAACTGGCGGAAAAGATCGAGACGCTGGGCATACAAGGAAAGAGCAGTATTGCATTCGTGATCGGAGGTTCCATCGGACTGGGAAAAGAGGTGCTGAAGAGGTCGGATTACGCCCTGAGTTTTTCCAAGATGACGTTCCCGCATCAACTGATGCGGGTGATCCTGCTGGAGCAGGTGTACCGGAGTTATCGGATCATAAATGGGGAACCGTATCACAAATAAAGGCGGTTTTTTCGCATTTATTTGTGATATGGTGTGAAGCAATGAATAATTTATAACTGATTTGGAAAGAGAGTGGACAGGCGATGTTCCGCTCTCTTTTCGTATGGGTAAGAAAGACAATGACAGGGAAATACAGAGAGTGTTATAATAAGCTAAAGTGGCTTGATAACTCGGAAATTGTTGAGGTAAGACTGTATGAATACGCCTACATTAGAAACAGAGCGTTTGATTTTAAGAAAATTTACCAGACAAGATATAGAAGCATTATATCTAATCCTCAGAGACGAGGAAGTGAATAAGTTTTTGCCGTGGTATCCCGTAAAAAATATAGAGGAAACAGAGAAATTTTATGAAGAAAGATATGCTTCAGAATATACACAGCCGCAAGGCTACGCATATGCTATCTGTCTGAAAGAAGATAATTTCCCAATAGGTTATATCAAAGTTGATATGGAAGAGCACCATGACTTTGGTTACGGCTTGCGCAAGGAGTTTTGGCACAGGGGGATTGTTACAGAAGCAGGAAAAGCCGTTGTGGAACAGGTGAAAAAAGATGGGCTGCCATATATTACAGCAACCCATGACAGAAACAATCCGAGAAGCGGAAATGTCATGATAAAAGTCGGTATGAAATACTGCTATTCTTATGAAGAACAATGGCAGCCTAAAGATTTTCTTGTCATATTCAGAATGTATCAGCTCAACTTTAATGACAACACAGATTTTGTATATAAAAAGTATTGGGATGAATCTGATAATCATTTTGTCGAGATACTATGAACCGAAAAAGGAGAGACTTTAATCTGACTATGCATACAGTGAAATCTGGGTTCCGGTCATAAAAAAGGAATGATCGTTGGTCCTTTGGAAAACGCTAAGGAGATGATACAGTAATGCACGAAAATGAAAAGATACAGTTGTTTGAGAGAGCTTCCATTCCCAGGGCGGTGGCAAAGCTTGCCGTCCCGATGATCTTCAGCTCTCTTGTCATGGTGCTCTACAACATGGCGGACACCTATTTTGTGGGAATGATGAATGATCCGGTGGAGAATGCGGCGGTATCTCTTGCCTCGCCGGTGCTGCTGGCATTTAATGCGGTAAATAATCTCTTCGGTGTAGGCACATCCAGTATGATGAGCCGGGCACTAGGAAGAAAAGACTATAAGACGGTGTCGGAGAGTTCGGCTTTTGGTTTTTATTGCTCCCTTATAAGCGGCGTGCTCTTCGGACTACTGTGCGGTCTGCTGAACAGCCCGCTTCTGACGCTTATCGGGGCAGATAAGACGACCTGGGTGGCAACGCAGGGATATATGTTCTGGGCGGTATATCTGGGGGCTGCGCCTGCCATCCTCAATGTGGTCATGGCTTATCTGGTGCGCTCCGAGGGTGCAGCGATGCATGCCAGTATCGGGACGATGAGCGGCTGTATCCTCAATATTATCTTAGATCCGATCTTCATACTTCCGTGGGGGCTGAACATGGGAGCAGCAGGCGCGGGCCTTGCCACATTCCTTTCTAACTGTATGGCGTGCCTGTATTTCTTTGTACTTCTCTATGTGAAGAGGGGAAATACATTTGTCTGTATCGATCCGAGAAAGTTCCGTCTGAAAAAGAGGATCATTATTGAAGTATGCGGTGTCGGTATTCCGGCTTCGATCCAGAATCTCCTGAATGTGACGGGCATGACGATACTCAATAACTTTACGTCTGTCTACGGCGCAGATGCGGTCGCGGCAATGGGGATCGCGTACAAGGTCTACATGGTCCCAATGCAGGTGGCACTCGGTTTCTCGCAGGGAATCATGCCTCTGATAAGTTATACATTTGCCGCGGGGAGAATCCGGAGAATGAAGGATACGATTCTGTTTGCCCTGAAACTTATCGTGCCGGTACTGGCGGTGGTGACGATCGGATACTATGTAGGTGCGGATGCGCTCATCGGCCTGTTTATGAAGAATGAGACAATCATAGCGTACGGATCGACGTTTCTGAGAGGGTTCTGTCTGGGGATTGCATTCCTGAGTATTGATTTTCTGGCAGTCGGTGTGTTCCAGGCACTGGGACTTGGCAGGTACGCGCTTATATTTGCGATTATGAGAAAAGTCGTACTGGAGATCCCTGCCCTGATCATACTGAACCGGCTGTTCCCGCTCTACGGACTTGCCTATGCGCAGTTTGTGGCGGAACTGATCTTGAGCATCTGTGCAGTTGTGATGCTGAGGCATATCTTTAAAAAGTACGGAGAGAAAAAGAATGGTAATACGTATGTGGCAGACTGAGATATCTGTTTCTATATTCAGGAAAGAAAATGACAGGGAAATAAGTGAATGGTATAATGAAGAAAAACAGGTGAGAAAGGAGTTGTAAGTATATGATTACAGTATTTAATCGTAAAGAATTGATTATAACAATGGAAATGAATCGTCAGGCTCAAGTGCGCGATATTCTTTCTCAAAACGGTATTGACTATACTGTAAAAACTACGAATCCTGAGACTGCGCCGATTCTTGGTGACAGGAGGGCACGTACCGGCAGCTTTGGGATAAATCCGGACTATTCCTACGAATATAAGATCTATGTTCATAAAAAGGACTATGAAAAAGCAGCAGCCTTAATTAAATGAGCCGATTTGAGAGTTAGTATGAACAAAAGAATATATGGGATTATATTCTCATTTATGGAGATGTTGAATAGAGTGACAAATCCTAAATTGCAGGGCACAAACTTTTATTTAAATGAAAGAGGAGAGTTGTTTATGGAGAGACAGATTTTGCTGCTCGGTGACCCTAAACTCTATGAGATTTCGGAGAAAGTAACTCGGGACGAATTGGAAGAGCTTCGTCCTATTTTCACAGATATGTTTGACTGCATTAAAGGCATTCGCCGTGATTATGGCTTTGGGCGGGCAATTGCTGCCCCACAAATCGGGGTTATGAAACGCATTATATGTATTCTCACGGATAAGCCCTATGTGATTATCAACCCTGAACTTGAGTTCGTGGGTGACGAAATGATGGAACTTATGGATGATTGTATGTCATTCCCAAAGCTGCTTGTGCGTGTCCGCCGTTACCGCCATTGTATACTGCGCTATTTGGACGAGAACTGGGAAGCGAAAGAAATGCGAATGGATGATGATATGTCTGAGCTTATTCAACATGAGTACGACCATCTTGACGGTATCCTTGCCACTATGCGCGCCATTGATAATAAGTCTTTTGTGATAAAGAAATAAACAAATCCCAGTTTGGCTTACAAGAAAAAAATGTGAGAGGCAAGTAGTTGTAGGAAGAAAAAGGGTATCTGCGTATGGGGCTGTTGTACCATAAAAGGAGGAACTTTAATGGAATATAAAATCGTTGAAAAACCGGCCTTTACGTTTGCAGGTGTTAGTAAGCGAGTGCCGTTACAATTTGAGGGAGTAAATAATGCTATTTTGGAGCTGGCGCAAAGCATAACGGAGGAGCAGAAAGAAGAAATGCACCGCTTACAAAATATTGAGCCATATGAAATTGTAAATGTTTCCTATGAATCAGATACGGACTTCCTTCAAGAAGCCGGAGAATTAACACATCTGATTGGCGTTTTAACAACGAAAAATGACATTAGCAGTAATCTGGACACTTTTCCTGTTCAAGCACATACATGGGCTGTTTTTCCAAACGAAGGAATATTCCCGTTTACTTTGCAAGATACAATGGCAAGAATTTATTCCGAATGGTTTATGACTTCAGATTATGAACTGGCAGAGTCGTTCTCTTTCTCATTTACAAAAATGGACGAAAAAAAATCTGACTACGCATACAGTGAAATTTGGATTCCAGTGATAAAAAAGGAATAGGTAATTACATCCAAATGGTAACGCCAGTCGAGCCAGTCAACGCTGAAGGTGAACGGCGCATACGCGCCGATGTTGACAGTCCCGCCTGGCTTTGCTGGGAGATAGATAAACAAGTTAGAGTTCAATCGTCTTCTATTTCATACAGACGGAAGCAAACCGTATATTCACCTTTTTCTGTATCTGCAAATACTTTTCTTGAGCTGGAGCAGAGATGGATCCAATATGATCATGTGTTTGCAGTGTGTTGGGTTTATTCAAAGATTATCAGGAAGAAGATAGGAAATACAAGCGAAAATCCGCTGACATGTTCCCTATACTATACACAGCACAATAAAGGAGACGGAAGTTATTCTTTGATTTTATGCCATGTAAAAGCTTTTTTACATGAAATTCTAATTAGTAAAAGACATTTGATAGACAGGCATACAGCAATTTTGTAAACTCATAAATGAAGGAGGAAATATACGATGAGGATAGCGGATAAAATTAAAAACGCTCGTATACAAAAGGGATATACACAGGAACAGGTGGCGGAGAATCTCCTTGTTTCCAGACAGACAATTTCTAATTGGGAGAATGGAAAATCATTACCTGATATCATAAGTATAATTAAGATGAGCGAGTTATATGAATTAAGTCTTGATGAAATGATGAAAGGAGACAAAGCATTGCTGAAAAAAGTAGAAAGAGATGTTGGGGCTGTTAAGGCGGAGAAAAAACTTATAAAGTTTGCATGGATATCTATTGTAATAGCTATTATCCTAATGATTCTTGGAGAAATAATAGAAGGGAATCCATTTATTGATTTTATGAATGGAGCATTACCCTGGATCCTTCTTGGCTTGATGCTTTTATTTGCTATTTTGTATCTTAATAAAGAAGAAAAGGATAAAGAGTAACAAACTGAAATTTTCTTCACGGAAAGAATCCGGCGATTTTTTAGAACCTGAGCAATGGGGGCTTCGTGGCAATCCGTTTTTGTGGAAATAATTAATTTAAACTACACTTGAGTACGTTATGAAGAACCATATCACAAGTAAGCGAGGTATTGGAGGAACTAACTGTTTAGTTCCCCCTTATTTCATGCCATAATGTTATCAGAAGCTGATTTCATTCTTTCTTCCATGTTAAGAAAATTCCAATGATCGCAATCATAAAGATAATCGGTGCTGCTCTGACAAACAGCCATTCAAATGAGTGAAATGCTACTCCAAGAACAGCGGTTTCAGGGCTGCCATAATCCCAGCTTAAATAGGGACTATTTAATATTACTAAGGCTGCAAATACGATTACTATGATTGCACATAATGAAATAAGCAGCCAGCGAATAATTTTTCTTCTGGTGTTTTTCCTTTGTGCCAGCTGCCAATTTATCACTTCTAATTTCTCGGAAATGGCTTTTATTTTATCCGCCTCCGTTTCAATAACCGTTTCTCCGAGCAATGTGCTCACAGGTGTTTCAAGCGCTTCCGATATGGAGATTAACATATCAGAATCGGGAACCGACAATCCTTGCTCCCATTTAGAAACTGTTTGTCGCACAACGTTCAGCTTGACAGCGAGATCCTGCTGCGAAAGTCCTTTTGATTTTCTGATTGCTTTAATATTTTCGTTGAGCATTAGGTATAGCCTCCTTTCTTTCTACCGCTATCATTATTGTAGTCGGAATTGCCCGTTGCTACAAGCAACGCATCTTAACATCTTTAGAAAAACTGTTGATAATACTGGTAATTTCCAGCGAAGCTATGATACTTTTATTATGATTAATTATAGATTACTTTGATTTTCAATATATTTATATACAAGATTTAATTCTTAAAGTCAAAATAAAATAGTTGTTTCAAAATTTGTTGAACGGTATAATGAAAGGAAATAATTGATGAAATTAGAAAAAAATATCGTGTCTGATAAATAGAAAATTATTTATGAAAGGGATATTTTATGTGCACCAAAAAGGAATTACAATTCAGTATTTTTCTTATTTATAATCTGGCGGAAAAATGGCAGAAAAAACCAGCTGAAGTTTATAAGATTTTAAATGAAACACATATATTGGATGATTATATTTTCGTATGTTATGATACTCTTCATACATTGGGAACAGAATATCTGGTTGAAGATATTACGGAGTATGCGAAGGAAAAGGGTGCTGCTGTATGATTTTATTTCATGGTACAACTGAAATTATAGAGAAACCAAATGTATCATTCTCGAAAAGTTATCTGGATTTCGGAAAGGGATTTTACTTAACTACTTATCAGAAACAGGCTGAAAAATGGGCGTTACGTAAGGCATTAAGAAAACAGAAATCTGCGATTGTGAATGTGTATGAATTATCCGATGATCTAGAAAAATATAATGTATTACAGTTCAGGCATCAATGTCATTTAGATAAGATTAAAAAAGAGTGCAAAGATAAAGGAACAGCCTTCAGTAAGTGCCATTTAGAGGAATTGAAGACAATACGTTCTTACAAATTGATGGAAAAGGGAAAGGATCATATGAAAAGAGAGTTGGGGATTGCTCGTTGTGGACTTGCCTGTTGCTTATGTTCTGAAAATGCGACTTGTAACGGATGCGATTCAGGCGAATGTCCGGACAAAGACTGGTGTGAAAACAGACCGTGTTCTATTTCTAAAAAAGTCGAACACTGTTATGAATGCAATGAAAAATGCAGAAAAGGCTTGCTAGGCAAAATAAAACCATATGCTTTTACTGAGTTTGCCAGAAGATATGGTAAAGATTTTCTCTTAGACTGCCTTGAAAGGAACGAGAAGAATGGCGTCATTTATCACCGAGATGGTATAAATGGTGATTATGACGAGTTTGATGACATAGAGACACTGATAGAATTTATAAGGACAGGATCTAAATTGGAAAATTAGGAGGTACATAGCTATGAAGGCAATGATCGCGTATTGTGGACTGGACTGCGAAAAGTGTGCTGCTTATCTTGCAACGATCAATAATGACCAGGCTTTACGAGAAAAAACTGCCAAATTGTGGGCTGAATTAAATCAGGCGCCTATCCTTCCGGAACATATTAACTGTGAAGGATGCCGTAATGATGGAGCGAAAACGGTATATTGCGATCATCTCTGCGGCATTCGCCAGTGTGCCTTGAAAAAGAAAGCAGCAACATGCGGTGAATGTCCGGATCTGGATCACTGCCAGATGATGGAAGAATTTATCGCCAATAATCCCGGTGTACTTAAAAATCTGCAGGAAATGCGCAGTAAGATATAAATAATAATATAGTGGATGCTTTTTTGCTGATTCCTTTTTGAGTGTAAGATGGGAGGGATAATATGGAATCGAAAAAATCGGGTTATAAGGTGTTGATCGTCAGTGTAATTATCGTGGCTTTTATCGCAGGCGTGTTACTGTATCTGAGACCGATGGAATTATCCGATCTGGTAAATGAAGACCAGCAGATCTCGATCACGTGGAATGAGATAGGAATCCGAAATGGTGAACCTTATATCGATTCGGAAAGCTATAATGATGTGACAGAAGAGCAGAAGCTGAATATGATCGAGTTATTCCAGCAGTATACATATAAACGATCACTTGCCACTCCCTTTTCAGATGGATCTTTATCAGAGCTTGGGGAGGAACTTATCTATGTTTTTGTATATGAGGACAGCGAGCTGGTCAACTCAGTATGTATCTCAGATGTAGACACCATGTCTGTAAATGATAGAACCTACGTGGTGCGTAATGCGTCAGGATTAATACAGGATATATTACATATTATTGATAATTGAGTTGAAGTTTGCAAAGCAGACTATGAGTACTGGCCCATTTTTTCGCCATTTCCGGCGGCCGTAAAATGAGCCAGCAGACATGGTTTGCTAAACAGAGAGGGGGATATCAATGAAAAAGTGTGTTCTGGTGCTGTTGACTTTTGTACCTTTTATCGTTGGTCATATAGTTAATCGCTCAATATCGATTCCTGTGATCGGTTCGATAGTTTTCTACGTTTTGCCACTACTTACAACAGCATTTTGGTTTTACCTTGGCAGACAATATGCTCGCAGTACTTGGAAAACGATACCGGCATTGCTGATTGGCAATGCAACAGGAATCATTTCACTATTGATCTTTTTATGGCAGTATTTGCTGGAAACTGACGAAACAGTAAATCTAACTCTGATCGGTATCGCACAGATGTACTCTAATGCTGCTCCGACATTTCTATTGGCAAGATTGGCAGTGCTTTTCGAAACTCAGCCAAATTACATAGGAAAAACCTCTATGACTGCTTTGAATGTTATTTCGTTTGCATATATGATCACGGTTTTCTTGATCGGCTTTATCTGGGAAAAGAAAACAAAAAATAAAACAAATTAGAAAATAACACAGCGCTTTGTCAGCAGAAAATTTTTGATTTGGGACAGGGGGACTGAAATGAAAGATGAAAAAAACAATGACAATAATTCCAATTTAGCAATAGGGATATGTCTGGGAGTATTATTTGGAACTGCATTGGATAATTTGGCGTTAGGGCTGTGCTTAGGTGCCGCCTTTGGTTTACTGTTCGGCAACCATAAGAAAAAATAACAATCAAGAGGTGAAGATATTATGAAGGCAGCTGTTTATAAAGGAAATGGTAAGATCGTTCTTGAAGATCGGCCTGTGCCGAAGATCCTGGATGAAAGAGATGCGATCGTAGAGGTGACGCTCACGACGATCTGTTCCAGTGATATCCATATCAAGCACGGAGCGGTGCCGCGGGCGGTCCCTGACACGATCCTCGGGCATGAATTTGTCGGCAGAGTCGTCGAGGTCGGAAAAGCGGTGAAAAAGGTAAAACCGGGGGACAGGGTGGCGGTGAATGTAGAGACGTTCTGCGGAGAGTGCTTTTTCTGTAAGCGCGGCTATGTAAATAACTGTACAGACGAACACGGAGGCTGGGCGCTGGGCTGCCGAATTGACGGCGGACAGGCTGAGTACGCCCGGATTCCTTTTGCGGACAATGGCCTGACCCTCATTCCAGACCATGTGACGGATGAACAGGCGCTTTTTAATGGAGACATCCTCTCCACCGGTTACTGGGCAGCAAAGATCAGCGGGATAAAGCCGGCGGATACGGCAGTGGTGATCGGCGCAGGACCGACTGGTCTCTGCACCATGCTGTGCGCGCGTCTTTACACCCCAGCCAGGATCATCGCCATCGATACAGATGAATACAGACTGAATCTGGCGAAGGAAAAGGGGCTGGCAGATATCACTCTTGTCCCGGGAAGGGGTGATCTGGAAGAGCAGATACGGAACCTGACAGGTGGAAGAGGGGCTGATATCGTATTCGAGGTCGCTGGAGGAGAAGACACCTTCCAGACAGCGTGGAAGATCGCGCGGCCGAACGCTGTCGTGGTAATCGTGGCAATGTATGAGGAGCCTCAGGTACTCCCGCTTCCGGATATGTACGGAAAGAATCTCGTATTCAAGACAGGTGGTGTGGATGGAAGCTACTGTCAGGAAATCATGGATCTGACTGCATGCGGCAGGCTGGATGCGGGATTTCTCATCACCCACAAGTGCAGGCTGGATGAGATCATGGATGCGTATGATGTGTTCGAAAATAAGAAAGATCACGTCATAAAATATGCGGTGAGGCCGTGAGCAGTTATAGGAAACGAGGACGATTTCTATGAGCTTATTGAAAATAGCATTGCTGCAGATCGCTCCATGCAGTACACGAAAAGCCAATCTTGAGAAAGGCATAGAATACTGCCGCAGGGCAAAGGAACTGGGAGCAGATATTGCCTTATTTCCCGAAATGTGGAGCAACGGGTACGGGATCTGCGGCCGTCCTGCAGAAGAATGGATGAGGGAAGCGGTTCCGGCGGACAGTGATTTTGTAAATGCATTCGGAGAGACTGCCCGGGAACTAGAGATGGCAGTCGGTATTACATTCCTTGAAAAGTATGGCGAAGGAGCCCGCAATACGCTGGTCCTGTTTGACCGGTCTGGGATGAAAAAGATGACTTACGCAAAGGTACATACCTGCGATTTTGGCGCGGAGCGCAGCCTGATCACCGGAGAGGAATTTTATACAGTTGATCTTGATACGTCGTGCGGTACGGTGAAGACAGGGGCAATGATCTGCTATGACCGGGAGTTCCCGGAAAGTGCCCGGATACTCATGCTGCAGGGAGCAGAACTTATCCTTATCCCAAACGCCTGCCCCATGGAGATCAACCGTCTCGCCCAGCTTAGGGGAAGAGCATATGAAAATATGGCGGCGCTTGCAACGTGCAATTATCCGGAGAATGTTCCGGACTGCAACGGAAGATCCACTGTTTTTGACGGAGTGGCATATCTGCCGGAAATGGAAGGCTCGCGGGATATGTGTATTTTGGAAGCGGGTGGAAAAGAAGGCGTCTATATTGCCGGACTTGACCTGGAACAGCTGAGAAAATACAGGAAGAGCGAGGTGCATGGGAATGCATACCGGCGTCCCGGAAAATACGGACTCCTGACAGAAGAAAAAATAGAGGAACCCTTTGTGAGAGCGGACCGCCGCCTGTGAGATCAAAGCAGGAAAGAGCATTTGAGCTCAACAACGTATTATCGGGCCCCAAGATGAAATACGGATATTTCAGGGCTTGTCACAGTATGCTTCCTATGCTATCATGGAGAAAGCAAAAGTAAGGGAGGTGGCTTGATGTCGGCTATTCGCTAACATAAGGACAATAGTTTTTCTCATCTTAAGTAATTACGATGGGTTCTTTTGTTGTACCTGTTTGCGGATAGGATCATCAGGCTGGCTTTTTCGGGCAGTTTTATCAGGCATGCCCGGAGATATTGTAAAAGTACAGCCGGAGCATTCCGGCTTCTTTTATTTGTACAGAGATTCAGAGATAGATCAGCACAAGCTGAGCCGAATCCCGCGCCAAGACTTACGAGAAAGTCTTAGGTGTCGTTCATTGTCAGATCGTGATAACAGCAGGACAGGTATACTGGATAACTCAGAGTGATGAGTTATCCTTTTTTTGATTGCACTAAAAAAGAAAAGGAGAAATATACAGCCATGAAAGGAAAAGAAAAAGCAAGCCTATATCAATGCCTGAACTGCGGCTGGACAATGCCGGCAGAAGAGCAGGGCGAAGAGCCAGACCATTGTCCCAACTGCCTCTCAAGCATCCACAGGGAAGAACGAGAAGGAATTGAATGCGGAGGGATCCTCGAGCCGGTAGGCATCTGGGTCAGATCAGAAAATGAATGGGAGATCGTACAAAGATGCAGATTCTGCGGGGAGATGAGGACCTCACCCATGACAGAACAGGACAACAGGATCAAAATATTATCGATCGCATCGAAACCAATATCAGCTCCGCCGTTCCCGCTCGAACGGATCGAGGAACTTACCAGGATCATGGGAGGCAGCGGAGATACAGGGGGAAATCGCAAATGAACAGAGAAAATAAAAAGAAAAAGTATGATAAAAAATATTACAGGACACATCCATGCACGGACTCATTTACATGTAAGGCGTGCGGCTGGCCGGTCGTTTCAGCCGGCGCCGGCACCAATCACAGGAATCACTGCCCTAACTGTCTTTACAGCATCCACCTTGACAACGAGCCGGGAGACCGAGAGTCAGACTGTCATGGCCGTATGGAACCGATTGGGGTCTGGGTCAGGAAGAGCGGAGAATGGGCGATCATCCATCGATGCGTCAGATGCGGAAAAATAAGCTCCAACCGTGTGGCTGCAGACGACAATCCTATGAAGCTCATGGCTCTGGCGATGCGCCCGTTCGGGAGTACGGCAATCTCTAAGGATGAGATCAGGAATATGACCTCATCCATGGAAAAATAGAGGAAAAGGCTAACAGGGGGAACTGGCGGGCAGCCTCTTGTCCCGGACCGGGATAAGGAATATAATAACAGAGGAAATAGCTGATGGAAATGATACAGCAAATGAAGGAGATGTTAGGTTGCTTCTTTTGATCAGGAGAATTATAATTCAATAGTAAGTAAGAGATCTGGCAGATGAACGATTGGAGGATGATTTATGCATATATTTGAAAAACCAGGAAGAGAGAATACAAAAAAGACATTGGAGATTGCGGCTGAAAAGGCCGAGCGTCTGCAGACATCGATCGTGATCGCGTCCAACACAGGGAGTTCTGCCGAAGAACTGCTCCACATTTTGGAAGAAAGAGGATCCGCTGTTCCGGTCGTTGTTGTCACTTCTGTTTATGGGATGAAGGCGCCGGGCGAAAATCAGTTCCCCGAATCGCTTCGAAAAGAGCTGAGCGAGAAGGGCGTGAAAGTCGTTACCGCGGCCCACGCGCTGAGCGGGGCAGAGCGAAGCTTTTCAAATCGATTCCACGGGCAGGGACCGATCGAGATCATGGCGCATACGCTGAGAATGCTTTCGCAGGGAGTAAAAGTGGGAGTCGAGTGCGCGACTATGGCACTGGATGCAGGAGCTGTTCCGTTCGGGAAGCCTGTCGTGTCTGTCGGAGGCTCCGGCGGCGGGGCAGACTCTGCGATCGTATTGACGCCGGCTTACACGCATACGATCCTTGACACAAAGATCCATGAGATACTGTGCAAGCCTTACTGAACTTTCTGACAAAGAAACAGCAGACTCTTCCCCGGCTGTATGAAAAAAGATTGCGGGAAGAGTCGATACCGAATGAAATCGTAGGAGGAATGACTCAAAATGAGAACAAGTAAGATCACAAGAGACCAGGCCCTGGAATTACTGAGGATTTACAACAAGGAGGCCTTTCATATCCAGCACGCGCTTACTGTAGAAGGAGTGATGCACTGGTATGCGAACGAGCTGGGATACGGCGATGAAGCGGATTATTGGGCGATCAGCGGACTGCTTCACGATATTGATTTTGAGATGTATCCGGAGGAGCACTGCCAGAAAGCACCGGAGCTTCTTGAGAAAGGCGGCGTGGGCGAGGATATGATCTACACGGTATGTTCCCACGGTTATGGGATATGCAGCGATATGGAGCCGATGCACGAGATGGAAAAAGTGCTCTTTGCTGCAGACGAGCTGACCGGACTGATCTGGGCAGCGGCGCTGATGCGTCCATCCAAAAGCGTAATGGATATGGAGGTATCCAGTGTCAAGAAAAAGTTCAAGGACAAGCGTTTCGCGGCCGGATGCTCACGTGATGTGATAAAGATCGGAGCGGAAAGACTGGGATGGGAGCTGAATGAATTATTTGATAAGACGATCCTCGCGATGCGGTCGTGCGAAGCGTCCGTCCAGAACGAAATGCATGAGCTGGGATATTAAGTGCAGCAGTGATGTAAAAACGAGGGAAAAATATGGATGAAAGGATTCTCTATTTTTTTGAAGGACACATGGACGCGCTTCCGTTGTATGAAAGACTGGAGCAGCGGATCTTAAATGAGATCGAGGATGTGCAGGTTAAAGTACAGAAGACGCAGATCTCTTTTTATAACAGGCATCTTTTCGCCTGTGTCTCTTTTGCAAAGGTGCGCAAGGCAAAGGAACGTCCGGATACTTATATCGTTGTGACAGTGGGGACAGGGAGAAGGCTTGAATCGCCCAGGATCGATATCGCGACGGAGCCTTATCCGAACCGCTGGACTCATCATATCCTGATCTCCGGCCCCGATGAGATCGACGACGAACTCATGGGATGGGTGAAGGAAGCAGCCGCGTTCTCAGCGGCGAAGCGTTAAAACGGGAAAACGACAGGGAGGTATAGAAAATGGACAAAGTCATCTTAGGAAAAGCAGGACTTGAAGTAAGCAAGAATGGATTCGGGGCGCTCCCGATCCAGCGTATTACGAAAAAGGAGGCCGTATATCTTCTCCAGAAGGCCTTCTATAACGGGATCAATTATTTTGACACGGCGCGCGCTTATTCCGACAGTGAGGAAAAGATCGGGGCAGCGTTTGAGTATACAAGGGAGAAGATCATTATCAGCACAAAGACCATGGCACAGACAGCGGAGGGATTCTGGAAGGATTTAGAAGAAAGCCTGACAAAGATGAAAACAGACTATATCGATATCTATCAGTTCCATAACCCTGCATTCTGCCCGAAGCCGGGAGATGAGTCGGGGCTTTACGACGCGGCGCTTGAGGCTAAGAAGCAGGGAAAGATCCGTCATATCGGTATTACAAACCACAGGATCGCCGTTGCGGAGGAAGCCATAGAGTCCGGTCTGTACGAGACGCTCCAGTTCCCGTTCTCCTATCTGGCAGCGGATGCGGATCTGAAGATTGTGGAAAAATGCAAAGAGGCGGATATGGGATTCATTGCCATGAAAGGACTCTCAGGCGGGCTGATCCACAATTCAGCCGCTGCATATGCATTTATGGCACAGCCGCAGTTCGCCCATGTGGCGCCGATCTGGGGAGTACAGAGGGAGTCTGAGCTGGATGAATTTTTGTCTTATCAGACCTGTCCGCCAAAGCTTGACGGAGAGCTCCTGGAAGAGATCGAGAAGGACAAGAAGCAGCTCTCCGGTGATTTCTGCAGAGGCTGCGGCTACTGTATGCCTTGTCCGGCAGGGATTGAGATCAACAACTGTGCAAGGATGAGCCTGATGCTCAGGAGAGCGCCCCAGGAGGGCTGGCTTTCGGAAGAGTGGCAGGAGAAGATGAAGAAGATCGAGGGATGTCTCCACTGCGGACAGTGCATGAAAAAATGTCCTTACGGGCTGAACACCCCGGAGCTTCTGGCAAAGAACTATGAGGACTATAAAACATTTCTGTAAAAGCATTTATACACAGAAAAGGAAAGCCATATCCGGCAGGTATGCAGGACCGCCGGATATGGCTTTCACATTGTTCTTGACAGGAAGAGGATTAAGACTATAATAGTTTGGTGAGAAACAGTTTCTTTCTAAACCATTATGAAGGAGTGATTTCATGAGAAAATACACCGATTTTTGGATGGGGCTCCGGGGAATGCTCAAGCTTTACGAGAAAATGCTGAAAAATGTATGCACAGCCCATGATCTTGCTGTGACAGAGGCAGACATCCTTGGATTTTTAAAGAACAACCCGGATAAAGATACGGCGGCAGACATAGCAGAACTGAAAATGCTGTCCAAAGGCGCGGTCTCCAAATCAGTCGACTCACTGATCGGCAAGGGTCTGCTCCAGAGATGTCCGGATAAGCAGGACCGACGGAAGATCCATCTGAAGATCACGCCGGAAGCGGATCCGGTGATCTCGGATATCATCAAGGTGCAGGAAGAATTTAGGAATGCCATGTTCGACGGCTTCACAGAAGAGGAGTACAGGACATATGAGGATTACAGGATCCGGCTTTTCGAAAATGCGAAAAAAACAGAAGAAGCAGGAATCGATGCCGGAGAAAGTATTGTCTGATCAGACGCGCCGTGATACGATGAAGAAAAATGACAGGAGAAACACCATGTACGACACATGTATTTTTGATCTGTACGGGACGCTGGTCGATATCCGCACAGATGAGGAAAAAGCAGAGCTCTGGCAAAGGCTTTCCCTGTTCTACGCATATTACGGGGCGAAGTATGCGCCGGATGAACTTAAGCGTTCCTACCGGAGACTGACAGAGGAATTGACTGCGGGACATAGAGCGCTGCGGCGGGATTCTCATGAGGCTTTTCCCGAGATCCGGATCGAGGAAGTATTCCAGGCACTGTTTGCGGAAAAGGGGATCACTGCAGACGAGCCGCTCGTGCGGCATGCGGGGCAGTTCTTCCGCATCCTTTCCACGGAGTTCGTCCGCCTGTATGAAGGGACGGAAGAGATGTTAGCGGCGGTGAAGAAGAGCGGCAGGAAGATCTATCTGCTCTCGAATGCCCAGAGGATCTTCACAGAATATGAAATGAACGCGCTCGGGATAACACCGTATTTTGACGGGATCTTTATTTCCTCGGATGAGGGCTGCAAGAAACCGGACCTTGAGTTTTTCCAGAAGCTGATCGACACGTACGGCATCGCGCCGGAGAGAGCCGTCATGGTGGGCAATGACGGGATCTGCGACATTGAAGGCGCGAAAAGGGCAGGATTGTCAACTCTCTATGTACATTCAGACATATCGCCCGAGGAGGATGCTCCGGAGGCGGATTTCGTATTAGAACAGATGGACATGGAGCGGATCGCCGAGATCCTTTTGGCATAAGCCTGTATTGTTTCGGCACGTATAATAACGATTTCTTCTCATCTCCTCCAGATTCTTATAAAAAGAATTGAAATCCTGCCGCGCTTCTAGTAGAATAGTGAGGCATGTGAAAAAAATAACACACCAGAGGAGATGCATCTATGAAGGGAAAATGGATCAGCAGCATTATGGCCGGAATCTTTATCGCAATGGGAGCGATGGTCTACCTTTCCGTGCCGAACAATTTAATCGGGAGCATGTTCTTTGCGACAGGTATTTTTCTTGTCTTGAACCTGCACAATATGCTCATAACAAGAGTATGCCCGCTGATGGTATACGATCACAAATATCACTGGTCAGATATCGGGATCTCCTGGGTCGGAAACGGACTCGGGACTCTGATCGCCGCACTCGTCGTCTACTTTACACGGTTTGAGTCTGTCATCAGTGATCCTATTAAAAAGATCGGGGAGACGAAATTAAATGACAGTCCCCAGAGTCTGTTCCTGCTCGGTATTCTCTGTGCCTGCTTTGTGGCATTCGCGGTTTTGATCGGCGCAAAACAGGAGAAGGGATCCTTTGGGCAGATATTCTATGTGTGGCTCTTTATCACAGCGTTTGTATACTGCGGGTTTGAGCATATCGTGGCTGATATGTTTTATCTGTCCTGCTATGCGCTGAACTTCGGCGCGGATATCCTGCAGGTCGTCAAAGTACTTGTCTGCGTGACGGCGGGCAATCTCTTAGGCGGTCTGTTTATCGCATGGGCGGTCAGAAAGCTTGATGGGAAAGACGAGGCGGAATAGAAAGTTTAAACAGATGATTTCAGGGAGGTATCTTATGAAGATCGGAATTTTAGGATGCGGAGCCATGGCGGAGACATTCGCCGAGACACTGAGGCAGATGGAGGGAGTGGAGTGCTGGGCCGCTGCTTCGCGCACTTTAGAACGCGCGGAAGAATTTGCGGAGAAATATGGATTTGAGAAGGCTTACGGAAGCTACGAAGAGCTGTGCGGCGATCCGGAGGCAGAGCTGATCTATATCGCTACGCCCCATTCCAGCCACTATGAGAATATGGAGCTTTGCATCCGGCATAAAAAGCCGGTGCTGTGCGAGAAGGCTTTTACCGTGAACGCGGACGAAGCTGAGAAGATCAAAGCGCTTTCTGAACAGGAGAATGTCTTTACCGCAGAGGCGATCTGGACAAGATATATGCCGTCCAGGCATATGATCCAGGAGATCATAGACAGCGGAGTCATCGGAAAGGTCTCAGCGCTGACAGCGAATCTTTCGTATCCGATCACTCACAAAGAGCGGATCATGAGGCCTGAGCTGGCGGGAGGCGCGCTGCTGGATATCGGCGTTTACGGACTTAACTTCGCGCTGATGCACTTCGGGACAGACATTGAGCGGATCGAATCCTCCGTTCAGATGACAGACACCGGTGTGGATGCCATGGAATCTATCACTATCTTTTTCCGGAACGGACGCATGGCTGTCCTGACCCATGACATCTACGGAAGATCTGACCGAAAGGGGATCTTTTACGGCGAGAAGGGATATATCATCGTGGAAAACATCAATAATCCGCAGAGTATCTCCGTCTATGATACCGAAGACAGACTCATCCAGCGCACAGAGGTTCCGGAGCAGATCAGCGGATATGAGTACGAAGTCCTGGAATGTATGGAAGCTGTCCGCGCCGGAGAAAGGGAGAGCCGCTCTATGCCTCTTGCAGACAGCATTACAGTCATGAAGATCATGGATCAGCTCCGCGGCCAGTGGGGACTTGTCTACCCAAAGGAGCAGCAGAAATAGGAAGCAGAAACCTTACATCGATTGTAAGTGTTCATCGGACCTCCCTGAAGCTATAATAAAAGCCGAAGGGAGGTTTTTTCTATGGATAAAATACTTGATATCAGATCACTGAAAAAATATTACGGAAGAGGAGAAAGCATCACAAGGGCGGTGGAAGGGATTTCCTTCTATGTCCTGCCGGGCGAGTTTGTAGGGATCATGGGTCCTTCCGGGAGCGGCAAGACGACGCTTTTGAACTGTATCGCCTCGATCATACGCCCTACAGAGGGAGAGATTTACCTTGAGGGGAAAAATATAGCCGCGTTCAATGAAAAGCAGCAGATGGAATACCGTGGGAAGAAGATGGGGTACCTCTTTCAGGACTTTAAGCTGCTGGACAATCTTACCGGGAAGGAGAATATCCTGATGCCGGCGGCGATCCACGGAGTGAAGCTGCAGGAGAGTGAGAGACAGATCCGGCGGCTTGCCGGTTACCTTGGGCTGGACCGTATCCTTGATAAATATCCTGCCCAGATGTCCGGCGGCGAGCGCCAGAGGATTGCCGCGGCGCGGGCTCTCATCCTCAATCCTTCAGTCATACTTGCGGACGAGCCGACAGGGGCGCTGGACTCAAAGAACGCACGGACGCTTCTGGAAGAGCTGAAAAAGCTGAATATGGAGCAGAAGCGGACGATCCTCATGGTCACCCACAATCCGGATGCGGCGAGCTTCTGTTCCAGGATCCTGATCTTAAAGGACGGCATCATCTTCCACGAGCTCCGCAGACGGCAGGACAGCGAGACGAGACAGGAATTTTACGGACGGATCACGGATGTAATGGCCAGGCTGGGAGGAGGCGGAGCAAATGTTCTTTAGGCTTGTCAGGAAAAACGGGCGGAAGACGCGGCGGGAAAATGGGATCTTTTTTGTATCACTCATCGTTTCTATCATCGCGTTTTACATCTTCCTTTCCCTGGAGAATCAGGATGTCATCGTATTTCTGAAGACGATGGAGAGTGACGCTGTGCAGAAGCTGCTCGCGCTGCTGCCTGCATTTTACGGTGTATCACTGTTCCTTCTGTTCTTCCTCGTATACTTTTCCGGATTGTATCAGCTGGAGCGGAGAAAATACGAGTTTGGAGTCTTCCTTATGCTGGGGATGAAGCGGAGCAGGCTCTTCCTTCTCCTTCTTGCAGAGGATGTATGGAACAGCCTGGCGTCGCTGGCCATCGGGATTCCGATCGCGGTATTCCTCTCTGAGATGATCAGCATGATCACTTCCAAGACCGTGGGGCTTGGCATCATCGGACATCATTTTACATTCTCGCTGGACGCGGTCGTTTTGACTGCTGTCGGATTTGCCGGGATCAAACTGGCAGCATTCGCGCTGCTGAGCGGGAGGATGGTCCGCAAGGAGATCCTGTATTATTTTCAGGACGATGAGGAAGAGCGCAGCCGGGACTTCAGCAGAGGCAGGACAGTCCTCTCTCTTGCGGCAGGGATCCTCTGTCTGGGAGCAGCCTATGCGTCCGCTATCTCCGGGATTGCCTGGTCGTCACTCGGCAGGATGTGCATTACCATATGCGTTGGGATTGCCGGCATGTTCCTGCTTTTTTCCGGTCTCGGACCATTCCTGGAGAGATTCTGGAAGGGAAAGAGGAGGGAACTCGGGATCTTTACGGCTCGTCAGCTCACGGAACAGGTTTCGTTCCACTGGAAGCCGCTTGTGATCTCGTCTCTTTTGTTTCTCGCCGCCTTCTGCCTGCTGGGATACGGCGTCGCAGCTGCGGATACGCTGTCGGATCAGTCTGCCGTACACAGCGCGGATTTTACGTTTTACGGAGATGGAGAGAGCGTAGCTGAGATCCTGGAGGAGAGCGGTGCCGACACGTACCTGGAAGAGCCCTATGAGCTGCGCTGTTCCCTTCTCTATACGGATGCGATCCCGTTTGACGAGACGGAAGAGGATCAAAAAGCTTATGTCCACGAGATAGACTTTGGGCAGCTCATCGAAGATGCTTCACGGCTGGAAGATCAGACGGAACGCCTGTACCTTGAGTCGCATCTCCCATATTTTGAGGAGCCTTATCTGATCTCCCTTTCCGGGTATAACAATGTACTCAGAGCAGCAGGGGAGGAGCCGGTCGATCTTGAGGAAGACGAGATCGCACTGTACAATAATCCACAGAATATCGTGAAGGAAGGGATATCAGGACTGGAGAAGATCCTTGCAGGACAGCCGAAAGTGCGGATCGACGGGACTGAATATAAGGTATATGATACTGTATGCACGGAACCGCTCGTAGCAGACCGGATCGTCACACTGGATGATTCCCTTATCGTACCGGACGAGCTCTATGAGAGGCTGAAAAATCCGAACGAAAGCGTTTACTGGAATGTCATGCTCAGGAGCAGTTACGTAGAGGAGAACGGCATGATGCAGGCAGTATACACAGTCAATGAACTGCTTGAAGGCTCCGGCGCTGACTATGAGAGCTATCTCCAGAGCATGGGACGCCAGCTTTTTTACCGCGTGGCATCCTCCTATCTTACGATCTATCTGGCAGTGATCTTTCTTGTGATCGCCAATACAGTGCTCTCGGTGCAGTTTCTCATGCATCAGAGAAAGACAGGGGGAAGATTCCGCATACTTTCCCTTCTCGGAGCTGGCTATGACATGCTCTGTACTTCGGCGGAACGGCAGGTCCAGTGGTATTTTCTCCTTCCCATTGCAGCGGCCGTCATAAACAGTGTCTTCGGGCTTCCGTCGATGATCGCGGGGATATCCGGCAGCGGGACTGCAGGCGATAATCTGACGCTTCTGATCTCCGGCCTTGTTGTCATCGCTTCTGTCTTTGTGATAGAATATGTATATATGAGAGCAGTAATGCATCTGAACAGCAGGCATATCCTGTCTCTGGTCAGACAGGCAGAGAGCCGTCAGGAGGATCTATGAGAAAGATCGTGATCGCAGAAGACGAAACATTTATGAGAGAAGAGCTGGTCCTGATCCTTGAGAGGCAGGGATATGAAACGTATGCCCTTCAGGCATTTGACCATACAGCGGACGAGATCATCCGGCAGGAGCCGGATCTCGTCCTTCTTGACGTGAATCTTCCGGGCACGAACGGATTCGATATCTGCCGGGAGCTCAAAAAAAGCGGGATCGGTCCTGTGCTCGTCCTCACCTCAAGGGACACGCTGAAGGATGAGCTCCATGCCCTGGGGCTGGGCGCAGACGAATATCTCACAAAACCATGCCGGAAGGAACGGCTCCTCGCGCGGATCGAGAACCTGCTGAGGCGGTATGAGATCAACAGGAATATCCTTGAAGGAGGCGGGTTCCGGTATGACAGGAACACACATACTCTTTTTCAGCAGGGACATTCTATTCTTCTCGCGGAGAATCAGGGGATCATCCTCGGCGAACTGATGGCGCATGGCGGTGAGATCGTGTCAAAAGCCGCTCTGTGCACCGCGCTGTGGGGGACTTCTGAGTACATCGACGAAAATGCGCTCCAGGTCAATATGACGAGGCTGAAGAAGACGCTCGCCGGACTGGGGCTTAAGCATCATATCGAAACAGTGCGGGGACAGGGGTACCGTTTTGTAAAAGAACGAGCAGACAAAGAAAGTGGGGAACTGGAATGAATGATTCAGGAAAAGGGAAACGGATCCTTGAGATCCTTCTTGAATACCGGATATGGTTTATCGTCCTTCTGCTGACAGATATTCTCTGCGCGCTCTTTCTCTGGCTGGCAGACATCCGGATCTTCCGGATCCTGTCAGGGCTTCTGTTTTCCGGAGCGGCCGCTGTGTGTATCTGCACGGTTTTTCTCCTTGACAGGAGAGAGAAAAGGAGAGAAATGCTGTACGACGATTTTCTCGCAAGTCCGGATCCGTTCCACACAGAGCAGGCGGCAGACGCAGTGAATGGAAGGGAGCGGCGACAGATCAGAAAAACGGCGGCGGTGTTTACCGCCGGGGCAGATGCGCTTTCTGCTGAGAAGATGGAGCGGCGTGGATATGAGGAATACATTGAATCATGGGCCCATGAGGTCAAGACTCCGCTGGCGCTGATCACGCTGATGCTGGACAGCCGCAGCGACGAGATGTCGGAGGCAGTCCGCACCCGTCTGAACTGCTCGCAGATCCAGATCCAGAGATACGTGGAGCAGATCCTTTACTATTCAAGGCTGAAAGCCGAGCACAAGGACTACGTGATGGAGCATCTCTCGCTTGCGGAATGCTGCCGGGAGGCGCTGGATGAGCATCGCTTTCTTCTGCAGGCATACGGTTTCCATATAGAAGAGCTGTATACCGATGTCAGTGTCTTCACAGACAGAAAAGGACTGCTCTTTGTGCTCGGGCAGGTGATCGTCAATGCGGTGAAATATCGAAAGACAGACGGGACAGTGCCCGTACTTAAGATCACCGCCCAGAGGACCGGAGACGGGAGGGACGTGCTTCTGACAGTATCGGACAATGGCATCGGCGTGATGAAGCAGGATCTTCCCTTTCTCTTTGACAAGGGATTCTGTTCAGAGACAGGGGAGAACGGACGGAAATCTACCGGCATGGGGCTCTATCTGGTCCGGCAGATGGCGGATGACCTGGAGATCGGGGTAACCGCGGAATCTGAGTATGGCGCCGGATTTGCGATATCCTTCCGTTTCTGCGATGTCAGCAAGGTGTAAGATCTATACAGCAATATAAAAAAATGATCGATAAAGGAGGCGGCGGCTGTGCTGGAGATGCGGCTGAAAAAAAGAGAGATACATGATAAAACAATCCTGAGGGAAATCATTGAAGCATGCGATGTTGTAAGGATCGGACTCAAGGATGAGGAAGGGATCTTTATCGTTCCCATGAATTACGGATATGATCTCGATGAGAGCGGAGAGTCCCTTAAGCTGAAACTCTATATCCATGGAGCAAGGGAAGGGCGCAAAGCGGAAGCATTTTCTATGGAACCCGTAGCAGCAATCGAGATGGACTGCATGCATGAGATCATTACCGGGGACTATACTTGCAGTTATTCGTATGCCTATCGGAGCATCATGGGGAGCGGCACGGTACATGAACTGACGGACGAGCAGGAAAAGATCCACGCGCTTGCCAGGATCATGGAGCATATGGCGCCGGGCGTGGAAATTGAGTTCCGTTCTGAGATGCTGGAGCGGACCGGAGTATACCGGATCGATGTGACACATTTTACAGGAAAAGAAAGGAAGAAGAAATAGCGGAAATCATCACAAAATACTTGACCTTATATCTGGTATAACCCTTATAAGTAAGGATAAGAACAGTTCATGTACTCACCAAAATGAAAAGGGGGATCATTATGAGAACAATAAAAGAAGCTGAGAAGCTTACAGGAATTACCAGTCAGAATATTCGCTATTATGAGAGACAGAAGCTCCTGTCACCGCAGCGGAATAATGAAAATGCTTACCGTGAGTATTCCGAAGAGGACATCAAACGGCTGAAGCTGATCCGTCTGTTCCGAAGCCTTGACATGCCGATCGGCGACATCCGCCGTCTCTTTGACGGAGAGGTCACGCTGGAGGATACGATCCAGCTCCAGATGCGCCGCCTTCAGACAGAAAGGGAGAAGCTTGCCGCAGCCCTCGAGTTCTGCGGGCTCATCAAGGAAGATCAGCTTGCGGACGTGAATGTCGATGCCTATCTCCATGAGATGGAGGAAAGGGAGAAGAACGGATCCGTCTTCGCTCAGTTCCTTGATGATTATGCTGCGGTCATCCGTTCGGAGATGGAGCGGGAATTTTCATTCATGCCGGACGACCGGTGCGATAAGCCGGAAAAATTCACGGAAGAGCTTCTGAAATACGGCGAGCAGAATCATCTCGATATTGTCATCACAAAGGAGAGCCTGTCTCCGAGACTTTTGATCAACGGCATTGAATACCGCGCCTACCGGACGTCGTCCCGCTACGGCATTGTGATACACTGCGAGATGCTCCACCCGGAGGACTATATTCCCGAAGGGATGTCGGCAAAAAAATACCGCAGATACAGGATCCTTTCCGTTGTCGCACTGCCTGTGCTGCTTTTTATCATCTGTAATCTGTGGCTCATGAGAGATGTGCTTCTTCAGTATGGATGGGGCGGGCTGGCGCTGTCGCTGGGTCTTATGATCGTTCTTTTCACGGCGGATCTCAGTTTTGTTTATTACAGCTATGGGAAAAATTTTAAAGGATAGATTTTCGGATACATTTTCGTTATAATGAAGAGAATGAATCTAATTATTTTATGGAGGATAGAGAATTATGGTACATCATATCGTAATGTGGAAATTCAAACCGGAGATCGCCGAGGAGCAGAAGCCGGAACTGAAAAAGGCAATGAGAGAGAACCTGGAAGCCCTTGTGGGGAAAGTGCCGGGACTCGTTACGGTAAAATTTGTAGAAGAGCCGATCCCGTCCAGCACGCATGACGTCGCGCTCGTGACCACACTGGAGAAGGCGGAAGATATTGCGGTTTACGGCTCTCATCCCGCACACGTGGCTGTCGCGGACACCTTTGTGCGTCCGTACGTCACGGAGAGGGCGTGCCTGGATTACGAGTAAAATAAGAGTAACTGCAGAAATATCCGGATTCAGCATCAGGAGGCGGAAGCTATGAATATGTATGATCTTATCGTAAAAAAGAAACGAGGAGGAGAGCTCGCAAAGGACGAGATCGACTGGATGATCCGGGAGTACACCGCCGGAAGGATCCCGGACTACCAGATGTCCGCCATGATGATGGCAGTCTGTTTTGTCGGGATGAGTGCGGAAGAGACGAAGGATCTGACGCTTGCCATGGCGCACAGCGGCGACATGCTCGACCTCTCTGCCATCAGCGGTACCAAGGTAGATAAGCACAGTACCGGCGGGGTGGGAGATAAGACTTCCCTTGTGCTTGCCCCTCTTGTCGCATCTCTCGGCGTTCCTGTGGCGAAGATGTCCGGGCGGGGACTGGGACATACCGGCGGTACGATCGACAAGCTGGAAAGCTTCACCGGCTTTCACACAGACCTGACCCCAGAGCAGTTCGTCCGGAACGTCAATACGATCCACATTGCTATCGCGGGACAGACCGCGAATCTTGCTCCGGCGGACAAGAAGCTGTACGCGCTCAGAGACGTGACAGGCACTGTGGACCAGATGTCACTCATCGCCTCCAGTATCATGAGCAAGAAGCTGGCGTCCGGCGCTGACGGCATCGTGCTCGACGTCAAGACCGGCGACGGTGCGTTCATGAAGTCTCTTGATGATGCAAGGGCGCTGGCAGAGGAGATGGTCAGTATCGGGAGGCTTGCGGGAAAGGATGTCTCCGCCGTGATCTCTGACATGGATCAGCCTCTCGGCAATGCCGTGGGAAATGCACTTGAAGTGAAGGAGGCCATCCGTACTCTCAAAGGTCAGGGTCCGGAAGATCTCGAGCAGCTTGTCCTTGTCCTCGGCTCTCTCATGACCGTCAAGGCGGGAAAGGCCGAGAATACAGAAGAAGCTGAGCGCCTCCTCAGAGAATCACTGGAGAGCGGACGCGCCTTTGAGGTGTTCAAAGCTTTCATCCGTGCCCAGGGAGGCGATCCGGAGGAGGCGGAACACCCGGAGCTCCTTCCCTGTGCGGCATACCAGGAATCAGTCTGCGCGGAGGCGGACGGATTCGTGAGTAATATCCACACGGAAGAGATTGGAAGGATCTGCCTGCTCTTAGGCGGGGGAAGGCAGACGAAGGAGAGCGCCATCGACTTAAGCGTGGGTCTCGTTCTCTGTAAGAAAAAGGGCGATGCGGTGAAGAAGGGAGATCCCCTTGCCGTGATCCATGCCTCCGATCCGGAGAAGCTCTCCGAGGCAAAGAAGAGACTTCTGGAATCGTATGAGTTTACCTCACAGAAGCCGGAAGTTCCGCCTCTGATCAAAGACATCATTTACTAAACGTTCATGAAGAATAGGACAGAAAGTGCCGCACATATACTGGTTATAAAAGGCGTATGTGTGGCATTTTTATGGAAAAAGAACAGATCAGAGAGAAGCTGGCATCGGCTGCAAGTATGCCGAAGGACGTCGTGCTTGGGGCATCGGTCGTCACAATGCTCGGAAGAAATGAAGTGAGTATTGAGAACTACCGGGGAATCATAGAGTATACGGACACATTGATCCGTGTCCAGACGAAGAGCGGACAGATCAGGCTCACAGGAAAGCGACTGCAGGTCGAATACTATACGAACGATGAGATGAAGATCACCGGGGCGGTACATACCCTTGAATTTATTGACGGGAGGAAAGAAGATTGATCCGTTCGTTCATCCGATATCTGAGAGGGTATGTGAAGATCCGTGTAGAGGGATACTCGCCCGAACGCTTTCTCAACCTGTGCTGCTTTCATCACATTTTTATCTGGGGGCTTGTCCCCGCCGGGAACGCCTACGAGATGTACATGAGCCTGTCCGGTTTTCGGAAGATCCGCCCGTTTACCCGCAAGACACATACAAAGGCAGTGATCTTAAAGCGCTGCGGCTTCCCTTTCTTTCTAAAGCGCTACGAAAAGAGAAAGCTCTTTTTCATAAGTCTTCTGCTCTGCGCGGCTCTGCTGAAAGTCTACTCCCTTTTCATATGGGACATTCATTTTGAAGGCAATCAGAAATGGCCGGATGAGACTCTGTCAGAATTTCTGGATTCGAAAGGCGTGGCTCCGTTTATGCTGAAAAGCAGCGTCAGCTGCGCGGATATCGTAAAGGACATTCGGAAAGAATATAATGATATCGTCTGGGTGTCAGCCTCCATTGACGGAAGCAGGCTGAAAGTCCAGATCAAGGAGAACGAGGATACTTTCAAGGAAGAAACAGACGTATCCCAAGAGGAGCATCCCACCGATCTGGTTGCAGAGACGGACGGCGTGATCACGGAGATCGTGACCCGCTCGGGGGTGCCCCAGGTCCACGTCGGGGACACGGTGAAAGCTGGGGATATCCTTGTGTCAGGCCGGATCGAAGTGAAGAACGACAGCGGGGAAGTGGTGGGCTATCAGTACCAGAAGTCCGATGCGGATGTGTTCGCCGATACGCAGATCGAGTATTCTGACAGTATGCAGCTGACCTGGCAGGATAAGGTTTATGACGGCAGAAAGCGTTATAAATGGTATGTCCGCCTCTTTGACTGGACCATATCCGCGGGCACAGTCAAAAGCTCCTTTGAGCACAGCGAGCTCGCGTCAAGTGAAACGCGGCTCAAGATCGGAGAAAACTTTTATCTTCCCGTTTCTTTCGGCTTTGAGAGGGCAAAATCCTATGATTTTCAGGAAAAAAAGTATACGGAAGACGAGATAAGAGAGAAACTGAGCCTTGATTTCAGGCGTTTTTGCGACGAATTGGAGGAAAAAGGTATTCAAATCCGGGAGAATAGTGTTAAAATACACATAGGTGCGGATTCTGCCAGCGCTTCAGGGAGTGTCTATCTGAACCAGCGCATTACCAGAGAAGCCGACACGGAAATATTAACAATTGAAAGGAAAGAACAGGATGAGTCTGTCGGAACTGATGATTGACATACCGGCCGAACATGAAGCGAATGTGTTCGGTCAGTTTGACGTATATGCAAAGAAATTAGAAAGGACATTCCATGTCACGCTGATCGCGCGGGACGGGAAGACGAAGATCGTAGGAGAGGATGCAGCGGCGCATAAAGTGCTCCGCATCCTCACTCAGCTCACAGAGCTGTCGAAAAGAGGGAATACCATAACAGAGCAGAATGTAGACTATGCGATCTCTCTTGTGTTCGAGGATCAGGAAGAGGGGATCGTCGCCATTGACAAGGATCTGATCTGCCACACTCTGCAGGGAAAACCGATCAAGCCGAAAACGCTCGGCCAGAAACGGTATGTGGACGCCATACGGGACGGAATGATCACCTTTGGCCTCGGCCCTGCCGGAACAGGAAAGACCTATCTTGCCATGGCAATGGCGATCACTGCCTTTAAGAGGAACGAGGTGGGCAGGATCATCCTGACCCGTCCGGCGATCGAAGCAGGAGAGAAGCTGGGCTTCCTCCCCGGAGACCTTCAGAGCAAGATCGATCCCTATCTGCGTCCGCTCTACGATGCGCTCTATCAGATCATGGGAGCTGAGAGCTTTCTGAAAAATTCTGAAAAAGGGCTGATCGAGGTCGCGCCTCTCGCCTATATGAGAGGCCGTACGCTTGACAATGCATTTATTATCCTGGATGAGGCGCAGAACACAACGCCTGCCCAGATGAAGATGTTCCTGACCAGGATCGGATTCGGATCAAAAGTCGTCATCACGGGTGACTCCACGCAGAAGGACCTTCCCGCGGGAACCGTCTCCGGTCTGGACGTCGCTGTTAAAGTCGTAAAGGGACTTGAGGATATCAGCATCTGTACACTTACAAGCAAGGATGTTGTGCGCCATCCTCTCGTACAGAAGATCGTCAAGGCATATGAAGAGTATGAGAAGAAGGCGGCTGGGACAAAAGGCAGGAGGAGAAAAGCATGAACCTTTTTATCGAAGAAGAAGGCGGCGTAACTCTGCCGTTCGACACAGAAGAGACGGCACGGCTCGTCGTGGAGGCAGCGCTCGAGCTGGAGAAGTGTCCGTATGAGGCGGAGGTAAATCTTCTCCTCACGACAGACGAGGAGATCCATAAGATGAATCTGGAATTTCGCCAGATCGACCGACCCACAGATGTGCTCTCGTTTCCGATGGCAGAATATGACGTCCCGGCGGATTTCTCCTGCATCGATGAAGAGAGCGATGATCTCTTCGATCCGGAATCCGGCGAACTGATGCTGGGCGACATCGTTATTTCCAAGGACAGAGTATTGTCTCAGGCTGAGCAGTACGGACATTCACCAAAGAGGGAGTATGCGTTTCTGATCGCACACAGCATGCTGCACCTTTTCGGATATGACCATATGGAGGATGAGGAGCGGCTTCTCATGGAGGAGAGGCAGCGCGCGATCATGCAGAAGGTAAATATCCTGCGGTAAGACAGGCATTGGTATCACTGAAGGAGGACATTTATGGCTGAAACACCTAAGACTAACAAAACGGGATCTAAAAAAGATGATTATATCGTACAGGGAGCGATCCTCGCCGCGGCTGCGGTGCTCACGAAGATCATCGGCGTCGTATACAGGATCCCGCTGACGAATATACTAGGCGATGAGGGAAATGGATTTTACGGCTATGCCTATCAGGTCTATGCGATCGCACTGATGCTCTCGTCGTTCAGTCTGCCCACCGCGGTCTCCAAGCTGGTTTCTTCCAGGATAGCCGTGCGGCAGCGAAGGAATGCATTCCGGGTATTTCTGTGCTCTCTTGTGTTCGCGTTTGTCGTCGGACTCGTGATCTCTCTGGCAATCTTTTTCGGTGCGGGAGCCATCTCTGACTATGCGATGCGTTCTCCCCTCAGCGTGTACGCTCTCCGTGTACTGGCTCCGGGACTGCTGATCGTTGCCGTGATGGCAGTCATCCGAGGATATTTCCAGGGACTCGGCACTATGGTGCCGACAGCGATCTCCCAGATCCTGGAGCAGATCGTAAATGCGGTCGTCAGTATTGTAGGCGCGAGCGTCCTGATCGGCATCGGCACGCGGGCGGGCGAAAAGAGCGGGGAAGAGCTCTTGGGCCCTGCATACGGAGCGGCGGGAAGCACGCTCGGCACTGTCATGGGCTCTCTGGCAGGACTTCTCTTTGTACTGTTCGTCCTGTGGCTGTACCGCGGCAGGATCCGCAGGCAGGTAAAACGGGACCGGACCAAGAGAGTGGAGAGCTATTCCTCTCTCCTGAAAGCCCTTCTCTTAACGGCGATCCCGATCGTTTTCAGTACTGCTGTATACAATATCAATCAGATCATAGACCTGACCATATTCAACCATGTTATGAGCTCACAGGGATATGTGGAGCAGGAATATATGGCTCTGCAGGGAATCTATACCGGAAAATACGACACGCTGATCAATGTCCCGATGGCGATCGCGAACGCTCTCGGCGCCTCGGTCGTCCCCAGTCTGACTGCTGCCGTGGCAAATGGGACGAAAAAGCAGGTCAACGACAAGATCAATCAGACGCTGCGCCTGACGATGCTGGTTGCGATCCCGAGCTGTGTCGGGTATTTTGTCCTGGCATCGCCGATCATGGTGCTGCTCTACAATGACTCCGGCGCCACGCCGGCTTACCTGCTCATGCTCGGCTCCATCGTAGTCGTGCTCTATGGAATGTCCTCGGTGTCCAACTCCATCCTGCACGGCCTGAACCAGATGACATCCCCGGCAAAGAATGCGGGCATCTCGCTTGTCATACATCTGATCGCATTCTATATCATGATGACGGTCTTCCGGATGAATGTCTATGCACTTGTCGGAGGCAATATCGTCTTCTCTCTGTGCATGTGCATCCTGAACCAGATCAAGATCAGGAAGGTCAGCGGATACCGGATCGACATCATACATACCTTTGTGAAACCGTTTATCGCGGCTGCGATCATGGGAGTCGCCACATTCGGAGTACATTATCTGTTCGATCTGCTGATCGGCGGAAGATTCATCCCGACTATAGTGTCGATCCTGGCGGCAGTGGCTGTATATGTCGTGGCAGTACTGAAGCTCGGAACTCTCTCCGAGGAAGATATCAAGGACCTTCCGATGGGTGTGAGACTCCTGAAATACTGTAAAAAGCTTCAGCTTCTTCCAGAGACGAAAGCTGAATAAAATATTGAAAAAAGCCAATACTGTATGAAAAAAGGAGTGGAGTCCTTATGAAGACAAAATACGTGATTGGCTTTTTTTTATGCCTTCTCCTGGCGGCAGTCCTGCTCACCGCAGGATATCAGTTAAGCTACAGGCATGTGATGGACAGGCAGGAGGCGCGGGCGGAAGAAGAAGCGTCGACGACGGAGAGCATCGCCGCCGAAGGAGAGGCTGTCCAGGAGGATGGATTTTACCTGAGCGAGCTTCACGGCTATGTGGTCGTTTACCTCAGCGATAAGACGACGATCTATGAACTCACCGAGATTCCGCTCACTGATCTGCCGGAAGAAGTGCAGCAGGAGATCTCGACGGGAAAATACGTCGATACAGCGGCGGAACTGTACGCATTTCTGGAAAACTATTCGAGCTGATACGCAACGCCGCCTCTCCGGATGGAAACGCATCCCGTCTTTTTACGGCGCTGCCGCAGGTCTCATACAAGGCTCTGGACGAATCGGGAGGAATAGTGTATAATGCGGTATAGCTTTTGAAAGGAAAGAGTGTTATTAGATGGAAAAACAGAAGATAGACCGTATCAATGAGTTATATAAAAAATCAAAGGCGGAGGGCCTGACAGACGCGGAGCGGAAAGAGCAGAAGATCCTGCGCCAGCAGTACATTGAACTGATCAGACGCAATCTGCGCAGTCAGCTCAACAACATCGATATCGAAGAAAAAGACGGAACGGTTGTGAATCTTGGTGAAAAATACGGAAGCGCTGAGAAAGGAAATTAGGCGGAAGAAGCTGAAGGAAAGAGCGGCTCTGCCTCCCGGCATAAGGCAGCATGCAGAAGCCGGGATCGCACAGCGGCTCTTTTCCTGTGCCCTTTATCAGGAGGCGGAGGAGGTCTTCTGCTATGCCTCTTACGGAAGCGAGGCAGACACCTCACGGATCATCGAAGAGTCGCTCCGTCTCGGGAAAAGGACAGCGGTTCCGAAAGTGACCGGCGAGCGCAGGATGGAATTCTACTATATCAGCAGCATGGATGAGCTTGTCTCAGGATACAGAGGGATCCCGGAGCCGGAAGGCAGGGAAGGTACAGAAGCTCTGCCCGGGAGGGACGCACTGATCATCCTGCCCGGAGCTGCCTTCGACCGGAAGGGAAACCGCCTCGGATACGGAGGCGGCTTCTACGACACATATCTTGCCGCGCACCCTCAGGCGGGCAGGGCGGCGATCGCCTTCGCATTGCAGATCGCAGAGGACATACCATCCGCACCGCACGATATCCGACCGGATATCATTGTCACAGAAAAGGAGATGATACAATGTATACAGGACTCCCGGGAGACCCGATGATCCTCTTAAGCGTCGTCAACACAAAGCTCAGGGACTTTTATCCGAGCCTTGAGGCGCTGTGCGAGGATATGCAGGCGGATCAGAATGAGATCACAGAGAAGCTGAAGAGGATCGATTATGAATATGATGCGGTCAGGAATCAGTTTGTCTGATCAATAAAAATACATAGGAATGACAGGTAGGACCATGGAAGAAAATAAGAATACAGAGCGGATGCTCGGAGAATATGCCGCAGACGCCGAGATCCCTGCAGCAGAACCTCAGCGGCAGTATTATTATATGGAAAAGGCAAAACAGCATCTTGCGCGGATGTCGGCTGAAGCGGGACGTCCGCTCACCTTCTGCGTCACCACCTTCGGCTGTCAGATGAACGCCCGTGACTCCGAGAAGCTCACCGGCATCCTGGAGCGGATCGGGTATGTCGAAGAGCCGGACGAGGAGAAGGCGGATTTTGTCATCTACAATACATGCACCGTGCGAGAGAACGCTAACCAGAGAGTCTACGGACGGCTGGGGCAGCTCGGGCGTATCAAGAAGAAGAACCCGCATATGATGATCGCGCTCTGCGGCTGTATGATGCAGGAGCCGCATGTCGTGGAGAAGTTAAAGACAAGCTACCGCTTCGTCGATCTGATCTTCGGCACACACAACATCTATAAGTTTGCGGAGCTTCTGGCAACCCGTATGGAGTCCGGCAGGATGGTCATCGACATCTGGAAGGACACAGACAAGATCGTGGAGGATCTTCCTGTGGAGCGGAAGTATCCGTTTAAATCCGGAGTAAACATCATGTTCGGCTGCAATAACTTCTGCAGCTACTGCATTGTGCCTTATGTGCGCGGGCGGGAGCGCAGCCGTGATCCGAAGGCGATCATCCGTGAGATCGAGCGGCTCGTCGCAGACGGCGTGGTGGAGGTCATGCTCCTGGGGCAGAACGTCAACTCCTACGGGAAGACGCTTCCGGAGCCTATGACATTCGCACAGCTCCTGGAGGAAGTGGAGAAGATAGAAGGCCTTGAGCGGATCCGCTTTATGACCTCTCATCCGAAGGATCTTTCCGACGAGCTGATCGAGGTCATGGGCAGATCGAAAAAAATATGTAAGCACCTTCATCTTCCCGTGCAGTCCGGAAGCAGCCGTATCCTTCAGAAGATGAACCGCCGGTATACAAAGGAGCAGTATCTTGCTCTCGTAGATAAGATCAAGGCCGCTGTGCCGGACATCTCACTGACGACGGATATTATCGTAGGATTCCCGGGAGAGACCGAGGAAGACTTCCAGGAGACACTGGATGTGGTGAGAAAGGTGCGATACGACAGCGCTTTTACCTTCATCTACTCCAAGCGGAGCGGAACTCCCGCCGCCGTGATGGAAGATCAGATTCCGGAGGACGTGGTGAAAGACCGGTTTAACCGGCTCCTCGAGGAGGTACAGAGGATCTCCGCCGAGGTCTGCGCAGTCCACGAAGGGACTGTTCAGGAAGTCCTCGTAGAGTGCAGGAACGATCACGACGAGCATCTCATGACAGGGCGCATGAGCGACAACCTTCTCGTCCACTTCCCCGGCGATGAATCGCTGATCGGAAAGCTGGTCAAAGTAAGACTGGATGAGTGCAGAGGCTTTTATTATATCGGAGAGATCATCTAGTATAGAATGAACACAAACTGAGAAAACTATCCTTAACGCCGGCGGCATGCCGGCGTTTTTACCGCAGGAAAGGGAATTTATCTCTGCGGGATTTTATACGACAGGAGAGGAAAGTTTGTGAAAAAACTGAGTGAATACTTACTGCTCTGGGCTCTGGGAGGGTCTATCTACTATACGTTTGAACTGTTCTTCCGCGGATTTTCTCACTGGTCCATGTTTGTCCTTGGCGGATTCTGTCTCGTATTCTGCGCCCAGCAGGGAAAATGGACGCACTGGCAGGCGCCGCTCTGGAAGCAGGTAGGATGGTGTGTGATCTTTGTGACCGCATGCGAGTTTATGACCGGGATCATTGTCAATAAGTTCCTTCACTGGAATGTATGGGATTATACTGGACTGCCCTTCCAGCTGATGGGACAGATCTGTCTGCCTTTCGCTGTCATTTTCTCCGGACTCTGTGCCGCAGGAATCCTCCTGAGCGGCTGGCTGCTCCATTTTCTCTATGGGGAGGAAGCGCCTCACTTTCACGTACTGTGAAATTTCTGTTATTGAACTGATTTTTTAAAAATGTTATACTAATCCGAAAAGGGTTTTTACCTTTTCATCGAAACAAAATAATTTTTACAATACAAAGGAGTAAGAATGTGGCTGAATTAACCCCAATGATGAAGCAGTATATGGAGACGAAATCCCAGTATCAGGACTGCATTCTGTTCTATAGATTAGGTGATTTTTACGAAATGTTCTTCGATGACGCGCTGACCGCGTCCCGTGAACTTGAGATCACGCTGACCGGCAAAAACTGCGGGCAGGAGGAGAGGGCACCCATGTGCGGTGTCCCTTACCATGCTGTGGAAGGCTATCTGAACAAGCTCGTATCCAAGGGCTACAAGGTCGCGATCTGTGAGCAGATGGAGGACCCGAAGCAGGCGAAAGGGATCGTGAAGCGCGAGGTCGTCCGGATCGTCACGCCGGGAACGAATCTCGACACACAGGCTCTGGATGAGACGAAGAATAACTATATCATGTGTATCGTGTACATAGCGGACCGCTACGGGGTTTCCATAGCGGATATCACGACCGGAGACTATTTTGTCACAGAGATGCCTGACAGCGCCAAGCTGATGGATGAGATCTATAAGTTCATGCCCTCTGAGATCATCTGCAATGAAGCCTTTTACATGAGCGGCATGGATCTGGATGGAATGAAGGACAGACTTGGCATTACGATCTTTTCTCTTGACGCATGGTATTTTGACGACGCCATCTGCCGGGAAAAGCTGCTGGATCATTTCAAGGTGTCTTCCTTTGCAGGACTGGGGCTTGCCGACTATGACTGCGGTATCATCAGCGCCGGTGCGCTTCTTCAGTATCTGCTCGAGACGCAGAAAAATTCTCTGTCCAACCTCACTCATATCACCCCTTATGCGGCTGGAAAATACATGATGCTGGACAGTGCGACGAGACGGAACCTGGAGCTGTGCGAGACGCTCCGCGAGAAGCAGAAGAGAGGCTCCCTTCTGTGGGTGCTGGACAAGACACGGACGGCGATGGGCGCCAGAACACTCCGCAAATATGTAGAGCAGCCGCTCATCGATAAGAAGGAGATCCTGCTCCGCCTTGACGCGGTGGAAGAGCTGAAAAAGCAGGCAATCTCCAGGGAGGAGATCCGCGAATATCTTTCCCCGGTCTATGACCTGGAGAGGCTGATCACCAGGATCACTTACGGATCTGCGAATCCGAGGGATCTGATCGCGTTTAAGAGCTCGCTGGAGATGCTGCCCCATATCCGGTATATCCTGGAGGAGATGCAGTCGGAGCTCTTGAAAAATATTTTTCAGGATATGGACTCTCTTTCCGATCTCTGCGATCTGGTCAGAAATGCGATCCAGGATGAGCCGCCCCTTGCCATGAAAGAAGGCAATATCATCCGGGACGGATATAACGAAGAGGTAGACAAGCTCCGCCGCGCCAAGTCCGACGGCAAGGACTGGCTTGCCAAGCTGGAGAACGATGAGAGGGAGAAAACGGGGATCAAAAATCTCCGGATCAAATACAACAAGGTGTTCGGCTATTATCTTGAGGTCACCAACTCATACAAGGATCTCGTGCCTGAGTATTACACCCGCAAACAGACCCTTGCCAATGCAGAGCGGTATATCACGCCGGAGCTCAAAGAGCTGGAGGACATGATCCTTGGGGCGGAGGATAAGCTCTATGCGCTGGAGTATGATCTGTACTGTGAAGTGAGAGATACGATCGCCGCAGAGGTCGTGAGGATCCAGCAGACGGCGAAGGCAGTTGCAGCGCTGGATGTGTTTGCCTCCCTTGCGCTTGTTGCAGAGCGGAACAACTATGTCCGCCCGAAGATCAATGAGAGAGGGATCATTGATATCAAGGAAGGACGCCACCCTGTCGTAGAGCGGATGATACCGAACGATATGTTCATCTCCAACGACACTTATCTGGATGACAAGAAGCACCGGATCTCTATCATCACCGGTCCGAACATGGCGGGTAAATCAACCTATATGCGCCAGACTGCCCTGATCGCCCTGATGGCGCAGATCGGTTCTTTCGTTCCGGCCGAGAGCGCCAACATCTGTCTGTCAGACCGGATCTTTACAAGAGTCGGAGCCTCTGACGACCTGGCTTCCGGTCAGAGTACCTTTATGGTCGAAATGACCGAAGTCGCAAATATTTTGCGGAACGCCACTTCAAAAAGCCTTCTGATCCTGGATGAGATCGGGCGTGGAACAAGCACCTTCGACGGCCTCTCCATCGCATGGGCAGTGGTGGAGTATATCAGCGACAGCCGGCTCCTGGGAGCTAAGACGCTGTTCGCCACCCACTATCATGAGCTGACCGAGCTTGAGGGAAAGATCGACAATGTGAATAACTACTGTATCGCAGTCAAGGAGAAAGGCGACGATATCGTTTTCCTCAGAAAGATCGTAAAAGGCGGCGCCGATAAGAGCTACGGCATCCAGGTAGCCAAGCTCGCCGGCGTGCCGGACCTGGTGATCAACCGGGCGAAGGAGATCGTGGAGGAGCTGAGCGAACAGGATATCACGTCTAAGGTCAGTGAGATCGCAGAGAGGGAACGCGCGTCAAAGAAGCGGCCGAAGGTGAAAAAATATGACGAGGTGGATATCGCCCAGATGTCGCTGTTTGACACTGTGAAGGACGACGATGTGCTGGAGGAGCTGAAGAATATCGACGTTGGGAATCTTACGCCGATCGATGCGCTCAACACGATCTACCGCCTCCAGAACAAGCTGAAAAACAGATGGTAATATAGAAGGAGAAGACTATGCCCCATATTCAGGTATTGGATCAGGTTACAATCGATAAGATCGCCGCAGGAGAAGTGATCGAGCGTCCGGCCTCCATTGTGAAGGAGCTTGTCGAAAATGCGATCGACGCCGGAGCTACCTCTGTGAAGGTGGAGATCAAGGACGGCGGGATCTCTTTCATCCGGATCATGGACAACGGCTGCGGCATCCCTATGGATGAGGTGAGAAGCGCGTTCTTAAGGCACTCTACGAGCAAGATCCAGAGTGTGGAGGATCTCGCCCACATTTCTTCCTTAGGTTTCCGAGGCGAGGCGCTCTCAAGTATTGCGGCGGTGACGAGGACAGAGCTGATCACCAAGCCGCAGGATCAGGAATTAGGGGCGAAATATGTCATCGAAGGAGGGAAGGAGGTCTCTCTCGAAGAGACAGGAGCCCCCAACGGGACGACCTTCCTTATCCGGCAGCTCTTTTACAATGTGCCCGCGCGGCGAAAGTTCCTGAAAACACCTATGACCGAGGCAGGACACGTACAGGACCTGCTCATGCGCCTCTCCCTGTCCCACCCTGAGGTCGCATTCCAGTTCATCAACAACGGCCAGGAGAAGCTGCGCACCTCAGGAAACGGCAGCTTAAAGGACGTGATCTACAATGTCTACGGAAGAGATGTGGCTGCCAATCTGCTGGAAATGGAATTTGAGAAGGGCGGGCTCAAGATCAGCGGCTATCTCGGAAAACCGGTCATCACCCGGGGCAACCGTAATTTCGAGAACTTCTTCGTAAACGGAAGATATGTGAAGAGCCCCATGATCTCCAAATCTCTGGAGGATGCCTACCGGGATTTTGTCATGCAGCACAAATTTCCTTTTGCGGTGCTCCATTTCCATATCAGCGGGGAAGAGATCGACGTCAATGTCCATCCTACCAAAATGGAGCTGCGTTTCCAGAAGCAGCAGGAGGTGTATAACACGGTCTATGAGGGCGTACACCGCACGCTGCTGGAGCCGGAGCTGATCCCCAAGGCAGAGGTGCCGGATCCTGTTGCTGTCCGGAAGACCTCGGGAAGTCCCTTCCTCTTAAAGCCGAAAGCGTCTGCTGAAAATACGGCTGGATCCGCCGGAAAAGCACAGGCGGAACCGCGCCCTTCCGATGCAGCCGCAAAGGGAACAAACGTGCCGTCTCCGGTCAGTACTTCTCAGAAGGCAGATACCCTTCCCGGCGCAGGAGGCGCCCGGACGTCAGATCCCGCATCTGTCAAGGAATATGTCCAGGAGGAGAGAGCGGCATACGGCAGCTCAAAACCGGTACCGTCAAAACCTGCGGAACCGGAGGTGCGGGACGAGGATTATTTTATCCGGAAAATGCGGGAGCGCGTCCTCGCTTATCACAATCGATCCTCCTCAGCAGAAGTATCCAAAAAGGACGATATCTTCCGTCCTGATGTACAGGCTCAGCGGATCCAGGACTCTGCCCGTCAGGCCGCGCAGGAAGAACAGCCAGTCTCGCCAGCAGAGCCAGAGACCCGTCAGCCGGCAGAGCAGCCTCTGCCAGCCGAGCCGATCCGGAAGACAGATGCCGCGGACACGGCAAAAGAGACCGTTCCACCGCCGAAGCCAAAGCAGCTCGACCTGTTTGAAGAGAATTTCCTGAAACGCGAGGTCAAGGCAGAATATAAGCTGATCGGCCAGGTATTCGACACCTACTGGCTTGTAGAGTTTCACGACAGCCTCTACATCATCGACCAGCACGCAGCTCATGAGAGAGTGCTCTATGAGAGGACTCTGCAGAGCATGAAGACACGGGAGTTCACCTCCCAGTATCTGAGTCCTCCCATCATCCTCTCACTGTCCATGCAGGAGGCACAGCTCCTCAATGAGAACATAGACCGCTTCGCCCGCATCGGCTTCGAGATCGAGCCCTTTGGAGGGGAAGAGTATGCAGTGAGGGCAGTGCCTGACAATCTGTTCAGTATAGCGAAGAAGGATCTCCTTCTTGAGATGCTTGATGATCTTGCGGACGACATCACGACCACGATGACGCCGGAGCTGATCGATGAGAAGGTCGCCTCCATGTCATGCAAGGCCGCCGTCAAGGGCAACAATCGTCTCTCAGCGCAGGAAGTAGACACGCTGATCGGAGAGCTCCTTACGCTGGACAATCCTTATCACTGCCCCCACGGCCGCCCTACGATCATCGCTATGACCCGCAGGGAGCTGGAGAAAAAATTTAAAAGGATCATATAGATATGAAAAAAAGACCGCTTATCATACTCACCGGGCCTACCGCAGTGGGAAAGACTGCCGCGTCCATCGGGCTTGCCAAGGCCATCGGCGGCGAGATCATTTCCGCCGATTCCATGCAGGTATACCGGCATATGGACATCGGCTCGGCGAAGATCACAAAGGAAGAAATGCAGGGAGTCCCCCATTATCTCGTGGATGTGCTTGAGCCGGAGGAGCCTTTCAGCGTAGTGCGCTTTCAGGAGCTTGCCAGGGAAGCCGTCCGGACGATCTACGGCAGGGGGAAGATCCCCATTGTTGTCGGCGGGACCGGATTCTACATCCAGGCACTGCTGTACGAGATCGATTTTACCGAAAATGGCGACGATACGACCTACCGCAGAAGCCTGGAGCAGACTGCCGCAGAGAAAGGGGCTGAGTATCTCCACGACCGTCTGAAAGAGATCGATCCGGAAGCCGCGGAGCAGATCCATCCGAACAATGTAAAGCGCGTGATCCGCGCGCTCGAGTTCCATCAGCAGACGGGAGAGAAGATCTCCACGCACAATGAGCGGGAACGGCAGAAAGAGTCCCCCTATGATTTTGCTTATTTTGTCCTGACAGATGACAGGCAGCTCCTCTATGACAGGATCGACCGCAGGGTGGATCTTATGATGGAGCAGGGACTTTTAGAAGAAGTACGCGCGCTGAAGGAACGGGGCTTGTCCCGGGACAGCGTCGCCATGCAGGGGCTCGGCTACAAGGAGCTGTTCGGCTATCTGGAAGGCGAATATCCATTGGACGAGGCAGTGCGCATCATCAAGAGGGATACCCGTCATTTTGCAAAACGCCAGCTCACCTGGTTTAAACGTGAGAGGGACGTCATCTGGCTTGACAAGCAGTCTGTCGGCAGGGATGACGAGGTCGTTGTACGGCAGATCATCGCATGTCTGAAGGAAAAAGGGATCATCAGTGAATCCGGCCTGGATAGAGCCGGCGAGACTACAGAAGGGAAGGAAACAGATAAATAAAATGGGAAATACAGCAGCAGAATCAATCTATGAACAGTTCGGGATCTCCCGGGAGGTATATGAGTACGGGCAGAAAACAGAGGAGAGCCTTGCCGGCCGCTTCCGGGAATTTGACCGGACAGCCGAGTACAATCAGCTCAAGGTGATCCATGCCATGCAGGAGAACAGGGTCAGTGAAGCGTGTTTTAACTATGCCAGCGGATACGGCTACAGCGACCAGGGCAGGGATACCCTCGAGCAGGTCTACGCATCGGCGTTCCACACAGAGGCGGCTCTTGTGCGCCCCCAGATCACATGCGGCACCCATGCGCTCGCGATAGCGCTTGCGGCCAACCTGCGTCCGGGAGACGAGCTTCTCTCACCGGTGGGAAAGCCCTATGACACGCTGGAAGAAGTGATCGGGATCCGCCCGTCAAAAGGCTCCCTCGCTGAGTATGGAATCACATACCGCCAGGTCGAGCTCCTGGAGGATGGATATTTTGACTATCCAGCTATTGAGGCAGCGCTGAATGAGAGGACAAAGCTCGTGACGATCCAGAGGTCCAAGGGCTATCAGACCCGTCCCAGCTATTCTGTCGAAAAGATCGGCGAACTGATCGCTTTCATCAAAGAGAGACGTCCGGATGTGATCTGCATGGTAGACAACTGCTATGGAGAGTTCGTGGAGACGATCGAGCCAAGCGATGTAGGTGCTGATATGATCGTCGGCTCCCTGATCAAGAACCCGGGCGGCGGTCTGGCGCCGATCGGCGGTTATATCGCAGGGAGAGAGGATCTGATCGAGAACTGCGCCTACCGCCTTACTTCGCCGGGCCTTGGAAAAGAGGTGGGAGCCTCTCTCGGGGTTATGCAGTCCTTCTACCAGGGCTTCTTCCTTGCGCCGACCGTCGTGTGCGGCGCTCTGAAAGGAGCAGTGTTCGCTGCAAATATCTACGAAAAATTAGGATATCCGGTCGTTCCGAATGGAACGGAATCGAGGCACGACATTATCCAGGCAGTGACGTTCGGTTCTCCGGAAGGCGTGATCGCCTTTTGTAAGGGGATCCAGGCGGCTGCTCCCGTGGACAGCTATGTCAGTCCGGAGCCATGGGCAATGCCTGGCTATGACAGCGACGTGATCATGGCAGCCGGAGCGTTCGTACAGGGCTCATCCATCGAACTCAGCGCGGACGGGCCGATCAAACCTCCCTATGCCGTCTACTTCCAGGGCGGCCTGACCTGGTACCATGCGAAACTCGGCATCTTAAAGTCTCTGCAGAGCCTGATCGATGCCGGAGTAGTTGACATACAGAGGATCCGCGAGCTTATTTAGCATGATAGTTCAGCCGTACAGCCCGAATCTGCTGTTTTGCAGCGCTTTTCACTGCATGGCTGAACTGAGATATAAAATGAAAGACAGGAGGACAGGGAATATGAGAACGGTAGCAGTGATCGGAGGGGGTGCTTCCGGTATGATGGCAGCGATCACCGCCGCAGAAGCAGGCGCACACGTCATACTGCTGGAGCACAAAGATCGGATCGGGAAGAAGATCCTCTCGACCGGAAACGGCAGATGTAATTTTACCAACATACACCAGGAACCGATCTGCTATCACTCGGAGGATCCGCTGTTCCCCTGGGAGATTGTCAGTAGATTCAGCGCCCAGGATGCGGTCTCGTTTTTTCTGCAGCTCGGCGTTTATTCCAAGAACAGGAACGGGTATCTGTATCCGAACTCGGACCAGGCGTCAGCCGTTCTGGATGCCCTGCGGATGGAGCTGAAGCGCCTGGCGGTTGAGATCCGAACAGAGACACACTGCAGCGAGATCTTACCCGTCAAAAGAGGATTCCGGATCCATACCGACAAAGGGAAAGTCTCTGCCGACCGTGTCATCCTCTGCGCCGGCTCCAAAGCGGCTCCGGCTACAGGCTCGGACGGCTCCGGCTATGACCTTGCAAAACGTCTCGGGCACCGGATGATCCCTGTCCTCCCCGCCCTTGTCCAGTTAAAATGCGGTGAGAACTTTTTTAAACAGATCGCGGGAGTGAGAGCGAACGGCACAGTATCTGTCTGGGCGGACGGGCAGTGCCTCGCCCGGGACACCGGAGAGATCCAGCTCACCAACTACGGGATCTCAGGCATCCCAGTCTTCCAGGTGAGCCGGTATGCCGCACAGGCCCTTTATGAAAAGAGGACAGTAACTGCCGAGCTTGATTTTATGCCCGACTTCACCGCAGAACAGATGCAGGCGTTCCTGAAGGCACGCGCTTCCGCCCGGTCCGGCAAATCGGCAGAAGAGTTTCTGATCGGCCTCTTTCATAAGAAGCTGTCAGACTTATGGATCCGCCTGTCCGGGATTCCCCGGACAAAACGTGCGGGAGAGCTCACAGAGGAGGAGATACGAAAGCTCTGCAGCCTGACCAAATGCCTCCGCGTCACGGTCACAGAGACGAACTCTTTTGACCAGGCCCAGGTCTGCTGCGGAGGGATCGATACTTCTGGGGTGGATCCGGAGACATTGGAATCACGTTTTATACCGGGACTCTATTTTGCGGGAGAGATCCTGGATGTGGACGGCATGTGCGGCGGCTACAACCTGCAGTGGGCATGGTCCAGCGGGTATGTGGCAGGCAGGAGCGCAGCTGTCTGAAGGAACACATATATCAGAGATATTTTATCGGCACCGAGGGCTGCCCCATGGCACTCTGCGGTGCCTTTTTTCAATGCTTTTCGGAATAACGGCTTGTTCCGCCGAAAATCTTGCGATATACTTTAAGCGCCGGCACATTTACCGCGCCGGTAATCATTTGGCAAAAGGAGACTTTATCATATATGCTTCGCATCACACAGCTTAAGCTTCCCGCAGAACATACAGAGCAGCAGCTGAAAGAACGGCTGCTCAAGACATTGAGGATCTCCCCGGACGATCTGATCCAGTATTCGATACGGAAGCGTTCCCTCGACGCGAGGAAAAAACCAGAGCTATATTATGTATATACCATTGACTTTCAGACAAAAAAGGAGAGCGCTGTCCTTCGGCATATGAAAAACAAAGTGCAGAAAGTCAGCGATAAAACTTACCAGATACCGGAACATGGGACAGAGACTGCACCCGGACGTCCGGTAGTCGTGGGCAGCGGCCCGGCAGGACTGTTCTGCGCCTATCTTCTTGCCCTGTCCGGCATGCGTCCTGTCGTACTGGAGCGGGGCGCGTCCGTGCGGGAGAGGCAGCACGATGTAGAACAATTCTGGAGTACCGGAGTGCTCAACACAAAATCCAATGTCCAGTTTGGAGAGGGCGGCGCCGGAACATTCTCTGACGGAAAGCTGAACACACTCGTAAAAGATTCCAACGGCAGGAACCGCTTCGTCCTCGAGACATTCGTGTCATTCGGCGCTCCGGAGGAAATCCTTTACGAACAGAAGCCGCACATCGGAACGGATGTCCTGACAGACGTGGTCGAGGCCATGAGAAACCGGATCATCGAGCTTGGCGGAGATTTTCGATTCCATACTCAGATGACAGATATCTTTCCGGAAGATCATGCGATCGAGATCAACGGAGAACAGAAAATGACGGTCGGACCGACTGTCCTGGCTGTCGGGCACAGTGCAAGAGACACTTTCGAGATGCTGTATCAGCGCAGCCTCGAAATGGAGGCAAAGTCATTCGCTGTCGGCGTCCGTGTGGAGCATCTGCAGAAAACGATCGATGCGTCTCAGTATGGAAGAGAAGAGAGGGGCAGCCTTCCTGCGGCAGCATACAAGCTGACAGAAAAGCTGGACAACGGCAGAGGGGCATACACCTTCTGTATGTGCCCTGGCGGATACGTGGTCAATGCCTCATCGGAGGAAGGACGTCTCGCTGTAAACGGCATGAGCTATCATGACCGGGCGGGAGAAAACGCCAACAGCGCAGTCATCGTGACAGTGACACCGGAGGATTTCGGATCTGCTCACCCGCTTGCCGGGATCGACTTCCAGCGAAGACTGGAGGAAAAGGCGTGGGAGGCGGGAAAGGGCATGATCCCTGTGCAGCTTTTCCGAGATTTTCGTCAGGATCAGGCAAGCACAGAGCCTGGGAGCATCCGCCCCAACATGAAAGGCGGATACCGATTTGCCAATGTCAGGAGCATTTTCCCGGATGAGATCGCAGCGTCCATCGAGCAGGGCATCTGCGCGATGGATCATAAGATCTGCGGTTTTGCAGACGACGATGTGCTCCTCTCCGGAGTAGAGAGCCGTACATCATCTCCGGTCAGGATCGTGAGAGATGAGAACTTTACATCGCAGATCCCGTGGATCTATCCCTGCGGAGAGGGCGCAGGGTATGCCGGAGGGATCACATCGGCGGCGATGGACGGGATGAAGGTGGCAGAGGCGGTGATACGGAGATATGCGAAAGAGTAGGGGTGTCGAAGACGTCCAGCCATGCTAAGCTCGACTCCGCGCTGCTCCGTCTCGCTTACGGCTGCGCCGTATAAATCAAAAAGCAAATCGCCTGATGCAAGCGAGCTTGGTCAGTCGAATGTTTTTCGTGTTCTCAGCCGGGAAATTAAGGTGTCGAAGACGTCCAGCCATGCTAAGCTCGACTCCGCGCTGCTCCGTCTCGCTTACGGCTGCGCCGTATAAATCAAAAAGCAAATCGCCTGATGCAAGCGAGCTTGATCAGTCGAATGATTTTCGTGTTCTCAGCCGGGAAATTAAGGTGTCGAAGACGTCCAGCCATGCTAAGCTCGACTCCGCGCTGCTCCGTCTCGCTTACGGCTGCGCCGTATAAATCAAAAAACAAATCGCCTGATGCAAGCGAGCTTGATCAGTCGAATGATTTTCGTGTTCTCAGCCGGGAAATTAAGGTGTCGAAGACGTCCAGCCATGCTAAGCTCGACTCCGCGCTGCTCCGTCTCGCTTACGGCTGCGCCGTATAAATCAAAAAACAAATCGCCTGAT